>Ga0181529_10001478_pt1 | contig 30136 bp, 31 predicted proteins | sample PEATcosm2014_Bin_36_FD_119763 | JGI IMG/M metagenome (GOLD analysis project Ga0181529, IMG submission 119763) | Peatland microbial communities from MTU Mesocosm Facility, Houghton, MI, USA - PEATcosm2014_Bin10_30_metaG | ecosystem: Environmental > Terrestrial > Soil > Wetlands > Peat | place... | reverse complement strand
CTTCGGTCTGGCCGAGAATCAGCACGCCCAGCATCTTGATCGAAACCAGTTGATGGCCGGGTTTATCGATTTATTTCAGGTGACAAAAAACGAGCGGCATTGGGTTGCCAACCTGCCCCACATGAGCAATTGCCGGCCCGAGTTTCGCGACTACGGTGAGGCTTGCCACGATGAGTGAACGCACGTAAGTCATAACTCCGGGAGCCGGCAAATCGTCGCCCCGTGGCAAGAGTCGTGCCATCAAAACGCGTAAGTGCTTGAATCCATTAATCACGAGTGGCAAGACTCTTGCCACGCATGCTCACATCAACTGCGGCAAGAGCTCGCCCGCCGCGCCGCGTAGCGCACAATCCACCGAGTGGGACGCGGCGGTTTCTTCGGTGTTGATCTCGATGACCTTGGCGCCCGCGTGCCTGGCATACGGGATCAAACCGGCCGCCGGATGCACCACGGCCGACGTGCCGATCACCAGGAAAACTTCGGCCGACCCGGCGGCGTGCTCGGCTTCCTTCATCATGCCTTCGGGCAGCGGCTCGCCAAACCAAACCACGCCGGGACGCGCCAGTCCGCCGCAGGCGCAGTGCGGGGGCAGCTTGGGTAAGGGCGCGCGGCGGTCCGGCCAGTTGGCGCCGCATGCGGTACAGCGCATTCGCCAGATGTCGCCATGCAGTTTGAGGATCTTCCCGCTGCCCGCCATGTCGTGCAGCCCATCCACGTTCTGGGTGATGAGGGTGAACCGCGGCTTGCGGATTTCCAGTTGCACCAGCGCGAGATGGGCGGCGTTGGGCTGGGCCTTCTTGATGGCCTCGCGCCGCCAGTTGTACCACTCCCAAACCAGGCGCGGATCGCGCGCGAAGGCTTCGGGCGTCGCCAACTCTTCGGGCTTGCGGTCCTTCCACAAACCGCCGGAGCCGCGGAAGGTGGGGATGCCGCTTTCGGCGGAGATTCCGGCGCCGGTCAGGATGGCAACCGACGCGGCCGCGGCCAACCATGCGCGAGCGGCTTCGAGATTCGTCACACCGAGATTCGTCAAACCAGGATTCGCCACACTTACAGATTTAGCAGCTTTTCCAGAATCTCGAGTTGCCGCTCGGCCTTGCCCGCGTATTCCCGGAACAACGGCAGGTCTTCCGCGTTGAGCGCTTCGTTGGCGCCCTTCAGATAGGTGTTCATCAGGCCTTCGGGCTGCGTAAAGCGGGCGTTGAGGGTCATGCCGTTGGACTGTTGGATGCGCTTGAGAGCCTGCAAACTGGTGCGCACCGCGTCGGCGCGGATCTGCAATTTGGCCGCGTGCTCGCGCGCCCGCGCCATCTCCGCGCGGCTGGGGCCAGGCGGGACGACCGGCAGTGGTTCGGCTCTCGACTGCTGCGGCGGCTCCTGCTGCGCTTGCTGCTGGGGCGGCGGCTGAACCGGCTGCGGCTGCACGAACTGCGATTGAACCGGCTGCGACTCCTGCGGACGCGAACTTCCCACCGTGTTCCGTTTGGTTGCCGGCGGGTTGGCCACGGGCATCTGCTGCTGCGGCACCTGCTGTGGCGGCAGTACGGCGGCAACCGGCTGGGGCGTGGCCGTGGCGGATTGCGTCGGCGCCGCGGTGGTGTCGGCAGGCGCTGCAACCTGCGGCTGAACCGGCACGGCAACCGCGGCCTGTTGCTGTTTCGCCGAATCCGCCCTGGCGCCTTTCCACGGTCCGAATTCGATCACGGCGACAATAGCGGCCGCGGCGGCGATTCCGCCCAGCGCCATCCACAGCCCTCGTTTGCTCTTGGACGGCGCGCGGGCAGCCGGTGGACGCACGGGGGCCATCCCCGCGGGCGCCGGCCCTTGCGCCATCATGGGCGCGGCCTGGGGAATCGTCGCAAAGGGCGCCGGAGCCGGGGTGGGTTGCGCAGTGAGAATCGGCGAAGACGGCGGCGGCGCGACGACCGGCTCCGTGGGAGCTTTGATGGTGGCGGCCACGGCGCCCAGCGCGTTGCCGAAGGCCGTGGCGGACTGGAACCGGCCGTTGGGGTCCTTGGCCACGGACATGAGGATCACGTCGTTGAGCGCCTGCGGCAGGCGGGGATCTATGGTGACGGGCGGCACCGGCGCCTTTTCCAGGTGCGCCGCCATGATGGCGTACTGGCTGTCGCCATCGAACGGCCGCCTGCCGGTGACAAGCTGATATAGCGTGACGCCCACGGAGTAGAGATCGGCGCGCGCATCGAGTGTGGCCGCGCCCTGAATCTGCTCGGGCGACATATAATACAGCGACCCCAGGGTGGTGCCGGTCATGGTCAGCTTGTGGTCGGTGGCCGCCTTGGCGATCCCGAAATCCATCAACTTCACCACGCCCGTCTTGGTCAGAATCATGTTGGCGGGCTTGATGTCGCGGTGGATGATGCCACGCGAGTGAGCGAATTCCAGGGCCGACAAAACCTGGCGGATCGCATCGATGGCCTGCAGCACCGGCAGCGGCCCGTCCTTGAGCTTCTCCTCGAGCGTCACCCCGTCCACGAACTCCATCACCATCAGGAGTTGGTTGCCGGAGCGGAAAGCCGTGCGAAGCGCCGCGATGTTGGGGTGTTCCAGGCTGGCCTGCACCTTGATTTCGCGCTGGAACCGCTCGGCCAGGTCGGGATCGCCGGTCAGATCCGGCAGCAGAACTTTGAGGGCATCCACGCGGTCGGAAATCAAATTCCGCACCTGGTACACCGAGCCCATTCCGCCGGCGCCCAGGACGCCGACGATCTGGTAATCGCCTACCGTCGAACCAATCTGCAAATCCATGACCTCACCTCATACTCACCTGTTGCTGACCGTATCCTTCACCTGTGGCTTGCCGGGGCCGCTGAACGTGCCCACGGCGGAAGAAGCCTGCACGTCGGTAATCGTTATCGTGCCGATTGAGTTTTCAATGCTGCGCAATACCTTGCCCGTATCCGGGTCGCGCACTTCGCGGATCTTGCGCTTGATATTCAGTGTATCGCCGACTTTGACGCCGTTCTTCGAGCCGACATTGATCACCAGCACGCCGTCCTCGCCCGCATCCGCCACCAGGCCGTTGATCTCCACTACGGCTGTGGGCATCGATGCGGCTTTGGCTTCCAACATCTGCGCCACCTCGGTGACCGCCTTGTTGGTGGCCTCGCCCAGAATGGTGTTCTGGAAACCGCTGGACTTCATATCGAGGCCGGCGCCGGCCGAAGGTCCGTAGACGCTGCCGCCCGAGCCGAGCAGTCCCACTCCGCCCCGCGAAGATTCGCCTTTGCCCGGGGCGCTCGCCAGGATCTCGGCCGTGCTGGTATCGATCATCCGCGCCGTGATCTGCACCACCGCGGTGGATTTGGACTTCTGCGCTCCGCCCAGACCGAACCGGCCGGTGACGCCACCCAGCGCGCCGCCGCCGACTTTGGTGCTGGAATTGTCGTTGCCGAACTGCGTGATGCTGCCGATGACGATCGCGTCCACGCCCAGGATGCGCGCGATCTTGGCCGCGGAAGAGGGGTCGGCGCGGTCGCTGTTCGAGAAATTCTGCTCGGCGATGATCTTGTCCAGCTCTTTGCGCTCGATGACCGAGTACGTGCCATCGTTGACCAGGCGGTCAACCAGCATATCGGCAATGCCCTTGCCGATGTCCTGATCGCTGCCGAAGAGCTGCCGGACGCTGCTCGAAACCGTCGCATAATCGAAATTCATGACGGCCACGCGCTTCTTCTGAGCTTGCGCGGAGGAAAGAATCGTGAAGAACAATACAAGTGTTATAAACGTGTTACGTCGCATCGGCGTATCCCCCCATCAGGACTAAAGATAGGCGACCGGCGCACCGGAGTCAACTGGAACATACGAATCCGGTACCAGCGGACGAACAGCGCGCACGATCACATTAGGGATACGCGGAAAACGGCGCCAAAGTGGATCAAAACGGGGGCTCGGCAGCCGATGAACCTGAACGATGCGGACCGCATCGATTTCGCGGACTACAACCGCATTCTCTGGAAAGGGCCGATGGGCAAGACGCCGTATCCGGCCGTCTCGACCGGGCTGGACCTGCGGTACCGGCTGTCGCTGGAGCAAAAAGCCAACCAATAGACGCGAACGGCGAAAACAGGTTGCGGCTCCGCTGCCTTATGTGGGGCAGGTTGGCAACCTGCGGCCGAGTGGTACTCGGCCTGCCGACCAGCATGCAAATGCCGACCAGGCCGAGTACCACTCGGCCGCAGGATGCCATCCTGCCCCACAAATTCCGCGGCATCTCCAATACTGGGAAAAGTATTCGCTCGTTTCTACAATGCGACGCTCATTTAGCGGCTGCCGCCGTAATGGTGACATTGACCGGCGGGCTCGAGACTCCCCCGACGGTGACCACAATCGGTTGCACGCCGATAGGCGTGGACGCCGGAATCGCTACGTTCATGGTGGTCACCCCTTGCGCCCCCGCGACAATCCCATACGACGTCAGGAACGCCGGGGCGCCGCCGATGGTCAGCGTAAATGGCAGCGCGGGCTTGAATTGCATACTGCTGCTGGTGGCGGGAGTGTAGCCGTCCGGAAGGATTGGGCTGGTGACTCCATCGCCAGTCATGGTTAGGGTCAGAGGGTTTCCGGCCTGCACGGTGGCTGTGGGAGCCGAGTTACCCTTCGCGTCCGCGTAGATCCCCGGAGCCGATGGCGTCACCTGAACCATATATCCGGCGGCGTAGTTGCCATAGCTGACACCGACCACCGCCGTCCCAACGCCCGTCTCATACGGAATCTGGAAAGCGATCTGCGCCGGCGCAACGCTATGCACCGGGGCGGGAACGCCATTCACCGTGACCAGAACGCTCTGCAGGCGGCCGACGGAGTAGCCGCTTCCGATGGCCGTCGAGGGGGCCAGGGCCGAGCCTTTGAGGACGGCAAGCATTCCGGGCGCCGCACCGGCCTGGCCCGACGCCGCATTGGTCAGACTGGCAATCGTGATAACGGAGGAATCGCCCAGGACAAACATCACTGGAACGGTAATCGCGGCCGGCGACAGGTTTGGCCCCTGGATGACCAGCTCGGCGTGGTACGCACCGGTTTCGAACCCGCTGCCTGAAGCCTGTACGGTGACTTGCGCCGAACCGCTGCCGGTGGTCTGCGACAAACTTACCCAGCCGGATATGAGATTCTGCGGACTAATGCCGATGCTCCACGGTTGGCCGTCGGGCGCCGAGATGTTCAGCGTGGCCTGCGCCACCGCCGAATTCGCGTTGACGGCGGAGAGCGTCACGGAAGTCGGCGACACCGAGAGTTGCGGTGGATTCGCCGGCGGTCCGGCAAATGAAACCGCGATGTCCTGGCTCCAGCCGGCGGCGAACTGCAGCGACACCGTATCGGTTGTCCCGGGCGATACACCCGCCCAACAGATGACACCCTCGAGCGAGCCGTAGGCGGCCAGTTGCGTGGTGCCGAAGATGGCGGGAATTCTATCGCTGAGGGAGACATTGCCGACCAGCAGCCGGGAGACGGTCTGCGCCCAGCCGGAGATCTCGGTGAGCACCAGGCGCTGCGACCATTGACAGCTTGGGTCGGCCGTGGGGTCCTGTTGCATCACCAGCGGGACGGCCGACAGGATGACGGACTCCGCGCCGGTAAAGGGACCCAGAAAGGCAATCGTGGATTGACGCGACCATGGCTGTCCGGTGGCGTCCACGCCCGAGAATATGAACGTGCGGACCAACGGATAAGCCAGGCCGCGGTAGATAATCGACCGGCTGGTGAGCGTGCTGTAGGGCGGTATGCTGGGCGTTGGGAAATAATCCGCTACCGGCTGGTCCTGGCCATCCACATTCACGCCGGTCAGGACCGCGGCCACGCCGCCCATCTCGCGCAAGCTCATGGTGAATTCCCAGAACAGGCCGGTCGGATCGACGGTTGCGACGACCGACACCGGTACCGAGGGAACGATGGAGGCCACGCCGGTGGGCGCAGTAATCTGTAACTTGGCCGTTGCGCCGCCGGAGGAGAAGGACGCGTCTCCTTGATACTGCGCCACCAGGTTGAAGGTTCCTGTGGCGCCCAACAAATATCCGGGAAGGCTGAAGCTTGCGGTGGGCTGGCCGCTGTCGGCGGCGAGTTGCGCCGAACCGAGCGCCAGCGACCCATTGCTGAAATCCACCTCGCCCGTGGGCGTTCCCGCACCGCTCTCCGCCAATACCGTGGCGGTCAATTGGAAGGTATCGTTCAACGTCCCCTTGGCGGGACTTACCGACAACGTCACTCCGACGTCGTTGGTTGCGGTGCTCCACCCGGTGACGAATTGATTCACGTCGAGCGAGCCGATTCCCGTGGCCAGATCGTATCCGGGGACCGCCAAGTACCCGAAAGTGCCGGATGAGCATCCCGGGCTACCCTGGGTGCATGACACGGTGTTCCCGCCCTGGGTGATGTCGTGATATGCGGTGGGAGCGGCTTGCGCCAGACGATACAACTGCGGGTTGATATTGCCCAGTCCCGGGGTTGCCAGTTGACCGGCGCCCACCAGATAGTGATTCAGCAGGGCAATCACTCCGGCTATCGAAGGAGCGGATGCCGAGGTGCCGCAGATGCCGTTTACCGTCGAGCCATCGTAGACGATGATGAAACCATCGTGGCAGGACGCGGCCATCGAAATATCCGGAACGTCTCTCGCCTGGTCCTGGGGAACGCCCGGGGCCGACTGCCACGCGGGCTTGGAGAAAATGGCGCTCGCCCCGCCGTTACTGCCGCTCCACGCCATTTCCGGAATGTAGGAAAGCGCCGAACTGGAATCCGGCGGATTGTTCTTGGTGGACCAATAGGTACCGGTTCCTTCGTTGAATTGCGTGCCGCCCACCGCCGTAACTTCGGGATAGGAAGCCGGCCATTGAACGGCCGGACCAAAGCGGGAAAAGGACGCCGAGTCGGGATAACTGGCCGCGCCGGAATCGCCCGTGGAGGCGAATACGGTGATCCCCTGAGCATTGGCCTGCTGAAAGATCGGCCGATAGACCAGTGCGGAGTTGTCGAGCTCCGCTCCGCCGTAGCTGATACTGATCATGTGTACCAGGTTGGCGTTGACGGCCGCGCCGATGGCCGTGGTCAGGCTGGTGGAATAGTAGTAGTAGATTACGGCTCCCGGCGCCACCGCGCCGGCCCACTCGATGTCGAGGTCGGCCTCTTCGAGCGCGCCCAGGCTGAGACCGGGGTTGCTGCCGGCAAGCACCTGTTTCGGGCTGCTCGACGACAGGCCGTAGTTGGAACGGAACGTCTGAATGTCGCCCGTCATCAGCGACGTGGTCCCGATAATGCCGATGTTGACGCCGGTTCCGTCGATGCCCGCGCCGTAGAGCGGGTTGATGTCGTAGATTGTCGCGTAGTCCGCCGGCACCAGGTAATGAGTGGCCCCGATGTTGTAGTCCGGCGTCACCCGTTTCGGCGAGGGTTTGGGCTGGAAGTCGTGAAGCCCTTCGAATCCGCCGACCAGACCGTCGAGCGCCGCGGGGACGGCGGGGTCGCCGATGTTGGCGAAGTGGCTTTCTCCATTCACCTCAAAACGATGGATCTCCGTATGCAACGCCTGCCGGACTTGCGCGGCGGTTCCGCTGAACATGATCCAGTTGCGCGCGCGAGCCGATTGTTCGACCGTGAAACCCTGCGAATGGAGCCACGCCACCACCCGGGAATGGTCCTGCGGGGTGAGCCCGAAACGATTGCCGAACTCTTCCGGCGAGAGCCATCGGCGGAACTGTTTGGAGGAGGGATTCTGCTGATCGGCCAGGAGCCGGTCCAGCTCCGTTTGCTGTGCAGTGGAAGGCTTCACGAACAGCACCATGTGATTCATGGGGAACGCCGGATCGACGGCGCCCCGATCGAATTCGGGTTGCGCCAGGCGGTGCACCGAGCCTCGAATGGATACGGTCTGGCGGACATCCACGGGGTGGCTAATGCGATCGGACGGCGCGGCAACCGCCGAAGCGCACAGTACCAACAGAAGGGCTACTCCCCTGAAAACAAAATGAGTTTTTCGGAACGGCATTTGTCGGGCCACGATTCCCTTATCGTCAACTGCGCCAATATGATCGTCAATTCGCTGAGGTGAACAGGCGAGTCCTGAATAAGATATACATATCCTATATTCTTATAGCGCAATTTCGGCGAAAATGGTGCCATCCAAGTGCATAGGGTGGATACCCTATCTGGGGACGCGGTCCCAGCGCGTATTGGCGGATCTGGGGAGCTAAGTACGCAGCCCCTGTAGCGCTCTTTCGACTCGCTCCAGCACCTCTGCCGGATCGGGACGCTCCACGCGCACCACCTCGCAACGCGGGCCGGTGGGACGCCAGCGGTCGAACATGCGCGCCGAGGGGAAACCGGCGAACACGCTGATGAGCGGGACCCCGGCCGCGGCGGCGATATGCTGGCCCGCCGAATCGTATCCGGCATACAAGCGGCTTCCGGCGACAATCGATGCGAAGCCGGCGAACGAGCCTTCCCAGAACGACGCCCGGACCCCGGCCCGGTCCACGGCGCATTCCACCCGGGCAGCTTCTTCTCCGCCCGCGCCTTTATCGATCCACAGCGGCCGGCCCGATGCGGCGAGCAGGCGAAGCAGACCCTCCTCGAACGGATCGGCGATGCGCTTGGCGGGGTTCTCGCCGACGCCCAGGCTCACGGCCACGGCGTCGCGCGGCACGGGCTCGATGGCCAGCGCCAGGTACGGTCGCGCACCGCGGACTCCCAGGGTTTCGTAGGCCCACCGGGCGGCGAGTTCCGGTAGCGCGCCGGCGCCGTCGCCGCCATACGAGCGACTCTCGAACAGGTGGTACCGCTCTTCGGCGCACACCGGCAACAGGCCCAACTGGGTGAGGCGGCTGTCGGGGTCGAGAACCAGCGAATCGGCGCCGGAGAGCAGGTCTCGCAGATCGTCGCGGACTGCCAGGCGGTGGTGCAAGGCGCCGCGGCGATAATCGACGGCTGCGTGCCGAATCCGCGGATCCCGGGCGAAAAGCTCGTAGTTCTTGAGCGGCCCCACGAAGACCACCGCGGCGTCGGGGAAGCGGCGCTTGGCGGCGTCCAGCAACACGCTGGTGACGGCTACGTCGGCGCCCAGGGTCACGCGCGACAGCACAAAAACGCGGCGCGGCTCGCCGGCCACCATACGCGGCTGGCGCACCCGCCGGTAGCGCGCGACGAGACCCGCGGCGTCCCCGCCCTCGGCGATGGCCTGCGCGAACAGGTGCGCGTAGGCGTCGCACAAAGCCGGCTCGAAACGGTCCGCCAAGCCCTCGGCGAGGATGCCGAACAGGGCCTGGCCCGCGGGATCTTCGATCAACTCGCGCGGCAATTCATCGGGGACCGACCCCGCCAGGCAGCGGTCCAGGATTTCGCGCGCGATGCGGCGGAGTCCCTCCGGCTGCAAGTTCGGCTCACTCATGCGGTCCGCCCCGGGCCTGAATGCAAAGTGGCGTACGCACTGGTGCGGGGCAGAGTCTGCACCGCCCGCCAGGCGTCGCCACGAGTGGCGACGGGGCACGCATGAGTGCGTACGCCACGCTGCACGCTATACGAAGTACTTGTCAATCAAGATCCCCAGCTTGGCGCGCGTGGCTTCCGGCACCAGTTTGCGGTCGGTGATGATGGCATGTTCGAGCGCCCGTCCGCAGGGGCAGGAGCGGCCCGCGGGCATATGCGACACGGCTTCGGCCACCACCTTGCAGGCGTTGGCGGCATTCTGCACCAGGTTGGCGATGATGTCGTTGACGGTGACGGCGTCGTGCTGCGGATGCCAGCAGTCGTAATCCGTCACCATGGCGGCGGTCACGTAGCAGATCTCGGCTTCGCGAGCCAGTTTGGCTTCCTGCAGGTTGGTCATGCCGATCACGTCCATGCCCCAGCTTCGGTAGACCCTGGATTCGGCTTTGGTGGAAAAGGCCGGACCCTCCATGCAGAGATACGTTCCGCCCTTCGTCGCATTGACGCCGGCGGCCTGGCAGGCGCTCATCACCACGCCGGCCAACTCGGGGCAGATGGGGTCGGCGAAACTGATGTGCGCGACTAATCCTTCGCCGAAAAACGTGGACACGCGGCCGCGGGTGCGGTCGAAGAACTGGTCGGGGATCACGAAATCGAGCGGGCGGTGTTGCTCCTGCAGCGACCCGACCGCGCTGAGCGAGAGGATCCGCTCCACGCCCAGCCGCTTCATGCCGTAGATATTCGCCCGGAAATTCAGCTCCGAGGGCGAGATAGCATGGCCGCGTCCGTGGCGCGCCAAAAAGGCCACCTGGCGGCCGCCGAGTTTCCCCAAAACGTAGCTGTCCGAAGGCGGCCCGAATGGCGTCTCGATGAAGATCTCCTGTTGCGCCTCGAACCCGGGCATGGAATAGAGTCCGCTGCCGCCGATGATTCCGATTTCCGCTTTCACGATTGGCTCTCCTGAATCAATTCCAACAATACGCCTCCGGTGGAGGCTGGGTGTACGAATACGTAAAGATGCCCGCCGGCTCCGGGCCGGGGCTCGTTCAGCAGCCGGGCCCCCGAGGCGCGCAGGCGCTCGACTGCGGCCGCCAGGTCGGGGACGCGCAGGGCCACGTGGTGCAATCCGCCGCCGCGTTTCTCCAGGAACTTCGCGATGGGCGAATCGGGCGCCGACGGCTCCAAAAGTTCGATGCGCGAATCGCCCGCCGGCAGCATGGCGACGCGGACCTTCTCCCGCTCCACGGTTTCCCGATGGGCGACGGCCAGCCCGAGGGACTCGTAGAAGGCGGCGGCTTGTTCCAGGTTCGGGACGGCGATGCCCAGGTGGTCGATGACGACCGCTCCCTCACGGTCGTGGCTCGGGTCCGAGCCGCGATGCGCCACCGGCGCGTTATCGATGGCTTGCAGCAAGGCGTCAACGCCCGTGCCTTCGGTGGCCACAGTTCTCACGATCGGGGGTTTCGGACCGTCGGCCAGGCTGAGCATGGCCTGCAATTCGCGCTCCACGCGGTCGGCGCCGGGCTGGTCGGCTTTGTTGATGGCGAAAACGTCGGCGATCTCCAGGATGCCGGCCTTGATGGCCTGCACATCGTCACCCATCCCTGGCACCAGCACGACCACGGTCACGTGCGCCAGCCCGGCGATCCCGATTTCGTCCTGGCCCACGCCCACGGTTTCGACGATCACGTAGTCTTTCCCCGCCGCGGACATGAGGCGCGCCATGTCGGCGGTGGCTCGCGCCAGTCCGCCGGTCGAGCCGCGGGTGGCCATGGAGCGGATGAAGACGCCGGGGTCGGCATGGTGCTGCTGCATGCGGATGCGGTCGCCCAGAATGGCGCCACCGGTGAGCCGGCTGCTGGGATCGACGGCCAGAATGGCGACGGTCTTTTGCAGTTTGCGCAAGGCGCGCGCCAGCGCATCCACCAGGGTGCTCTTGCCGGCGCCCGGAGGGCCGGTGATGCCGACGATGCGCGCGTGGCCCGGTAGGTCGGCGAGATCGGACAGCGCGGCCAGCGTTTGGGGATCGCGGTTCTCCACCGCGGTAGCGGCGCGAGCCAGCGCGCGGGTGTCACCTTCGCGGATTCTGCGGATCCACACGGACTTAAACGATTTCTTCTTTGGCGGCGTCCCAGCGCACGGTGCGTTGCTGCCGGTAGCTCTCCACCGCCATACGGCAGGCGATGGCCACGCGGAACCCGACCTCGAAGGGACAGGCCAGTTGCTGGCTGGCGCCGCGAATGTTGTCCAGGAAATTCTGCATGTGGGCCTTGGGATCGGCCTTGGTCATGCCGGCCATTTCGTTGCCGTCCGGGCGGGTCTTCTTTTCCGGCAGGTAGCGGACGCTCTGCGGCGTGCGCGAGATGGTGCCGTTGTCGCCCAGAACGTCCTCGGTGACGGACAGGCGTTCGTTGCCGAATCCCGAGTCCCAGGTAAACAACCGGTCGTCGGAATGTTCCATGGATACAGCCATAGTGTCGGGGACTTCGCGGCCGTCCTTCCACAGGTACAAGCCGCCCGTCATGGTGACCTTGTTGGGAATGCCCAGGCCCATGGCCTTGTACCAGAAAGCCAGTTGGTGGCACATGTTCTCGAAGACGTTGCCGCCCGAATAGTCCCAGAAAAAGCGCCAGTTGAGGTAGCGATTGGCGTCGAAGGCGCGGTCCGGAGCCTCGCCCAGGAACGACTTCCAGACGATATTTTCGGGCGTCATATCGGGATAAAGCTGGCGCGCCCACTGCGGCTTGCCGTGCGGCGTATTGCGGAACATATGGGCGTGGATGAAGGTGATCTTGCCCATCAGTTCGGGCTGCAGAAATCCGACGGCGTCGGGAAACTGGCCGCTGGAGATGGCCTGGTGGCCTATCTGCACGACGCGTTTGGCCCCCGCCCGCTGGTAGGCCGCACGCATCCGCTTGGCATGCGCGGGAGTGAACGCCAGGGTCTTCTCCTGGTAGACGTGCTTGCCCGCATCGAGCGCGGCGGTGAAGCAATCGGCGTGCAGGTGCTGCGGCGTGGCGATCAGGACCGCGTCGATATCCTTATCTTCCAGCAGACGGCGGTAGTCGAGATAGGTTTTGGCGTTGGGAGCGATGGCCTTGGCTTCCTCCAGCCGGCGCGTGTAGACGTCGGCGGCGCCGATGCAATCGACATTGTCCAGGGCCAGCGCCTGGCGCAGAATCTCCTTACCGCGGTCGCCCGGCCCGATGATGCCGATGCGGATACGGTCGTTGGCGCCGAGCGCATTCGACGCGGCGAGGGTGCCGGCCAGACCACCGGCAACCTTACCAATGAAATTACGGCGGGACTGCATGGAGGAGGCGCTCCTTCTGTTCGAGAATCTCCGTTGACTGGGGACACCACGATTATAGCGAAGAGGCGGTCGAGGATCGGTTGTCCGGCTCGGGCGACCGCGAGACGGTGCGGAATGTGCGGGGCAGGGTGTCAGCCCGCAACTGCGTGAGCGGAAGGGGAGCGGTATTAGAATGGTGGGGAGCTCATGACACACCTTGCCAGCTTGACTCTGCGCGGGTTTAAGACGATACGCGATCTGTCGGACTTTCAGCTCGGGCAAATCACGATTCTCATCGGGCCGAACGGGGCTGGTAAGAGCAACCTCCTCTCGTTCTTTCGATTGTTGTCGCGGGCGCTCACGCCGCCGGACGGGCTTCAGATCTATGTCGCGGAACAAGGAGGGGCGAGCGCGCTTTTCCACGGCGGAAGCGGCGGCACCGGTGAGATCGCTACAACCCTGAGCTTCAAAACCGTGGATGGCGAAGGCTCATGGGCACTGCAGTTGCGCCATGCCGCCGGGGACACTTTGATCGTCGGCTCCGAACGAAACGATATCGCCGGGACAGGCGAATGGCCCCCTGCCTCGCTGCGCGGCGCTGCGACTCGGGAGCCGGCGCTGATTGCTCTGGCTGAGACTGGGAACCCTACAGCCAGGCGCCTGGTGGAGACGCTTCGCCGCGCCATCGTCTACCACTTTCTCGACACGTCGCCATTGTCCCGGATACGCAACAAGTGGAGCATCGACGATGGCCAGTGGCTCAAGGAAGACGCGGGCAATCTGGCCGCCGTACTCTACCGGCTCCACGAGGCGGAGCCAGCATACTACCGGCGCATCGTCGAGACCCTCCGGCTGGTGCTGCCGTTCTTCGCCGATTTCGAATTCCAACCGGAATTTGGCAAGCTGCTCCTGAGATGGCGCGAACGCGGCTCCGATCAAATCTTCGGAGCGTCGCAGGCCGCCGACGGGATGTTGCGGGCCATGGCCCTGGTCACGCTCCTGCAGCAGCCCGAGACGGACTTCCCGAACGTGCTGATTCTGGACGAGCCCGAGCTCGGCCTGCACCCGTATGCCATCGAGGTCCTGGCTGCGCTCATCCAAAGCGCCTCGCAGCACTGCCAGGTGATCGTCGCCACGCAATCCGTTTCGCTGATCGACCGCTTCGAGCCACACGATATCGTGGTGGTGGATCGCAACGGGCGCGAGTCCGGTTTCCGCCGCCTGAACGACTCGGATCTGGCAGCCTGGCGCGAAGACTTCACCATGTCCGAACTGTGGGAGAAGAACGTCCTCGGCGGCAGGCCGGCGCGATGATCCGGCTGCACGCCGTGGTCGAAGGCCAAACCGAAGAGACCTTCGTCAATAATGTGTTGGCGCCCGAGCTGGGGCCGCTGGACATCGTTATCGACGCTCACCGGGTGATCACTGGAAGAATGAAGGCGCGGACCTTTCGCGGAGGTCTCCTGAAGTACAGCCACCTTAGGAAGGATCTCGACTTATGGGTGCATCAGGATCGTCACCTGCTGTGCGCAAATTCGCGATCCGCCACAACGAGTGGAGTGTCTGGAAGCGGAATTTGAGCGGGACATCGCGTACCGCCGGTTCATCCCCTACATTCAAGTCCACGAGTTCGAGGCACTGCTGTTCGCCGAGCCGCGGCAGTTCGCAGCCGCGTTCCCCGGAGCGATCTCGCAGATCGACGACCTGGTGTCGATCCGCAGCCAGTTTCCCAGTCCCGAACATATCGACGACGGCTTCGACTCTGCCCCGTCCAAACGAATCGTTCACTTATTCCCCGACTATAAGAAGACGGTTGCCGGCCCCGAGATCTCGGCGCGGATCGGGATGGCTACTCTTCGCGCGGAGTGCCCCCACTTTGCCGCATGGGTGGCCAGAATCGAAAACGTCGCCACCTCGATCCAGTAGCCCCTACAACTCTTCCAGCACGGCTCCCGCGTGGCCCTTGGCCTTCACTTTGGCATAGATCTTTTCGATCTTGCCGTCGAGGTCGATGACGAAGGTGGTGCGTTCGATACCCATCACGCTCGGGCGGACAGGTCCGTTTTTGTTCCACACGCCGAACCCGCAGGGTGTCACGGGGTGTGTCAGGTTGTTAGACGGAAGGGCTGTTCTCAACAGGAATCGGCTCCGGCCCGGCTCGGCCCTCTCTCCGAGTGGCGCGTCATCCGCCCGAAGCTGGCGGATGGGGCGCCGGACCACACGTTCCGATATGCCCGTTTTTCGCCCAGAATCAAGAACTGGATGGCAAGAATTCCACCCGGCGCTTGACCGTCTGTTGTCAAATATGACAACATGAACATAGGCGCTAGGATGGCCGAGACTCGCAAGACGCGACCCGTATCGTGGCTGAAGGCCGCACGACATGAATTCGAGGAATTTCCCGAAGGCGCGAGGATGGTGTGTCTCACTGCGCTCACCATCGCGGCTGAAGGCGGTAAGGCTGACATTGCCAAGCCTTTGCAGGGAGTCGGTTCGGGGGTACTGGAAATCGCACTCCCATTCAAAGGCGATGCCTTCCGCGTGGTCTATGCACTGCTGCTCGACCCTGATATCTGGGTAATTCATGCTTTTCAAAAGAAGTCGACCACGGGAATCAAGACGCCCAAGCGCGAGATTGATCTTGTGAAAGACCGGCTGAAGCGCCTGCAGGAGATACTGAAATGAAGCGCGAAGAATCCATGGACGTAGTGCGGGGTACCGGCAACCTGTTTCGTGATCTCGGCAGCAAAAACCCGGACGCGGACCAATTCAAGGCCATCCTCGCCACTGAAATCATCAAGGCCCTTGACCGCGAGCGCCTGACCGTACGTCAGGCGAATGCCCGGACCCAGATCGCTGCTGCCGACTTCTCCCGCATTCGCAATGCCGACCTCGGCCGATTCACGGTGGACCGGCTCATGGCGATTCTCAACCGGCTCGGATCTCGAATCGAGGTGAAGGTGCGCGTGCGGCGCGAAAGAGCCGCATGAGATTCGGCTCGTCGAGTTGCTTCGTCGGTGTTGAGGCGTCCAGAGTACTCGCAGCGCCGACAGTCTTGCCAATGGAAACAAACCCCGGCTTTACGCGAGTATCGGCGGCACCGGGCTAAACTGGAGCGGCACGATGGGCAGACAGACTCCAGTCGCGTTATCCGAAGATGACGAGCAAACCTTCCTCGCCTTCCTCCGCAGAGATGCAGACATCCGCATTTATAGAAGGGCGGCACCCACTCCTGAGCTGCTCCCAGTGGCAGGTTTTCCGCCCCGTCCTTCCGGCGAATCCACATTTACGATATGGAACACGGCGTTTCCGTGGAAACCCGAATACGCGCAATGGCAGGAAGCGCCGTTTAGAAAGCCGGATTTCTATCTGAGCAACACCGCTGGCGCACCGCTGCTTGAATACTCTCGTCACGCGTTGGATAATCCAACCCCTAATGTCTTTGGCCGGATATATTGGAACACTGATTTCGAAATCTACGCCGGGCTGGAGTATGACAGGGAGGCGTTCAGCCGATGGTATTCCCGCGTTGTGCGCTGGTTGCGAACGAACGGAAATCGGGTGCAAGTTACGAAGAATTGGTTTCAGTACTGGCTTCCAGGCGCGTGGGCCACGAAATACGGGCCAAGGTAAACGGGGCATGGGGAGCTCTTTCCGATAACGGCCTTGAAGTGGATTATCGTACATTGACCGCCGAACTGGGTTCGGGGAAACGCAGAGCCGACCTTCGGGCGAATTGCCCACTCGGGGAATGGCCGAGACGGCAGTTGGGCACGCCCCGCCCCCTATCCCGTCGATAAATCCCCATGCCATCGGCAATCGGCGCTGAGGACCGGGAAGTGCGGGACCCTCTACGCGGCTGGATTGTCCCGGCGTTTTACTTCGGCCATGATCTCCTGGATTGTTGTGCCTTCCAGCCATCGGTGGCGGTCGCGGGTGTAATCGCCGGCGCCGGATCGATAAAGGCGGAGGAAGCGGGCTAGACCGTCCAGCCCCAGTTCGCGTTGCAGAATCGCCAGCGCGTGCCGCTCGAAATCTCCATCGCTCATCTTTTCGAGAGGGATCATAGTACTACCGCCTGATACCAGGATACCCGGCTGCAAACGCGCGTGCGGAGTTTAGTGGTGCGTCGCCCGGCGCGGCGGATCGGATCGTCGTCAGTTATCGGAAGCACATCGACTTGACCTTGCTCGGCGCATGCCAAATGCAGAGCGTCGAAAGGGTCGAATCCGAGCGTCTGAAGGAATGCGGCACGCTCGGTCAAGCGCGAGCGCGGGACCACGACTTCATTGGCGAAGGCTAACAGCGCGATAACGCCGCGCCGGCGGTCTGCATCCGGGTTGCGGCTGATCTCGATCTCCAGAGCCGTGCTGCCGACCCAGGTCGCCTTTCCCTTGCGTACCGCGCGAAGGATGCTTTCAACGGCTTGAGCTTCGTTGCGAATGCGGCCTTGGCTCTGATCGTCGGTCAGGCGGTTCAAACAACAGGCATCCAGATAGAGCCTCAATCGCAGTCCTCCTTTCGCGCGGCTGTACTCACCAGAGCACCTATTTCATTGCGGATTACGGTTGCCTGCCGGAATTGTCTTCCGGTCAACCCGATTACCTGTCGCGAAATCCCCATATCACTCGCGATCACACAACGGCAGGGGCCGACGGGAGCATTTCGACCGCAGAGCCCGATCGCGGAAGCCCCCTCTACGTCACCCGCCCAGGCCGAGTGCGGGGTGCCCTATGGGCCGGGCCGCTGAATGCCAACCTACCTCACATTACAACTCTTCCAGCACCGCTCCCGCGTGGCCCTTGGCCTTCACCTTGCCATAGATCTTCGCGATCTTGCCGTCCGCGCCGACCACGAAGGTGCCGCGCTCGATGCCCATAACCTTCTTGCCGTACATGTTCTTCTCTTTCCACACGCCGAACGCCTGCGCGGCGGCCTTGTCTTCATCGGCCAGCAGGGTGAAAGGCAGATCGTACTTCTGTTTGAACTTCGCCTGGGCGGCCGGTTTGTCGGGCGATACGCCGACTACGGCGACGCCCTTCTTCGCGAACTTCTTGATATCGTCGCGGAATTCGCAAGCTTCGGTGGTGCAGCCCGGCGTGTCCGCCCGGGGATAGAAGTACACCACCACGCGCTTGCCCTTCAGGTCCGCCAGCCGGAACTCATCGCCCGCGTCCGTCAGTAGAGTAACATCGGGAGCCTGGTCGCCTACCTTCAGCATATGTTCACCCCAGCTTTTGTTTGAGTAACTCCGTCACCGCCGCCACCTCGGCCTGGCCGCGGGTGGCCTTCATCACCTGGCCCACCAGGAAGTTGATCACCGTGGTTTTGCCGCCGCGGTACTGCTCCACCTGTTTGGGATTGGCCGCAATCACACTGTCCAGGATCTTCTCCAGCGCGCCGGTGTCGCTGATCTGCTTGAGCCCTTCCTTCTCCACGATGGCCGCCGCCGATGCGCCTGTCGCGAACATCTTGGGGAAGACTTCCTTGGCCAGCTTGCGGGAAAGCTCGCCCTGGGCGATGAGCTTCACCAACTCGCCCAGGTCTTGGGCGCTCACCGGCGAGTCCGAGATCTCTTTCCCCTCGGCCTTGAGCAGGCCCATCAGGTCGCCCATCACCCAATTGGCCGCGGATTTCGCATCGCCCGAGACGTTGGCCACGGTCTCGAAATACTCGCTCGCCGCGCGCGTTTGCGTCAACACTTCGGCATCGTACTCGCGCAGTCCCAATTCGGAGACGAAGCGGGCCCGCTTGCGCGCCGGAAGTTCGGGCATGGAGGACTGTACACGGCCCAGCCACTGGTCGTCGATGCGCAGCGGCAGCAGGTCGGGTTCCGGGAAGTAGCGGTAGTCGTGCGCGTCTTCCTTGCTGCGCATGGGGAACGTCTCGTTCAGATCGGAATTGTACAACCGGGTCTCCTGCACCACGCGGCCGCCGCTATCGATCACGGCCACCTGGCGCGCGATCTCATACTCCAGCGCCAACTTCAGGAACCGGAACGAGTTCAGGTTCTTCACCTCTACCTTGGTGCCGAACTTCTCCACGCCGCGCGGCCGCACCGAGACGTTGGCATCGCAGCGCAGGTGGCCCTTTTCCATGTCGCAGGTCGAGACCTCGACGAACTGCAGCGTCTGCTTGAGCTCCGTCAGGTAAGCGTAAGCCTCGTCGGAAGTGCGCATGTCGGGCTCGCTGACGATCTCGACCAGCGGCGTGCCGCTGCGGTTCAGGTCCACATAGGAGTAGCGGTCGGAGTCCTTGAAACCGTCGTGGACGCTCTTGCCGGCGTCGTCTTCCATGTGTACGCGGGTCACGCCGATGCGCTTCGGCACGCCATCCACCACAATGTCCACGAAGCCGTGCTCGGCCAGCGGTTCGTCGTACTGCGAGATCTGGTAGCCCTTGGGCAGATCGGGATAGAAGTAGTTCTTGCGGGCGAAGCGCGATTGCGCGCGAACCTGGCAGTTCAGCGACAGCGCGCCCATGATGGCCAGTTCCACGGCGGCCCGATTGAGCACCGGCAGCGCGCCAGGGAGCCCCAGGCACACCGGGCAAACATTGGTATTCGGTGGTGCGCCGAAACCGGCCGGGCAGCCGCAAAAGATCTTGGTGGCCGTGGACAATTGCACGTGGACTTCGAGACCGATGACCGGCTCGTAACGCGCAATGGCTTCCGCGGAAGCCAATCGCAGAACGGAAGAAGACATGGTGTCTTTCTATTATAGTGTGGGGCGGGCGCGCAGCCCGGCCCACAACAGAGGCCTACTTCACGCTGATGTTGGCGGCGTTACTGGCCTGGCCGCCGCAGGTCACCACCAACGGATTGCTGCCGCTCTTCACTCCCGAGGGCACCGAGACGTTGGCCTGGGCCAGACCGACGAAACCCGGCGTCAACGCGACACTCACCTGCGCTGCGATTCCGCCGACGGTGGCGCTGCAACCGAGCGATGCATAGGAGACCGGGCTCGACGGGGTGGCCGCTCCGTCGGCGACTGCCGGGAGCACCGCGCCGATTCCTGTCAGGTAGGCGATAATCGTTCCCCCGGCGGCAATCGGGTTGGAGGACGTGTTCGTACTGTAGTCCGGATAATTCTGCGCCACCGCCGTTCCGGCAGCCGTGAGGAACAGGCCGGGAGCCGCGCTCGTCACCCCGACACTAACCGCATTGCTCGCGACGCCGGTTTGCGAGACCTTGATGCTGGCGGTTCCCGTTTGCGTAGACGATGGAATCTGGAAATTGACCTGGTTCGGACTCACGAAAAGGATCGGCGCCGCCACGCCATTTACCGTCACCGAGACACCGCCCAACTTGGCCGGCAGCGGCGGGCCGGCGCTGGCGCTGGTCGAAGTAAAATAAGCTCCATATACCGAGGCTAGCGACCCCGGCGAGAGTTTTGTCGTGCCGCTGGCGGCGTTAGCGACCCCACCCGCGTTGAGCGCCGGGTAAATCAGCGTCATCAGGCGGATGCAGCCGTTGCCGGTGTCGGATAGATATACGTTGCCTTGCCCATCCACTGCCAGGCCGTAGGGGAAATAGAAAGACGCGCGGGTAGCCGCCCCGCCGTCGCCACCGAATCCAACCTGGCCCGTGCCGCCGATGGTGTTAATCGTGCCGTCCGGAAATATTTTACGAATGCGCCCGTTGTAGGAATCGGCGATGTAGACCAAGCCGGCCGAGTCCACCACCACCCCTTCCGGATTGTTGAGTTGTGCGTTGGCCGCCGGGCCGCCGTCGCCGGAAAAGCCGAGAACCCCGGTCCCTGCGATTACCGTCAACACGCCGCTGGCATACTTGAGGATGCGATGATTCCCGGTGTCGGCGATGTACAGATTGCCGGCCGAATCCACCGCCACGCCGTCGGGATTATTGAGGATGCCCCCCGCGACGCCGCAGCTCAGGAAGCAGACGATGTTGCCCCCGATCACCTGGCGGATCTCGCTGTTGCCGGTGTCGGCGATATAAATAGTGCCGCTCGAATCCACGGCCACGCCGGCCGGGTGCTTCAGTTGAGCGCTGGTGGCCACTCCGTTATCTCCCGCGGCCCCTTGCGTGCCGGTGCCAACGATGGTGGTGATTTGCCCCGAGGGGTTCACCATCCGGATCACGTTGTTGGCGGTATCGGCGATGTACAGATTGCCGGCCGAATCCACCGCCACGCCTTCCGGAAAATTCAGTTTGGCGTCGAGCCCGGTGGCCGAACCTCCGTCGCCCTCGTATCCGGCAAGACCGTTGCCCGCCACGGTGGACACCACCCCGCCGCTCAGCATCCGGATCCGGTGATTCAAGGAGTCGGCGATATAAAGCCTACCCGAGGAATCCAGCGCAATACCGCCCGGCGTATTCACCTGCGCTACCGTCAGCGCCGCGCCTTCGGCGTACCCCGGCTGGGCGCCGAGGCCCGCCACCGTCGAAATCGTGTACTGCTGGGCCGAGGCGCCGGCACAACACACGGCCGCCGCCAGGAGGATCCTCCCACGGAAATACCAGATGGACATATACTCCATGATACGCACCCGCAAGCCTTTAATGTGCCGTTGCCGGGAAGCAGCACCTGTTTCCGCGAAGCCACACCCGGCCTTCATTTCCGGCCGTCATCGGCGGCCGCGAGGCGCTTCTCCAATTCTGCGACAAATTCCCGAAGCAATTTGCGGTCCGCGGATTGCCACTTGATGACTACGAACAAACGGCCGCGGCCGAAGAAGATCGTATCGGAAGAGGGCCGCCAGCGGTCGATGAGTCCCGACGCATCTCCCGCCGACGAGAGCGCATAGACCCGCGCGTCCAGTTTGCCGGGTCCGTCGTAAGACGCGGTTACGAGGCGTTCCACCGACGTCCGCGGCACCGGGTCGGGCGATTCCGAGACCGGCAATTCGCGCATCGAAACGCGCCGCCAGCCACCGGCCGCGGTCTCGGGGAACAAGTTGGGCGGCAGTTCCACGCGGGGCTGGCAGGCGGTCCACAGTGCGGCCAGGCACGCCATCGCGCCTATTGAGCGGCGTCGAGTCATCGCCTTTGATTGTGGCACGAACCGTCCCGGCGCCAACCGCCCGCAGAGAATACGGTATGCTGACAATTTGACGCCGGCATTCACTCTCGTTCAAGCCGCGGTGGCCTTCGGAGCGGCATTCCTGGCGGGCGCCATCAACTCGGTGGCAGGCGGCGGAACCCTGGTTTCCTTTCCGGCGCTGATCTGGCTGGGCCTGAATTCGGTGACCGCCAACGCCACCAGCACGGTGGCCATCTGGCCCGGGACGGTGGGCAGCGCCTGGGGCTACCGCCGCGAAGCCCGGCAGGTGGCGCCGCGCTTGTGGCTCATGATCGTCCCCAGCCTGGTAGGCGGGCTCACCGGCGCATGGCTCTTGAAGCTGACCCCGCCCGGAATCTTCGACCGTCTGGTGCCGTTTCTGATTCTCTTCGCCACCCTGCTGTTCATGGTGCAGGAGCCGGTGCAGCGCGCCCTGGGCACCGCCGAAGCGGCCAAGCACCAATCCAGAGTCTGGTTCGCCGGCGGCATGCTATTCCAACTCGCCGTAGGGTTGTATGGCGGCTATTTCGGCGCCGGGATCGGCATCCTGATGCTGGCGGCCCTAAGCATAATGGGGCTGCAGGACATCCACGAAATGAACAGCCTGAAGGTGGTGCTGGGCGGCAGCGTCAACGGAATCGCGTCGGTGTATTTCATTTGGAGCCGCATGGTGTACTGGCCATACGTGGTGCTGATGGCCGTGGCCGCGATTCTGGGCGGCTATTTCGGCGCCGGCGCCGCGCGCAAACTGGGCCGCACCGCCGTACGCCGCATCGTGGTCGCCGTGGGATTCGGGATGGCGATCTCGCTGTTCGTAAAAAAGTAATTACGGTGACAGGTCACCGTAATACCGATATTCCCGCGCCCGCCAGCGCGGCCTCCACTTCGGCGGGGCGCAGACGGGTGGCGTCGTATTCCACCGTCAGGGCGTCGTCCGCGGTGATATTCACCTTTTGGATGCCGTAGAGCGTGTGCGTGCCGGCGAGTTTGGCCAGCGTCGCATCGTCGAGCGGCCTCTGCAGATGGAAGCGAAGTTGGACCTTGGTCATACTCCATTAAGGATACCAGCGGACGGCGAATCCGAGACCTTCAGCGCACCTCGGCGTGATGGTTGACCGGTCCCGAGCCGCGGCCCAACTGGGGAGCGGTCCGGATGGCTTCGTGGATAAACCGCTTGGCCTTGGCGACGGCGTCGCCGAGACCGAGACCCAGCGCCAGGCCGGCAGTGATAGCTGCCGAGTAAGTGCAGCCGGTGCCATGGGTATGCCGCGTATCGAGGCGCGGCGCTGGAAATTCGCGGATTCCGGAGGCGTCGGAGAGCAGGTCGGTGGCGTCGCCTTCCCGGTGGCCGCCCTTGATCAACACGGCGCGCGCGCCCATGTCATGCAGGCGAGCGGCGGCGCGGCGCATATCGTCGCGCGAATGAATGGCCACGCCAGAAAGCGCCTCGGCTTCCGGCACGTTGGGCGTAACTAGCGCGGCCAACGGCATGAGTCGTTCGCGGAGCGTTTGCATGGCGTCGTCGGACAACAGCGCGTGGCCGTGCTTGCTGATCATCACCGGGTCCACCACCAGCGGGAAAGCAAACGCTGCGGCCGCGCCAGACAGCGCCTCCACCATCTCCGCCGACCCGAGTGCGCCGGTCTTGGCCGCGCCCGGCGGAATGTCCTCCAGCACGGCGGCCAGTTGTTGCAGCACGAGATCGGGCGCCAGCACCTCGACGCGCGATACGCGCATGCTGTTCTGTACGGTGAGCAGCGTGATGACGGCCTCCCCGTAGACGCCGAACTGGTGAAAGGTCTTGAGATCGGCCTGAATGCCCGCGCCGCCCGAAGGGTCCGAGCCGGCGATGGTGAGCGCAATGGGCGGCATCAACGTCTCTCTCCGGCCTGTGCCGCTTTCTCCTTCGTCAACTGCTCCAGATATTCTTTCTCCGCCCGGTTGACATACGCGCGATACCCCTCGGGATCGATGAAAGGATTCACCTCGGCGCCGGCCTTCAACTTCTTGTACTTCTCCGCCATCCCGAAGTACACGCCGTGCGCCCCCAGGAAGACATCGCACGGCAACGCGCGCAGAACGCGGAACGTGCGCGCATAGTCGTCCGCGATTCCCGGCCAGGTCGGCTTCCCAACTAACTCGACACCTGGATTGATGGCCGTCCCGCCGACGATCACCACGTCGTAGACCTTCCCGCCTTCCGGGACGCGCAGCGTCCACGTAGTGCATCCGATGCTATGGCCGGGGGTAAGATGGGCCACCAGCGTGACGCCGCCCAGAGTTACTTCGTCGAGGTCGCGGACCACGCGGTCCACCTTGACCGCCGGATACGTGTACTCGCGGCCCCATCGCGGGTCGGCCTTGCCGCCGCTTTCCAGTACCGCGACCTCGCGCTCGCTCGAGTAGATCTTCGCGCCAGTCATGCGCTGTATCTCCGCCTGGCCGGCCACGTGATCGAAATGCGCCTGGCTGTTGAGCAGGATCTTGACATCCTGCAGTTTGAACCCCAGCTTGAGAATGCCATCGCGAACGATGGGCGGCGTGTCTTCGTAACCGCTGTCGATGAGTATGTGCCCGGCCGGCGTCGCAATCAAGTAAGATGCGATATCGCTGGCGCCGACATAGTAGACATTGCCCATGACTCGAAAGGCCGGGAACGGCTGATTGTCGGGGCGCGTGTTCTGCGCAAGCACGGCGGACGCGAGCGCGGTGGCGGCCAGCGCGGCGAGAAGCGTGACTGAGAAACGGGACATACCCTTCGACTATAACCCCGGCGGGCGGTCTCGCAGTCGATCCCGCCGGCAGCGCCCGCTCAATCGGTCAGATACCAGGGAATGTTGACCACCGTGATCCGCCTCTCGCCTTGGAACAGAAGCAGCGTTTTCAGGACAGTGGAGCGATGGTTGTGCAGTAACTTCAAGTACCAGCGGCGCTCCACTAACTCCGGAATGAGCACCGCGATTTGCCTCTGCGCATTGCGCCGTTCCAGGTCGAGCACGTAATCGAGGATGGGCCGGATCACGAACCGGTAGGGGGATTTGAGAACCACCAAACGCGGCGCGGACAGTCCGGCTTTGCGCGCAGGCTCCTCCACCAACTCGGCCCACCGGCTGGCGAGGGTGTCGGACTCCTGGCCGTAATCCACGTGTACCGCCAGGACTTCGGGGGCCATCGACATCGCAAAGTGCAGACCTTTCTGCGCGATGCGGTTCCAACGGTCGATGGTGATCACGACCAGCGGCGGGGCCGGCTCGGCGACTATCAACCGTGTATCGTTATCGATCTCCGCGGCCACGCGATCGTAGTGGCGCTTGATCAGCCCCATCGTGAGCATAAGTCCCGGAATCAAGAGCAAGGTGATCCACGCTCCTTCGGCGAACTTGGCGATGAGTATGACGATCACCGTGATTCCGGTTGCCACGGCGCCCAGTCCGTTCACCGACATACTCTTCAACGAGCCCGGTCCGCGCACGCGCTTCCAATGCACCACCATGCCGGCCTGCGAGAGCGTAAAGGCCATAAACGCACCCACGGCATACAGGGGAATCAGCTTGTCGGTAACCCCGCCAAACACGATGAGCAGCGTGCCTGCCAACAGCGCCAGGGCGTAGACGCCTTGGGTATAAACCAGGCGGCGTCCGCGGATCGCCAGGCCGTGCGGCAGGAAGCCATTTTCCGCGATGGCCCGGGAAAGACGCGGAAAATCGGCGAAGGCGGTGTTGGCCGACAACGCCAAAACCACCAGGATCGATCCAATGCTCACCCCGTAAAAGACGCCCTTACCGGCGACGGCGGCGAGTAACTGCGAAAGCACGCTTTGATAGCCCGGCTGGCCGGGAGCGGTGGCCGCCACGCCGTACGCCTTGCAGAGAATTGCGATGCCGGCCAGCATCGCCGCAAGAATTCCGATGACCAGCGTGAGGGTGAAGCGCGCCGTGACGGAGGCCGGTTCCTTGAAAGCCATCACGCCATTGCTCACCGCCTCCACCCCGGTCATGGCCGTGCAGCCGCTGGCAAAGGCCCGTAGCAGCAGCCAGATTCCCAGAACTTCGGTGGCGGCGCCCAAGCGGGGAGGTGGAACAACCGGAATGGGATGTCCTCCGGCCGCCAGCGTTTTGATAACTCCCAGCGCAATCATGACCAGCAGGCAGAACAGAAACAAATATGTCGGGACCAGGAAGATGCCGCCGGCTTCGCTGATGCCCCGGAGATTCACCAGCGTCACCAGCACCAGAATCGCCAGGCACAAAACCAGCGTGTGTTTTTCCAGCGGGGGCACGGCGGAAATCAGCGCGCCCACGCCCGCCGAAATACCCACGGCTGCCGTCAGGACGTAATCCACCATCAGCGAGGCCGCGGCCAGCAGTCCGGCCCACACGCCCAGATTCTCGCTGGCGACGGTGTAGGATCCGCCGCCCTGCGGATACGCCATGATGGTCTGCCGGTAGGAGAAGTAGACGATGCCGAGGAGGACGATGATTCCGATGCCGATGGGGACTATGTAAGCCACCCCGGCCAGTCCTAGAGGAATCAGTAGCGTCAAGGCAGCTTCCGGCCCATAGGCCGCCGAGCTGAGCGCATCCAGGCCGAAAATGGGCACGCCTTTGCCCGCGCCGATTCGTTCGGCCTTTTCATCCTCGGTCGCCAGCGGCCGGCCCAGCAGCAGATCCATCAGACCCATGGATCTATTCTCCACCCGCCGCGGCTTCCCGGCCGCTAGTGGATGGCCGCACCGCAGCATCGCCACGGGGGCGGTGAAGCGGATCGTCTACCGGTTCTGCGGCGGCCTGAAGAGGGCTGTGGCGCACGCACCCTGCGCAATGCCACTTACTTTTCTCGAAACCGGACACAGGCATCTATATGCGGGGCAGGTTGTCAACCTGCCCCACGAATTCCACAGCATTTCCAATGCTGGGAAGACTAACTGGCATTGCGCAGGGTACGTGTGCCACAGCGCCGGCTTACCCGGCTTCCCACGGAATGCTGTGGTCGGACACCACGGCGCGGGTTTCGGCGGGAGAGTCGGTGCGGAAGTACGACCAGGGGCCGGGAATCCACGGGTAGCGATCCACCACCGATTCGTCCACGGCCACTCCCAGGCCGGGCGCAGGCGGTAAGACCAGGGAACCGCGCTCGATCTCGAGAGGGTTCTTCAGAATCTCGCCGGCCAGCGGAAACGGGTACATGCCCGCGCGCCCCGGGGAGGAATAACAGGGGTATTCGAGATACTCCACGATGTATTCAGGCCAGCACACGCCCAGGTGCGCGGCGGCCACCAGTTCGAGCGCGGTACCCCAACTGTGGAAGGCGAAGCGCAGCGTGTGGCGGGAGATCTCGGCCATCAGGCGGCGGCCCAGCGCATATCCACCCTGGCAACAGACGTCCATCTGGACGTAGTCCACGGCCTCGGTCGAGATCAGATCGCGGTAGAGATCCTCGTTCGGTTCGTGCTCTCCGGAGGCGAGCGGCACCAGGTCCTTTTCCTTCAGCCGCACATAGGCGGCGTGGTCGTGCGGCGGAAGCGGTTCTTCCAGCCAGGCGATGTCGTGCTCGGCCATGCCGGCGGCCACTTGCTCCACGGTGCCGGCGGTGTAACTGCGGTCGCCCATGCGCCACCAGGTGTGCGCGTCCACCATCAGGTCGAAGCCCGGGCCTACCGCCTGGCGCATGAGGCGAACGGCTTCGACATCCCGATCGGGACCCAGCCCGAGGCGCATCTTATAAGCCCGGAACCCCATGGCCTGGATGGCGGCGGCTTCGGCGGCGTAATCCTCGGGCGGCATGTACATGCCCGCGCTGCCGTAGAGACGGATGCGGTCGCGCACGCGGCCGCCCAGCAATTCGGAAACAGGCACGCCGCGGGCCTTGGCGGCCAGGTCGTAGAGTGCGATTTCGAGACAGCAGTAGACCCGCGCCAGCGCCGGGTGGGCGCCCGGCCCTTCCACGAACTGGACGCGCAGCGCATCGGGATCGGCCAGGGCGCGGCCCTCCAGGAACGGAGCGATCACCCGCTCGATGGCCTGCTGCGCGCGCGCGTCTCCCGGCCCGGGAGCATATCCTACCAGCCCGTTGTCGGCGGCGATGCGGATCAACATGGCGTCGCGCTTCACGATGGTCCGCTCCCCGCCCCAGAACGGCAGGCGGATGGGCTCCGGGAGCGGGAACGAGAGCAGATGGGAGCGAACCGAGGTGATCTTCATGGGAGGCGCCAGCTAACAGTTTACATTTACCCGTTGCCATATAGACCGTCGGCGGCAAATGACGTGCGGAGACGCGCCGCTCCGCGCGGGGGCCTTGTTCGCGAAGGCGTACAATGAAAGTGCCGTGAAGCTGGAGATTGAGATCGATGTCCCCGACGGCGCCGTCGATGAGGGCGCCGAGGCCGAGCTGATTCAATCGGTCAAGGAGCAGGCTGCGCTCAAGCTCTACTCCGACGAACGCATCACCACTGGTGAAGCGGCCGGGATGCTCGGCTTAACACGCATCGAGTTTCTCGATCTTTTGCGCCGGACGGGCGTCGGATTCCGCGTCGAACTCGACGACGAGGACTTCGCGCAGATCCGGCAGTGGCGCGAAGCTCCTGGACGGCAGAGCGGCCGGTGAGCGCGGTCGTTTCCGACAGTAGTCCGCTGAACTACCTCGCGTTGCTTTCGGATTTCGATCTGCTGCGCCAGATCTATGGCGCCGTCACGATTCCTCCCGCGGTGTATCGCGAAGTTGTAGAAAGCGGCGCGGACTACCCGGTCGGGAAAGCCGTGCAAGCCGCGCTCGGAGATTGGATCTCCATCGCAGAAGCTCCCGACCCTGCGCGGGTTGCGGTTCTTCGCGATTGTTTTCATCTCGACCCGGGCGAAAGTGAAGCGATTCTGGTCGCGGAGGCGCTCGGGAATGTACCCATTCTGATGGATGAGCGGCGCGGTGTGCGCTGCGCTCGTTCGCGCGGCATGGTGGTGATTCGGACGCCCCTGATCTACGCGAAGGCCAAACTCCTCGGCCTCGTCGGTAGCGTTCAAGAGAAGCTCGACCAGCTACGTTCCCACGGATTCCGGCTTTCGGACCTGCACTACGAGCGGATACTCAAGGATCTCGGCGAGTGAACCATCCCTCCGGTCTTCTCGATGCACTGGCTGCAATCGTTGTCGGTGCAGCCGCACTTCCGGCAGGCCCAGTTTACTGTCAACCGCGGCCTACCTCAGCAGCGACAGACTTCCGGCGGCCAGGATCAGAAACGACGAGACCAGCGGGATGCGCCACAGGTGGCTGAGGCGCTGGGCCGAGGCCATGGGCATGGGCTCGATATTGGAGTGGCCATTGTTACCGCCATTGTTAGCGCCATTGGGCGGCGGGGTGGTTCCTGCCGTAGGAAGCTCCGGGAGATCCTGACTGGCGGGCGGGCCCGCGGGAGGGCCGGCGGACGGTCCGCTATCGCCCGAAGAGTCATCATCACGAGGAGGGTCGGCAACCGGCGCGGGCGCTGGCTCGGGGGCAGGCGCGGGCTCGGGGGCGGAGATGCGCTCGGCCACCTGGCGGCACATCTGGCCCATCGCCAGGATGAGATCGAGCGAGGTTTGCTCGCTTTCCGAGATGCGTTGCCGCAGTTCGGCGATCTCGCGGTCTTTCTCGGCCAGCGCGGCATGCACCGCGGCCAGTTGTTCATCCACACGGGCGGCCGCGGCGGAGGCTATTTGTAGCGACGAGCGGTCCACGGCACTCAAAACCTGGTCGTTCAGGCGCGCTTCCAAGGTCGCGATCCGGGTCTCCAGGTGGGCCGTCACGGCGGCGGCGATGCGCTCGTCGAGGGCCGTCCCCGAGCCGGCGGCGTACTCCTGCCGCAATTGCCCGATCTGGCCGTACAGCACGTCCATGTCCTGGGCTACGGCATCGCGGACGGCGGTCACGTGCTCGTTGTACTGGCCGTGCACCTCATCGATGCGGCCCTGCAATCCGGCGACGATGGAGCGGTCCTGCCGCTCCAGGTTCTTCAGTTCGATGGCGAGCTTGGCCTCCAGTTCGGCGATGCGGCTTTCCACCTTTCCGGACTGCTCGTGGAGGCGGGCGTCGAGGGCGTTGACCACTGCCTCGAGAACTTTTTGGTCGAAGGGAGCCGGTGCGGACGGCGCCAGGGAAACTGCGGGCGCGGGAGCCTTCTCGACGGCGGCAAGACGCCGGTCGAGCTGTTCCAGCCGGTCGGCTGCGGGCGGTAGTTCAGCGGGCGGAGCGCCGGCCGGCGGGCGAATGGGGCCCTGGGCAAGCTTCACGCCCACGCCGAAGGCCACGCCATCGCCAAAAGCGACGGCCAGGCTTCGCCAGATGGACGAATCGCGGCTGCTCTGCATATAACATAATGTACAGGAAATGTTTTATTGGGGAAAGGAAAATCGCCGCT
>Ga0181529_10001474_pt1 | contig 30205 bp, 19 predicted proteins | sample PEATcosm2014_Bin_36_FD_119763 | JGI IMG/M metagenome (GOLD analysis project Ga0181529, IMG submission 119763) | Peatland microbial communities from MTU Mesocosm Facility, Houghton, MI, USA - PEATcosm2014_Bin10_30_metaG | ecosystem: Environmental > Terrestrial > Soil > Wetlands > Peat | place... | reverse complement strand
TTCCTGCTCGCGGTCGTCACGCTGCAGCCGTTTGCCATCTACTCCAAAGCTCCGCAGACCGTATTCGTGCTGGTCTCGCTGCTGGTGTGCCTCATTCCCACCACCATCGGCGGACTGCTATCGGCCATTGGCATTGCCGGCATGGACCGGCTGGTGCAATACAACGTGCTGGCCATGAGCGGACGCGCCGTGGAAGCCGCGGGCGATGTGAGCACGCTCCTGCTCGACAAGACCGGCACCATCACCCTCGGCAATCGTCAGGCCGCGGAGTTCATCTCCGCGCCGGGCGTGGATCAGGAGCGGCTGGCCAACGCCGCGCAGCTCTCCTCGCTCTCCGACGAGACGCCCGAAGGCCGCTCCATCGTGGTGCTCGCCAAAGAGAAGTACGGCCTGCGCGGACGCGACATCTCCAGTATTCATGCGGAGTTTGTGCCCTTCACCGCGCAGACCCGCATGAGCGGCGTCAACCTGCCCGGCACGCGCATTCGCAAAGGCTCGGTGGATGCCATCACGCACTTCCTCGAAGACCAGGGCGCATCGCTTCCGCAAAAGGTACGCGAGGCCGTGGAGGAGGTTGCACGGCTGGGCGGAACACCGCTGGTGGTGGCTGAGAATTCCACGGCACTCGGCGTCATCTACTTGAAGGACATTGTGAAGGGTGGCCTCAAGGAGCGCCTGGCGCGTCTGCGCGCCATGGGCATCCGCACCATCATGATTACCGGCGATAACCCGCTGACCGCCGCCGTGATTGCGCGCGAGGCCGGTGTGGACGACTTCCTGGCCGAAGCCAAGCCCAAGGACAAGATGGACCTGATCAAGAGCGAGCAGGCCAAGGGCAAGCTGGTGGCCATGACCGGCGACGGCACCAACGACGCGCCCGCGCTGGCGCAAGCCGATGTGGGCGTGGCCATGAACTCCGGCACCCAGGCCGCCAAGGAAGCCGGCAACATGGTGGACCTGGATTCGAACCCCACCAAGTTGATCGAGATTGTGGAGATCGGCAAGCAGTTGCTCATGACGCGCGGCGCGCTCACCACCTTCTCCATCTCCAACGATGTGGCAAAATATTTTGCCATCATTCCGGCCATGTTCGCCGGCGTCTTCCCGGTGCTGAACGCGCTGAACATCATGCATCTGGCCACGCCGCAATCGGCCATTCTTTCCGCCGTGATCTTCAACGCACTGATTATCGTGGCGCTGATTCCGCTGGCACTGAAGGGTGTGAAGTACGAGCCCAAGGCAGCCGGCGTGCTGCTGCGCAACAACCTGCTCGTCTACGGCGTGGGCGGCATCGTGGTGCCCTTTATCGGCATCAAGGCCATCGACCTTTGCCTTGTAGCCATGCACCTGGCATAAATTCGCGAGCTACAACAGGAGACCGATCATGAACACAGTGGCTGAAAGCAGCAACAAGTACACGCTCCGCGCCAGCGCTTACGAACTGAAGCCCAAGGACGCGCCCGCACACCACCCGGTGTGGAAGACCTCGATCCTCTTCACGTTGATCACCACGGTGCTGCTGGGCCTCGTCTATCCGCTGGTGGTAACAGGCATCGCGTCGGTGCTCTTCCCGCATCAGGCCGCGGGAAGCCTGATCCTGCGCAACGGCCAGATAGTCGGCTCGGAGCTACTGGCGCAGAGCTTCACCGCGGATCGCTACTTCCATCCCCGCCCCTCGGCCGCGGGCAATGGCTACGACGCAACGGCATCGGGCGGCTCGAATCTGGCGCAGTCCAATCAAAAGCTGGTCACACGCATGCAAGGCGACATCGACAAGCTGGCCGCGGAAAATCCCGGCAAGCCAGTGCCGATTGACATGGTGACGACTTCCGGCTCAGGGCTCGATCCCGACATCACCCCCGACGCCGCTGCGTTCCAGGCTCCGCGCATCGCCAAGGCACGCGGCATCACCGAAGACGCGGTCCGCAAGCTCATTGAGCAGGGCACCACGCAACGGCAGTTCGGCGTACTGGGCGAGCCACGCGTGAACGTCCTGGCGCTGAACCTGGCGCTCGATCAGCTGAAGAAGTAGGCGGCTAGGTAGCTGGGTGACTGAGTGGATAAGTGGATAGGTTGCCGAATACTGCCATTTCCTGCTTCCGGTTAGTGAAGTACAGCGTGGACCGGGAGGTCCACGCTACAGCCGGCCTGGAGGCCGGCGCTACTTAGCGACTTAGTCACTTAGTCACTTAGTCACCTAGCCACTTAGAATTCCCGTCGTCCTTCCATCGCCCGCGCCATGGTCACTTCATCGGCGTATTCAATGTCGCTGCCGGCGGGGATGCCGGTAGCAATGCGGGTGATCTTCACATGGAAGCGGCGCAGCGCCGTTGCCAGCCAATCGGCCGTGGCCTCGCCTTCCAGCGTGGGGCTGGTGGCCAGAATTACTTCGTCAATCTCGCCGCGCTCGGCGCGCTCCAGCAAGGTGGAAGTGCGCAGTTGATCCGGGCCCACCCCGTGCAGCGGCGAGAGCGTGCCATGCAGCACGTGATACACACCCTGATAGCCGCGCGTGCGCTCCACCGATTGGATATTGGTGGGCTCTTCCACCACACATACAGTGCGATGATTGCGCACGGCGTTGGAGCAGTAGGCGCAGGGATCCACGTCGGTGACGTTGTTGCAGACCGAGCAGAGGCGCAGATTGGCCTTCAATTCGCGCACCGCATCGGCCAGCGCCATGGCATCCTCACCCGACGAGCGCAGGATATGGAAGGCGAACCGCTGCGCGCTCTTGGTGCCCACGCCAGGCAGCTTCTTCAACTCTTCAATCAGCCGCGCCATTGGCTCCGCGTATCGCGCCACGTTGTTTCTCCTCGCCTCTACGCGCCCAATCCTGGAATGCCCAACCCGCCCAGCATACCTTGCACGCTGGACTGGATGATCTCATCGGCCTTGCGCCCGGCCTCGTTCACGGCGGCCATCACCAGGTCTTCCAGCATCTCCACATCCGGCTGGCCGCCAGTGAGGCTGACCACGGCACTGGGATCGATACGCAGCTTGAGCAGTTGCTTTTTGCCGTTCATGGTCGCTGTTACCGCACCGCCGCCGCTGGAGGCCTCCAGTACGGTCTCACCCAGCTTGCGCTGCATCTCGGCCTGCATCTGCCCGGCCTGCTGCATCATCTCTGCAATCTTCAAAGGATTCATCATGGTCTCGGATCCTGCCTTACTGCTTGCTGCGGAGGTCCACAACGCTGCGCACTTCCGCGTTGAAAATCTCTTTGGCGCGCTGCACCATGGGATGCGCCAGCGCCGCCTCCTGCACACTGCCCGCCACCACCGTGGCCATGGGCGCCGCGCCGCTGCTGCCCGCGCCCGCTGCGCCTGGAATCACCATAAAACGGGTGGGCGCGTTGTGCTTGACCAACTCCTGGCGAATGATTTTTTCGGCCGCGGCATTCACGGTAAGAGCCAACATCTTTTTGCCCATGCCGCTGACTTCAATGCGCAACTGCGCGCCTTCCACGGTCCACACGCCTGAACCCAACAATGTGGATGCGGTGGAGTGTCCATCTGCCGCCAGAGCCTTGGCTACGGCCTCACGTACGGCGCTGAGGTCGGCGGTTCCGGTGGCTGCTTCCGCAGGCTGGGGAGCCCGGGCCAGCGCGCCATCGGTCATATTCTCTGCCCTGCCCAGGGTGGGCGTCTCAGCTTGCGGCGCAAAAGGCGAAGCCGCCGCGTGACGCTCCGATGCATTGATAGAAACTACAGAACCCGAGTGAGCGGGCGACGCCGGCGCACTGGCCGGAGCCGTTTGCTGCACCTCAGCCTGAGGCGCGGGCTGCGCGGCTTGCGCAGTGGGTACAGGCTGGGCAGACTCCACCCGCGGCGCGGGCTCGGCGCTCATGTTGCCGGAGCCCCAACCACCGGAAAAGGGCGAGATGGGGGGAGCAGGCTTGGAAGGCGCGCTGGCAGGCGCTGCGGGCGTGGAGGGCGTGGTGGACGCAAAGGGTGATGCAGGTGCGGTGCGCGGTGCGGGCGGTGCTGGCCGCGATGGAGCAGGCGCTGCGGGGCGTACGCCGCCACCAGCCGCCACGCCGCTCAACAACTCTTCCAGCGGCAACAGGCGCTGCGCATGGATCAGCTTCAACAGGCCCAACTCCAGATGGAAGCGCTGCTCCTGGCGATAGTTCAGCTCGTCAAAGGTACGCAACACAATCTGCAGATTGCGCGCCAGCTCCTCTTCGGTAAACAACATGGCAGTGCGTGCGGCGCGGGAGCGCTCGTCGGTGGAGATCTGCAACAGCTCGGTCTCAGCCCCGCCCAGCTTGGCCATCAGCGCATTGCGCAGGTAGCGCGCCATCTGCCGCGCCAGGGAGGACGGGCTGTGGCCCGCATTCACCAGCACATTCAACTGCTCCATCAGCTCCGCGCTCTGGCCCTGCGATACGGCTTCCAGCAAACGCTCAAAGACAGCATTGGGAACGGAGCCCATCAGTTCGCGAATCTGCGCAGCCTCCAGCACCGGCCGGTTGGCGGTGACCGGAGCCGACGCAATGGCCTGATCCATGATGGAGAGCGCATCGCGCATCGATCCATCGCCAGCCTCGGCCAACAGAGCCAAAGCCGCGTCCTCGGCCTCCACATCTTCCTTGATGGCAATGCCCTTCAACTGGGCCAGAATGTCGTCGAACTTGACGGCATGAAAACTGAAGTGCTGGCAACGGGAGCGGATGGTTTGGGGGATATTTTCCGGCTCCGTCGTCGCCATCATGAAGACCACATGCGAGGGCGGCTCTTCGAGGGTCTTCAGGAGCGCGTTGAAGGCCGCATCGGTGATCTGATGGGCTTCGTCGAGGATGTAGATCTTGTAGCGATCGCGGGAGGGCGCGTAGCGGGCCGCATCGCGCAGCTCGCGAATCTCGTCGATGCCGCGATTGGTGGCCGCATCGATCTCAATCACGTCCACGGCGTTGCCCTGGCGGATCTCTGTACAGCTGACGCAGACGCCGCAGGGCTCGGAACTCGGGCGCTCGGGGGTGCCAATCTCCGTGCGGCAGTTCAGGGCCTGCGCCAGAATGCGCGCGATGGTGGTCTTGCCAATGCCTCTGTGGCCGGAAAAAATGTAGCCGTGCGCCAGCCGGTTCTGGCTGAGCGCGTTCATCAGCGTGCGGGTCACATGGTCCTGGCCCGCCACATCGGCAAACAGTTGCGGACGATACTTTCTGGCCAGTACCTGATACCCCATTGCGCGCTCCTTGGGCCTGCCCAGATCGTGCCGGACGGCCTCGTGTCGATTGTATCGGACACCACCCGCGGTGCGGGCATTGCATGCAGCAGACCGCTTCGCGGCGCACAAGAGGTTTGTGTGCAGCGGTTCGTGCGCCCCTCCGGGGCGCCTGATCGCTGCTATGCCTGCCTAGAGTATCCGGTTCAGCCAATAGAACAGGACTGTAAACAGAACCAGATAGACAGCGAAATTCAGGAGTTTCTTCTTCGGATCAGCCGAGTTGGCGGTTGGAAAGACCATGGTGAGGCCAGCCACGACTCCTACGTAGAGCAGTGCCTTCCAGACAGGGACCGGCGGACCCGGAACAAGCTTGAGCATAGTGGCAGATTTCCTTCGCCGGAAGAGGTTGGTCGCGAGCTGCGGCGAGCCACGCGGATGCGAAATCAGCATACCGCAAGAGGCGGGGAATCCTGCAGAAGAACGCACAGCGCCCTTTCAGGGCGCGCATTCTATGTCTTGGCTTTCCCAGCACGTCGCTTCGCTCCGTACTGGGCTATTTGCGCGGTGCCCTTTCAGGGCACGCTTGCCTACTACTGGAGCGCTACTTGCCATCTGCCTTTTCGCTCAGCTCAGCCCAGCGGCTGTAGAGGATATGGCTCTCGTCTTCGGCGGCTTCCAGTTCCTTGAGCGCTTCCTGCAAGGCCTTGGCGTCGGTGGCGACTTCGGGTAACTCCACGCGGTCGCGTGCCGCCTCCAGCCGCGCATCGCTGGCCGCAACCTTCTCCTCGATCGCCGCGTACTCGCGCGCGTCCATGTAAGAGAGTTTTTTCTTGCCCTGGCCAGACTCGGCCGAAGGCTTGGCAGCGGCCGTCTTGGGCTCCACGGCCCCGCGACGCTCCGCCTCCAGCTCGTCCATCCAGTCTTCCCACTGCCCGAAGTCCGCAAAGCGGCCCGCTTTACCCTGGCCATCGAGGCCTAGCACGGTGGTGGCGACGCGGTTCAGCAGGTACCGGTCGTGCGTGACCAGAATCAGCGCGCCGGGGAAGTCCAGCAGGTTCTCTTCCAGAATCTCCAGCGTGGGGATGTCGAGATCGTTGGTGGGCTCGTCGAGCAGGAGCACGTCGGCCGGCTCCAGCATCAGCTTGGCCACCAGAACCCGGGCCCGCTCGCCACCTGACAGATTCTTCACCGGCTGGTTGAGCTGCTCGCTGGTGAACAGGAAGCGCGCCGCCCAGGAGGCTACATGCACCGTCCGGCCCTGGTGGATCACCGAGTCGCCCTCGGGAGCCAGGGCGCGGCGCAGGGTCAGTTCCTCATCCAGCTCGCGCATCTGGCTGAGGTAAACCAGACGCAGCGTGTCAGCCCGGCGGATGGTGCCCTCGTCGGGCTCCAGATCGCCGCGCAAGAGACGGAGGAGAGTGGTTTTACCGCTGCCGTTGGGGCCTACAAGGCCTACGCGGCTGCCCGCCGTGAGAATGAAGTTTAGGTTTTCGACAATCTTTTTGGGCCCGGCTCCGGTTTCGCCGCTTCCGGCCTCACTCGCGGGAAAAGTATACGAAACGCCAGAAAACTCCACCAGCCGCTTGGTCTTGCGGTCGGAGGCCTCAAAGTCGATGCCCGCGGTGCTGGTGGTGGAGCGGTAGTCCATATCCTTGAGCTGCGTGATCATGGCGTTGGCCGAGTCGATGCGCGCCTTGGACTTGGTGGTGCGCGCCTTGGGCCCGCGGCGCAGCCACTCAATCTCGGTCTTCACCTGGTTGCGCAGGCTCTCCTGCTGGCGGCTCTGGGCCTCCAGAAAGGCCTGTTTTTCTTCCAGAAAGCGGCTGAAGTTGCCCTTCACGCGGTAGAGTCCGTCCGGAAAGACGCGGTTCAGCTCCACGATCTGGCTGCAGGTGGACTCCAAAAAGGTACGGTCGTGGCTGACGGTGACCGAGGCAAAGGAGGAGCTGGCCAGCAGATCCTCCAGCCACTCGATTCCGGCCAGATCCAGGTGGTTGGTGGGCTCGTCGAGCAGCATCACCTCCGGTTCACCCACCAGAGCCTCCACAATGGCCAGCCGCTTGCGCCAGCCGCCGGAGAGCCGCGCGGCCTCAATGGCCAGATCGGCAAAGCCAGCCCGGCCCGCAAACTCGCGCAGACGGCCTTCGCGCTCGTTCACGTCCACATGGACGGCCTCCAGCGCGCGATCCAGCACCTGGCGCACCGTGAGCCCAGCCTCAAAGCATGAGTCCTGAGGCACATAGGAGGCGCGGGCGCGCTTGCGCACGGCCACCTCACCCTCGTCCGGCGTAACCTGTCCGGCAAGAATGGCCAGCAGGGTAGACTTGCCCGAGCCGTTGGGGCCGATCAGGCCAATCCGGTCGCCCTCGTCCACGGCCAGAGAGATGTTCTTGAACAGAGGTAGTGCACCAAACTGTTTGGTAATGGACTGCGCATTGAGAATCGGGGGCATCTTCACCTGGCTGATAAACGTTGAAAGCGCGCACGAAGCTGAGCGCACGCCCTTATTGGAGGGTATCAAACCTGCCGATCCGGGCCTGAAGGCCGCCCAGATGCCAACCCTTTCCAGGGGCCTAAAGGCCCCTGCTCCTTCCGAAACCCGGATCTTGAACGGGAGTGCGAGGTCCCGGAGCGCATGAATCTGTGCGTTGGCATCTCGGCTTCCCGGGTCTCAAAATCGAGACCTGGGGCACCCAGAGCGTTTTTGCTCGGAAGGATCTTTGTCTGCCGCACCGCAGGCGCTTGCATGCAATGCCCCCTGCTTCTTCCCAAATCGCAGGCGCGCAAGCTACCATCATGGCCAGCGGGTATCCGCGACATAAACTGTTGCCCTATTGAGAGGTTTCCCTTGAAACGTTTGCTTGTTGCTCTGGTTTTTTGTGGCTGGCTGGTAGGTTCGGCTGGTCTTCTGCACGCTGAGGTCAAGCCGGCCTCCCTGTTTACCGATCACATGGTGTTGCAGCAGCAGGTGCCGGTGCCGGTGTGGGGCACGGCCGCGCCCGAGGAGAAGATCACCGTCACCCTGGCCGGACAGCGCAAAAACACTGTTGCCGGGGCCGATGGCTGCTGGATGGTTCGCTTCGCCCCGCTCAAGGCTGGCGGCGGCCCGCTGGAGATGCGCATTGAGGGCTCGAATCAAGCGGGCTCGAACACCGTCGTCCTCAAGGATGTGCTGGTGGGCGAGGTCTGGCTGGCCTCAGGGCAATCGAATATGGTGTTCACCATCTCCGTAAAAGCGGCCTCGTTTGCCGGAATGCAGGATGAAGCCAGGGTGATTGCCGCGGCCAACCATCCCACGATCCGCATGTTCACGGTGAAGCCGGTGAAGAGCGCCACGCCGCAGACCGACGCAGGCGGCACCTGGCAGGTGGCCACGCCCGAGAACGCGCCTGGTTTTTCTGCCGTGGGCTACCTGTTTGCGGAAAAGCTGGAGCAGGAGCTGAAGGTCCCGGTAGGCATTGTGACGGTTGCCTACGGCGCCAGTACGGCCGAGGCCTGGCTGCCGCGTGAGGCCATTGCCCGCGACCCGGAGCTGGCGTCCCTGCTACCCCGTTTTGACGCTCTCGTCAGCTTTTACGACACGCATCCCGGGGCCAATGTGACGGATGCGCCGCCCCTGCCGCAGACCATCAACGGCCGCGCGGCCAGCAGCGGCCTGCTGCGCGACCCGATGCAGGATCAGCACCAGCCCACGGTGCTCTACAACGGCATGCTGCACGCGGTGATTCCCTACGCCATTCGCGGCGCCATCTGGTACCAAGGCGAGTCCATTGTGGACGCGCGCAAGGGCGTGGAGCGCTATCCGCACACCATGCAGTTATTGGTGGAAGACTGGCGCAAGGAGTGGGGCCAGGGCGTGTTTCCCTTTTACGCCGTGCAGCTGGCCGCGCTCAAGAATGTGAGCAACAACCCGGTGGTGCGCGAGCAACAGGCGCGGATTCTGGACCTGCCGAAGACCGGTCTGGCCGTCACCATCGACGTGGGCGACCCGGACAACGTGCATCCCAAGAACAAGGGCCCGGTGGGCGACCGCCTGGCTCGGATTGCCTTGGCGGAAACTTACGGCCGGAAGATCGAGTTCTCCGGCCCGCGCTACCTGTCGATGAAGACAGAGGGCAGCGCGATCCGCATCCGCTTTACGCACACCGCGGGCGGTCTGGTGGCTGCGGGCGGCCCGTTGCACTGGTTTCAGATTGCCGGGGCAGACCACAAATTTGTGGATGCGGAGGCTAAGGTTGACGGAGATACGGTGCTGGTGCAGAGTCCAAAAGTAGCCGCGCCGCTGGCCGTGCGCTACGCCTGGGACAACTATCCGGTGGGAGCCAACCTGAGCAACCAGGCAGGGCTGCCCGCCGCACCCTTCCGCACAGACGATTGGGACGCTCTCAGCGAGGTTGCTCAGCAGTTTACTGGCAAGTGATTCCGCATGGCCCGTGGACCCAGGCAGGTGCGGCCACGGACCGGTGCGGTCTATACTCATCCTGTTTGGAAGGAGTTTTTCGCGATGTCCTCACCTGCTGTTGAATTTGCCCGCCAAAATCATCCCCGCTTTCTTGAGGAGCTGAAGGAGTTGCTGCGCATTCCTTCAATCTCCACGCTGCCGGAGAACAACGACGATTGCCAGAAGACCGCGGAGATTCTGGCCGCCGACCTGAAGCGCATCGGCATGGAGAACAGCCATCTGATCGAGACCGTAGGCCACCCGCTGGTGTATGCGGACTGGCTGCATGCCCAGGGCAAGCCGACCGTGCTGATCTATGGCCATTACGACGTGCAGCCCGTGGACCCCATCGACGAGTGGATTACCGCCCCGTTTGAGCCGGTGGAGCGCGAGGGCAGCCTGTTTGCGCGCGGCTCGGCCGACGACAAGGGCCAGGTGGTGGCGCAGATCAAGGCTCTGGAGTCGCTGCTGGCGGCCGATGGCAAGCTGCCCATCAACGTGCGCGTATTGCTCGAAGGCGACGAAGAGGTGGGTGGCGAGGGCATTGCGGCCTATGTGGCCTCCAAGCCGGAGAACCTGAAGGTGGACTTTGCGCTGATCAGTGACACCGAGCTGTTTGCCCCTGGGCTGCCCACGCTGTGCGTGGGGTTGCGGGGCATGATCTACACCGAGATTGAGGTGCGCGGAGCCAAGCAGGATCTGCACTCGGGCATGTACGGCGGCGCGGCTCCCAACCCGTTTGTCAGCCTGGCCCAGATATTGGCCAAGCTGAAGGACGAGGAAGGCCACATCCTGATCCCAGGGTTCTACGACGAGATCATTCCGCCCAGTCCTGAAGAACTGGCCGCGTGGCGCAGCCTGCCCTTCAACGAGGAGCACTACCGGATCTCGGAAGTGGGCTCGAAGTCGCTGGTGGGCGAAGCGGGCTACTCCGTGATGGAGCGCACCTGGGCACGGCCCACGCTCGACGTCCACGGCATGCCGGGCGGGTTTATCGGCGCGGGCGCGAAGACGGTGATTCCGGCCAAGGCTCTGGCCAAGGTATCGATGCGCCTGGTTCCGGGCATGAGCCCCAACAAGACCTTCGACCTTTACAAAAAATATGTGGAGCAGATTGCTCCGGCAGGCGTGGAGATCGAGGTACGGCTGATCCACTCCGGCGAGCCTTGCCTGATCCCGGTGAACAACAGGTACATCCAGGCCGCCACCCGGGCTCTGCATGAGGTGTGGGGCAAGGACACGGTCTTTATCCGCTCCGGCGGGTCCATTCCGATTGTGGGCGACTTTGAGCGCCACCTGGACGCGCCCAGCGTGATGATGGGCTTTGGCTTGCCCGACGACAACATCCACGCCCCCAACGAGAAGTTCAACCTGACCAACTTCGAGCTGGGCATCCGGTCGCTGATCCGCTTCCTGGAGGAGGCGGCCAACTGACCGCAACCGCACCCTTGGAGGCCGCTGGCTATGTCTTGGCCGGCGGCCTTTCCAGCCGCATGGGCCAGAACAAGGCTCTGCTTCGACTGGCCGGACAAACCCTCCTGGAACGCGCCCTGGGCACGCTGGCCGCAGCCGGTCTGCCTGCCAGCATCGCTGGCGGAGCACCGGAACTGGCTTGCTTTGCCCCCCTCATCCCCGACGCTCAACCCGAGCTTGGCCCGCTGAGCGGCATCTGCTCCGCCCTGGTCGCCTGCCCCGCCCCTTGGGCCGTCTTCGTCTCCGTCGATCTGCCCCTGCTGCCGCCCGCGCTCCTCGGCACTCTGCTGGATCGCGCCCGCAAGACGGGAGCCCCGGTCACCCTAGCCTCGCTGGACGGCTTTGTGGAGAGCTTTCCGGCGGTACTCAGCCGCGCGGCTCTCGGTTCGCTCACCACCTCGCTTGGATCTGCTCAGCGCAGCTGCCTGAGCGGGTTCAGGACGGCGGCCGCGGCGCTCGGTCGGCCGCTGGAACTGGTCCCCGTGGAGGCGTATGCGCAGCTCTCCGCCAACCACCTGCATCCAGCCGACTGGTTCATGAACCTGAACACGCCAGAGGATTTCGAGCGGGGCGTGCAGCTTCTGGAGTGGCCCATCGCGTAAGCTGGTTCTACGCAATGTTTGGCTTTGGCTCCAATTCGGTTCCCGCGGCACCGGCACAGGATGCACCGTCGGCTTGCGCGGGCCAGTCGCCCCAACCGCTGATCTGCTTTGAACATGTCAGCATCGCCTTTGACGGGCGGGCGGTGCTGCGGGACGTGAGTTTTTCCGTGAATCGTGGGGAGACGCTCTGCATTCTGGGCCGCAGCGGGGTGGGCAAATCCGTGGCCCTGCGCCTGATGCTGGGCTTTCTCAAGCCCGACCACGGCCGCATCCGCATTGGCGACGACATGATCACCGAGCTCAACGAGGATGGACTGCGCCGGGTGCGCCAGCACGTGACCATGGTCTTCCAGAATGGGGCGCTGTTTGACTCCATGAGCGTGCGCGAGAATGTTGCCTTCCCACTGCGCGAGCAGGGTGGACGCAGTGAGGACGAAATCCTCGAGAAGGCGGACGAACTGATTGCCCTGGTGGGCGCTGAGGATGCCGTCGATCTGCTGCCGGCCAGCCTCTCCACGGGCCGCAAACGAGCGGTGGCCATTGCCCGCGCCCTGGCCGCCAACCCGGACATTGTGCTCTACGACGAACCCACCACCATGGTGGATCCGCTCATCGCCCGCCGCCTGGGCGACCTGATTGAGCGGCTCAAGCAAGAGCGCGGCTTCACCAGCATCGTGGTCACTCACGACATGCGTTTTGCCCGCCGATTGGCGGATCAGGTGCTGTTTCTGGATAAGGGCGAGGCCCGTTTTTTTGGATCGCTGGAGGACTTTTTGGCCCAGAACGAGCCAACGATACGGAAATTCCTGGAATTGGACGATTACACGTTACCCATGCACTAAAGTACATGGCACATCGTAATCAGGGCTTTCTCAGATTGTTATTGATCTAGAAACATTGTTCCTTCATTCTCTAGCTAAACAATTTCGTTGGGAGGATTGGCGGAGGGAGGGACGGAGTTATTTTGTTCATTCAGAGAGGATGATTGGCTCCCATCATTTTTCCTTGCTGCTTCCAATCTCCGTGACAAACACCCGTTGGATCGAGTTGTGCGGGTTGCAGCCGAGGAGCTAAGGCAAAACGCACCGAATGGGCTGGGCAAGGTGGAGGCACAGCTCATGGTTTAGGTACCACACAGGCAACCCCGGGCAAGGATTTCTCATGCCAAGGGCATGAAGTGACTCTGATTTGTTGTACTGTTTTTGGGCTTCCCCACAGGTGATCATTCACCTTCTTCCCTGCAGTTCAAAAGGCACTGAAGAGGTCCGCGCAATCGTTATGGCAACGGAGCAATTCTGGCAACGAGTCTCAGCATCCCTTGCAGCCTCGCAGGAGTGGGAGAGTGGCGCGTCTGAAGAGACGTTGCGCCGTACCCGCGGAGCCTCCGGACTGTGGATGGCTCTGGACGTGGTGTCCGTCTTCGGCTCCGCCCTTCTGGCCACGCTGTACAAGTCCAACACCTCACTTGTGGCAGGCGCACGTGGCCTGTGGAACGGCACCTTGATCTACGGCCGCTCGATGGGCGTGCTGCTGGCCGTGGTGGCGGGTTTTACGCTTACGCTGATTCTGATCAGCCGCAAGCTGAATCTCTACGCCCCCACTCGTGTCCCCGACCTTCTGCGCGAGCAGCGGCTCAGCCTGCAGGCCTGCATCAGCAGTGGCCTATTGCTGACCGGCGCGCTTTATCTGCTGCGCATGAACGATATTCCTCGCACCATTGTGGTGCTCACGGTTTGCATGACAGCGCTGGCGCTGGGGGTGCGTCGGCTGGCTTGCCGGATGGCCATTTACCGCCGCTTTGAGCGCGGCGTGGGCACGCGCAACGTGCTGATTGTGGGCACTGGACCCGAGGCCCACGCGCTACGCCATCATCTGGACAGCATCCGTCACCTGGGTTACACGTTCAAGGGCTTTATTGAACTGCCCGGCGCCGCAAGCGGGCCCGCCGCCAGTGAAGTTGTCGGCAACCTCGACGCTCTGTTTCAGCATGCCCGCAAGCAGTTTGTGGATGAGATCTTCTTTACCTCACCCTGCGAGCGGGACGTGGTGCAGCGCGTACTGGAGCAGGCCCGCATTCTGGGCGTGGATCTGCGCGTGGTGCCTGACGTCTACGACGGCCTGGCCTGGAATAGCCCCATCGAGTACATCGGCCAGTTCCCCACCATCCCGCTGCGCTGCGGCCGCGTGCCGGAGGTGGGTCTGGCCTTCAAACGGGTCTTCGACATTGTGTTTTCGACCACGTTCCTTTTGCTGGCGTCGCCTTTGCTGTTGGCTGTGGCCATCGCCGTCAAACTGGACTCGCCCGGGCCAGTCTTCTATCTCTCCGAGCGCATCGGCAAAAAGGGTCGCGTCTTCAGCTGCTGCAAGTTCCGCACCATGACGCTGGATGCCGAGAAGCGCCGTGCCGAGATCCTGCACATGAACGAGCGCGACGACGTGCTGTTCAAGGTTTCCAACGATCCGCGCATCACCAGCCTGGGCCGCATCCTGCGCAAGTACTCGCTGGACGAACTGCCGCAGTTCTTCAACGTGCTGCGCGGCGACATGAGCGTGGTGGGACCGCGTCCGCCCATCGCCAGCGAAGTGCAGGAGTACAGGCTGAGCCACCTGCGCCGCCTACATGTTATGCCAGGCATCACCGGACTGTGGCAGGTGCAGGGCCGCCAGGATCCATCCTTTGCCAGCTATGTTTCGCTCGATGTCACTTACATCGAAAACTGGAGCATCTGGCTGGACTTCAAGATCATTCTGCGCACGATTGGCGTGGTCTTTGCGGGAACCGGGTCCTAGAAAGACAGGGAACAAGGGATTGAGGGATTAAGGGTCTGAGGAACTGAGGTACCAAAGAACCAATGGATTAAAGGAAGCAGGGACTCAGGGACTCGGAAATATATAGAGAGAACCTATTTATGGATGCACCTTGAAGGCCGTCTCTTTTTGAGGCGGCCTCTGTTTTTCCGGGCACCTGCGGTGCGGCAGACCGCTTCGCGTCGCTCTTGCCGAAATGCACCCGGAGGTTCGTGCGCCCCTCCGGGGCGCGGGCATCGGGTGGGGGCGGCTCCCAGGGTTTCCCCCGCCCCTTCGACTGCGCTCAGGGTCAGGGTCCACCCTGGGCTATCTTCGTGGTGCCCCGCCGGGGCACTATGGAGCCGCTGTCGTCCGCGATCCGAACGACCACAGTCACCCGCGTGTGAAAACCCCGCCCGGCTCCGTTAAACTTGAGGAGTGAAGATTGCACTGGCGCAGATCGATCCTACGGTTGGGGATTTCACCGGGAATCTCGAAAAAGTTATCACTGTCAGCCGCCGGGCGGCGGAAGCGGGCGCACGGTTGACGGTGTTTTCGGAGCTGGCACTGTGCGGCTATCCTCCGGCCGACTTTCTGGAGAAGCCCAGCTTCCTGGCCCGTTGCCAGCAGGTTGTGGAGGAGCTGGCCGAGGCGACTCGCGAGCTTTCGACTGCGGTGCTGGTGGGCGTAGCGCTACCCTCGCCCGCGGCCAGCGGCAAGCCGGCCGTGAACGCCGCCGTGCTCATCGACAAGGGCCAGGTACTGCTCACCCAACACAAGCGTCTGCTGCCCTTCTACGACGTGTTTGACGAGCAGCGCTACTTTGCTCCGGCTCGCGAGCAGCACGTGGCGGAGCTGGATGGGGTGCGTCTGGGCGTGACCATCTGCGAGGACGCGTGGAACGACAAGAATTTCTGGTCGCAGCGGCTCTACAAGATCGATCCCATGGAAGAGCTGATGAAGCTGGCTCCGGCCGTGCACATCAACCTTTCCAGCTCGCCCTTTTGGCATGGCAAGCGCCAAGTACGGCGGGAGATGCTGACGGCCATTGCCCGGCGCGACCAGATTCCCGTGGTGCTGGTGAATCAGGTGGGCGGCAACGATAGCCTGATCTTCGACGGCTCGTCGCTGGCCATCAACGCGCAGGGCGAATTGGTGGCTCAGGCGGCATCCTTTGAAGAGGATTTGGTGCTCGTGGACCCGTTCACAGCTCCGGCCATCGCCCCGCCCGAGGATGACGACACCGAGGCGGCCTATCGCGCGCTGGTGCTGGGCACCCGCGACTACGTGCGCAAGTGCGGCTTCAAGAAGGCGCTGATTGGGCTGAGCGGCGGCATTGACTCGGCTCTGGTAGCCGCCGTGGCCGCGGATGCGCTGGGCGCGGAGAACGTGATTGCCATCGGCATGCCCAGCCCCTACTCCTCGCAGGGCTCGATTGACGACAGCCGCGCGCTCGCCGCCAACCTGGGCATCCGCTTTGACGTGATCGGCATCAGCGGCCTGTTCAACGAGTTCCAGCAGGCGCTGGCTCCGCAGTTTGAGGGACTCAAGGCAGACCTGACCGAGGAAAACATCCAGTCGCGCATTCGCGGATGCCTCTTGATGGCCTGCTCCAACAAGTTTGGCGCGCTGGTGCTCACCACCGGCAACAAGAGCGAGATGGCGGTGGGCTACTGCACGCTCTATGGCGACATGGTGGGCGCGCTCGCAGTGATTGGCGATCTGGTGAAGACCCGCGTCTACGCCGTCTGCCAGTGGCTGAACCGCGACCATGAGGTAATTCCGCGGAACATCCTGGAAAAGCCGCCCTCGGCCGAGCTGAGGCCCGACCAGAAGGATACCGACTCGCTGCCCCCCTACGAGGTGCTGGACCCGATCCTGGAGGCCTACGTGGAGCGCTACGAGACCCCGGAACAGATAGCCGCCGAGCACGGTTTTCCGCTGCAGATCGTCCAACACGTGGTGCATCTGGTGGAGCGTTCGGAGTACAAACGCCAGCAGGCCGCACCGGTATTGAAGGTGACCGCCAAGTCGTTCGGCATGGGGCGCAGATTTCCCATCGCCGTCCGCGTTCAGGTATAAGGAATGATTGGGAATGTTCCCGTGTGACAGCGGTTCCCGAGTTGCTGCACGCTCAAGCCAATGCCAGCGTCTTCGTAAAGAAAGCGCTACCCTGCACAATGCTTCAGTGGGCAGGAAAACTCTGCAACCGTTCAAGAAGGAGAATCCGCTTGACTCGTAGAATGATTCGTTTCGCCTGCCCGATGGGCGTTGCCCTACTGGCTGTGTTGGCTTGCGCCGGCATCCAGGCCTCCGCTCAAACCGAGGCTCCGACCGCGCAGGAACTTGCGCCCCAGGCGCCTACGCCCTCTACCGCTCCCTTGTTCCCCAAGCCCGATCCGGCCAACTTCACCGCCGCGGCCCCCTCCAAAGATGTGCTGGAAGCCTTTCTGCAAACCAGCTGGGGCAAGGTGCCCGACCGCGTATGGCAGGTCCAGGCCATTCTGAAAACGCAGGTTCCGGGCATGGCCAAGGTAGTGGTTCTGATCGGCGACAAGACCGGCAAGGAACAGATCCAAGCCATGGAGTTCCTGGCCTTTGCCGACGGCAAGCACTTTATTGCAGGCGATGCGCTGGTGGCCACGGAGCCAGAGGCCAAGCCGGCCGCCGCCGCCACGGCCGCGCAGGCGGTTCCAGATGCCTCCACCAACCCAGCGTTCCCCAAGCCCGATGCGAAGAACTTTACCGCTGTCACGCCCACCGTTGCCGCCGTAAACGCCTTTACCCACGCCATGAAGGGCTTTGACAGTAACCTGACTTGGCAGGTAGAAGCCGTGCAGAAGACCCCCGTTGAGGGCCTGAGCCGCGTGGTGGTTCTGTTTGCCGACAAAACCAGCCAGGACAAGCCGCAGCCTTCCGTCTTCTATGCCCTGCCCGACGGCAAGCACATTGCCAGCAGCAACCAGATTCTGCCCTTCGGCCCCAATCCCTTTGCCGACGCGCGCGCCCTGGTCCAGCAGAAGGCCAACGGCCCCTTCCATGGCTCGGCCACCAAGGAACTGGTGATTGCCGAGTTTGCTGACTTCCAGTGCCCGCACTGCAAGCTGGCCCAGCCCAACATGGAGAAGCTCGCCGTGGATTACCCGCAGGCGCGCATCGTCTTCATGAACGACCCCATTGCCTCCATCCACCCCTCGGCCGTGCGCGCGGCATCGTTTGGCGTTTGCGTGGCCAAGCTGGCCGGCGCCACTGCCTTCTTCAACTATGCGGCTTCCGTATTTGAAGGCCAGGACGGGCTGGGCACGCCGGACGGCGCATCGCTCACCATCAACAGCTCGCTGGTAAAGGCTGGCGTGGACCAGGCCAAGGCCACGGGCTGCGCTGACTCGGCTGAGACCAAGGCCGCCGTGCAGAGTTCCATTGACCTGGCGGGCGAGTTGCAGATCAATCAGGTGCCCACGCTGGTGATCAACGGCCGCATCATAGGCGCCACCGCACCCTACGAGCTGCTGAAGAAGGTCATCGACTTCCAGATGCAGTTGGACGATGTAAAGTAGTTTCTCTGCGTGTTTCAATGGAAGAGCCCCTGGCCGCGGCCGGGGGCTCTTTATGGATCAAGCCTTTATCGAGCCGAACAGTATCCTTCGAATTACTGAATTTATTTCGTCTCCATGTGGACAACCTTACCCGGATATGCTACTAAAGAGTTACTTACTGTTTCAGTTTGTTTTTTATGCGGAATTTTATTTCCAGTCAATCTTAGCTTTGAATTCGCATGACTCTCCAAAACATTTGGCATATCCCTTTTATGCCCAGGCATGTTGGCCGACAAATTCTTTCTTGGCCGCCGTAGCTCAGCAAAGATAGGTTCCCGCACCGAAGTGGGATCTGCTGAAGCCTACATGGGCGGCATTTTCGTCGGCCCGAGCTTTGTTCTTCTCACAGCAAGGCGCACTTCAGGAAGCGGTGAGCGGACCGCCGGAATGCATCCAGTTGTTAACCACAGCCAACGGACGTGGAGGTACTGAACGACCTCCGCGTAACTCCACTTCGACACAAGGAGTCCGACGATGCAAATAACGAGCAACGCGATCAGGTTCATGGCCGCGGCAGCGCTAGCCATGGCATTCACCGCAACGAACGCGCAAACCTTTCGTGTTCCAACCAGGCACGTCGCAGCCACTCCCGCGGTTCCCGCGCAGCCTGCGCCTGTCCCCACAAATAGGGCGAACCTCGTGGAAACGAGCACAACCGCCACGCTATTTTCCGATGGCAGCAATATGAATTTTGGCAGTGTCGAGATCGCGAAGAGCAATATTCTGAAAGCCCGACTGACAAATACAGGTAACGAAACGCTGAAGCCCGCCATCAGCATCACGCCGGTGGGCGCTCCGTACACCTTGAGCCCGGAGAAACCTTGCTCTGAAGTCAAACCTGGAGCGGAGTGCGAGTTCCGTGTCGCGTTCAATCCTGTTCTGCAAGGCGATCAGGCGGCCACCTTGACGGTAAAAGGCAACATCGCCAAAGATCTGACACTCTCCTTGACGGGCACAGGAACCCGGAGCGGATGCTGGGCCGCGCCCACACGCTACGATTGCATGGATTTCGGCGATGGCGTGCGAACCAACATCCTGAACTTCTTCAGCGTCTCCAAGCCCCTTTCTTACTTCACGCAGATCAAGTCCGTCTACAATGGCGCATCCAGTGCGGCCACGGTCTCCGCCGACATAGCGGAGCTTTACTTTCTATCCGGATTTGAAGTCGATGCGGGAACCAACATTCAGGCCGGCGCAACCACGCCCACCGCGGTCAGCACCGGAACGGTTCCAACCTTGTCCGCCACCAATGCTGCCCTTGCGGCACAAAACATGCTTTACGGAGGAACGATTTATGCATCGGCCTCCTACCCTCTGCTGGCCTTTGGAACCAGCGGATCGGCCAAGGCCGGCAACTTCGGATTGCGCGCCGACCTAGTGGGCCGCGAAGGCATTGATATCCAGAGTTTCAAGTCCGGCACCAGCACCACCGCTGCCGCGCCTCCCTCCCACACCAGCGTGCAGCTTCAAGGCTATGCGCAATATAACTCCATCAACCTCACCACGGATTCCAGCACCTATTTGGGCGCCATCTTTGTTGGATTTGCGTACGGCTACGACTACATGTCGCACGGCTACCAACGCGACTACGGGTTTGCAGATGTCAACAATGGAGTCGGACAACTTTCCGCCGGAGTCCTAATCAATGGCGTTGCCAAGATCGCCCTTTCGCGCGGCGTGGGTCCATCCCAAACCTACATCGACAGCACCACCAGCAAGCAAACCAGCACTAACAGCTTCAAATCGTGGTCCTTTGGAATCACCTACCAATCCTCTTCCAAATAGGGTGAGCCGTGGGACTGAAGACCGCTCGAAGCAAGGATCGCGCCCCGACCAGGTCTTTCTGGGACGATCCTTGCTTCTTGTGCCCGCACACTCTGCGCACGAAGGTAGAAAGCAGGACGGCAGACCCAGGATTCAGCTTCAACATGTGGCCCGCACGGCGCCCGTTCCAGGGCGGGCCATGCTGGCGGTGGAGCCGAGGCGGCGTGCCCGCACCGACAGGCTGCAGCTCTGGCCCTTTAGAATGGCAGCATAGGCGGGATGCAAGATGGAGAACGCGGTACGGGTTTTGATTGCCGAGGACGAACCCCATGCGCTGATGGGGCTGGCCGAGCTGATCTCCGGCTGGGGCTACCGGACGGAGACGGCGCGCGACGGAATTGAGGCCTGGGAGAAGGCGCTGGCCTTTGATCCGGCCATTGTGGTGACGGACCTGAAGATGCCCCGCATGGACGGCATCGGCCTCTTGGGCAAGCTGGCCGACGATGGCGCCGGGCTGAGTTCCAAGGTGGCCGTGGTGGTGCTCACCGCCATGGGGTCCATCCAGCTGGCCGTGGAAGCCATGAAGCTGGGGGCCTACGACTTTCTGCAAAAGCCGGTGGACGCCACGCGGCTCAAGACCATTCTGGCCAACGCCACACGGCAGCGAGACACCGAGATTGAGCTGGAGATTGCCCGCCGCCGGTTGCGCGAGACCGGTGTGCTGGGCTCTCTGGTGGGTAGCTCGCGGCCCATGCGCGAGATCTTTGGGCTGATTGAGCAGATTGCACCCTCCAACGTTCCCGTACTGATTACCGGCGAAAGCGGTACCGGCAAGGAGCTGGTGGCACGCACCCTGCACAACCTGAGCCCGCGCAAAAATCGCCCCTTTGTGGCCGTGAACTGCGCCGCCATTCCGGAAACGCTGATTGAGAGCGAGATCTTTGGCCACGAAAAAGGCGCGTTTACCGGAGCTGTGGACCGCCGCGCTGGCTGCTTTGAGCTGGCGTCGGGCGGCACGTTGTTGCTGGACGAAGTGGGCGAGATGCCCCTGGGCACACAAGCCAAGCTGCTGCGTGTGCTGGAAGAAAGAAAGCTCCGCCGGCTGGGCGGGCGCACCGAGCAGGACGTGGATGTACGGGTGCTGGCCGCCACCAATCGCGACCCCAAGAATGCCGTGGCCAACGGCCACCTGCGCGCCGACCTCTTCTACCGGCTGAACGTCTTCAACATCCACATGCCTCCGCTGCGCGAGCACATGGAAGACCTGCCAGCCATGGCCGAGATGATGATTGAGCAGATGAACCAGAAGCACAGCCGCAAGGTGGCCGGCGTGGCTCCGTCCATGCTGGACCGGCTGCTCAGCTACCGGTGGCCGGGCAACGCGCGCGAGCTGCGCAACGCTATTGAGCGCGCCGTGATTCTCTGCCCCGACGGCGCACCGCTCGACGCCGGCCACTTGCCCAAGGGCTTTGGCCGCGAGCAGGGCCAGACCACCGTAGCCGCCGATCCGGCCACCATTCAGCTGCACGTGGGCACTACCGTGGACGAGGCCGAACGGCTGCTGATTGTGCGCACCCTGGAGGCAACCGGACAAAACAAGACCCGCGCCGCGGAGATTCTGGGCGTGAGCCTGAAGACGCTGCACAACAAGCTGAAGGAATATGCGAAAGAGTAGGTGGCGAGGTAACTGAGTGGCTAGGTGGCTCAGTGGCTAAGTGACTCGGTGGGTGGTGACTGACCGCTTGATTTTGTACCACTCCTGACTTCCCAGGTCTCGATTTTGAGACCTGGGAAGTCAGGATGCCAAGGTTTACGTTCATGTATCAGAGATCGATGGCGAGCCAGAGGAAAATTGAAGAACAACAGCAGATCCTTCGACTCACCACCCCCAGCCTCGACCCCAAAGAACAAAGGTCGTTCTTTGGGGACCCCCGAGAACGTCCGGGGCCCCGTTCGCTCAGGATGACAGCGTTGTTTTGGAACATACCCTGATACGTGCTGCTTGTTGGGATACGTACTTCTGCCTCAGAACACTCGCAGGTTTTGTAACAGGGCACGACTTTAGTCGTGCCGCAAACTGCCTAGAATCAACGAGGGCTTCAGCCCCTGAGGCGCGCAGTCTATAGATTCCGAGGCACGTTGCGATAGGGCGGGAACTCAACCGCAATTTGAGGGTTGGATGGCGCAAGAGACACCCTGCAGCGGCTGAAGCCCTGCTCCTCTTTTGATGCTTTTGCGGCACGACTAAAGTCGTGCCCTGTTACAAAGCCCGGCGTCGATGGATGATTTTGTACCTGTACGGGCTGAAGCCCGTACGCTTCAATCTTGAACGACAGAACAGGACCAGAGAAATGCGGCTAAAGACCAAGCTGGTGATTGCCATAACAACGCTGGTGTTTCTGATTGCCGGGCTGCTGTCGCTGGTGTATGTGAGCCAGTTGCTGCACGCTGCCGTGCAGCAGACCTACGACACCAGCCACATGATCGCCAGCCAGGTGCGCTTTGCCGTGCAAGGGGCACTGGAGCGGGGATTGGCCGATCAACGCGTGGACCCCAACAATCCTGCCCAACTGCGGGCTCTGGTGGCGAAGGTGGTGCGCGAGGACAAGGGGCTGGAACAGGCGCTGGAGTCGGTGAACCGCTACTCGCTCACGGTGTACGACGTGAACATTGCCGACAGCGCGCAAACCGTCATGCTGAGCACCAATCCCGACTTTGAAGACAAGCCATTGCAGCCGCGCCAGGACTATAAACAGCTGATCAAGGCCAACGCCGTGCAGCTGATGTGGGAGGTATTTGGCGAGCCGCGGGTTTACGACGTGCACTCCACGCTGCAGCGCAATGGGGAGCCATTCGCGATTGTGCATGTGGGCGTGCGGACCACGCTGCTGCGGGCCTCGTATCGGCCCTGGCTGGTGGAGGCGCTTACGCTGATGGGCGTGGTGTTGCTGGCCGCCTTGCTGGTGGCCTTCCTGCTCTCCAACCTGGCGCTCAGGCCCATGGAGCGCATCAGCCGCCAACTGGACCGCTGGACCCTGGCCGGGGAGCCTTCCGGTCATGCTCCCAAGCAGGATATGGCCGAGCAGGTGCAGACCAAGATCGAGATGATCGGCCAGCGCATGCGCAATGTGGAAGAGGTGTTCAGCGCGCTGAAGGAGAACCTGGACCAGATTTTGGGCAACCTGCAGGACGGCATTGTGCTGTTTACCGGCGACGGGCGCGCGGTGCTGGTGTCAGAGGCGGCGCGGCGTTTTCTGCAGATTGATTCGGCGGCGATCCTGGGTCGGCCGGCTGCCGAGATCTTTGACCAGAAAACGGTTCTGGGGCGGGTGCTGGGCGAGGCCTTTGCCGCGCACCAGTCGCTGGCCAAGGTGGAAGTGCGGACGGAGAACGGACGACGCATCCAGGCCTCGCTCGACTTTATCCACGACGAGGCCGGCAAGGATGGGGCGAGCAGCCAGGGGCTGGGCGCACTGGTTACGCTGCACGATCTGGAGTCGGCGGAGGCCATTGAGAGCGAGCTGGAGCTGTCGCGCAGAATGGCGGCCATTGGGCGGCTGACCTCCGGCGTGGGCCATGAGGTGAAGAACCCCATCAACGCCATTGTGGTGCATCTGGAGCTGCTCAAGACCAAGCTGGGCGAAACCAGCGCTCCGGCCATGCGGCACCTGGAGATTATTGACGTGGAGATCCACCGGCTGGATCGCGTGGTGCAGACGCTGGTGGACTTCAGCCGCCCGGTGGAGCTGGATCTGCGGGAGCACGACCTGCGGGCGGTGGTGGGAGACGTGCTGACCCTGGCCATTGACGAGCTGCGCATGCACAACGTAACCCTGGAAAGCCGGATGCCGGTTGCCGCTCTGGTGGCCAACGTCGATGCCGACCTGCTGAAGCAGGCGGTGCTGAACGTGGTGCAGAACGGCGCCCAGTCCATGCCCGAAGGCGGCCGACTGCTGGTCACGATGGAAGAGGACGGCAAGAACGCGGTGATCCGGATTGCCGACCAGGGAAGCGGGATTGCCGCCGATATCCGGGAGAAGGTCTTCGACCTCTATTTCACCACCAAGGCCGGGGGCTCCGGGATCGGTCTGGCCATGACGTACAGGATTCTCCAGTTACATCACGGCAATATCGAAGTACAATCGAAAGAGGACCGTGGCACGGAATTCGAGATGCGAATTCCGCTCTCCGCCGCGGACTGGGGACGCCGGCATCTTCAGCTGGCGGATGCAGAATTGGGGAAAGGATCAGCGGGATGAAGTTGCCTGCGAGTACCGGAGTGTGGCTGCTGCCGTTGTTATTGACGGGCTGCCTCCACCGTTCGCATACGGCGCAGACGCAGCCGCTGGCTCCGCCCGTCGCGCAGCAGGAACAGACCCCGCCCGCTCCCGAGCCCGCCCGTGAGGAGCCGCCCCTGCCCATGCCGGAGGAACTGGCCAAGCCCACCACCCCCACTGCTGATACGGCTGCCACCACCACCCCCTCCAACGAGACCCCCAAGCCGGCGGTGCACCACACCACCAAGAAGCCCACCAATCCGCATCCGCAGATGGCCTCCAATGGAGCCAACGGGGTGAGCGCGATCGGGCAGCTCTCTTCCGGCGATCCCGGCGACAGCCGCCGCCAGACCGAGGATTCGCTGGCCGCCACCGAGCGCGGCGTGAAGGCGATCAATCGCCAACTGAATGAGCAGGAACAGCGCACCGTGGCCCACATCCGCGAGTTCCTGAAGCAGGCCCGCCAGGCGCTGGCCTCAGGCGATGTGGATGGCGCGCACACCCTGGCCGCCAAAGCGCGCGTGCTGCTGAATGAGCTGATCCGGTAGGTCTTTCCCCTCCATCTATGCACCGTTACTTCCCTGCGGATCGATAGCCGGAAGAATCGCGTTCTTCCGCAATCCCTGCGCCCAGAGTTGCAGGTCGGGGAGATTTGTCGGCCCAAAATGATCCAGGTTGATGCCCTGCCTCCCATAAAGGGAACGGCTCTCCGTTTGCCCTTTCATGGACCAATCTGGGCAGCGGATACTGAAGTGTACAGATCTGCCACAGTTCTTAAGATTACGCATCGCCCAGCGGAGGAAAAACGACGGGGCGGAGTCCGAGCCTACGAGAGTTGCAGCATCGCGGGGCCCATGCGCTGGGATTGTCGGCGACCGGTTCCAACCTCTCCGGGCATGTTCAAGATGGAATTTCATGAGAAGAACTCCGTCTGACGGGCGCAATCCAGCCGCACCAGGCCCGACAATGACAGGGGAATGCCCTTCTGTTCCATGGATCGCAAGCCGCAGCAAGAATCGAGGATTTGCAGATGGATATTTTTGGCGCCATGCCGCCGCAGTCTGGATCGCACAAGGGTGAGAGAACCGCGTCAGGCGCGGATGCGCTGGCCCAATCGTTTCTCGATAATTTGTTCTTTATCCAGGGCCGGAGTGTGGAGCGGGCCACGGTGAACGACCTTTACCTGGCGCTGGCCCACACGGTGCGCGACCGCATTGTGGAGCGCTGGATTTCGACGTTGAAGAATTATCAGGCGCAGGATGTGCGGGTGGTCTGTTACTTGTCGGCGGAGTTTCTAACGGGCCCGCATCTGGGCAATAACCTGATCAATCTTGGCATCTACGACGAGGCGGAGCAGGCCATGCGCCAACTGGACATCGATCTGAATGTTCTGATCGAACAGGAAGAAGAGCCTGGGTTGGGCAATGGCGGATTGGGGCGTCTGGCCTCCTGCTTCATGGACTCGCTGGCCACGCTGGACATTCCTGCCATCGGCTACGGCATCCGCTACGAGTACGGCATTTTCGATCAGCAGATTCGCGATGGCTGGCAGGTGGAGTCCACCGATCACTGGCTGCGGCTGGGCAATCCGTGGGCGCTGGAGCGGCCCGAAGATGGATTTGAAGTCATGCTGGGCGGACGTACCGAGGGACACACCGACGCGCAAGGGCATTATCATGCCAAGTGGATTCCGAGCAAGATACTGCGCGGCGTGCCGCACGATACACCGATTCTTGGTTACAAAACAAACACCGTGAACACCATGCGTTTGTGGGCGGCACAGGCGATTGAGAGCTTCGACTTTGAAACTTTCAATACCGGGGATTTTGTGGGCGCGGTGCATAGCAAGGTGATGTCAGAGAATATTTCCAAGATCCTTTACCCCAATGACGAAGGTTTGCAGGGCAAGGAATTGCGACTGGCGCAACAGTTCTTTTTTGTCTCCTGCAGCCTGCAGCACATCTTGAGCATTCAGATGGCGCAGAATCGCCCACTGGCGGAACTGCATCGCAACTTTGCCATTCAGATGAACGATACGCACCCGGCGATTGCGGTGGCCGAACTGATGCGGCTGCTGGTGGATGAGCACGCCATGGAGTGGGAGGCGGCGTGGCATGTGACGCAAAATACCATGTCGTACACCAACCACACGCTCTTGCCGGAAGCGCTGGAGCAGTGGTCGCGCGGGCTGTTTGGGTCGCTGCTGCCGCGCCATCTGGAGATTGTGGAAGAGATCAACCGCCGCCACCTGATCAATGTCCGGCAGAGGTTTCCTGGCGATGAGGGGCGCGTGGAGCGGCTCTCGCTCATCAATGAATGCGGCGGGCAGGGCGACAAGACGGTGCGCATGGCGCATCTGGCCTCGCTGGGCAGCCATGCCATCAATGGCGTGGCCGCGCTGCATACCGAGCTATTGAAGACGAGCGTGCTCAGCGATTTTTATGCGCTCACGCCGGAGAAGTTTTCCAACAAGACCAACGGAGTTACGCCGCGCCGGTGGATGGTGCTGAGCAATCCGCGCCTGGCGGAGTTACTGACGGCGCGCGTGGGCGCGGCCTGGATTCGCGACATCGAGAAGCTGCGCCGTTTGGAACCGATGACGGCCGACGTTGAGTTCTGCCGCGAATGGCGGGCCATCAAGCAGCAGAACAAAGCACAACTTTCCACTTACATCCGCAGCCATCTGGGGATTATCACGGACCCGGAATCGATCTTCGATGTGCTGGTGAAGCGGCTGCATGAGTACAAGCGCCAGCACCTGCAGGTGCTGCATATCCTGACGCTGTTCAAGCGCATTCAGCGCGATCCGAGCGCCGCGCAAGTGCCGCGGACCTTCATCTTCGGCGGCAAGGCGGCGCCTGGTTATCGCATGGCCAAGCTGATCATCAAGCTGATCCACTCGGTGGGCGACGCCATCAACGCAGACCCCATTGTGCGCGACCGGATGAAGGTTGTTTTCCTGCCCGATTTCAGTGTGAAGCTGGGCCATCGGGTGTATCCCGCGGCCGATCTTTCCGAACAGATTTCCCTGGCCGGAAAGGAAGCCTCCGGAACCGGCAACATGAAGTTCGCGATGAACGGCGCGCTCACCATTGGCACGCTGGATGGGGCCAACATCGAGATCCGCGAAGAAGTTGGCGCGGAGAACTTTTTCCTCTTTGGGCTCACCACGGAGGAGGTTGTACAACGCAAGCGGAATGGCTATAACCCGCGCGCGATCTACGAGTCGAACGCCAACTTGCGCGAAGTCATCGACTCCTTGACGAGCGGAGAGTTTTCCCATGGCGACAGAGGTTTGTTTCAGCCACTGGTTGACTCGCTGTTGACGAATGACGAGTATATGCTGCTGGCCGATTACCAGTCCTACATTGACTGCCAGGACACGGTGAGCCTGATGTATGCCAACCATGAGGCGTGGACGAAGATGTCGATTCTGAATGTGGCGCGGATCGGCAAGTTCTCCTCCGATCGCTCCATTCGCGACTATTGTTCCGACATCTGGAAGGCGTGGCCGGTAAGCGTGCAAATCTAAGTTGTAACGAGCAAGGCTATGCGCCCCAGATCCCGCCGGTGGAGGTTTCATCGGCAAGATCTGGGGCGTTTTTGCTACGGGATCCATTTGACCTAGCCAACGGAATGCAACGCCGCCTCAGCCCACGCCACCACGTCCACATAGACCTTGGCCAGCGCCGCCTGGTCCAGATGATCGGCTTCAGCAGCCGCATCGCATCCTGGCTGGTCTCCGCGCTCCAAGTGCTCCAGCCAACCCAGCAGGGCGCGCTCCGTGTTTGCGGTTCCCAGCAGCGCATCGCGAATCTCATCGGCCAGAGGCAGCGACGGAGCAATGTCGCTCATGGGCTGGCCCTGCATGGCCGGCATAAGACTGAGGAGCCCGAGCAGATACTGACCAAAGTGGTCGAGGTTCCGCTTGAGCTTGATGGTGCCAACTTCGCAAAAGCGTGCCCGCACCATGGCCATGCACAAGAGCTCGGCAGGCTGTGTACCATTGAACTCGCTGGCGATGGCCATGGTGGCCACGCGGCGAATGGCATCGTCGCCCAAGGCCAGCATGGCCACTTCCACCGACTCCACGGTTTGGCGCATGGCCCAGAGCGGCGAGTTGACCAGCCGCAGTAACTGGTAGGTGAGCGGTCCGTCGCGCTTGACCAGGTCGGCCAGCTTGCGCAGGTCCAGGGGATCAATCTGCAAGGCGCGCAGGATGTCCAGCCGCAACATCTGGTTCACCGGGGGGCGACGGTTCCTTACCGGCACAGGCTCGCAAAAGAAGTAACCTTCAAAGAGCGAAAACCCCTCTTCGCGCGCGCGGCGATAGGTGGCCTGGGTATCAATGCTCTTGGCCACGAGCACGATGGTTTTGCCGCGCAAGAGCCAGAGCGTTTCCTGGCGTTGCTCAGGCGTGGTCTGGCTGAAATCCACCCGAACGTAATCCGCCAAATCCAGCAGCGGCATCTTTTGCGGAGTCCATCCGGTAGCATCCAGCGAAAACTTGAAACCAAACTCCTTCAACTGCTGGCAAAGGGCGATGAATTCAGGAGCAGCTTCGGGGATGGAAGGCAGCTCCAGCACGGTAAGCGAGGCGGGCAGAATCTGCGCCAGCTCCTCGGTGAGCGCCTCCAGGGGGCAGCTGACAAAGGCCGGCATCTTGCCGGTCAATTTCTTCAACTCGCTGGGTCTTTGCAAACCGAAGAAGGCAGCGGCCGCAGTCGTGGCCTGCCAAGCCGTTTCGCCGGTTTCCTCCAACGCGGGTGCGGCGCGCAGATGCAGCTTGTAGGCGTGCACGCGGCTGCGCAGATCCAGAATAGGCTGGCGCGCGACGGTGCACAGCCGCCCTGGAGCTGCAGGCAGATTCAACTCAAATCCGGATTCCGGTTCCATTGGAGCCATCATAGAATTCACCCAAACACATCATAGGATAACGACGATCCTTTTGAGAGCTGCACGTTGCCTTCCAGAAATGACGCTTCCGGAATCGGCTCTTCCTCATGGAAGGGTGCAAGGATGTTTGCAGAGCCCGGATGAATTGATCTTTCTGATACACTGGGTCGCGATGGTGAGGTTATCGCGCGGGGCTGGGTAAACGTTCTCTGGGGTCTGCGATGGGCAGCACCATCAGGCAAAGCGGAGAGGTGTGGCATGGCGAATCGTGACGCTCAGGTTAATCGGCGAGAGTTTGCAAAGAGGCTCATGTTGGGCCCACTGGGGATTGCGGCAGCGGCGGCAGTACCGGCGCTGGTGGCCGCAACGCCGGCGGCGGCGCTGGCTGGAGCCGAAGTACAAGATGCAAAGCCGAAGAAGACCCTGAAGAGCGATAGCGAATACAATCGCCACCCTCCGGTTCAGGAAGCGGAACCGTTTGCGGAGGCGCTGGTGTTTGCGCGGTCGGAGGTTCGGCCGCGGATTCGCCCCTTCGCGCTGCACGAAGTCACGCTGGACCCTGGGCCGCTGCAGCAGGCTCGCGATTGGAACCGCGCCTACATGATGCGGCTGCCCAACGATCGCCTGTTGCACAACTTCCGGCTGACCGCCGGAATGCCTTCAACGGCAGTGCCGCTGGGTGGTTGGGAGGCGCCAAAGTCGGAGCTGCGTGGGCACTTTGTGGGCCACTATCTATCCGCTTGCGCGCTGCTGATTGCAGCCACCGGCGATGCCGCGGTGAAGGCCAAGGCCGATGCGCTGGTGAGTGGAATTGCGGAGTGTCAGGCTGGGCTGAAGGCCAATGGTTATGTGAGTGCGTTTCCCGTGGAGTTGTTTGACCGACTCGACCAGCGCGCCAAAGTCTGGGCACCCTTTTACACCCTGCACAAGATCATGGCTGGCCTCCTGGACATGGCCACACAGGGCGGCAATCAACAAGCTCTGGATGTTCTGCTGAAGCTGGCTGGTTGGGTGGATGCATGGACCGCGGCAAAGACCGAAGAGCACATGCAGGACATTCTGAATACCGAGTATGGCGGCATGAACGATGTCTTCTACAATCTTGCGGCAGTGACCAACAACGATCGCTGGGCAAAGACCGGGGACCGCTTTACGAAGAAGAAGTTCTTTACGCCTCTGGCCAAGCATCAGGATGAG
>Ga0181529_10001471_pt1 | contig 30232 bp, 21 predicted proteins | sample PEATcosm2014_Bin_36_FD_119763 | JGI IMG/M metagenome (GOLD analysis project Ga0181529, IMG submission 119763) | Peatland microbial communities from MTU Mesocosm Facility, Houghton, MI, USA - PEATcosm2014_Bin10_30_metaG | ecosystem: Environmental > Terrestrial > Soil > Wetlands > Peat | place... | reverse complement strand
TGCGGATGCCGCCCGAGGTCTCGCTGCCGATGCCGATGCACGCAAAAATCGAGTCCGCGAACGTGCAGTTCGTGATCAGCACGTCCTCGCTGGTTCGCAGCAGTTGGTAGGCTTCCTCGCCGCGCCCGCTCTTGATGGAAATGCAGTCGTCGCCCGTCGCGATGTCGCACCCTTCGATGCGCACGTGCTTGCAGGAATCGATATCGATGCCGTCCCCGTTGCCGCTGGTGCTGCGAATCGTCAGGTTCTTGTACAGCAGGTTCTCGCAGTAGGTAGCATGCAGGCACCACATAGTGCCCAGTTGCTCGGTGGAGAAATCCTCGAAGCGGACGTCGTTGCACCCGATCGGTTCCACCAACGCCGGATGCCGCAGCGGATACGCCTGATTGGGACGCCCGCCCACCTTCTGGTTGCCGGTGAGCTTGCCCGGTCCCACAATGCCCGTATGGTTGGCGTCCATCGCGTAGATCAGCGCTACGTGTCCCTGAATCCACTTGCCCTCCCAACGGACCTGCGCCACGGGATAGTCCGCCAGGTCCGGACTGCCGATCAGGTGCGCGTCCTTCTCCAGGCGCAGAATGGTATTGGAGCGCAGCGCCAGCGCCCCCGTGAGATATTCGCCGGCCGGGACCACCGCCTCGCCGCCGCCCAGCACCCAGCAGCGGTCGATGGCCTGCTGCAGCGCCACCGTATCCTTGGTAACGCCGTCGGCCTTGGCGCCGAAATCGCGCACGTTGAGTGTCAGCGCGGGCGGCGGGGGAACGGTCTTGCCCTTCTCCGCCTCCTGAGGAGCGGGCGTTTGTTGGGCATTCAGGTCCAACAACGAGGCGGCCAGCGGTACGGCCAATAGGCCGCGCGCGGCGTTCCGGAAGAAGCTGCGGCGGGCGAGATTGTGGGTAGGCATCGTGATCCCTAACAGCGTACCGCGCCGCGCCGCTCCTTGCAGCGCCCGCCCGCTACGGTCGCGTTTCGCACTAGAATAGTCGCGAGGGGGGAATCCATGCCTAGCGGATCCGTAACCGACGCCCAGGCCGCGCAATACCACGAGGACGGCTTCGTCCTCATTCACCAGATGTTCGATGCGGACGAAATCGACCTGCTCGGCCGCGCTGCCCGCGAGGACCGCGCGCTCGACCAGCATTCCTTCGGCAAGGGCGACGGCGAAGGCGGCACCGTCCGTTTGTCCCTGTGGAACCACCCCGGCGATTCCATTTACGGCATGGTCGCGCGCTGCCAGTCGGTGGTCGCATCGGCGGCCAAACTCCTGGGCGGCGAGGTCTACCACTACCATTCCAAAATGATCATGAAGGACGCCAAGGTCGGCGGCGCCTGGGCCTGGCACCAGGATTACGGCTACTGGTATCAGAACGGCGTACTCTTCCCGCTGCTCACCAGCGCCTTCATCGCCATCGATCCGGCCACGCGCGAAAACGGCTGCCTCCAGGTGCTCAAAGGCTCCCACAAACTCGGCCGCGTCGACCACATTCTTACCGGCGGCCAGGCCGGCGCCGATCTCGAGCGCGTCCACGAAGCCAGCCAGCGCCTGGAACTGGTCCACGTGGAGATGGCCCCCGGCGACACTCTCTTCTTCGATTGCAACCTGCTGCACCGCTCCGATCAGAACCGCTCCGACCATCCGCGCTGGTCCATGATCTGCTGCTACAACGCCGCCCGCAACGACCCTTACAAGGAGTCGCACCATCCGCGCTACACGCCGCTCTCCATCGTTCCCGATGCGGCGGTTCGCGACGCCGGTCTGAAACGCTTCGTCAACTCCACTACCGATGTCGCCTGGCTCGATCCCGACAAAGACGTCAGCGCCTCCAGCCTGGCGGCGAAAAGCGAAGCCGGATGAGTCCGCTCGCCGCGCCGCGGCTGCATCTCTTCATGAACTGGCTGGCGCTCGATGGAATGGCCGCGTTTCCCGCTGACGCTCTCGGGGCCATCCGCGAAGCCGGCTATGACGGCGTGCAGTTCATCGAGCCGCTCGATCGGCCGCTCGTCGCCGAAGCGCGCGCTCTGGGGCTCGACGTGTGCGGCAGCGGGCGGGTGAATCAGCCGGAAGATGCCGCGCGCCTGGCGGAAGAAGCTCGCGACGCCGACCTCGAATGCCTTACGCTGCACGTCGGCTGGGGCCTGGAGGACGATCGCGAAGCCGGCCGCCTGATTGAGGCCATTCTCGCCGCCGCCGCCCGGTTCGCCATCCCGCTCTATCCCGAAACTCACCGCGCCACCGTGTTTCAGGACATGTGGCGCACCGTGCAGTTCGTACACCGCTTCCCGGAGTTGCGCTTCAACGGCGATTTCTCGCACTGGTACACCGGCCAGGAGATGGTGTACGGCGGCTTCGAAAGCAAGCTGGAATTCATCCATCCGGTGCTCGACCGCGTGCGCTTCCTGCACGGCCGCATCGGCAACCCCGGTTGTATGCAAGTGGACATCGGCGAGGGCGATGCCGCCCGGCATCCCTACGTCGCGCACTTCCGCGCTTTGTGGCAGGCGGCCATTGCGGCCTTTCTTCGCGGCGCCGTTCCGGGTGAGTCCATCTGTTTTTGTCCCGAACTGCTGGCGCCCGGAATCTACTACGCCCGCACTTTCGGCGGCCATGAGGAGTGCGACCGCTGGCGGCAATCGCTGGTGCTCTGCCGCATCGCCCGCGAGTGTTTCGACGCCGTCAATTCACGAGCTTGAGCAGTTCGCCCACGGTCTCCTGCAAGCGGTCGGGGCGAATCGGCTTCACCAGCGTGGCGTCCGCTCCCAGCGCTTTGGCGCTTTTCAGGAAGTGGCCTCCGAGCGCTCCCGACATGGCGATGATCTTCATGCCGGGGCTCATCTTGCGAATGGCCTGGATGGTCTCGATGCCTTCCACGTTGGGCATCACCAGGTCGGTGATCACCAGGTCCAGATCCGGTTCCACGGAGATCGTCTCCAGCGCCTCCCGGCCGTCGCCGGCCACCAGCACGCGGTACCGCTCTCCCAGCACTTCCTGCAGCAGCGTGCGCACGCCTTCCTCGTCGTCCACCACCAGGATGCTGCGCGGCGTCGATGGCAGCGACAGCACTTCCCGCACCTTGGCCGCCAGTTCCTCCGGCGAGAACGGCTTGGGCAGCCATGCCGCGCCGGATTCCCGCAGTCCGCGCTGCCCTATCACTTCGTCGGCATATCCCGACATGAAGATCACTCGCAGTTCCGGCCGCGAAGCTCGCAGGCGCTCGGCCAGCAGCTTCCCGTTCAGGCCGGGCATCACCACGTCGGTCAGCAGCAGGTCCACCGCGCCGGCGCGGCCTTCGGCGATCTGCAGCGCCTCGCGGCCGTCGGCCGCCACGAGAACCCGGTAGCCATAGCTGGTCAAGACTTCGGCCGCCAGGTCGCGGACGTTCTGCTCGTCTTCCGTAATCAGCACCGTCTCGGTTCCCCGCAAGCCCGGCCGGCTCAGGTCCGAGGGATGAACGGAAGCGGCCGCCAGAGCGGCCTGCGGCAGGAACACGCGGAAGGACGAGCCTTCGCCGGGCGCGCTGTCCACGCGAATGAAGCCGGCGCTCTGCCGCACGATTCCGTAGACCGTGGAAAGGCCCAGCCCGGTGCCTTTGCCCTGTTCCTTGGTGGTGAAGAAGGGTTCGAAGATGCGTTCGCGGGTTTCCTGGTCCATGCCCACGCCGGAATCCGTTACCGCCAGTTGCACATACGCGCCGCGTGCCCCCGCGCCGTCTTCCACCGCTTCGCGCGCGCGGACATCCGCATTGCCGGTCTGGATGGTCAGCTTGCCGCCGTGCGGCATGGCGTCGCGCGCATTCACCACCAGGTTCATGAGCACCTGGTGGACCTGTCCCGGATCGGCCAGCACCTCGTCCGGCTGCGCTTCCAGCCGGGTGGTCAGTTCGATGTCTTCTCCCATCAGGCGGCGCAGCATGTCCTCGGCGCCGGCCACCATGTCGTTGAGCTTCACCACGCGCGGCTCGGTGGTTTGCCGCCGGCTGAACGCCAGAAGCTGCTGCACCAGGCTGGTGGCGCGTTCCCCGGCCTTGCGGATCTCGTCCAGTTGCCGGCGCTGCGGATCGCTCTCCGCCGCGCGCGAACTGAGCAGCGCGCTGTAGCCGTTGATCACGGTGAGCAGATTGTTGAAGTCGTGCGCCACGCCTCCCGCCAGCCGGCCGAGGCTTTCCAGTTTCTGCGCCTGCAGATACTGCTCCTGCAGCTCGCGGTGGGCGGTGATATCCACGCCCAGGCTGGCGAATCCCACGGCTTTTTCGTCCGGACCGCGCAGCACGGTGTTGTTCCACTGCACCACGCGGCGGCCGCCGTCCTTCTTCAGTAACGTCCCCTCGACAAACGGGACGGCTTCGCCGCGCGCCAGGGAGCCTTCGATCATCTCCCTGGTCATCATGCGGCGCTCGCGCGGGACGAACTCGTAGAATGGGCGGCCGATCATTTCCTCGCGGGTCCAGCCGGTGGCCGCGAGTACGTAGTCGTTGCAGAACGTGATGGCGCCGCCGGTGCCCAGCATCACCGCCATCATCTGTACGTTGTCCAACAACTCGCGGAACCGCCGTTCCGATTCGCGCAGCGTCATCTCCGAGTTCTTGGCGTTGGTCTCATCGCGCGACACGCCCACCAGGGCCAGCGGATTTCCCTGCTCGTCGCGCACCACCGAGGTGGCGAGCGAGATGGGAAACACCCGCCCGGTTTTGGAGCGGTTCCACAAGTCGCCGCGCCAGCCGTCGCGCAGCGTTTGCGCCAGAAGATCGGCGGGGGCGTCATCCTGGTCGAGCGACGCGCGGAAAATCCGAATGTTCTGGCCGATCAGCTCCTGGGCTTCGTATTCATACGTCTGCAGGCAGGCGTGGTTGGCGAAGAGAATGTGGTCGGTGGTATCGCAAATCACGATGCAGTCGCTGGCGCTGCGTACGGCATGGGCCAGCAGGCGGATGCGTTCCTCCGCCTGGCGGCGTTCGCTGATGTCGCGGACCAGGGACATCCACTCGGTGACGCCGCCTCGTGGCACTTGCGTGGCGGAAATTTCCCCCGGGAACACCGAGCCGTCTTTCCTCATCAGCATGCATGCCACGTCCCGGGCGACTCCGCCGCGGAGGCTGGCCCGCAGGCGCTTGGCAATCTCCGCCCGTTCGGCGGGCGCCAGCAACAGACGCGCCTGCAGGCCGATCAGTTCCCGCTCGCTGGCATATCCGAGAAGGTCCACCGCACGCTGGTTGCACATGGCGATGTTGCCGGCGGTATCGGTCAGCAGGAAAGCGTCGGGCGACGTCCGCAGAAGAGTCCGATACCGGTCTTCGCTTTCGCGCACGGCGTTGCTGGCGCGCGCCGCCGATCCCAGCGCCAGCAGAAACAGTCCGGCTGAGGTGCCGATAGGAAGCACCGCGCCCAGCACTCCCGTCAGCGTGGAACCGGATGGCGGAAACAGCGGCAGCCCCATGCCGGCTGCCGCCGACAACAGGTAGTGGACCGCATGCAGTCCGATGAACAGGTTGGCGACCCGCCCCGCCACGGTGCGCGCCAGCGGATACTTGCGCCAGAACGTCACGCCGAACCACAGGATCACAGCGCCCGAGGAAGCCTGCCGCTCCAGCCGCAAGACGGCCACCAGGTGCGCCACGTCTCCCGCCATTAGCCCAGTAATCGCTTGCATTCCGAGGTATGCGACGGTGAGCCCGGCCACCAGGTTCTTCTGTCCGCGGCTCAGCCCGCGGCTTCCCAGGCTAAGCGTCGCCAGCGCCAGCAGCACCAATTGCGGGGTCGCCAGCATGTGCATCACATGCGCCTGCGGCGCCGTGGCCGGGGCGAAGCGGAACAGCAGCAGGACGAAAGCCAGTGACGTCACGCCGTATGCGTTGGCCAGGCACCAGTACTTCAGGAACTCTTCGCGGTAGACGTAGATATAGAGTCCGAAGAGAATGCCCGACTGCAGGAGTCCGCTGGCCACCTGCAACCACAGGAACATGAGAAACGTATCCGTCATTACAACCAGTCCTATATTCGCATTTCCATCGCCTGCATTCGCACGTTCACTATAGTTACCAGAGTCCCAGTGTTTTCATGGGTTACGGGGATTTCATGAAACCGGCCTTGTGCGGCAGCTGCAAGCGCCCTATAATTGGGCCATTGCGCCATGTCAGACACACTTGCCAGCCCCGTCGCTGTCCTTGCGACCCTCATTTTCCTGCCCGGCCTGTACGCGCAGGATACGCGCCAGGTTACCGAACCGCGTTATCCGCCGACCTGCACCGTGCTGGCGGCGCAACATTCGGCGCCCAAAGGGGTGTTGCCGGAAGCCAGTGAAACGGCAACCGATACGGCGCGCATTCAGGCCGCCCTCGACAAGTGCGACAAGGGTAAAGCGGTGGCGCTGCGCGCTTCCGGATCGAAGAACGTCTTTCTGATGGGGCCCATCGAGCTGCGAGCCGGAGTGACGCTGATCGTGGAGTCGGGTACGGCCGTCTTCGCCTCGCGCAATCCGCGCGATTACGATCTCAGTCCGGGCGGCTGCGGAGTGGTGCCGTCGCGGGGGCCGGGATGCAAGACGCTTATCACGGCGAACCACGCGCCGGGAAGCGGCATCATGGGCGACGGCGCCATCGACGGGCGCGGCGGCGCCAAACTGCTGGGGCAGAACGTCACCTGGTGGGATATTTCCAAGCGCGCCAAAGTGCTCGACACGGCGTACACCGTGCCGCGCATTCTCAGCGTGGTGCAGTCCGACGATTTCACGCTGTACCGCATCACCCTTCGCAACTCCTTCAACTTCCACGTCAACGTCAGCCAGAGCAACGGGTTCACCGCCTGGGGCGTGAAGATCAAGACGCCCAAAACGGCGCGCAATACCGACGGCATCGATCCGCAGTCGTCGACCAACATCACCATCGCCTACTGCGACATCGATACGGGCGACGACAACATCGCCATCAAGAGCGGAGCGCAGGGGCCGGCGGCGCACATGACCATCGCGCACAACCATTTCTATGCGGGCCACGGGATGTCGATTGGCAGCAACACCAACGGCGGAGTGAGCGACGTGCTGGTCTCCGATCTCTCGATCGATGGCGCCGATAACGGCATCCGCATCAAGAGCGACCGCAGCCGCGGCGGGCTGGTACAGAATATTTCCTACGAGAACGTGTGCATCCGCAACGTGATGAACCCCATCGTGCTGACGCCCATGTACACCACCTTTACCGGCAAGAATCTTCCCATCTACCGCGACATCGCGCTGAAGGACGTGCACGCCATCACTCCCGGCTGGGTGACGCTGCTGGGCCTGGACGGCGAGCACAAACTCGGCGTAACACTGGACAACGTCATGGTGGACGGCATGCGGGCGGCGGAACTGCGCGCCGAAAATGCCGAGATCCGGATGCCCCATCGCGGCAACCTGGACCTGGCGGGCCAGGGAGTGGCGGTGAGGGGCGCGGACGCGACCACCGCTCCGTTGAATTGCGAGGGCCGCTTTCCGGCGTTCCCCACGACCAACGCGCCCGAAGCCGCGGTGACGGTGCAGCCGGAGGACAAGACGCTCTACGTTGCCGCATCCGGCACCGGCGACTTCTATTCCATCCAGCACGCCATCGACGTGGCGCCGCCCGAGGGCGCGGTGATCTCCATCGCTCCGGGCACGTATCGCGAGGTCCTCAAGATCACCAAGCCCAACATCACGCTGCGCAGCCCGTATGACGACGCGACGAAGACGGTGATCGTGTTCGACAAGAGCGCCGGCACGTCGGGCGGTACGTTCAACTCCGCTACGGTGGACATCCGTGCGGCCAATTTTACGGCCGAGAACCTGACCTTCGCCAACGATTTCAATGCCACCCACGAGCAGGTGTCGGTGGGGTCGCAGGCGCTGGCGGTTTCGGTGGTTGGGGACCGCGCGGTGTTCCGCAATATGCGATTCCTGGGCAATCAGGATACCGTCTACATCTCCAAAGGGCGGCAGTATTTCGCGAACTGCTACGTGGAAGGCAACGTGGATTTCATCTTCGGCGACGGCAAGGCGGTTTTCGAAAATTGCGAGATCCATAATACGACTCACGCGGCTGGCGGATACGTCACGGCACAGGGCAAGAACAGCGCCGCCGAGGACAACGGTTTCGTGTTCAACCATTGCAAGCTGACGGCGGCGGCGGGACAAGTCCACGTATGGCTGGGCCGTCCCTGGCGGCCGTATGCCACGGTGATTTTCCTGAATACCGAAATGGGCGATCACATCGAACCGGCCGGCTGGCGCGAATGGCATCCGGGAGAGACGCACTACCTCGACACGGTGTTCTACGCGGAGTTCAACTCGACGGGGCCGGGCGCGCACACGGCGGAGCGCGACGCGCACACCAAGCACCTGACGGCGGCGGAAGCGGCGCGGTACGAGACCAGCCATTATCTGGCCGGGCCGGACGGATGGAATCCGGGAAAATAGGCCTGCGCCCGTGGCCGGCGGCGCAAATAGCGCTCAGGGACCTCGACGACGGGGCAAACCGGGTACAGGCACAACGAAGTTTCGCAAAACCAGCGAAATTCGTCCCCAGTCCCCGCTTTGCGGCTCGTACGGATACCGGGCAGGATTTGCGCCGCACTACGCCCGGCTACAACTGCTCGTAGCACTTACGCGAAGGGGCGCATTCGAAATGGTCGACGACTTTGCCGTCGGGGCCGAGGCAGGTGAAGGTCTGCAGACACCAAAGAGCGGTATCGTTGCAGGTTTCTTCACCGGGCGCGGTGTCGGTGATGATGTACATGCCCTTCCAGCGGATGTTGCCGCAGCGGTTGCGGCTGAGCTTGGGGTTCAATCCGGGAGCTTCCATGGCGTTTACCCCTTCACACCCGCGGCGGCGAGGATCGCGCGTTTGACGGCGGTGCGGGCCAGCGTGACTTTGTAGGTGTTCTGGCTGAGCGGTTGGGCTCCGGCGACGGCGGCCTTGGCGGCGGCTTCGGCACTGGCGACGGTGACCGGTTTGCCGGCGAGAGTTTTGGCGGCGGCGGCGGCTTCCCAGGGGGTGGCGGCGACGTGACCCATGACGATGCGCGCGGAGGCCACCGACGCGCCGTTCATTTTGAGCGTGACGGCAGCGGCGGCCAGCGGCCAATCGAGGGCTTCCTTCTGACGGACTTCATAGATGGCGCTGCGGCCGACTCCGGCGGGCACAATGATCTCGGTGAGAATCTCATTGGGCTGGAGCACGATCTCGCGGGTGGTTTCGTCCTTGGGCGCGAGGAAGAACTTGGCAACCTCGACTTCGCGCGGTCCCTTGGCCGACACGAGTTTGACGCGGGCGCCCATGGCGATGAGCGCCGGTGCGAGGCTTGAGGGATTCACGAAATAGGCCGGTCCACCGCCGAAGATGGAGTGATACTTGTTCTCGCCATTGGGGACGAGCGACTTGCCGTTCCGCATGGCGAGCAGGCCCATGCCCTGCCGGTAATACCAGCAGCGCGGGCGCTGGCACAAATCGCCGCCCACGGTGCCCATGTGGCGGATCTGCGGGCTGGGGATTCCGGCAGCGGCCTCGGCGAGGGCGGCGTATTCGGCCTTCACTTCGGCCGATTTGGCCAGCTCGTCCATGGTGACCAGGGCGCCGATGCGCAAGCCGGCGGCGGTTTTCGAAATGCCGTCGAGCTCTTTGATGGCCTTAATATTGACCACCCGTTTGGGAGTGTGGAGGTGGTCTTTCATGAGGCTGACGAGGTCGGTGCCGCCGGCGAGCACGTCGGCATCGCCCCAGTTGGCGCCGAGCATCGCCAGCGCCTCGGAAACGCTTATCGGATTGCCGTATTCAAAGGATTCCATTACGCCCTCCCTTCCAGCGTATTGAGCACGTGTTCGGGGGTCATGGGAATGTAGGGCACGCGCATGCCGATGGCGTTGGCCACGGCATTGCCGATGGCGCCGCAAATGGGCACCGCCGGGGGCTCGCCCAGTCCGATGACACCGCGCTTATCGTTCTCTTCGCGGATGTCCATGTGCACGCGGATATCGCCCACGTCCATGATGCCGGCCAGTTTGTAAAACTCCATGTCGGGGTTCAACATCTTGCCGGTCTGCTGATCCATGATGCGCTCCTCGTAGAGCGCGGTGCCGATGCCCATGATGATGGCGCCGTGCACCTGACTTTGCGCCAGCCACGGGTTGATGACCAGGCCGCAATCCTGCACGGCGGTGTAGCGGTTGACCTTGACGACGCCGGTTTCGATATCGACGGAGACGTCGGCCACCTGGACGCCGCAGACGCCGGCGGTGGTCATGCCATTGGCGTCGTTGCCGCGCGCGGTGAAGACACCCATTTCGGAGATCGAAGTAGTGCCGAGTTTCTTGCAGGCGGCAGCCCAGGTGAGGCTCTTGCCGGGAGTGCCTTTGACGCGAATGAGGCCGTCGCGAGCTTCCAGTTGATCGGCGGGGACGCCCATGTCGGGCGCCACGGCATCGAGGAGTTTGGCCAGGGCGTTGACGGAGGAGCGGCGGCTGGAAGTGGAAACGCCGCCGACGGTGGTGGATCCGCCGGAAGAACCGTCGGGGGGCAGAGAACTGTCGCCCACCAGCAGTTTGATCTGGCTCATGGGAAGGCCGAGGGTTTCGGCGACCACCTGGGTGATGATGGTGCGGGTACCGGTGCCGAGATCCTGGGTACACATTTCGACGCGCACGCTGCCATCGGGATTGATGACGGTGCGGCACTGGCTGGCGTGGCCGGCGCCGGCCCAGGTAGCGATGCCGATGCCGAGGCCGCGTTTGACGGGACCGTTGCCGTTCTGCGCGCGCGGATGCCAGAGGGTTTTCCACTCGGACAGTTCGGCGGCTTTCTGCAACTGGAAGAGGTAGGTGTCGCGGCGGGCCTGCTGGGCGTAGGGCACGGCTTTGGCGAAGACGACCATGGGATCGACGCCGGCTTTGGCGGCGAAATCGTCGATAGCCGAGCAACTGATGTAGGAAGCCTGCTGGTTGCCTGGGGCGCGCCAGGCGCGCTGCGGGCCGCCATTCACCTTGACCTGGGTGTGATTGCGGCGGGAATTGGGAATGTCGAACACGTAGGGGATGTTGTTCGGCATGGTGAGGCCGGCGACGCCGCCGGAGCCCCAGGTTTCGCCCTGCCAGCCGGTGATGGTGCCGTCTTTCTTGCCGGCCACCTTGACCTTGGCGAAGATGGAGGGGCGGTTGCCGGCGATCATCTGTTCGGTGGCACGGTCGAGCCAGAGCTTGACGGGACGACCGCCGGCCTTTTGCGAGAGATTGGCGCCGACGATGGCCCAGGCATCGGGATTGAACTTGCTGCCGAATCCGCCGCCGATGTAATCCATTTTTACTCTGATGTTGGTGACGGGGACTTTGAGGCGCTGTCCCAGATCGCCGGCATAGGCGGTGACATTCTGAGTGGACGGGAAGACCTGGATCTGCGAAGCGTCGCCGGTGCCCTGCCACTGGATGACCTGTCCGTGCGGTTCCAGGCAGCAGTGGGTGACGACGGGGATTCCGTAGATGCCGTCGGAGACCACTTCGGCTTCGGTGAAGGCTTTATCGGGATCGCCCTGCATGCGCTCGCCGGCCTTCTGCGTGAAGGCGGGGTCGATTTTGCCGAGCTCGTGATCGAGCACGTTGTGCGGCAGGACTTCGTATTCCACTTTAATGAGGCGGACGGCTTCGCGGGCTTGTTCTTCGGTAAGGGCGGCGACGGCGGCGACTTCGGCACCCTGCCACTGCACCTCGGTGCCGTTAGACACGATGACGTAGACCGACTGCACACCGGGCGCCTTTTCGGCGGCGCTGGTATCGATGCTGGTGACGCGCGCGTGGGCATGCGGGCTGGTGAGGTAGGCGCCGTGCAGCATGTCCTTGAGGTTCAGATCGGAGGAATACTTGGCGCGCCCGCTGGATTTCACGGGTCCGTCCAGCCGTTTGGGGCCGGTGCCCATGATTTTGCGGGTACTGCTCGGCGGCCAGCTATAGTCGGGGGTATTAGCCATTTTTCTTCCCTCCTGCCGCGGGCATGGTCTTGGCTGCTTCCATAACGGCGGCTTTGATGCCCATGTAGGTGCCGCAGCGGCACAGATTCCCGCCCAGTCCTTTCTTCAGATCGTCGAGGGTGGGATGGGGATTTTCTTCCAGCAGACCTTTGCAGGCCATGACGAAACCGGGGGTGCAGTAGCCGCACTGTTGGCCGTCGTTATTCCAGAAGGCGGCGGACACGGGGTGGAGCTTTTCGGGGCTGCCGATGCTCTCGATGGTTTCGATGTTCTTGCCCTGGGCGTCGATGGCGAGGACGGTGCAACTATAGACGGTCTTGCCAGCCATCATGACGGTGCAGGCGCCGCAAGTGCCGCGGTCGCAGACGCGTTTGGCGCCGGTGATGTCGAGGTAGTTGCGGAGGGCGTCGCAGAGGGTGACGCGCGGTTCGACTTTGAGGTTGACGGGTTTGCCGTTGATGTTGAGGGTGATAGGGACCGGGCCGGGTCCGACGACCTTCGCCGGCGGCGGCGCCGCGAGGGCTTCCTGCTCCAGCAAACCGGTTCCCAGCGCACCGCCGCCGATGCCCACGCCGCGAATGAATCCGCGGCGGGAGAACCCGCGCTTCGGTTTGCCGGTGCGTTCGGAGTCTTTTTGTGAACTCACCAGATACCTTCCTTTCGTACCGCTCTGAAGAGAGAGTTTTGAACGATTCGCCAAATTCGGGGAAACGAGACAACTATATCAAGAAATGGCGGCTGCCGGAACGGACTTGGGTTGGGGTGCTGGGAGGTGGGCGGCGGGGAGCCATAGTGGGTTCGTTTGGGGAATTGGTTCGGGCTTGCGTTTGTTGGGGTTAGAGGCGGGAGTGGGTTCGTTTCGCACAAATGCCAGGGGACGGGGGAAGGCGGCGGGCAGTAGTGACTGTAAATCATAGCGGTTCCTGGTTTCAGGTATAGCATCAAGGGACGGTAGAGTCTGGCATTGGCATGGGTAAGTGATAGAGGGGGAAGGGAAAAGTTCGTGAAATTGAGAGGCACCGGATTTCGGGGATGGGGTGCAGGCGTGGTATTCTGTGGGGAGTACGCGGAGAGATGGCCGAGTGGTTGAAGGCGCACGCTTGGAAAGCGTGTTTAGGGGAAACTCTAACGAGGGTTCGAATCCCTCTCTCTCCGCCATCGCCATTTTAGAATCAATAAGTTACAGAAAATCCTTTGGTGTTGGTGGGTGATGGATCCGAGCTATCGTCTCTCTCCACGGCTCCCCAAGCGGGATTTCGTCGGAATCGGATCGATAGGCAAGCCTGCGGCGCCACGTCCGAAAACGTCCGGAAAGGGCGCGATTGCTTGCTGCTGTGAATCCCAGTACAACGTTGGGAGCATTTGTTTCGGCCCTGTCGCGCCGCGTGTGCGCAGTCGCTGAACCCAATGTCCATCCGATTTATTCGGGAGGAACATGGCGCAGGCAAGAATAGAGGTAAGGACGAGGTCCGCAAGTTCCTCGCCACGGCCAGTTGGCTGACACTGAAGGGCGACAAGAACCTGACGACCGCCGCTGTCACCAAGACTCTGACGGATAGCCGACAGTCCAAGCTAACCAGGGGCTCGTCATGGTTGGCTCATTTGCCGTGCCTGTTGCTGCTGCCAGCCTGCAAGCATGGACCGAGTGCAAGAATAGGACCTATTTCAGCAAAGTGATAAAAATGCACGAGGCGCGCCTGATCGAGGCATCGGAGGCGGGGACGGTTAGGTGGTTGCCACCTGGGACTGCCGAGGCGTCGCGCATCATCTCCAACCACAAGAAGGGTAACGAGTCCGCTCTTGCCTAGTTTCCCATCATCTTCTCGGCCGGTCTGTCGACAAATCCGGCCTTAGTCCCAGGATGCTACTATCGGGTGGTTGTGAAACTCCCGAACGCCGAGTTCGCGGTAGTCGATGTTGTGAAGCTCCGCGATTATGCCCTGAGCACAAGTCATCCGCGGGGGCGGCACAAGGCGCGCGTTTTTCTAGCGGCGCTGGGGCTCACGGCGGCGAACGCCGAGGAACTTCGGACGGCCTTGTTGGAATCGGCGAGAACTGGCGACGCTGTTCCCGGCGCGTCCGAAAAATTTGGCACCCGTTACACCGTAGATTTCGAAATGGTCGGCACGACCAGACGGGTGCGCTTGCGGGGCTCCTGGATCATCCGGGTGGATGACGGCCTTCCAAGATTGACAAGCTGTTATGTACTATAGAAAGGAGTGCGCATGGCTGATCTCGAACTCCTCTCCGTTGTCGCTTTGATGCGCGACATGCCCGAAGCCGGTCTGGTCCGCGGACAGGTGGGCACCGTTGTGGAGATCCTCAGCCCCGAAGTTTTCGAAGTGGAATTCAGCGATGACAGTGGTCGGACCTATGCCTCCCTCGCCCTCAAGGCCCATGACCTTCTCCGACTACGTCACGAGCCCCTCCACGAGGCGGCTTAGACCTCCAGCATCCGGGAGCTCCGCTGCGGCCCCGACAGGGCGTAAACCCAATGAGCGCCGCGGGCAATGGTGAGCAATGCGGCACGCCATTTCTGGCAATTATGGCAACAGCGGCACGAGGAATCTGCAACTTGCAGATCCCATTGACGCATCGAGAATCCGAATCCCTCTCTCTCCGCCAGAACCTTTTCAATAGGTTAGCTTTGGCTGCCCTGTCTGCGGGTGCAACGAGGCGCGTTAAACCGCTCTGCCTGGAATTCCCCCTCCACTTCGACGTCCGAACCTGATCGCAGCCAATGGCGGACAGCGGACCGCAGAAACCTGGCATCATCAAGATCTATGGCGTCGGGACCCAGCATTTCGCTTCCTGAAGAGCTTCCTCGAAGACCGCTCATGGACCCAGTTGTTCGAGTACGGCGCCGAAAGGGCGAACGCGCTTGGTCTCCGCGAGTCCGATGTCGATCGGCTCATAGGCGAATCCCGAACTGAACATCGCAAACCTTGATCAGCGCTACTCTGGGCAGCAGCGGCAGCCCTGCGGCATTGTTAATCGCTCATGCCCGAGCGGGCAACATCCGAATCGACATTTCGGATCCGATTCTCAATGAGACGCTGGGCTTGCTGCGGGGCAAGTTTCAATGGAACGGCTATCTGATTCAGGATACGCGGGGGAAACTGCTATCCCTCGGCAACCATGTATTGCCGACGGTCACGTTACACATCGTCCAGGAAGACCCGGATGATGATCGCATCCTCGAATGTGCGGCAACGGCGGGCTCGGATTTCATTGTCAGCGAGGATAAGGCACGCAATGGAGGAATCGGACCGCGGCGAAGTACCGATGAACCGGCTTTGGTCCGACAGGTATACTCGAAGCGACAAGGAGGAGCCATGGCCGAACTAAATCGCCAGCATCGGGACGCCGCGCCAGACGACCGTTTGGGGCCTGTCCGCTATGCCGCTAGTGGGCACCCGTCCGTCGATCAACTGATGGCCGAGCAGGGCACCGGGCCGATCACCGACGTGTCCGTGTTGCACGGAGACTTCTGGCCCGAGGAAGAGTCCATCGAGAATTTTCTGGACACCCTCCATCAGTGGCGCGGTCACAAGCGCACCGATCCCGTCGCATGATGCAAATAGTCGTCGACACCGACGTTGTTTCTTTCCTTTTCAAGAATCACCCGATTTGCCTCCGCTACGACCCGGAACTCGCCGGGCGCGTTGCATTGATCTCCTTCATGACAGTGGCCGAGGTGGAGCGGTGGGCGATTCAGTACCACTGGGCGAACATCGACTCCACTGGTTGCACCTGTACCTCAGCCGGTTCACCGTGGTTCCATCCAGCCCGGACCTTTGCCGCAAGTGGGCCGAAGTGATGGTCGCGGCCCAAGCCGTAGGGCGCCGCATAGAATGCGCGGACGCCTGGATCGCCGCCACGGCTTCGATATACGGTGTGCCCCTGGTGGCGCATAACCAGAGCGACTATCTTGGCGTGCCCGGCCTGACGCTGATTTCCCACGTGTAGTTCCCGCCCTTTGACCAGCCAACCCGTTTTCCGCGGATGCGGCGGCGTTCCTTCTCGCCTTCAATTGACCGTCGCTAATCTGAAGGCCTTTGACCAGCTCACTGTCGGCGAAGGCGGCATGGGGCCTATCGCGCCACCGACAGGAGGCTCCATCGCGACGTGGCCATCAAACGTGGGACATCTGCGCCGATGCCGTCGAGAAGATGCTGCTGAGGGCCAGCCCCGCGGACCGTGGTTGAAGGCAATTTCAAATGGATTTCGCGGATCAAGTGCCTGGAGGCCATCGCCAAGACGCTGAGCTGCGAATTGAAGTACAGGCACCCGACGCCTTACCGGGATGATCCCGCGACTGAACCGATGGGGCAGGCGTTTTTCTCGGGTGCCGTCACATACTGAAAATCTGGCCGGTGGTCATGTTGGCAAAATAGCGCGGGTTAGCGGAGTAATGGCCGGGTTCGGCAGTGTCGATGAAGTAGTACAGCCACGCTTTCAGATTGAAATCGTAGAGGTACGGAAAAATGGTGGGATTGGTGTACCAGATATGCTGCGACGCGGCATCGTAGAAGTAAGCTTCGGCGCCGGAACCAGGGGAGAGAAAGTATTCCCAGCCGAGGTCCTGATGGTAGATCCAGGGGAAGGAGCCATTGGTGTAATAGCCGAACAAAGTGCCGTTGCCGAACTGGAGGTATGTCCAGCCGTCGCTGGAGACGGAGATTTCGCCGCTGAAGAATGCCGGGTGAGCGGGTGCGACAGGCGCGCTATCCGTGGCGGTGGCGCCGGGGGCGCCTCCACCGGAAACGGCGGCGGAGCTAACCGGGGCAGAGGAGGCATTTGCCGGAATATTGACGGTGACGGTGATGGGCGGATAGGATGCCGAGGGTGCCAGGGAGTCGGAGCGGACGCAGGTATTGGCTTGACACGCCCAGCCTGTGCCGGCCATGGAGACGAGGGTGAATCCCAAGGGCAAGGTTTCGACGACCGTGACGGGGGTTGTGGCAGCACCGGCGCCCGAGTTCGATACCGCAATCGAATAAGTAGCATGAATCTGGCCTGCGTAGAAGTTACCGAGGTGGCTGTAGGTCAGGTTGAGGAAAGGGCCGCTGATATTGGCGGTATCCTGCGCGCCGGTGGTGGGCGCTCCTCCGCCGGCTACACCTGCTTTGAGAGTTAACTGGTAAGGCGTGCCGAGCCCGAGTAAGACGGTAGCGGAGATGGGCGGGTAGGAACTGCCTGGCGGCAGGAGATCGCTTCGCGTGCAGGTATCGGCGGAGCAACTCCAGCCAGCGCCAGAAAGGGAGAATGGCGCGCCGCCGGTGGACAGTTCGGCTGAGACCACGACGGGGCCAGTGGTGGCACCGGGGGAGGGTGCGGTGGAACCGGCGGGGCGCGGGCCGCGAACCATCGGGCTGGCGCCGGTGCTAGTGGTGGACGGCGCGATGTTAGCGGGCACGATGGCGAAAGTGCCGGTCTGTCCGACAGTAAAGGTCTGCGTATGGCTGACAGAGAGGCTCAGGGCGGGTTGCGAAGCGGGGGTGAACTGGAGTAAGGAGCCGTGAGTCTGGTCGGTGACATAGATTCCGCCGGCTCCATCGGAGGTCAGGCCCCAGGGTACGACGGACGCCGAGGTGGCGGGGCCGGAGGTGACGCTGGCGTTGGTCGCCTTGCCATTTCCCGCCACGGTCGAAATGGTACCGTTCGGCGTGACCATGCGCAGTACATGATTACCTGCATCGGCGATGAACAGGTTGCCGTTAGTATCGAAGGCGATGCCTTGGGGGCCGTTCAACTGAGCACCGGTCGCCAGGGCACCATCGCCCGAGTACCCAGCCGTGCCAATGCCGACTACCGTGGTGATGATGCCGTTTGTGGAAATCCTGCGGATTCGATTGTTCCCGGTATCGGAAATGAACAGATTGCCGGTAGTGTCGGTGATCATTGCGGCGGGGTTATATCCCAGGAGAGCTGAGGATGCCGGTCCCCCATCTCCCGAATAACCCCCGAAAGAGCTGTAGGCGGTAATTTGCGTTATGATGCCATTCGAATTCAATTTGCCGACAGTACATGCCCCCTGCACCATGCCGTAGAGCGTGTTGTTGGGGCCAATCGTGAAGGGCCACGTTAGTCCGCCGGTAATTTTCGTAGCAAGGCCCGTGGCGTCAACCTTCAATATGCCGTAGTATTGCAAATAAATGTTCCCGCCTGCATCGGAGACAACTTGCATACCGGAACTGAATAGTGGGGTCACGGCGCCGTTGCTAATTGTCGTGAGTGGGAAAGTGGAGATATTACCCGACGAATCGATCCTGCGGACACGGCTATCCTCTGTGATCAGGAGATTCCCCGAAGCATCTCGAGCGACAGCCGACGGAGAATTTAAGGCAGCGAAAGCCGCGGGACCACCGTCGCCAATTCCAGCCACGGTGGTGAAAATTCCCGCCGGGCTGACCTTTCGAATGCAAGGGATTCCATCGATAAAGTACATATTGCCGGCGGCGTCAAAGACGACATACTCAGGGAAGTAGAGTTCCGCGGCTGTCGCGGGGCCACCGGCTCCGGAGTCGCCGAGAGTGCCATTTCCGGCTACGGTTGCAAAGGTTCCGGCGCTATTGAGCCTTACAATCGTACTGCGAGTTGTAAAGTAGATGTTCCCCGCGATATCGTTGCCCGCCAGGGGACCTGGCCCGTTTATCGTGGTGACGGTACCGTCCGGCGCCTGCTTGGTCAACTGGTTGACAGAAGACAAGCTTGAGGTATAACAGTTGCCCGCCGGGTCGCAGTACGACCACGGTTGCAGTGGCGATGAATTCGGCAGGGTCGAAATAATCCCATCGGGGGTGACTTTCCGGGTCCCAGGTATTGTATTGATGTACAGATTTCCGGCACTGTCTGTCGAGAGGCCGTACGGGCCCTCCAACTGTGCCTGAGTTGCGGGACCTCCATCCCCGCTGACGTATCCATCGGAGGGACTGGCGGGGATTCCGTTCCCCGCGACAGTGGAGATGATTCCGTTGGGGGTGACCTTGCGCACGCGAAAGAAATCCAGAATGTAGAGATTGCCCGATAGGTCCACCGTAAGGAGCGTGGGGCCGTTTAATTGAGCGGAAGTGGCGGGGCCGCCATCGCCTGAGAATCCTGCGGTGCCATTGCCGGCAACGCGCGTGAGCGTACCGGAAGAATCGAGCATATAGACTGCGTTAGAGCCGGATACATAAGGGAAGCCGCTGAGGAAATAGATCTTGCCCGTGGGATCAGCTGCCAGCCTGGTTAGTCCTGGGACGACGATAGCCGACCCGGAATAGGCTGCCGTGGCAGGTGGTAGGCCGCCGGCAATTGTCGTCATGGTATAGGTTTGGGCTGACCCTACGGATGGGCAGGCCAGTAGGAGGGGGATGAAAGCCAGTGAGACTTCCCGGAGGCCTTCTAATAAAACTTTCTTGGTAAATCGGATCCAGTTAGTCGGAATGTAATATTCCATCGGGACTGGGCTCCTTGAACCCAAAAGAATCATATCATACTGGTTCAAGTTGGGCGAAAACCCCGGGAACCCGCCGGCTTCGACAAACGGTCTTGGGGCAACTTAGAATCTGTAGGTTGCGGATTCCAAAAGGACATTCAGTGTCCGAATGCCACTCTCTCCGCCAGAATGTTTCAATAACCCAAGGGGAAAACCGGCATTCAAACAGGTTCGCCGCTTTCATCGATCGAAACAGGCCTCAGCGGGATGGCGACGCGATAGCGTCACCGCGTTGCAGGCCGTCTCCGATCATGCCCCCGTCCGATCACTGTTACGGGTGCCGCCGTACGCAGCCTTGCCGGAAGCCTCACCGCGCTGCTATGGGAGGGTTGCGGGAGTATCCGGAATCGTCTGCGGCCTTCGATCCGATAGGTGTTGAAATCTGCGTGATCGACGGTGAAGATTGTCGACAATCTCTCGCGCCGCGCCAGGTAGACGAGGGTAGCATCGGCGAAGTCCACGGGGCGAACCCAATAGCGTGACATGAGGGTTTGGATTTCGGGCAGTTCGGAGTCCTCGATGACTGCAAGCCGGATCGCGCCGGAGCGTATGAACTTCCAGGCGGTCTCCATCTCGCGACGGCTGTCGCCGACAAGGTGGAATAGTTCCGTCAGAACTGCTTCGGAGGTCACGAGCGGCAATCGGAGCTGGTGGAACGTATCTACGCAGACCGCGTGCCAGCGGTCCGTCCTGTCCAGCAACGCCAGGATCGCGCCGGTATCGACGAGGGCGTCAGCGGCCATAGCGCCGCCGCAGGCGTTCCCGCACAGCTTGGGAAGCGGTCTCCGAACGCCGCGGGTTCCCGCTCGCTAAGGCGCCAAGCCACTTCGCCGCCGCTTTTTGTAGCCGCCGCTGTTCTTCATCCCCTTCGCTTGTTATGCCGCTCTTCTGCAGCCACTCGCGCGCGGCAGCGTCGAGGGCGGCGGACATCGAAATCCCCCGGCGGCGCGCCTCTCGCTCCAAGCTCGTCTTGACGTCGGGCGATACGCGCCAGCTATACACCTCGGTCTTCATGCACTACAGTGTAGTGCATTTCGAGCCGCACACACACCTGGGTCGAAGGCGATAGCGAGCCGTACTTGCGCCGCAGGATGCTACAAGCTTACTGAATCCATGGCCCGAAGGCGGCGCCGCCCGGCTCTGGCGCGATCGGCGGTTTCGACCGTGTGTCCCATTCCGCGGCCAGGGCATCGGCGGTGGAATCCAGAAGATCGAGAAGGGCGTCCATGCGACGCGCAAAGTCGCCGATGGTCTGATTGACGCGGTCCGGAGGATCGTTCCGCACTTCGGCGCCGATAGGAGGCTGGAATACATAAGAGCCAGGATCGGCGGCATTCAGTTCCTCGATGACGGCTTTGAACTCGGTAAGGGTTTCGATGCCCTCGCAGCGGAATTGCGTTTCCCATTTCAGGGCGGTGACGATCTGGCAGATGAACTGCGCCAGCCAGGACACAGAATGGGTGTTGTAGATCGAGAGGGCGTCGGGCCTGGTTGCGAGGAAGTTGCCGCCTTCACAGAGCACGATCGCCTTGAGGTGCAATTCGAGGGCGTGACGATAGGTGAAGATGACCGGGGACATAGCGGCGGCGACATCGCCCGAGCCCGACCGGAAGGACGCCGCCAGAGTCTTTGCCGCTTCGTGGAACGAACGTGCGAAGAGGTGTAGGTCCGTCGGCGGGACGTGGAGCCGGCCCAGTGGGTGGGTCGATATCCGTGGGCGCGGGGTGGTTGCTGCCGGCTTTTTCTTCTTCACTGAACCCCGCCATTTCGTTCTTTGGTGTAGGCCGTGAAGGTGTCGAGCGTGCCGATATACAACATTTCTTCGCCGTCGTCACGGACGATCCACCAGTGCGTCAGATCGAGATCGTCGTTCCCGTTGGGGATGATGACCTGGCTGGAGCGTTCGGTGAGCTCCAAGAGTTGATCTTCGGATTCGATGACGCCGCTTGCGAGGATTTCCAGCATCTCCCCTACGATATCTCGCCCGCGACGGCGGTTGGAGGGCCGCTTGCCGATGTCTGATATCCTGGAAGACTAATCTCCACCATGCATATTAAAAAGCAACGCTTATTAACTCCTGGCCCGACCCCTCTCTATCCGCCGGCACTGCATGCCATGATGGCGTCGGACATTCATCATCGGACTGAAGATTTCCGCAACATCTACCGCTCCTGTATCGCCGACTTGAAGGAAGTCATGGGCACGACGCACGACGTGCTGCCGTTCGCGTCGTCGGGCACGGGTGCTATGGACGCGTCGGTATCGAACCTGTTTTCTCGCGGCGACAAAGTGATTGTCTGCGTGGCCGGAAAATTCGGCGAGCGCTGGACGGAGATCGCCAAGGCGTATGGTCTGGACGTTACGGCGGTGACGGTTCCCTATGGACAGGCCGTGGCGGCGGGGCAGGTGGAAGAGGCGCTGGCCAAGGAACCGGCGGTGAAAGGCGTGTTCCTGCAGGCCTCGGAGACCTCGACCGGCGCGGCGCACGATGTGCGCGCGATCGCGGCGGCGGTCTCGAAGACTCCCGCGATTCTGGTGGTCGACGCCATTACCGGCTTGGGGACGCAGCCGCTGGACATACACGGCTGGGGATTGGATGTGGTGATTGGCGGATCGCAGAAGGCGTTCATGATTCCTCCGGGGTTGGCGTTTCTGGCCATCAGCCCGAAGGCGTGGGCGCTGACGGAGACGGCCACGCTGCCGCATTACTATTTCAATTTCAAGAAGGAAAAGAAGAGCGCCGACGCGGGGGAATCCAGTTGGACGCCGTCGACGGCGCTGATTCTGGCGCTGGCGGAAGCGCTGCGGTATGTGAAGAAGATCGGCATGGCGAACCTGATTGCGAACGCGCAGATGCTGGCGCAGGCCACGCGCGCGGCGGCGCAGAGCCTGGGGCTGGAGCTGTTCTCGGCATCGGCGCCGGGGTCGGCGGTGACCGCAATCCAGCCGCCGGCCGGCATGGATTCGGGCGTCATCGTGAAGGAATTCCGGTCGCGCTTCGGCGCCATTATCGCCAACGGACAGGGTTCCATGAAGGGCAAGGTGTTCCGTGTCGCACACCTGGGCTACTTCGATTTCGCGGACCTGTTCGCGGTGGTGGCGGGGCTGGAGATCATTCTCAAGGCCAACGGGTACGCCGTGACCTATGGAACCGGCGTCCGCGCAGTTCAGGAAGTGTATGAACGCGCCGCCGTGCTTCCGCAAACAGTAACGGCCTGAGCCGCCGCGCGTGCAACGAGACACAATATGAACGTCCTAATCGCCGAGCCATTGGCCCCGGCAGGGGTCGAACTGTTCCAATCCCAGGCGGGATGGAACACTATAATTTCCAATCCGAAAGAGTATGCGCAATATCTTGCGGACGCGGATGCGCTGTTAGTGCGCAGCGCGGTGCAGGTGACGCGGGCGGTGCTGGAGAAGGCTCCCAAGCTGCGGGTGATCGGGCGCGCCGGAGTGGGCGTGGACAACGTGGATCTGGACGCGGCCACCGAAGCCGGCGTGCTGGTGATGAACACTCCGGGCGGGAACGCGGTGTCGGTGGCGGAGCACACGCTGGCGCTGATGCTGGCGATGGCGCGCCACATTCCGCAGGCCAGCGCGTCGACCACGGGTGGGAAGTGGGAAAAGAAGAAATTCCTGGGAAACGAACTGCGCGGGAAGACGCTGGGAATCGTCGGGCTGGGCAGCATCGGCAGGGAAGTAGTCAAGCGGGCGCGCGCGTTTGAAATGCGCGTGGTGGCGCACGATCCGTACGTCACGTCGAAGATCGCGCAGGATCTGGGCGTGGACCTGGTGCCGCTCGACGCGCTCTATCGCTCGAGCGATTACATTACGCTGCACGTGGCGGCGACGCCGGAGACGCAGGGCATGCTATCGGCTGAAGCGTTCGGCCGCATGAAGCCGGGAGTGCGCATTGTGAATTGCGCGCGCGGCGAGCTGGTGGACGAGGCGGCGCTGCGCGCGGCGGTGGATGCGGGCATAGTGGCTGGAGCCGCTCTCGATGTGTTCTCGGTGGAGCCGCCGCCGGCGGGATTCGTGCTGTTCGGAGCGCCCGGCGTGCTGGCCACGCCGCATATCGCGGGGTCGACCGAAGAGGCGCAGGAAACGGTGGGCGTGCGCATCGCCGAGCAGGTGGTGGAATATCTGAAGAACGGCATCGCCATCAATGCCATAAATATGCCGGCGCTGTCGCCGGAGCAGTACCGGGCGCTGCGGCCGTACGCCGAGCTGGCGGAGCGGTTGGGCAACTTCGCGGCGCACATCGCGGTGGGCAATCCGCAAGTAGTGAGGCTGACGTACTTTGGCAAAATCGCCGATGGCAACACCAACCTGCTGCGCAATGCCGGGCTGGCGGGGGCGCTGTCGCGTTCCACGGCGCAACGGGCCAACCTGGTGAATGCCATGCAGATTGCCGAGCAGCGCGGCTGGAATGTGGCCGAAGCCCACGAAAAGCGCTCGGTGCATACCGACACGGTGCGGCTGGATCTGGAGACCGACCGCGGCGTCACCACGGTGGAAGGTGCGGTGTTTCTGGAGAAGCCGCGTCTCACGCAGGTGGACGGGATTTATTGCGAGGCGGCTCTGGCGGGTCCGCTGATCTTCATGAAGAACCAGGACGTGCCCGGCGTGATCGGCTACGTGGGGACGGTGCTGGGCCGCAACGCCATCAACATCGCCAATTTTTCGCTGGGACGCCGCGAAGCGCCGCTGGCCCCGGGAGAACCGCGCGAAGCGGTGGCGCTGGTGTCGACCGACGAACTGGTGCCGGAATCGGTGCTGGCGCAGCTGCGCGAAAACCCGGCGGTGAAGTTCGCCCGCAGCGTGCAATTTCAGGCATAATGAGGAGTCTCCAGCTTCATCATGCTGCGGCTCCTGAAGACTAACGCTCTGGCAATCGGCCGCGGTCTCGGTATTTTCGGAATGGCGGCGCGCAGCCGGTGGCGCCGCGAGAGGCTGCTGATTCTCTGTTACCACGGCATCTCACTGAAGGACGAGCACCAGTGGCGGAACCTCTTCGTGACGCCTGATTTCTTTCGGCGGCGGCTGGAGACGCTGGCCCGGTTGCGCTACCGGGTGCTGCCGCTGAGCGAGGCGCTGCGCCTGCTGCGCGAGGGCAGTCTGCCGCCGAAGAGCGTCGCCATCACTTTCGACGACGGGTTTCACGATTTCCATGAAGTGGCGTTTCCGCTGCTCACGAGGTTCGGCTTTCCCTCGACGGTCTACCAGGCGACCTATTATTCCGATTATCCTCACCCCGTCTTCAACCTGGTGCTGAGCTACCTGTTCTGGCGCGGCGGCGGCCGGCCGCTGGATGGCGCTGCGTGCGGGGTTCCGGGGCGTTTCGATTTGTCCACGGAAGAAGAGCGGGCCCGCGCGGTGGACGCGCTGCTGGAGTTTGCGCATCGCGGGGGATTTACCATCGCACAGAAAGACGAGCTGGCGGCGCGGATCGCACGGGAATTCGGAGTGGACTATGCGGAGATTTTGCGGCGGCGAATGCTGCAGCTCATGACGGCCGGCCAGATTGCCGAAATTGCGGCCGGCGGCGTGGACGTGGAGCTGCATACGCACCGTCATTGCACACCGCTGGACGAACAGTTATTCGTGCGCGAGATTCGCGACAACCGGCAGTGGCTGGAGCGGGCGATGGGAGGCCGGGCGGAACACTTTTGCTACCCCAGCGGCCAGTATCGCGAGGAGTTTCTGCCGTGGCTGCGGGCGGAGCATGTGGTATCGGCAACCACCTGCGATCTGGGCTTCGCCACGCGCGCGTGCGAACCGCTGCTGCTGCCGCGGCTGCTGGATTCCATGGCCGTGACCGACGTGAACTTCGAAGGCTGGCTGGCCGGGGTGTCGGCGCTCTTGCCGCAACGCCGGGGCTGAGCCGCCGGATTACAATTTAAGCTTGCCCATCGCCCAACTCGAAGAGCACGGCCGCCGCCTGCAGCAGGAACTCCGCGAGTTCAAGACGCGCACCGTGGTACCCGACTACGGATGGTATCCCTACGAATCGCTGTCCTCGCTGGGGGTGGTGGCGGGCCTGCTGGCGCCGTTCCGCGAAGAACTGGACGGCGTGCTGCGCGGCGCGCCGGCGGCCGACATCGGCTGCGGGGATGGCGACTGGGCCGTGCTGTTGGCGCAACTGGGCGCGGCGGTGGACGCCATCGACCATCGCGAAAGCAACTTCAACCAGATGCGCGGAGTGGAGACGCTGCGCCGCGCGCTCGAGCCCGCGATGGGCGTGTTCGATGTCGACCTGGACAGCCGCGTGGAACTGCCGCGCGGCGATTACGGGCTGATGTTGTTTCTGGGCACGCTCTACCATTTGAAGAATCCCTACCATGTGTTGGAGCGGCTGGCGGAATCGGGCGACTGGTGCGTCCTGAGCACGCGCATTGCGCAGGTGGCGCCGCGGACGCGCGTCCGCATCGACGGCGAGCCGCTGGCGTACCTGCTGGACCGGCGCGAGGCCAACAACGACCCCACCAACTTCTGGATCTTCTCGCCGGCCGGGCTGCGGCGCCTGCTGGAGCGCACCGGCTGGCTGGTGATGGCGGAGACGCGGGTGGGCTGCGCGGTGGATTCGGACCCGGTGGACGCGGCCGCCGACGAGCGCATCTTCGTCCTGTTGCGCAGCCGCGCGCGGCATCCGGAACTGCTGGTGCGGCCGCTTGAAGGCTGGCATGAAGTGGAAAGCGGATGGCGCTGGACGGCGCGGCGGTTTGCGCTCGAAGTGGCGCTGCCCACGGCGGAGCCGGCCGCGGAGTTTGCCCTGCGGTTCACGGTCCCGGAAGTGGTGTTGTCCGCGGGCGCGCCGGTGCGGCTCGCCTGCCGGTCGGGCGAGAGCCTGCTGGGGTCGATTTCCTGCGAGGAGGCCGGGACCATCGAATTCCGCGGCCGGTTTCCGGAGGGCACGCCGCCAGGCGCGGTGCTGCGGCTGGATTTCGAAGTGGAGAGCGCCTACCAGGCGCCCGGGGACGCGCGGGATTTGGGTGTAATCGTGCCGCTTGCCGGCGCCGGCCAGCGGCACACCGAGCGGATTCCATTCCGGATTTCCTGAGGCGCCGTGATAGGCTGGATTCGGGGTAATGACTCCGAGATCGGTGGGGGAGGATCGCGAGAAGCAGGCGGTTGCGCTGTCCTCGCTCCTGGCTGCCGTGGGTCTGACGGCATTCAAAATCGTCGTTGGCGTGGCCACTGGAAGCCTGGGGATCCTGGCGGAGGCGGCGCACTCCGGACTGGACCTGGTGACTTCGGGGATGACGCTGGTGGCGGTGCGGTTGTCTGGGCGTCCGGCCGACCGCACGCACCTGTACGGCCACGGCAAAATTGAGAATCTTTCGGCGCTCAGCGAAACGCTGCTGTTGTTGGCCACCTGCTTGTGGATCGTGTGGGAAGCGGTGCGCCGGCTGGTGTACCATCACGTGGACATCGAGGTGACGGTGTGGTCGTTCGTGGTGATGGCGGTGTCCATTGCGACGGATTTCTCGCGGTCGCGGGCGCTGGCGCGGACGGCGAAAAAATATCGGAGCCAGGCGCTGGAGGCCGATGCGCTGCACTTCCAAACCGACATGTGGAGCTCGGCGGTAGTGGTGTTCGGCCTGATCGCGGTGAAAGCGGGCGACTGGTTTCCGCGCTGGGTGTTTCTGAGGAATGCCGATGCCATGGCGGCGCTGGTGGTCTCGGCGCTGGTGGCGTGGGTGAGCGCGCAACTCGGCCGCCGCACGGTGGACGCGTTGATGGACACCGCGCCGGCCGGCATGGAAGAGCGCATCACGGCCGCCGTGGAAGCGGTGGAGGGCGTGCGCAACTGCCACAATATCCGCATCCGGTACTCGGGGCCGGTGCTGTTCATCGATCTGCATGTGCTGGTGGATGGCGAGCAGACGCTGAAGCAGGCGCATCAACTGACTGAGACCATCGAGCAGACCATCCAGCGGCTGGCGCCGGAGGCCGATGTCACGGTGCATCCGGAGCCGTATTGAATGGAACAATGGGGCCCGGCTTGTTATGATGGAGAGAGTTCCATTGATCCCTCCCGTTCACACGTGATGGCTATGGGCCGGTAGCTCAATTGGTAGAGCATCGCCCTTTTAAGGCGGTGGTTGCGGGTTCGAGTCCCGCCCGGCTCACCAGATCGCAAAGCTTCACTCCCGATCAGAATCGGAATCGCAAGGCCAATTGCAGGCGCCGGGCGTTGGTGCCGTCGGGCGGGCTGCTGTCGCTGATGGGCGCCAGATATCCGGCGGTGGGCGTGAGCATCACGGGCGTCGCCAGAGGCGTGGTGTTGGTGGTGGCGGTCGCCGTATAGATGGTGTCGTTGAAGCCGTTGTAGTTGGAGTGGTTGAACACGTTGAACCCTTCGGCCAGCGCTTCCAGCCGGAAGCGCTCGCCCAGACGGAACTCGCGCGACACGCGAAGCGACAGAGTATAGTTGGCGGGGCCGGCCTGGCTGTCGCGACCCACGGTAGGCAACAGGTTGTGGTCGCCGCCGGTACCCTGTCCCATCAGGCCGCCGAAGCCGTTGTAGGTGTTGCCATCCGTTCCGAGGAAGGGCAGCGAGGGAACGCTGATGAACTCGGCGACGGGCCGGCCGGCGTCGATAGTTTCGATGGCGCTGAATCGAAAATCCCGTAACAGACCACGGGGCTCCCATACGGCGCTCATCACCAGGCGATAACGCTGGTCGAGCGGACTCAACCCGCGGTCCGCGCCCAGGTTGAATTGATTGGCGGGAGTGCCGCCGTTGAAGGCGGTTTCCGCGGCGGCGCCTTCGCCGTTGCCGCTGCCGGCGGTGTTTTCCGCTTTCGACCAGGTGAAGGCGCCATTCACTTGCACGCCCGCTGCCAGGCGGCGGTGCAGGTCGAGGATCAGCGCATTGTACCAGCTCTTGCCCTGCGAGGAGTTGACGTTCTCGGCGCCGGCCGAGGGGGTCGGGCGGGCGTTGTTGACACTCACCGTGGCGCCGGCGGCGGTCTTGATGATTCCCGCCGAGAAGGGCACGGTGAAGGTGGTCCCGTCGGGTAGCTCAAAGGTGCGCGTAAATTGCGGGGCGGGGAGGTTGGAATCGGTGACGATTTCCAAGTGATCGCCGTAAGTGCGCGCATAACTTGCGGTCAGCACAAAGCGGCCGGGCAATTGCTGCTGTACGCCGATGGTGAGATCCTGCACGCGCGGCCGCGCGAAGTTACTGGCCAGCAGCGTGGATGTGGTGGACAGGCTCTCGCCGGAGGGAACGGCGGGCAAGATATTGGGATAGACGGGCGCGTTGGAATCGGTGGGTTGCAGGCTCAGCGACACCAGGGCCTTCGTGGGGTCGGTGAGGCCGGTGTTCTGCAGCGCGTAGGCGATGATGCCATTGGGGATACGGCCGTAATAAATGCCGTAGCCGCCGCGGATGACAGTGGTTCCCTTACCGGCGACGTCGTAGGCGACGCCGGCGCGCGGGCCGAAGCTCTTCCAGTCGGTGGGAAACTTCTGCGTCAGCGGAACCGCCGGGTTGGGCGCAAACGGAGTGGGCATGGTCTCTTTGTCCCAGCGGACGCCATAGTTAATGGTCAGGCGATGCAGGGGACGCCATTGATCCTGCGCGAACAATGCGAAGTCGATGGTGCTGTAGGAGTACTCGGCTACGCCGAAGTCCTCGATGAAGGACGTGTAATTCTTGGCTCCGGGCGTGACTAGGTCTTCTCCCAGGGCAAGCGTGCTGGGGTACGTGAAGACGCCGCCGAACTCGGTAGGGTTGTTGATGAAATCGTTGACGCGGTTGATTTCACCGCCGAATTTGAAGCTATGGCGGCCGGTGTTGTAGGAAAAGTTGTCGACCAACTGGGTGCGCTTCTCGTCCGGGAGAGCGTAACGCTGTAGGAAGGTCGCGCGGCCAAAAGAAAAGTTGCCGCTGCCGTTGGCATAGACCTCGGGCGGCGGCTGATCGGCGATTTCGTATTCGAAATCGCGGCTCCATTGAAAGCGCAGTTCGTTGACCCGCTGCGGCCCGAGAGTGGTGGTCAAACGGGCGTTGTAGGAATCGATACGGACGTCGTCGGTGCCGTTGCGGCCGACGTTGCCGAGCACGATGGGGGTTTGAATGGCGCGCTCGCCGCTCGATCGCATGTAATTGAAGAAGGTGGACAGGGTGTTGGAGGAATTAATGAGGTAGTCGGCTTTTCCGAGCGCGATGTTATTGCCCATGGTGCGGGATTGCATGTTACCCGGCGCGCCGCCGGGAAACTGACTCATGACATAGGCGACGCCCGCGTTGAACGCGGTGAGTTGGGTATTGTAGGTGGCTTGTTGGGCGGCCGTCGGGTTGGCCGGCAGGGTGGGCTTGCCGGACACGAGAGCCCCGGTCAGATCTTCGATGACCAGGGGAAAATTGCGAATCTGCTGATCGTAGTTGACGAAGTAGAAAAGGCGGTTGGTTCTGACGGGGCCGGAGACGGATCCGCCCAACTGCTGCCGGCGCTCGGGTGGTTTGACGGTGGCCAGCGGATCGCGAGCGCCGAAGCTCTGGTCGCGATAATAATAGAAGCCGTCGGCGTGGAAGAGATTGGCGCCGGAGCGCAGAACCATATTGACGCTGCCGCCGGTGGCGCGTCCGAATTCGGCGAGATAGGCGCCCTGGCCCACCTGGAATTCCTCCACGGAGTTGGCGCTGACGGTGCTGGGAGTGCGGTAACGGCCGCGGTTTTCGGAAAAGTAGGCCTGGTTATCGTCATTGCCTTCCACCATGTAGTTGTCGAAGTTTCCAGAGGTGCCGCGGAAACTCAACAGTCCCAGGATGCCATCGCG
>Ga0181529_10001470_pt1 | contig 30243 bp, 20 predicted proteins | sample PEATcosm2014_Bin_36_FD_119763 | JGI IMG/M metagenome (GOLD analysis project Ga0181529, IMG submission 119763) | Peatland microbial communities from MTU Mesocosm Facility, Houghton, MI, USA - PEATcosm2014_Bin10_30_metaG | ecosystem: Environmental > Terrestrial > Soil > Wetlands > Peat | place... | reverse complement strand
GGAATGGTGCGGGGTCCGGGTTTCGGACAGCAGGAGATAGCTCCGGCGGTTAGCCTCGGATTGCTAACCAAGGTGAGTCTTGTACGCTCCAGGGACGAATGGTACTTTTCTCATAACGTTCCTTTCTTTTAGCTTTCGGGCTCGCCGGTCAGCGACAGATTCGGCGAGCCCACCCGGAAACTTCTCCCCTTTACTTCTCTGGTCCGCATCTCTTACCCTCGAAAAATGACGTTATCGGCCCTGTCCTGGCGAGCCCGTTTCCGCAGCCGGCGAACGCTGCGCTTCACCGAATCGGTAATTCGGGAAATGACCCGACTGGCCATGCGCCAGGGAGCCATCAACCTGGCCCAGGGGTTTCCCGATTTTCCCGCGCCGGAAGCGCTGAAGCAGGCCGCGGCGGAGGCCATCCACGCCGATATCAACCAGTACGCCATTACCTGGGGCGCCAAGCCGTTTCGCGACGCCATCGCGGCGAAATATGCGCGCACCTATGGCATGGAATTCGACGCGGAGCGGGAAATCACGGTCTGCTGCGGGGCTACCGAAGGCATGATCGCGACCCTTCTGGCGGTGCTCGACCCGGGCGACGAAGTGGTTTTGTTTGAGCCGTTTTACGAGAATTACGGCCCCGATACGCAGCTCTGTGGGGCGGAGCCGCGATTCGTCACGCTGCGCGAGCCGGACTGGAGTTTCGACCGCGAGGAACTGCGCCGCGCCTTTTCCCCGCGCACCAAAGCGATCATTCTGAATACGCCCAACAATCCCACCGGGAAGGTGTTCGACCGCGAAGAGCTGGAGTTCATCGCCGGACTATGCCGCGAGTTCGACGCGCTGGCGATTACCGACGAGATTTATGAGCACATCCTGTACGATGGCGCGGTGCATATCCCCATTGCGTCGCTCGATGGGATGCGGGAACGGTCGGTGCTGGTGAACAGCATGAGCAAGACGTACTCGGTGACCGGATGGCGGGTGGGATGGGTGCTGGCCCCGCCGGATCTGTCGGATTCCATACGGAAAGTCCACGATTTCCTGACCGTAGGGGCGGCGGCACCGCTGCAGCAGGCCGGCGTCCTGGCGCTGAACCTGGGACCGGAGTACTACGAGCAGCTCGCGGCGGGCTATGCGGGACGCCGGGACCATATCGTCGCCACCTTAGAAAGTGCGGGTTTTCGCTGTTTTTTGCCGCGGGGAGCCTACTACGTGATGACCGATACCCGCGCATTCGGCTATCCCGACGACCTGGCTTTTGTTCGCAACCTCATTGAAAATCTGGGAGTTGCAGCCGTTCCCGGGTCCAGCTTCTATGCCCATACGGACGAAGGGGCCCAAAAGGTCCGCTTTTGTTTTTGCAAGAAATATGAGACGCTGGAGGCAGCCAGACACCAATTGGTGAAGCTCAAGACCTAACAGGGGTATTGGGCAGGAAGACGTGTATGCTTCCACAATTCTTGCTGCCGGAAACAACCATCCGCGAGGCCGGCGTCGGGCCCGATTTGGAGCTTGGCGACCACGAGGGCGGGACGTTGATCCTTACCTTGGGGATCACGCGGATCATCGAACAGGAAAGCATCGACATCTCTATTTGGGGATCCGCCGATGGAAAGGACTGGGGCGCCAAACCTCTGATCCAGTTCCCGCAGAAATTTTATTGCGGCACATACCAAGTCCTGCTGGACCTCTCCGGTCATCCGTCGGTGAGGTATTTGCGGGCCAAATGGCAGGTAAACCGCTGGGGGAAGGGCGATCCCAAACCGCGTTTCGGCGTCTACCTCTTCCTGCAGGAAATGGCTGCGGAAGTGGCCGTCAGCGCGTAGAGTTTCACCACAATCTTTTCTCGATCCGCTTGCGCACCTCGATTTGGAGCGGACTCAGATCCTCGCCCGCAGTGTAGCGTCGTCCCGGCAACAGATTCGCGATTTCCTTCTGCAGGGTGGCGACACGCTCGTCGATGGGTGGCAGCGGCGAGCCTGACGGCAGCGCGGCTGGCTGCACGCGGCGAAGATATTCGAGAAACGCTGAGGGATCGTAGCCGGATTGCGCCAGAATGCGCACTGCCTGCAAATCGGCACGAGCTTCCCGGTTCCGGTACAACGTGCGGTCCGCCAGCGGAACCGACGGTCCGATCCAGCAACCGCTGGCGCGCGATGCCGCGATAGCCCCAGTGTCGCTCTGGTCGGCGCGTGGTTGCGGGGCGGTGCAATCGAAATCGGCAACATGCGCAATCGCGTGCGCCAACATGCCGGCCAGTTCCGCGGTGTCGTGCGCCTGCAGAAGGAGACTGGCGGGGATGAAGATCTCGCCGCCCGGCAGCGCCAACGGCTCGTGGGTGGGATTGCGGAGGCTGTCCGGAAGCTCCTCGAAGACGGTGAAGGTATACGGATAGTTGGGACCCTCGGCATGCAGCGCCAGTTGGCGTCCCAGGCGGGCGACATACTGCTGGGCGAGGTCGCTTGGAAGCGGTTGCCTGTCGCGGAGTGCGGCGTCGGCCAGGCGGGCACCCATGGCGGCAGCGCGGTCCTGGGCGGAGACGGCCAGCGCCAGCGTCAGCGGAAGGAATAGCCGCAGCAGCATCACTTGCCTCGCAGGGCGTCCTGGATCGCGGCGAATTCCGCGCCGGAGCCGTTGGTCTGCCCCGGCGCCGCGGCAGCGGCCTTTTGGATTGCCGCCGCTCTCTCGCGCACCGGAGGCAGTGGCGAGAATACCTGCGATATGGAGCCGGGCTGATGAGTCTGCGTCCGCTGAACGTAAGTGGCGAGGGCGGCGGGATCGTAGCCGGCCTTGGACAGCATCTGCACGGCCAGCCAGTCCGCCTGGAGTTCGAAGGCCCGCTGGAACTGCAACGTTCCGAGCGGAATCGGCTGCGCTCCGTTGGGCATGCTCTGGGCCGCGGCAATGGCGCCGATCTGCATCAGATTCGAGCGGGTCATGTTGCGCGTGTAATGGCGCTCGGCGACGTGCGCGATGGCGTGGGCTAACATGCCGGCGAATTCGGATTCGCTCCGCGCTTCCAGAATCAGGCCTGTGTGGACGAAAATCGGCCCGCCAGGCAAGGCGATGGGTTCGTGAGTGAGGTCTATGGGAATGGCATCCGAAATCACGCTGAAGGTGTACGAAAAATCGGGGCCACCCGATTGCGCCGCCAATTGTTTCCCCAAACGCGTGACGTAGTCCTGCACGGCGGGGTTATGGACGGGATAGGTATTCTTGCGAACGGTATCGGCAAGCTGTGCGCCCAGCGCAACTTCATCGTCCAGGCTGTAGAAGTTGATGCCGGCACCCGGGGGTCTTTGATCTTGCGCCGGCAGCGCCAGGGCGATGGCCAGCGGGAGCAGGAACCGGAACGACATTCGCATCTCCTGACCACTGTAAACGCCGCGGAACCTGCGCCCGTTTCAACAAAAAAGGGCAGGCGACGGATCGCCTGCCCCCCAACGGACAACCGCTAGAAGCGGATGTGAACATTACATTGAATGATGCGGCCCGAATTGGCCTGGCTGGACAGCGATCCGAACGCCGTGCTGGTCACGGTAGTGTTCGGCGCGCCGAACTGCGTGTGGTTGGTGAGGTTCAGAAGATCGACCGACAGCTCCAGAGCCAGGCGCTCATAGATCGGGAAACTGCGGAGAATCTTGACGTCCCAGTTGCGAATGCCATCCGCCCGCAAGCTGTCGATGTACTGCGGGAAGACGCGCGCCTGGTAGGTATTGGGCTGGTAGGCCGAGCGTCCTTCAAAACCGACAAAACCGGAAGGCGGAGCGGTGGTTCCGGTCCACACCGCGGAGGGGGAATACCACATGTTGATGTTCGCGGAGTGGGTTTGGTCGTGGTCGAGCGCGCTGACGATCTGGTCGACGCTGCCGTAGTAGAACAGGTTACCCCAACTGATCAGTGGGCCCGTCTGGTACGTGTACACCCAGCTCAACTGCCAGCCGCCGACGACCTGGCTGACCGGGCCATGGTTGACCCACTGCCGGCCCTTGCCGAATGGCAGCGCGGCCACCGTGCTCCAGACAAAGCGGTTGGGGCGGATATTGGAATTCAACTGCCATTCCGGTGTCTGATCGAACTGGTTAGCCAGCCACTGCTGGCGGCCCCACATGTGAGCATACTGGACGTCCGACTGGACGCCTTTCCACAGCCGGCGATGATACACCAGGCGGATTTCGTTGTCGATGTCGTGGCTGCGCAGGGCGTCGGCTTCGCTCAGTCCGAATCCCGCGTTGGGAAAGGCGCGGAGCAATTGCTGCACCTGCAAAGTGGTGGAGGTGAAAATGCCGACCGTGCTCAGATAGTTGTAGAGGGTCGGATTGGAGCTCTGGATCGCCGGCAGGGCGGAGAGGAACGGGTTTGGCACCGTGGCCGTCATGGCCGTGTCCGTGGTGGAACTGCGGCTGTCGAAGAAATTCCAGTACTGCGACGGCAGGGGGCTGAGGCTGTGGGTCATGGGCAGCGAAGCGTAACCGAGGTTATAGGACGCTTCGATCATGTCGCTGCCGAAAACCTGGCGCTGGATGGCTAGCGAGTTGCGGTTTTCCCAAGCCGGAGAGTAGTCGCGGGGATAGTAGGTATAACCCTGCCCGTCCAGGATGCCGGCTCCCAGCGAGTTGCCGAAGGGCGTCACCCACCGCGATCCGCTGGCCAGCACCGGGAACGGGTTCTGCATGATATTCGTGGCTCCCATGTTGGAGGCCGCGCCGACGCCGCAGCAATAAGTAAGGCCGTTGTCGGTGGTGATGGTGGTGGAGGTGGTCTGGCTGTAGCCGTTCTGTCCCGGCCGGTTGGTGAAGGCGTTATAGGTGTCGCCGAAGAATCCGGATCCGATGCGCACCACGGTTTTCGGCGTCAGTTGATACACAAAGCTGACATTGGGAAGGAACCGGTCGGTTCCCGAGGTGAAGTTCTTGTATGGCTGGCCGAGGTAGCTGACTCCGCCGTCCATGTTAAAGGCGCTGGCGGGCATGGCGGCGGCCAGGGTCTGCACGGCGCTGTTGGTGGCGTTGGCCGGGCTCGACAACATGCTGGCATAAGCACTCTGCACGGCCGAAGCGTAGGGCGGAACGTAGCTGAAGTTGTACATGCCGTCCAGGCCGCGGTTGAACCGCTCGGTAGTGCCGGCTTCGTGCTCGAAGCGGACGCCGAAGCCCATGCGCAGGCGCGCGGTGATGCGGAAATCGTCCTGCACGTATGCCGATTGGTGGGGCGTGCTCCAGTAGCCGGTATCGTTCGTATCGAGGGTGACGGAGTTCGGCAGGCCCATCAGAAAGGCGGCGTATCCCAAGCCCGTAGTAGTGGTGGCGCTGCTGGAGGTATTGTCCGCCTGCCGATCATAGGTATTGCTGAACTGGTAATATCCGGTGGAGTTTCCCAGCGGGTTGACCGATCCATACTGATAGCGGCGAATTTCCACCCCGTACTTGAAGGTGTGGTTGCCCTTGATGGTGGTCATCTTGCCGGCCAGTTGTTCGGTGGTGCCGCGCTGGTTCAGCCCGGGAGCGCCCACGAAACTGGTGGACGCGGCATCGGCCACACCGGCGATATTGATCCACGGCAGCACGTCCTGGCCGGTGATGGCGGCTTTCTGGTCAATGTAGGCGGGCAGTCCGACATCCTGCGCGGTGTATTGGTTATCGATGGGCTTCTTGTCGCCTTCGGCATACTGCGTGACGCTGGCCGTGACATCGAGGACGTTGTGGGCGCCGATCATGTAGAGATAGTCGAGACTGCCTCCCCGGGTAGGCCGGAATAGGCCGTTCGATTCCACGCCTTTCAGCGGCGTGCTATGGGCCCAGTCATACTGATCCGAAAGGCGGTGATTGAAATACCACTTGCCGTTGAGCCGCTGCCGGCTATTGAGGACGTAGTCGAAGCGATTCACGAAATCCGGGAACCAGTCGTTGTCGGGCTGGCTGCCGTCGTAGAAGTTGTTGGTGCCGTCCGCCTGCACCAGTCCAGCCGGGTTGTTGGGCAGGGGGTAGAGCTGGTTGTAAAACTTGGTGATGGGGTCGGTCATCATCGATGCGGGAATGACGTTGTTGGGGAACGGCGTGCGGGTGACGTGTCCGCTCACCAGCGTGCCCGACCGCGGGTCGTAGACGATGTACTGCGAGGGATTGGTGGGCACCTGCAGCAGCGCCGAGAAGTCGCCGTTCCGTTCGGCCGCCGTGGGCACCGTATAGATAGGCGTCGAGTTGGGAGGCGCGATGCTGGTCAGGTGGCTGTACGAAACGAAGAAGAAAAACTTGTTCTTGCCGTTGTAAATCTTGGGAATGTACACCGGCCCGCCCACCGCGAAACCGGGAATGCTGACGCGCCCGGAAGCCTGCTCGGGAGTGCCGGGGGCGACGGTTCCGTTGGCCAGGCCGGCATCGTAGGTCAAACGCGTGTAATGCGGCGTGGCGTTCCAGCGGAACTGCTGGAACTGCCAGTAGCCCGATCCGTGAAGCTCATTGCTGCCGGCCTTGGTGGTGGCGCTGATGAAGGCGCCAATAGCGTGGCCCATGGAGGCGTCGAAGGGCGACGTCTCAATGCGCACTTCGTCCACGGCTTCGGAGAGTGGCACATAGCCGGCGCGTCCGCCGTTGGTTCCGGTGACGGGATTGCCGTCCAGCAGGAACTCGTTGGTGCCGGTGCCCAGACCGCCTGAATCGTAATTGGCGGTAGCGGCATGATCGAGCGCGCGATTGTTGTCGGGCGTCAAGGCTCCCGTGAAGATCATGCCGGCGGCCATGGCTTGCAGAATGAACGGGTTCATGGTGCCGTACGGCAACTGCGCCATATCCTGGCTGTTGAGGACGCGGCCGGTAGCCGCCGTGGTGGTGTTCAGAAGCGGGGCATCGCCATTCACGGTGACGGACGTGCTGGCTTCGCCGAGTTCCATCTTCGTGTCAATGGCCAGACGGTCGCCGGTGTTGAGCGTAATGCCGGAGTGCTTCATGGTCTTGAAGCCCTGCGATTCCGCCGTGACGGAGTAATCTCCGGGAATGAGGAAATTGACTTCCCAGTAGCCCGTCGAATTGGCGATCACCGTGTTCGAGACGTTGGTCTGCACATTAGTTACGGTCACCTTGGCGCCGGGAACGACGGCGCCCTGGGGATCGATCACCTTGCCTGTAATGCTGCCTCGCGATTCCTGCGCAAAACAGATTGTTGCGGCAAGTGACAACACTACGCACAGAAGCAGTGCGCGTTTCCATCCGAGATGCGAACGTAGCATCGAGCCTCCTTAGGCCCATCGCCGAGCCGGACGGCCCGGACTCTGGTCACGGTTTGTAAGTTTCGGGGAGCGCAAAGGCAATCGACCAAATCCACCAGTACGACAACCCCAATTCAGCCCCTGCGAGAGATTGAACTACGAAGCTCTTTCGGAGCAAAGAATTTTCGAGAGAAAGAGATCTGTTTCGCATGATGTAACACCCGCCTAGACCGGCGTCCGAGCCAGATGCTGACAGGACACGGTGTTCGCACCGGTTATCGGCAACCGGTGCGACGGGATCGGCACGGCAGGAAGGCAGGAGCGTTACGCAAGATGAAACAGTTGGGCGAGTCCTCCGAAGCCGGAACAACTGTCGGGGCCTATGTTTTATACACAGGTTTGTCACCTGGAGCTTTGGCTAAGTGCCCGTATCTCAGGAGTCTGCGATGGCGAAGAAAGATGTTGAAAAGGACTACCGGGGGAGAAAAGGTGCTGGAGTTTTCGGGTCTGGCCGCGGTACAAAAGGAGAGTCCATTAGGCGGCTGCGCAGCCGTGTTGGCAAATCTCGGGGGAGGTAGTCGACAGGTTGCGCAGGCCGTCCTGACGGGCGGCCCATCGCGAATTCCCCGGCAAACAGAATCGGCCCCGGCCCGCTATTTGGCGGCGACGGCGGCGTGCACCGGCGTTAGCCAGTTGTGGGTATCGGGGTGGGTGCCGGCGATCACGCCGAAGAAATCCTTCTGCAACCGCTCGGCCACCGGTCCGCGATGTCCCTTGCCGATCTTGATGCGGTCGATGGAGCGAATGGGCGTGATTTCCGCCGCCGTGCCGGAGAAGAAGACTTCGTCGGCAATGTACAGCAACTCGCGCGGAATGATGGTCTCGACCACCGGGATACCAGCGGCGCGTGCCAGGGTGAGCACCGCGTCGCGGGTGATGCCGGGCAGCACCGACGCGCCCAACGGCGGCGTGTGGATGCGGCCGTCGCGCACCACGAAGATGTTCTCGCCCGAGCCTTCGCTGACGTAGCCGTTGGTGTCGAGCGCGATGCCTTCCACGTAGCCGTTGGCGATGGCTTCCATCTTGATGAGCTGCGAATTCATGTAATTGGCGCCGGCCTTGGCGAGCGCCGGCAGGGTGTTGGGCGCGATGCGGGTCCAACTGGAAACGCAGACGTCCACTCCTTCGGCCAGGGCTTCCTCACCGAGGTATTTGCCCCAACTCCAGCAGGCGATATAGACGTCAATGGGGTTCTTGGCGGGGTTTACTCCCACGTCGCCGTAGCCGCGCAGCACGATGGGGCGGAAGTAGCAGGAATCCATCTTGTTGACGCGCACCAGCTCCAGCATGGCTTCGCACAACTCGTCGGAGGTGAAGCCGATATCTTCCATGCGGTAGATTTTGGCGGAATCGATGAGACGCCGGATGTGCTCGCGCAGCCGGAACACCGCCGGCCCAGCCGGAGTGGAATAGCAGCGAACTCCTTCGAACACCGAAGTGCCGTAGTTCACCACGTGCGAAAGGACGTGAATGGTGGCGTCCGCCCAGTTGATGAAGCGGCCATTGTGCCAGATTTTTTCGGTAGGCGTGAGCATGCGCTAATTATACCGAAAGCCAGCCGTTTGCCATTAGCCGTTAGCCGGATTCGCGCGTCGTGCGGCATCTTCGCCGCTTGGCCGTGAGCACAGGCGGAACTACACGACGTGCGGATGAGCTAACGGCTCTCCAGAAACTGCTTCTCGGCTCCTGGAACCGCGAGCGTGAGCGAGCGGCCCGAGCGAGGGGACGCGTTCCCCAAGGCCCCCGATCCGCGAGCGCCGGACAAATCATCAGCCACTCGGGCCGCGCGCTCACGCTCACGGTTCCAGGAGCCGAGAAGCAGTTTCAGACTACAATGGACCGCGTTTCAACGCGGTGCCTCGGCTAATGGCTAATGGCTCCCCTACGATTTCTCAGGCGCCGGGGTCGCCAAGCTCGGATCCATCCCTTGTCTCGCCCGATCGCGCAATTCACCGATATTCAGGCCCGTCATGGCCGTCGCCACGGCCCCGCCGATCAAGAGCGGCAGGGTCAGAGCGCAGAACAGGATGATGGAGAACGTCTTGGCGTCGTTCGGCTCCACCTCGAACAGGCGCATCGCCATGACGCACGCCGCGTTGCCCAGTCCCAGGTTGCCGGGAGCATTAGGCACCACCGTGAGCAGCCGCACAATGACCACCACGCCGGCCGCGGCCCAGAAGGACAGGTCCAGGCCGTACGCCCGCATCAGCGCGTAGTAGGAGAACATGTGCAGCAGCAGGTATAGCAGGCTGATGGCCACGGTGGCGCTCAGCGACTTCAGCTTGCCCATGAGCTGCAGCCCCTCGATGACGTGGCGCAGCACCGAGGACCAGCGGCTCTCGCGGATCACCGCCGCGGCGTGCTGCTTGCGAAGCACGATCCACATCAGCACCGCGGCGCTGATTAGCAGAGCCACGCCCATGATCTGCACCAGGATGGTGACGTCGCGCGGAATGCCTTTGACGAAAGACGCGGTGATCAGGAACGCTCCCAACATCCAAAAGCCGTCGATCACGCGCTCCACCGCCGCCGAGGCGAAGCCCAACGACAGCCGCAACCCGTTCCAGTGCGCCAGCAGGTAGCAGCGGATCAGTTCGCCTACGCGCAGCGGCAGCACTTCGTTGGCGAACAGTCCGATGTAAATGGATTGCACGGTGCGCCAGTATCCCAAGCGGGCCACCGGACTGAGCAGCGTATTCCAGCGCCAGGCGTGGCACAGGTAGACGGCCAGATCGGCCACGATGCCGATCGCCACCCACCTCCAGTCGAGCGATCGAATGGCGGGAATCAGCTCGTCGAAAGGGTAGCCGCGCAAGACCCAGATCAGGCAGACGGCGGACAGCGTGTAGCCTAGCGCCTGCGGCACCCAGGCGGGCATCTTACGTCGCCGCGCGGGTGGGGGTGAGGGCTGCATGAGTTCTGATACATCATAGCTTGGCGGGAAGGCGGCGTATCGCTGGCGCGTCTCCTCCACGGTCCGTGCGCCAATCGGCTTCATTGCGACCGATCTAGCGTCCGAACCTGCCCGGAAATCGGCCGGCTTCCGCCGCAGTCTGCCTTCCAGCATGCAAACCTCGCTGGCCGATTTCGTGCGGGCGATGAACTGCTACTACTCCAATCTCATCGAGGGCCACGACACCCACCCTGTCGATATCGAGCGCGCGCTGAAGAACGACTACAGCCAGGACGCGCACAGGCGGGACCTGCAACTCGAAGCCAAGGCCCACATCGCGGTCCAGGCATGGATCGACGGCGGATCGCTGCGCGGCGGACAGGCTCTCACCGGCGAGGGCATCCGCCGGATCCATGCCCGCTTCTGCGAACTGTTGCCCGACGATCTTCTTTGGGTGGAGGATCCGGCAACCAAGGAAAAATTGCGCGTGGTTGGCGGCGAATTGCGGAGCCGCGACGTCCAGGCGGGTCAACACGTCGCCATCGGCGCTGGCGCGCTGCCGCGTTTCCTCGAACGCTCGCGGACGTGTACGGCCATCTCGGCAAGACCGCGTCGATCGTTTCCGATCCCACCCGCGCCTTCACCGTCACAGTACACTAACGGATGATGAAGCCACTACGCCGTGTTGCCGTATTGGGAGCCGGAACCATGGGGTCGCGCATTGCGGCCCACTTCGCCAATGCCGGCTTTCCCGTCGACCTGCTGGACATCGTGCTTCCCGATCGGCCGGACCGCAATGCCGCCGCGCTTGCAGGAATCGAAAATGCCGCCAAACAGAAGCCGGTGGCCTATTTCACCGACGCCGCCAAAGCGCTGATCCGGCCGGGCAATTTCGACGATCACCTGCATCGCCTGGCGGAATGCGACTGGATCGTGGAAGCCGTGGCCGAAAACCTGGAGATCAAGCGGCACCTGCTGGGCCGCGTGGCCGAGGTGCGGTCGCCCGGAACCGTCGTCACTACCAACACCAGCGGCATTCCCCTGGCCAGCATCGCCGAGGACTTCAGCATCGAATGGCGGGCGCATTTTCTGGGCGCCCACTTCTTCAACCCGCCGCGCTACCTGCACCTCGTGGAGATCATTCCCGCGCCGGGTACCGCGCCCCAGGTGGTCGACTGGGTGGCGGATTTCTGCGACCGCCGTCTGGGCAAAGGCGTCGCGGTTTGCAAGGACACGCCCAACTTCATCGCCAACCGCATCGGCTGCTTTTTCGGCGCCACCATTCACAAGCTCACGGTGGAAGGCGACTACACCATCGAAGAAGTGGATGCGCTCACCGGTCCGCTGATCGGGTTGCCGCGCAGCGCCAGCTACCGCCTGGTGGACATCATCGGCCTGGACGTATGGGTGCACGTGCTGCGCAACCTGTATGAGCTGGCCCCGGGCGATCCGGCGCGCGGTCTCTACACCGTTCCCGATTTCATGGCCCAGATGCTCGACCGCGGCTGGTTGGGCGAAAAGCGCGGGCAGGGATTCTACAAGCGCGTGGGCAAAGGAGCGGACAAGGAAATCCACGCCATCGACCGCAAGACACTGGAATATCACCCGGCCGGGAAAGTGAGTTTCCCGTCGGCGGACGTGGCCCGGTCCATCGAGGACTTGCCGCAGCGCCTGCGCACCCTGGTGGCGTCGGGCGACCGCGTGGGGCAATTCCTGTGGCCGCTGTTCCGCGACCTCTTCTGGTACGCCGGCCACATGGTGCCGGAGATTTCCGACCGCATCGTGGAGATCGACCGCGCCATGCGCTGGGGTTTCGCTTTCGGGCTGGGTCCGTTTGAAACCTGGGACGCGCTGGGCGTCCGCGACACCGCTGATCGCATGCGCCAGGAGGGTTGTCCCATACCGCCGGCGGTGGAGGCCATGCTGGCGACGGGCGCCGATTCCTTCTACCAGGCGGCCGATCGCCGGGGCCATCCCGGCACGCGCTATTTCGACCTGGCAAAAAGCGCGTGGCGCGACCTGGAGCCGCGTCCCGGAATGGTGGCGCTGGCGGAGATCCGGCGCGCCCGCGGCGTGGTGAAGCAGAACGCCGGAGCTTCGCTGCTCGACCTGGGGGACGGCGTCCTGTGCCTGGAATTTCACAGCAAAATGAATACCCTGGGCGAAGAGTCCCTGCAGATGATCGAAGAGGGGCTGGAGGCGACCCACCAGGACTTTGAAGCGCTGGTGATCTCGGGCCAGGGCGACAACTTCAGCGTGGGCGCCAACCTGAAAGCGGTGCTGCTGGCCGCGCAGGACGGCGAGTGGGACGAACTGGACGCCGCCGCGCGCCGCTTCCAGCAGATCGTCATGGCGCTGAAGTATTCGCCGCGGCCGGTGGTGGCGGCGCCCATGGGCATGGCGCTGGGCGGCGGCTGCGAGGTGGTGCTGCACTGCGCGCGCGCGCAGGCATCGGCGGAAACCTATATCGGCCTGGTAGAGACCGGCGTGGGACTGATTCCCGCCGGCGGCGGATCGAAGGAAATGCTGCTGCGGCTAGGCGACGCCAAAGCCGCCTTCGACCTGATCGGCTACGCCAAGGTCTCCGGCAGCGCGGCGCACGCGCGCGAGTTGGGCATATTGCGTCCGGCGGACGGCGTTTCCATGAACGCCGAGCGGCTGGTGGCCGACGCCAAGGCGGCCGCGCTGGCTCTGGGCGCCACGCACACGCCCGCGACTCCCCGCGAAGACATCGCGGTGGAGGGCGAAAGCGGCTATGCGCTATTGAAGATGGGCCTGACTCTGGCGCGCGAGGCCGGTCACATCGGCGACTTCGATGTGGTGGTGGGCGAGAAACTGGCGTATGTGTTGTCCGGCGGCCGTTTGACCGGCCGGCAGATGGTGTCCGAGCAATACCTGCTGGACCTGGAACGGGAAGCGTTTCTCAGCCTGTGCGGCGAGCGGCGCACGCAGGAACGGATCGAGTACATGCTGAAACACGGCAAGCCGCTGCGGAATTGACATGGCTGGAGGACTCATGGAGGAAGCTGTCATTATCGATTGTCTGCGCACCGCGGTGGGCAAAGCGCCGCGCGGAGCGCTGCGAAACATGCGGCCCGACGATCTGGCCGCGGCGGTGATCCGCGCGCTTCTCGAACGGTATCCGCAGGCAGCCGATGACGTGGAGGACGTGATTCTGGGCTGCGCCATGCCCGAAGGCGAGGCCGGCCTCAACATGGCGCGCCAGGCATCGCTGCGCGCCGGATTGCCCGACAGCGTCCCGGGCATGACCATCAATCGCTTCTGCAGTTCGGGACTGCAGGCCATCGCCCTGGCCGCCGAGCGCATCCGCTCGGGGAGCGCCCACGTGATGATCGCCGGCGGCGCCGAATCCATGAGCATGACACCGCGCGGCGGCCTGAAGCCCGCGCCCAATCCCTGGTTCGTCGATCACCGGCCCGAGGTCTATATGACCATGGGTCTGACCGCGGAGCGGGTGCAGCGCAAGTTCGCGATTCCGCGCGAGGACGCCGACGCGTTCGCTCTCGGCAGCCACCAGAAGGCCGTGCGCGCGCAGCGGGAAGGGCGGTTCGACGACGAGATTGTGCCCGTCGAAGTGTCCGCGGTTACGCCATCGTCGAATACGCGGACGACGTTTCAGCACGACGAAGGACCGCGCGCCGATACCAGCCTGGAGTCGCTGGCCAAGTTGAAGCCCGTCTTTCATGCCGCCGGCACGGTGACGGCCGGCAATTCGTCGCAGACCAGCGACGGCGCGGCGGCGGCGCTGGTGATGTCCGAATCGAAAGCGCGCGAACTGGGGCTGCGGCCGATGGCGCGCTTCGTGAGCTTCGCCACCGCCGGCGTGCCGCCGGAGATCATGGGCATCGGACCGGTGGTCGCCATTCCCAAAGCGCTGGCTATGGCGGGGTTGAAGCTGGCGGATCTGGACGCGATCGAATTGAACGAAGCGTTCGCGGTGCAGGCGCTGGCGGTCATCCGCGCCGCCGGCCTGGACGAAGAGCGGATCAATCCCAACGGCGGCGCCATTGCGCTGGGCCATCCGCTGGGCTGTACCGGCGCCAAGTTGGCCGCGACGCTGCTGCGGGAGCTGCGTCGTCGCGGCGCGCGCTTCGGCATGGTCACCATGTGCGTGGGCGGAGGCCAGGGCGCCGCGGGGATTTTCGAATGCCTGATGTGACGAAATTTTACCGGAATTATCCCTCGATCTCTTCAAGTGGCGTCGTACTCTTTCCGCGTTTCTTTGCGTTCGACTTTTCCTCGGGATTCCCGGCTCCGGCTTGACCTTCAGAATATCGAATCAGGGCTTCTTCCGTTCTAGCTGTTGACGTTGTCGCTTCGCCTCCCGCATGAGTCCTGGCACATCAGCCGCTGTCCGCCGACCTGCTTCACAGCGTTTCGCCGTTCTACATCCGAGACCTCACGCGCGTTGTACCGGAAATCGAACTCGGCCGGGCGCCCAGCCGCGGTTCGGGTGGAGGAAGCCAAGCAGCGGGCGCGCATTCCGTTCGCCCGCATCAGCGAAGTCGTAGAGATGACTCCGGAATCCGTCTGATCGTCCCCGGGGCGACGTGGCCGGAGAATCCGCGGCGCGTCTGTTGCGACGATGAACGGCAAGCTTTCGGCGGCAAACGGGCCACTTTCGCTCGCCAACGGAATTTCAGCGGCGATTGGGAGTATACTGGAGCGCACATGGCTCGCAGTGCAGCTTCTGGGATCAGGCAGGCAATGCTGTTGCTGCTTCTCTGCCTGGTAGTCGCCGCCCAATCGGCTGCTTTCGATTCGGCCAACGAGCAGCATCGGGGACATTGTTGTGTGCTGTGCCATGTCGGTCCCGTGCCTTTCCTGCGAGCTCCGGTGGCGCCGTTGGTGACGCCGCTACTGTCCGCGGTGTGCCTGGAATTCGCTCCGGAAATCCCACCGCTGCGCGACGTTTTGCTGCCCACGCGTTCGTCCCGGGCGCCCCCCACTGCTTCTCTCGGTTTCTAACATTTTGCATTTTCAGCGGCGCGCGGCGCGGCGAAACGCACCGGTTCGCGCCAGTCTTGAGGAATAGAAAATCAGAGAGAGGGGTGGCTCCATGCCGACCCAGTCATCGTTGATTCAAGGCCGGACGCCGGTGGAATTGTGGATGCCGGGCATCTTGTTGCTGGCCATGGGCCTTTCGCAATCCGCCTGCGGCAATCTGAAAAAAGCCGAAGTCCAGCACGCCGAAGAGGCCGCGGCGGTGAAGCCCGCCCTCTTCGTGGTTCCCCAGGACCAGATGGCGCACCTGAAAGTGGTGCCCGTGGAAAGCCGCGTCTGGCAGGTGGCCGTCCACACCACCGGCACGGTGGATTGGGACGCCGACCACACCACCCAGGCCATCACCCAGGTGAATGGACCCATCACGCGCATCGTGGTGGATACCGGCGACAAAGTGAAAGCCAACGATCCCCTGCTCTTCGTCTCCAGTCCCGACGTCGCCAACGCGGTTTCCGCCTTCCGCAAGGCGCGCAACCGGGAAGTGCTGGCCAAGCGCATTGTGGACCGCATGAAGGATCTGCTGGCGCGCGGCGCCGTGGCCGGCAAGGACGAGGAGAGCGCCGAAGCCGACTACAACGACGCCATGACCGACGTGCAGACCAGCCTGCAGGCGCTGCGCATCTTCGGCATCACCAAGCAGGAAATCGACCAGGCCGAGCAGCAGGGATCGGTCATCAGCACGGAACTGGCGGTGCGCGCGCCTATCGCCGGCGTGGTGGTGCAGAAGCTGGTGAACCCCGGCATGCTGATCCAGGCGGGCGCCACGGTCTGCTTCATGCTCAGCGACGTGACCACCGTCTGGGTGCAAGGCCACATTTTCGACCGCGATCTGCCGCTGGTGCGCATCGGCGACCCGGTGGAAGAGACCAACCCGGCGTCGGCGCACACCTTTCACGGCACAGTGAATTACGTCGGCGCGTTCGTCGATCCGGCAACCCGCACCACGCCGGTGCGCATCGTGACTCACAATATCGACGGATTGCTAAAGAAGGATATGTTCGTGGAGGCGGTGATCTCCACCAGCACGCGTTCGAGCGTCCTGGCAGTGCCGGTGGCGGCGGTGCTGCGCGACGACAAAAACGAACCGATTGTGTACGTGGAGACCGAGCCCGGCAAGTTCGCGCAGCGCTCGGTGGAAATCGGCACGCAGCAGGACGGCCTGGTAGCGGTTTCGAGCGGCCTGCAAAAAAGCGACCGGGTGCTGGCTGACGGCAGCCTGTTCCTGCAGTTCGCCAACAGCATTCAGTAAGGGCCCAACCGCATGATCGCCAAACTGGTTTCCTTCGCACTCAAGCAGCCGTTTCTGATCGTGGTGGCGGCGCTCGCCATGATGGTGTGGGGCGCATGGTCCTTTCAGAAGCTGCCCATTGATGCTTATCCCGATCTGTCGCCGCCGCACGTAGAGTTGATCACGCAGTGGCCTGGCCACGCCTCCGAGGAGGTGGAACGCCTGGTCACCATTCCGCTCGAAATCGAGTTGAACGGCATTCCGCGGCTGGAATCGCTGCGCTCCATTTCGCTCTACGGGCTGTCGTTCCTGGCCATGAACTTCGAATACGGCGCCGACCCCTATTTCGTCCGCGAGCAGACCTTCGAGCGCATGGCCAACGCGCAGATGCCGCCCGGGCTCACGCCCAGCCTGTCGCCGCTCTACAGCCCCAGCGGGCTGATTTACCGCTACGTGCTGCAGAGCCCCGACCGCTCGCCGCAGGATCTCAAGGTGATCGAAGATTGGGTGCTGGAGCGCCATTACCGTTCCATCCAGGGCGTGGCCGACGATTCGGGATTTGGCGGCACCACCATGCAATACCAGGTGCTGCTCGATCCCAATAAACTGTTCGCCTACGGCGTCTCCGTGCCGCTGATTTTCCAGCAACTCGGCAACAATAACGCCAATGCCGGCGGCGGCTTCTACACCCAAGGCGGGCAGTTCTACTACATCCGCGGACTGGGGCTGGTGCGCAACACCGAGGACATCGGCAATATCATCATCCAGGAAAAGAACGGCATCCCGGTCCGGGTGAAGGATCTGTCCGAAGTGAAAATCGGGTACGCGCCGCGTTTGGGGCAGTTCGGGTACATGAACCAGGACGAAGCCGTGGAAGGCGTCATCCTGATGCGCGTGGGCGAACAGGCGCAGGTCATCCTCAAGCGCGTGGAGGCCATGACCAAGGAGCTCAACGAGCATGTGCTGCCGCCGGACGTCAAGATCGTGCCGTACTACGACCGGCAGAGCCTGATCGGCGAGACCACCGATACGGTGGAGGCCAACCTGCTGCGCGGCATGCTGCTGGTGCTGATCATTCTCGGCCTGTTTCTGTTCAGTTTCCGCACCGCGCTGATTGTCGCGGTGACCATTCCGTTCGCCCTGCTGTTCTCCTTCATCTGCCTGGACTGGCGCCACATCCCGGCCAACCTGCTCTCCATCGGGGCCATCGATTTCGGCATCATCGTGGACGGTTCGGTGGTCATGGTGGAGAATATCTTCCGCGAACTGGCGGCGCGCCGCAACCAGGAGTACAACCTGCTGGCGGTGATTCGCGCCGCCGCCCACGACGTGGAGCGGCCCATCTTCTACGCCATTGCCGTGATTATCGCCGGCTATCTGCCCATCTACGTGTTGAGCGGACCCTCCGGTCAGCTCTTCCAGCCGATGGCGGATACCATGTCGTTCGCGCTGCTGGGCGCGCTGCTGTGCACTCTCACGCTGCTGCCGGTGCTGTGCGGGTATTTCCTGCGCAAGCACGTGCACGAACCGCGAGTGCGGGTGTTCGAGTGGCTCCGTGCGGGCTATGGCCGCGTTCTGGGCTGGTGTCTGCGCCACCGGCTGGTGACGGTAGCGCTGGTGCTGGGGGTTTTCGGCAGTTCGCTGCTGCTCATCCCGTTCATCGGCGGCGAGTTCATGCCGCACCTGGACGAAGGCGCCATCTGGGTGCGCGCGACCACTCCGTACACCATTTCGTTCGAAGAGGCTTCCAAGCTGTCGCCGCAGATCCGCGACATCCTCAGGAGCTTCCCGCAGGTCACTACCGTGGCCAACGAATTAGGGCGGCCCGACGACGGCACCGACCCCACGGGATTCTTCAACAACGAATTCTACGTGGGGCTGAAGCCTTACAACGATCCTTCCTGGAAGGGCGAAACCCGCACCAAGCCGCTGCTCATCGAGGCGCTGCAAAAGAAGCTGGCGGCTTTCCCGGGCGTCATTTTCAATTACACCCAGCCGGCCGAAGACGCCGTGGATGAAGCCGAAACCGGCCTCAAAAGCGCGCTGGCGGTGAAGATTTTCGGCACCGATCTCAATCTGTTGAACGAAAAAGCCGGCCAGGTAAAGGACATTCTTCTCAAGACGCCCGGCATTACCGAGATCACCGTGGTGCGCGAAACCGGCCAGCCCAGCCTGATCATTACTCCCGACCGGGCCAAATTGGCGCGCTACGGCTTGAACGTGAGCGACATCAACACGCTGATCGGGACGGCCATGGGCGGGCAGGCGGCCACCCAGGTGATCCAGGGCGAGCGCCAGTTCGACATGATCGTGCGCATGCAGGAGCCGTTCCGCAGCGACGAAAACGCCATCCGCAACCTGCTGGTGGCGACGCCCGACGGACAGTACATGCCGCTCGGCCAGTTCTGCGATATCAAGGTGGATAGCGGCGCGTCGTTCATTTATCGCGAATCGAATTCGCGCTACATCGGCGTGCAGTTCAGCGTGGAAGGCCGCGATCTCGCCAGCGCCGTGGGCGAGGCCCGCCAACGCGTGGACCGCGAGGTCAAGCTGCCCATCGGGTACCGGTTCGACTGGGGCGGCGAGTACAAGGAATATCTGTCCTCGCAGGCGCAGATGAAGATCATTCTGCCCATGACGGTGTTGCTGATTCTGGCCATCCTCTTCGCGCTCTACGGAAACTTCAAATTTCCGGTCATCATTTTCCTCAGCGTCCTGGTCACCGAGCCGGTGGGCGGGTTGCTGGCGTTGTATCTCACGCACACCAATTTCAGCGTCTCGTCCATGTTGGGATTCGTGGCGCTGATGGGCGTCGCGGTGCAGACCAGCGTGATTCTATATTCCTTCATCAACAAGCTGCGCCTGGAAGGCAAGGACATCAAGACGGCCACGCTGGAGGCGTCCCTGCTGCGCCTGCGGCCCATCATGATGACCGCGCTGGTGGCCTGTTTCGGCCTTCTACCGGCGGCCATGTCGACGGGCATCGGCAGCGATTCGCAGAAGCCCTTCGCCATTGTGATTGTGGCCGGACTGGCGTCGCGGCTGCTGCTCTCGATTTTCCTGTCGCCGGTGCTCTATGCGCTGGTGGCGCGCGACGGCGATACGTTACAGGTATGAGGTGATCCATGCGGCGATTGATACTTCAGGGAGTGCTCTTGGCGTCGATGGCGCAATGGGCCGCGGCGCAGGCGCAGCCGGCGCTCGACTGGCCGCAGGTGCGCGCGCGGTTCGCCGCCGCCAACCCGGACTTGCGGGCCGGCGAAATCAATATTGAGGAATCCAAAGCGGCGGAGATCACCGCTTACCTGCGTCCCAATCCGGGGCTGACCGTCGCCCTGGATCAGTTGGCGCCGTTCACGCTGCAACCGTACCGGCCGTTGACCTATGCCTTCCCGCTGTTCGGCTTGAGCTACCTGCACGAGCGCGAGCACAAACGCGAACTGCGGCGGGAAAGCGCCCAGGAAGCCACCGCCATCACCGTGTCGCAGCAACTGGACCTGATCCGCACCCTGGTCTACAGCCTGCGCAACGCCTTCGTCCAGACGCTGCAGGCGAAAGCCGTGCTGGCCCTCGCCAAGGACGACCTGGACTATTACGACAAAGAACTGGCCATCAGCCGCGACCGTTATAAAGTGGGCGACATCGCCCAAGTGGACCTGAACCGCCTGGAGTTGCAGCGCGTGCAGTACGAGTCCGATTACCAGACGGCGTTCGTGAATCTGCGCACCGCCAAGATCCAGTTGCTGCAACTGCTCAACGACCGGACCCTGGTGGACCGCTTCGACGTCACCGGTCCCTTCGATTTCAACGAGCGCATGCTGTCGATGGAGGAATTCCGCGCCATCGCGCTGGATTCGCGGCCGGACCTGAAGGCCGCCGTGCAGTCCGTCGAGAAGGCCAGAACCGATCACCAGTTGGCCGTGGCCAACGGCTCCGCCGATCCCACCTTCACCTTCGATGCCGGGCACAATCCGCCCATCAATGGTTACATCGGCTTCGGCGTGCAGATTCCGCTGCGGGTTTTCGACCGCAACCAGGGCGAAAAGGCGCGCACCGAACTGGACATCGGCCACGCCCAGAAGCTCAAGGAGAGCGCCGAAGCGCAAGTCTACGGCGACGTGGATTCGGCTTTCGTGACGCTCGCCAGCACGGTGGAATTGCTCAAGCCCTACAAAGCCAAATACCTGCAACTGGCCAGGGATGTCCGCGACACCACCGAATATTCCTACCAGCACGGCCAGGCCGCGCTGCTGGATTATCTGGATTCGCAGCGCGATTACCGGGCGACGTACGTAGCGTATCTGAACCTGGTGGGCGCCTACCTGTCGGCCGCCGCGCAGGTGAATCTGGCCGTCGGGCGCGAAGTGATCCAATAGCTGCGAGGCCGTTCCGGGCCCCTGTAAGCGTTTTCACTTCTTCTGATATGATGGACGTCGCCATGAAGACACCCATCACCCGCCGCCAAGCTCTGCAGAGCGCCGCCGCCGCTCTGATTCCCGCCACCATCGCGAGCGCCCAGGATCCCGCCGTCCTCCGCATTGCCGGAAAGCCGGTGGAAGTCTCCTTGACTTCGGTCAGCCCGCAATCCGTGCGCATCCGCATTCTCGCGCTCGACGCCGCCGGCAAGCCGCAGCCCGGGGTGTCCGAAGGCGCGCTGGTGAAGGACGATTGGGGAGCACCGGCGGCTCGCGTGACCACGCTGGCCGCCCCGCGCACCGTGGCCTGCGGCAACCTCACGGTGAAACTGAACCCGTCGCCGCTGACCCTCGCCGTGGCGGAGAAGAACGGCCGCGCCGTGCAGGAACTGCGCTTCGACGCCGACACCGGCAAGCTCAGTTTCCAGGGCGGACTCGCCCCGCTGCTAGGGCTCGGCCAGGGTGGTCCGCAATTCGACCGCCGCGGCTCGGCGTTTCGCGACGCCAGCGGGCAGGGCGGCTACCGCCTGGCCACCCACGGCGCGCGCGTCCCCATTCAATTCGTCATCGGCACCGACGGCTGGGCGATGTTTCTGCACCAGCCGCTGGGCAGTTTCGATTTCACCGCCAAGGACGCCACGTTCACCGCGTCCGACCCGCAGGCCGCGCTGCCGGTGGACCTGTTCGTGATCGGGTCGCTCGAGCCGGCCGTCATCATGTCGGAATATGCGCGGCTCACCGGGCATGCGGAGATGGCTCCCCTGTGGACATTCGGCTACCAGCAGTCGCACCGCACACTGGGACCGCCCGAAGAGATCATGCAGGAGGCCAAGACCTTCCGCGAAAAGAAGCTCCCCTGCGACGCCATGATTTACCTGGGCACGGAGTTCTGTCCCAACGGCTGGAACACGCGCAACGGCGAATTCACCTGGAACTCGAAGCCGTTTCCCGATCCTCCGGCGGCCATCCGCGAACTGCACAGCCAGCATTTCAAAGTGGTGCCGCACATCGTGGTGGAGGGTCACAAATTCCTGGGTGGCGTGAACGACGCATGTACCGCCGACCCGCTGCCGCCCGGCCGCACCGCCGACAACCATTGGCCGCCCGACCGCCAGGTGAGCTGCTACTGGCCGGCGCACAAGCCGCTGCTCGATCTGGGCGTCGACGGCTGGTGGCCCGACCAGGGCGATGGCTACGACGCCTCCTCGCGCCTCGGGCGCATCCGCATGTACTTCGAGGGCCAGCAGAAGTATCGGCCCAATGAGCGCGTTTACGCCCTGCACCGCAACGGCTACGCCGGCATGCAGCGCTACGCGGCGTTCCTGTGGTCGGGCGACGTGCAGAGCACCTGGGAGACGCTGAAGACGCACGTGCCGGTGGGTATCAACGCCGGACTGAGCGGCATACCGTACTGGGGCACCGATATCGGCGGCTTCGTGCCCACCCAGCAGTTCACCGGCGAGCTGTTCGTGCGCTGGTTCCAGTTCGCCGCGTTCAATCCGCTGTTTCGCTCGCACGGACGCGAATGGCGTCTGCGCCTGCCGTGGGGCTGGAACCGCGGCCAGATCGGAATTCCCGGCGAGGCCCGCGAAACCCCCAGTTACCATCCCGACGAGGCCGAGTTGCACAACGCCGCCGTGGAACCGATCTGCAAGAAGTATCTGGAACTGCGCTACCAACTCCTGCCGTACATCTATTCGGCCGCCAGGGAAACCTGCGAGACCGGCCTGCCGATGATGCGCGCGCTGTGGCTGCACTATCCCGACGACGTCGCCAGCCGCGCCTGCGGCGACCAGTACCTGTTCGGCCGCGACCTGCTCGTCGCGCCCGTGGTGGAGAAAGCCGCCACCTCGCGCACCGTCTATCTTCCCCACGGCACGTGGTACGACTTCTGGACCCACGAGAAATCGGACGGCGGCCAGATCACGCGCCCGGTGGATCTGGAGACGATTCCGGTCTACGTGCGCGCCGGCGCCATCGTCCCCATGGGTCCGGTGAAGCAATACGTCGACGATCCGGCGGAGGGTCCGCTGCATCTCTGGATACACCCCGGCGCCGACGGAACGTTCTCGTTGTATGAAGACGACGGCAAGACGTTCGATTTCCGCAAAGGCGAATTCATGAAGGTGAACTACGCGTGGAACGACCGGCAGCGGCGGTTGTCGATGCGCCTGGCCGCGGGGTCGAAGATGCACGCGCCGGCGAAGCGGAACCTGGTGGTGCATGTGGTGGGAGAGACGGCCACGCGCGACGTGGTGTTCGAAGGGCGGGCGATGGACGTGAAGGTGTAGGGGAGGCTCGGTCGGGCGCGACGCCATTGCCCAGCGCCATCGTCCGTGACTAGGGTCTAGTCACGAACAGGGCCTAAGCTGTTGAAACTACAGAGAGCCCGTGACTAGGGTCTAGTCACGCGATTCCCCACGCGCCAACGCGGGCGCAACCCAGTACAATGCATCTTACCCATGCCCACGTACCCCATGCCCACGAATGGACCCTATCTGATCCTGATGACCGTGGCCGCCATTGCGCTGCTGCTGGCCCTCATCCTGGTGGTGAAGTTGCACGCCTTCCTGGCGCTGCTGATTTCCAGCATGGCGCTCGGACTGGCCGCTGGCATGCCTCCCGATAAAGTCCTGAAATCCATCCAGGGGGGATTCGGCGAAGCCTTGGGATTCATCGCCGTGGTGGTTGGATTGGGCGCCATGATCGGCCGCTTCCTGGAGCACTCCGGCGGCGGACGCGTCCTGGCCGACTGGCTACTGGAGAAATTCGGCACGGAACGCGCGGCGTGGGCCATCCTCATCGCGGCGTTTCTGGTGGGCCTGCCGCTGTTCTTCGAAGTCGGGTTCGTGATTCTGGCGCCGCTGGTGTGGAACCTGGCGCGCGAAACCAAACGGTCGCTGCTGTACTACGGGTTGCCCATGGCGGCCGCGCTCACTATGACGCATTCCATGGTGGCGCCGCATCCCGCGCCGGCGGCCGCCGCGCAACTGTTCGGCGCCGACCTCGGCCTGTCGATCCTCTACGGCATCGCGGTGTCTGTCCCCATGGTGGTGGTGGCCGGCATCGTGTATGGCGGCTGGATCTCGAAGCGCATCTATGTTCCGGTGCCCGAGATCTCCGAAGCGGCGCCGAAAGCCGCGCAGGCCGGCGGCAAGGCGCCGTCACTGCCGGTGGTGGTGCTGCTGCTCGTCCTGCCGGTGCTGCTAATCTTCGGCGCCACCCTGGCCAATCTCTATAAGCTGCCGCATGGCGGCGTGGCGACGTTCCTCGGACACCCCTTCACCGCGCTCACCATCACCGCCCTGGTGGCCATCTACTGGTTCGGCATCCGGCGCGGCGTGACACGCGACACTGCCGCCACCATGGCCGCGCAATCGCTGGCCCCCATGGGTGCGCTGCTCTGCATCATGGGCGGCGGCGGCGCCTTCAAGCAGGTGATCGTGGATTCGGGCGTCGGCCAGTATGCCGGCCATCTGCTGATGACGTCGGCCATCTCGCCGCTCATCGTGGCTTGGGTGATCGCCGTGGCCATGCGCATCGCGCAAGGGTCGGCCACCGTGGCCATCATCACCGCGGCCGGCATTGTGGCGCCCATCGTCAAAGGGATTCCCGGCTACAGTCCCAACATTATTATGCTGGCGCTGTGCTGCGGCGGATCGGGCTTCTCGCACGTCAGCGACTCCGGCTTCTGGCTGGTCAATCAGTATTTCGGGATGACCGTGGCGCAGACGCTGAAGACCTGGACCGTGATGAAGATCATCGCGTCAGTGATGGGTCTGGGGATTGTGCTGGGACTGCACGCGTTGGTGGACTGAGAAAGCCATCAGCCTTCAGCCTTCAGCTTTTCCGTGCGTTGCGGGTGTCCCGGTGCGCGCTTCGCGGCGAAGCACTACAACCGCCGCGCGACGCGCGAAATGAGCTGATGGCTGATGGCTGATGGCTGATGGCTCATGGCTCTAAACACCAGCAACGGGATGCACGCCACCAGCAGCCACCAGCCGGCGATCGCCCAAACGGCCAAGCGCGGGAAATGGAAACGCAGTTGGAAGGGGAAATAGGCGAGCGAGCGCCATTCGGCGGGGACACCCGCGAAACGGGGCGTATCCACGCGGCCGGCGATGACGGCCGCCAGGTTCGCGACGCGATTGGGGACGACGCTGCCAGGCTCGCCGCGCTCTCGCTGGGTCACCTCCACATTGGCGACCATCGTGGTCGACAGCGCCTGTAGAGCCACGGCGATCGCCAGCACGGCCCATACGGCGCGCGGCAGCCGGGGGCGCGTCGACATCGCGATGGGGATGGCAAAGAGCGCCAGCAGGTGCACGGGGAGCGTCAGGTAGCGATGGCCCCACGCCACGTCGCCGCCGAAACCGAAATAGCGCGCATAAAGGGCGACGTACAACAGCAGCAGTAGGGCGCAAGACACCAGCAGGGCGCGGACCCGCCGATGGAGAGACCGCCAGTGCCATACGGCGGCCACGGCCACGACCAGCAGCAGCGGGTCGAAGAGAAGGACCGATTTGTCGGACGAAACGAAGGCGCCGAAGAAGCCCTTGGCGAAAGGATACGAGAACGGATAGGACGCGGGCGCGCCGGCGGGCCGCGCCAGGCGTCCCAAAAGTCCCATGTACGTGGAAGTCCACTCGCCGAAGCGCAGCCATTGATACCAGCGGTCTGCCAGGACTCCGACAGCCAAAGGAGGTAGATACGCGGCCAGGAATCGAGCACGATTGCCGCCGGCCGCCAGGGCGAACGCCGCGAACACGCCGGCCTCCAGCAGCGACGGCAAGCGCACCAGCACCGCGAATCCGCCGGCTGCGCCCGCCAGCGCAGCCCAGCGCGCCGCGCCGGTGGTTTCCCATCGGCGAATGGAGACCAGCGCGGTCAGAGCCAGCACCAGCAGCAGCAGGTTTTCCTGCGCCACCTGCACATAGTACAGGCAGGTGGTGGCCAGCAACAGCGACAGTGCCCCGGCGAGGGCTGCCGCCGGCGGGAATCCGAGGCCGGCGAGCAAGGCGCGCGCCAACAGCAACAGCGCCGCGGTGAGCGATGCCTGCATCAGGAATGCGATGAGCAGTTCAGACACCTGACGCTGCTTTTCCGCGTCCAGGCCGAGGCGCCGCAGGCCCGGGCCCGCGGCGGCGCTCACCAGCATGTCGAAGGGAGCGAGCACCAGGCTCTGCCCTATGCCGTACCACGCGTGGACCACGCCCTGGCGGCCGGCGATTCCGAAGCCGCTGGCGCGGTCGATGGGGCGCACGGGCGGCTCGCCCAGGCGGATCCAGCGTTCCGCCTGCAGGCGGCGCGGGGTGTCGATGGTGCCGAAGTTGCCTGGGTTGACCACGGCGCAGACCACCACGGCGAGCAGGCACAGCAGCACGGGCGTCGGCAGCCGGGAGCGCATGAAGGTCTATTGTAGATTGCCCAGCCTGCGGAACATGGCGACGAACTGCGGCAGATCCACCTGTTCGGCGCGCAGCGAGGCTTCGGGCCAAGGGTCCACCATGTCCTTGCCGTAGGCGCCGGCCAGGTTGTTGCGCAGGGTCTTGCGCTTGTGGGCGAAACAGAGGGAGACGAATCGCAGGAACGCCTCCGCGTCGCCGATGCCGGCGGGCGTTTCGCGCGGCTCCAGCAACACCACGGCGGAATCCACCTTGGGCGGCGGATGAAAGGCCGCCGGCTTCACCGCGAACAGCAGGCGTGCGCTGGCGAAGAATGCCGTGCGCACCGTCAGGTAGCCGTAATCGCGGCTTCCGGGACGCGCCACCAGGCGGTCGGCAACTTCTTTCTGGATGAGGAAGACCGCGCGCGGCGGGAGCGATCGCAAGGCGCGCTCCAGGATCGCCGAGGCGATGTAGTAGGGCAGATTGCCGGCGATGGGCGCGCGGCCCCACTGCGCGAGATCGGTTGAGAGCGCGTCGGCCTCCACCACTTCGAGGCGCGGTTCGGCGGCGTATTCGCGGCGCAGACCGTCGGCCAGGCGCGGATCCACTTCGATGGCAATGACGCGGGCGGCCCGTTCCAGCAGCTTGCGGGTGAGGGCGCCGCGGCCGGGTCCGATCTCAATGACCAGGTCCTGCGGCTGGGGGCAGGCCGCCGCCGCAATGCGGTTCAGGATGCCTTCCCGGATCAGGAAATGTTGTCCCAGTTTTTGGCGCGCCACCGAAGCGTATCAGCCTCGGATGAAATAGGCGTGCTTGTACAGAATGTGCACCGTGCCCCAGGTGGGCCGGCCGAAAGCCGTAGCGGGAGTGAAGCGCGAGAAGAGGATCATCTCTTTGAGATCGAGCGTCAGATCCTGCGATCCCTGGACCACGGTCCAATCCCAGACCTTGCCTTCGGGGGAGATTTTCAATTCCAGCACGGTCTCATAATTCGAACCGAACGAATCGGGCTCTTCGATCTGCGGAATGTCGGGCACGCCGCCCACCATGGAATCCAGTTGCGGAGTGGTGGAGAATCCGGTGGGACCGTAATCGCTGCCGCGGCGGGCGAAGCTCAGACTGGGGGCCAGGAGCGCGAACAGCAGTACGGCGGAGAGCAGGCCGCTGGCCACCGGCAGGCCGAACGGACGCATGATGTTGTCGAATGCCAGGTGCAGGCGCTGATTCCAGTGGTTCATGCGCGCCGCCATGGTGAGGCGCGAAACGCGGCGGGTCTGTTCGTGCGACGCCAGCACGCGCAGTTTCTGGTGCAGGCTCGCCGGCATGGGCGGCGCATCCATAATGAGCAGCGCGGAACGCAGGTTCTGCATGGAATCGTAATGCGCGCTACAGGCCCGGCACGACGCCATGTGCGCCAACACCGTCTCCCGCTCCTCGGGCGCTACCTGGTGATCGAGCAGTGGAGAGATTCGTTCTTGCACGTATTCGCAACTCATAGCCTTACTCAGCCGTCTTCGGCACCAATCGCAAGGCCGGCCTCGGTTTGAGGCTGCCTGCGAGCTGCTCCCGCAGGGCTTCGCGGCCCCGCAGGATCCGGGACTTGACCGTCCCAAGGGAAACACCCAGAATCTCCGCGATCTCCTCATAACTGAGGTCGGAAATATCCCGCAGCACAACGGCTTCGCGGAAAATCGGGTTTATCTTTTCGAGCGCCGCCTCAACCATGACGTGCTGCTCGCGTCCGAACGCCTGGTCAAAAGGCGAACGGCTGCCATCGGGAATATTCTCCTTCCAGTTGCGGGTGTCGTCCGGACCGGTATCCAGCTCCACCTCGCGCCGGCGATGCCGGAAGAACCACCGGCGGGCATTATGCGCCTCGTTGACGGTGATCCGGTAAATCCAGGTCTTCAAAGTGCTCTGGCCGCGAAAACTGGCGACATTGCGAAACACTTTGAGAAACACTTCCTGCACCACGTCGGAAGCATTCGAAGGGTCGTCCAGAAGCCGCAACGCCAGGGCGTATACCGGCTGCTGAAACCGCTGCAGCAGCTCTTCGTAGGCCCGCTCTTCGCCGCAGCGCAGGGATTCCACCAGACGGAAGTCTTCGCTATCCGCCGCGCTCTCCGCCGACCGATCTCCGCTCAGGTCCAAGATTGACGTGGCCACTGGGAGCCTCGAGTTCATCCTGTTTTCAGCTTACAGGAAAGTTCCGGCCTTGCAATAAGAATAGACACCGGGATCCGCGAAAAGTTCCGGCCCTGCTTGGCGATGGGTTACAATTCAGGACGTGGAGAGAGCTTCGAGCTCCATATAAAAATATGAAATCAAAGGACTTATCTTGCCTCGCATAGCCGCTCCCGTACTCACCCGCTGGGTGGACCAGATCCTGGCCGCGGCGGGAGTTCCCGCCCACAAAGCTTCCCTCGCCGCCACCGCTTTGGTCGCCTCCAATCTGCGCGGCGTGGATTCCCACGGCATCCAGTTGATTACCTACTACGTCGACCAGTTGGTGGCCGGCGAGATGGATCCCCACGCCGACGGGCGGGTGGTCTCGGAAAGCGGATCGTGCCTGGTCTTCGACGGCCAGAACGGGCTGGGACAGTGGGTGGCCGAAACCTGCTGCGGCCATGCCATTCGCATCGCCCGGGCGCAGGGCATCGGCATGGTCTCGGCGCGCGAGTCCAACCACTTCGGCGCCTGCGCCTGGTGGGCGCAGAAGATGCGCGACGCCGGACAGATCGGCATCGTGATGTGCAACGCGTCGCCCATCGTGCCGCCCTGGCAGGGCAAACGCGGACGCCTGGGAACCAATCCCATTTGCGTGGCGCTGCCCGGTCCGTGGCTGCTCGACATGGCCACCACCACGGTGGCCGCCGGTAAGATTTTCAAGGCGCTGATCAACGGCAAGCCGGAGATCCCCGCCGGCTGGGCGTTCACTTCCGAGGGCGTGCCCACCACCAGCACGGACGAAGCCTATAAGGGATTGCTCATGCCGCTGGGCGGGTACAAAGGCAGCGGACTGGCCATGCTGGTGGAGATCCTGTGCTCGGTATTGAGCGGCGGCGCCATGGCGGACGAAGTCGGCGCTATCCGCAAACGGGGGAAGAAGGTGCGCAACAGCCAGATGTTCCTGGCCATCGACATCGCGCGGTTCATGCCGGTCGAGGAGTTCACCGCGCGCATGGAGCACCTGGTGGGCGTCATCAAATCGACGCCCGTGGCTCCCGGATACGACGAAGTGCTGGTGGCCGGCGACCCGGAATGGCGCACCGAAGCGGAGCGCCTGGACAACGGCATTCCCATTGAGGATGGCAACTGGGAGACGCTGTGCAAGACCGCCGCGCGCGTGGGCGTGGGGATAGTTGACAGTTAACAGTAGACAGTTCACAGTCCAGCGGCGCGGAAGCGCCCCGCGGTGTTACTGTCGACTGTAAACTGATAACTGTAGACTTCATTCCATGCTGGTTTCGATTACTTCCAACGCCGAGCGGCCGAAGTGGCTGCGCGCTCCGGCGCCCGCCGGTGAGAATTATCGCGAGTTGAAGGGCCTCATCGACCGCCTGCGGCTGCATACCGTTTGCGAGAGCGCGGCCTGCCCCAACGTGGGCGAGTGCTGGAACCATCGCACCGCAACCTTCATGATTCTGGGGAATGTCTGCACCCGCCGCTGCGGCTTCTGCGCGGTGGAAAAAGGCGCGCCCCTGCCGGTGGATTACGATGAGCCCCGCCGCGTGGCCGAAGCCGTGGAGGCCATGGGACTGCGCTTCGCGGTAGTCACCAGCGTCAATCGCGACGACCGCGAAGACGGCGGCGCCGAACTGTTTGCGCTCACCATCGGCGCCATACGCGAGCGGGTCCCAGGCTGCGGGGTGGAAGTGCTGACGCCCGATTTTCAAGGCAGCCGAGCAGCGGTGGAAACCGTCATGCAGGCGGCTCCCGACATCTTCAACCACAACACCGAAACCGTGCCGCGCCTGTACCGCCAGGTGCGCCTGGGCGCGCGCTACGAACGGTCGCTCGAATTGCTCGAGCGCGCCAAG
>Ga0181529_10001469_pt1 | contig 30248 bp, 28 predicted proteins | sample PEATcosm2014_Bin_36_FD_119763 | JGI IMG/M metagenome (GOLD analysis project Ga0181529, IMG submission 119763) | Peatland microbial communities from MTU Mesocosm Facility, Houghton, MI, USA - PEATcosm2014_Bin10_30_metaG | ecosystem: Environmental > Terrestrial > Soil > Wetlands > Peat | place... | reverse complement strand
TATCGGCCGGGCCCTAACAATGGCTCTGGCGATTCTCCGCGACCTCCTTTCCTCTCCGAATTCGTAAATCAGGTCGGCGAGTTCGTTTTCGTCTTCCTGATTTACCACTTGCTCGGCCGTCTCCCCTAGGCGCGTATCCATCCGCATGTCTAGTGGACCCTCTTGCCGAAAACTGAATCCTCTGTGCGCCTCGTCCAACTGCAGGCTGCTCACTCCAAAGTCCGCCAGCAATCCATCCAGACTCGCCGGCACAATCGCTTCTGCCGCCTCTGAGAACGCCCGCGGCTCAAATGCGACCTCAGGCATCTCGCTGCCAAGCTCGGCCCTTACATCGTCCATCCGGACCTTCGCCAGTTCCATGGCCTCCGGGTCGCGGTCGAAGCAGATCAGCCTGCCCTTCGCGCCCAGCCTCTTCGCGATCTCGGCGGAATGTCCGCCAAGCCCGACCGTGGCATCTGCAAGGACGCTGCCGGGCCGCACATTCAGAAACTCCAAAACCTCATCTAAAAGAACCGGCACATGCTGCGGTCTATTCATTGCCCGCCTCTGTGCTGCCCCTGGGGGCCGTCACTTCTCTTTCAACGCCTTCATCTTCCCCGCCAGCGATGCTTTGCTCTCGCGCGACAATCCGATCGTTCCATCCGGCCCTGCCTGCTTCGCCTTGAAGATCTCCAGGTTGGTCACTTCCAGAATCTTCTGCATTCCCAGCACGTTTACATCGCCGGTCAATTTCGCTTCCTCCCGGATCACCGGCGGCATCAGCAACCGCCCCTGCGAGTCCATCTCCACCGTCTGCCCGTAATAGCTGGTCACGTTCAGAAAGTCCTCCCGGTCCGGGTCCGTCTCTTCCAACTGCACTATCTTGGCCTCAAACTCCTCCCAAACCTTCATGGGCCACAGCTGCGCCCGCTTGCCGTCCTGGCTGGTTATGTAGAAAACCGGCCCGTACTGCTCATCCACCATCCGCTTGAACTCGGCCGGCAGCTTGAGCCGGAACTTCTCGTCCACGCGCGTCTGGTGATTGCCTCGAAACATTCCAACCTCAGCGGGCTGAACCATACTTGCCAGCCCAAAACCGTCGTCCACAGGAGTAAAGTTTCCCCAGGCATACAGTTTGCTTCAGTCCGCTGTAGTCCTCTTTAGGCCACTTTGCTCCACAAATTGCCACATCGCAATCCTGACCCAGGGAATCAGGGTTGGCAAGCCCTAATTTGGGAAATCAATCAGATTTTCTGGGAAAGAATGTGGAAAACTCTGTAGGAAGTGGTATCTAGCTTGATTACCTCTATATGTAGTGTTTCCCTAACTGGTTCTGGCTCGAAGTTGATGTTGCCGGCCGCCGGGTAATTTGGTAGGCGAAATAAAAGCGAAAGCGCATCCGGCTCACGCTTCCGGCGCTTTCCGGTTCCGCCGCAGCCACCATATCAAATACGCCAGAACCAATAGATTGACCACAAACAACCCAACCCGCAGCCAGTCCAGCCGCCGGATGATCTCATAGACCTCCCAGGGCAGGAACGAGATGGTCACGCCAACAGTCAGATACTCGGCCCATACCTTCTCCAGCACCAGCCCCACGCCCTCGGTCACGCGCAGCCCCGCATAGAAGAACGTAGCCACGCCGATCTGCCTCAGCCGGTGCGCCGTAATCTCGTCCAGTTGGTCGAGTACCCACGCCACCGCGCGGCGGTCGGGGTCGAAACGCAATCTCTCCGCCAGCCGCTGCGCCGCCTCGCCCAGATCGTGGTGAATGAAGTGGACAGCGCCCACGCCCACCAGCAGGAAGAACACCGCCTCCACCAGCTTGAATAGCCCGATCATCAGTAGCCCGCTGTCATGGTGCCTGGCAACGTGACTGTGCTTCAACGCGCCGGCCTTTTGCCGATTCGCCGCGCCAGTCTCTTCCATTTCGACTCCACTTCCCATAGCCCTGGCTACCTGCTCCTCAACCCAATATGGATGCCCTTCTTCAAGTTGACGAGCCGCGCCCGCGATTGTCAATGCACCCTCGCGCCTCGCGCATACATCGATGGTGTCAAAAAACCGCTTACACCCTTTCATCCCGCACATATCCCACGCTCCAGGCTCCTTTGCCCCGATTTTTTCGCGCCTCCGCTACCGATCTGCCAATCCAGTCTCCCCGCGCCCGCGTAGATGAATTGAGCGCTCACACCACGGGAACTGAATCCTCAGCAGAAATAGAAACGGAGAAATCATGACCAAGACTTTCCTCGCATCCGTTGCAGCAGCCGCATTGGCCCTCACCGCGTTCAGCGCAACCGCCCAGATGCCCGCAGGCGCAGGCATCAAGGACCCCATGGTGGGCGGCGCCGCGATGTTCCCCACCAAGACCATCGTCGCCAACGCGCTCAACTCACCCATCCACACCACTCTGGTTGCCGCAGTCAAGGCCGCCGGCCTGGTCGACACCCTCAATTCACCCGGCCCCTTCACCGTCTTCGCGCCTACCGACGACGCCTTTGCCAAACTCCCCGCCGGCACGGTCGACAACCTGACCAGGCCGGGGAACAAAGCCACCCTCACGAAGATTCTCACCTACCACGTCGTCCCCGGCACCATCAGCGCCAGGGACATCGCCGCCGGAATCAAGGCCGGCGGCGGCAAGTATCGGATGACCACCGTCGAAGGCGGCAAGCTCTGGGCCTCCATGTCCGGCAAGAAGATCCTGCTCACCGATGAAAAGGGCGGCATGGCCACCATCACCACGGCGAACGTATTTCAATCGAATGGCGTCATTCACGTTATCGACACCGTTCTGATGCCGAACTGATCTCGTTTTTTGTCCCGTTATCGGCCAGGGCGCCTCTGCGGAGGCGCCTTCTGTTTTCTCGATTGAGTGCACCCGCCATCTCGTCTTCAGTTCCCTGCATCCTAACTTGCAGAACCAGGGAGACAGCGCTATGGCATCAATCCAGGACAAGACACCCGGCAGAATCGGTGACGCCGCAAGAAGAATCGCCGAACGCGACCCCCGCCACGCGAAGATCGATCCCGCGGCACCGGCCGGCAGCAAGAATTCCCTTGGAGAAGAGAGCATCCGCGACGGCCGTCCCGCAGCCGGCGACCGCATCGTCGAAGCTATCGACGAAGAGACTCCGGCCGCTCCCGGCCTGCCCGATCTCTAGCGCCTGCGCCGAATCTACCGCAGCGCCATCCGCCGGCTCTCTATCGCGGCCAGGTACGGTCGAGCCTTTTCCAGCGCCGCCTCCGCTGTCAGCCCATACTTCTCGCGCAGGGCCTCCACCTTCCCGTGCTCTATGAACGAGTCCGGCCAGCCTACACGCACCACCGGCACCGGCAGTTCCAACCCGCTCACCGTCTCCAGCACCGCCGAGCCGAACCCGCCCGCCAGCATGTGATCTTCCAGCGTGACCATCAACCCGCAATGCCGCCCATATTCCGCCACGCACGCCTGGTCGATCGGCTTGGCAAACCGCGGATTGATCACCGCGGCCGAGAAACCCTCGCGCTCCAGCATCGCCGCCAGCCGCTGCGCCTCCGGCAGCATCGCCCCCAGTCCGAAGATCGCGATGTCGTGCCCGTCCTTCACCACCTCGGCCACGCCGATCGCCAGCGCTCGCGGTTTCTCCTTCACCTTCACGCCCGGCCCGGCGCCGCGCGGGTAGCGGATCGCCGACGGCCCTTCATGCAGCATCGCCGTGTACATCATGTCCGCCAGCTCATCCTCGTCCTTCGGCACCATGTGGATGATGTTGGGTACGCCCCGCAGGTAGCTGATGTCGAACAGCCCGTGGTGGGTCGGCCCATCGTCGCCCGATAGGCCGCCTCGGTCCATGCAGAACACCACGGGCAGGTTCTGCAAACACACATCGTGCACCACTTGATCGAACGCCCGCTGCAGGAACGTCGAATAGATCGCGCAGAACGGCTTGTATCCCTTGGTCGCCATCCCCGCCGCAAAGATCACCGCATGCTCCTCCGCGATCCCCACATCGAAGTAGCGCCTTGGATGCCGCGGGCGGAACAGGTCCAGCGCCGTGCCATTCGGCATCGCCGCCGTAATCGCCACGATTTTGTCGTTCCCGTCGGCCAGCTTTGCCAGCGTCTCCGCAAATATCTCCGAATAGGTCTTCTCACCCGTCGGCTTGGTTTCGCCTGTCTCCGGATCGTACGGTCCCAGCCCATGAAACTTCTTCTGCTTCTTCAGCGCCGGTTCGAACCCGCGCCCCTTCTGCGTAATCGCGTGCAGCAGCACCGGCTTGTTCTGCTGCTTCAGGAACTTGAACGTCTCAATCAGCAGCGGCAGATTGTGCCCATCCACCGGCCCGTAGTAGCTCAGGCCAAACTCCTCGAACAGCATGCCGGGCCCGATCAATCCCTTGGCGGCTTCTTCCGCCTTGCGAGCTACGTGCCGCACCGCCTTGCCGCCGAACCGCTCCAGCAAGCCGGCCGCGCGGTCATGCAGCCCGGCGATCGTCGGATTGGTCACGATCTTGTGGAAGTACTCCGCAATCGCGCCTACATTCTTGTCGATCGACCACGCGTTGTCGTTCAGCACCACAATCAGCCGCCGGGTTTGCGCGGCAATGTTGTTCAGCGCCTCAAACGAGATGCCGTTGGTAAACGCCGCATCTCCGCACAGCGCCACAATGTGTTCCTTGCCGCCCGACATATCCCGCGCCACGGCCATGCCCAGCGCCGCGCTCAGCGCGGTGCCGGCATGTCCCGCGCCATACGCGTCATGTTCGCTCTCTGTCCGCAGCATGAAGCCGTTCAGCCCGCCCGGCTGCCGGATCGTCTCGAACCGGTCATTCCGCCCCGTCAGAATCTTATGCACGTACGCCTGGTGGCTCACGTCGAAGACGAAGCTGTCCCGCGGCGTGTCGAAGACGTAGTGCATCGCCAACGTCAACTCCACCACGCCCAGGTTCGGGCCAATATGCCCGCCGGTCTTCGCGACACCAAGGATCAGCCGCTCGCGAATCTCTTCGGCAAGTTGCGTCAGTTGCGGAATAGTCAGCCGCTTCACATCCGCCGGCGACTCGATCCCGGTCAGCAATTCTTCCATGCTCTCGCCTGTCTGGATCGTCGCTCCCATGTACACTTCCGCACAAGGGGCCACATTTTTTAAGTATAGCAACCTGTTGGACGCGCCTTATCCCGGTTGGACGCAATGCGACGATCGCTCAATTCTGTTCCGGCCCCGAAGTATCAGGGCGGTTCCCCGAAAGTACCAGTGCCTCAGCCAGATGCAGGACCTAACATGGATCAGGTACGATGAACGGCACCTTGCCCAAAAGCGAAGTCACACGCGGTGATGCTCTGCGTTACGAAACTCTGGATCGATATCAGATCCTCGACGCTGCGCCCGATCCGGCGATGGACGACCTCGCCGAGCTGGCCGCCAAAATCTGCGGTGCACCCGTCGCCGGGGTCTCCCTCGCCATCGCCGACCGCATCTGCATCCACGGCCGCTATGGCATCTCCGAGGCTCAACTCCCCCTCGGCACTCTCCCCGCCGCCCCGCCATTCAGCACCCAGAACGTATACGAAATTCCCGACACCCGAAACCATCCAGCCTTCGCTCCCGGTGGCATCTACCTGTCCGGCCGCTCCTTCCGCTTCTACGCCGGCGCCCCGCTGGTCACGCCCTCGGGAGTCCCGGTCGGCGCGCTGTTTGTGCTGTATACGACTACCCGCAGACTCACTCCCTTCCAGATACAAGCCCTGACCATACTCGGCCGTCAGGCGATGAACACCATCGAACTCAACTATGTCCAGCGCCAGATGGACAGCATCGTCCGGTCCCGCCAGCGCATCGAGTCCGCCCTCATCGTCGAGCGCAATTTCGTCTCCACCGTCCTCGACACCGTCGACGCCCTGGTCGCCGTATTCGACACCGCCGGCCGCATCGTCCGCTTCAATCGCGCCTGCGAAACCACCTCCGGATACGACTTCCCCACCCTCGTCGGCCGCTATCTCTGGGACAAGCTCATCCCCCACTCCGACGTCCCCGCCGCCATCGAGAACTTCGAGCGCCTCCGTACCAATGGCTTCCCCGCCGCATTCGAGAACCAGTGGGTCCACCGCGACGGCGGCCTGCGCCGCATCGCCTGGTCCGCCTCGCCGCTGCTCGACGAGAACGGCCACGTCAACTTCATCATCGCCACCGGCATCGACGTCACCATCCAGCGCGTCGCGGAAGCCACCCTGCGCGAGAGCGAAGCCCGCTACCGCCAGCTCGTCGAAGGTTCGCTCGGCATGGTCTGCACCCACGATCTCCAGGGCGTCGTCCTCTCCGTCAACACTCACGGCGCGCAGTCCATCGGCCGCACTCGCGAACAAATGGCCGGCCATCGCCTCTCCGAGTTCATGCCCGAAGAGCGCCGCGCCGGCTTCGACAAGTACCTCGGCGATGTCCTCCAGCGCGGCGAAGTCCAGGGCATGCTGCACCTCCAGCACCTCGACGGCGAGATTCGCGCCATCGCCTACCGCAACAAGCTCATCGAAATCCCCGGCCGCGATCCCTACGTCCTCGGCTTCGGCGTCGACATCACCGAGCAGGTCCGCGCCGAAGACCAGCTCCGCGCCCTCAGCCGCCAGTCCGACTCCATCCTCGAGTCCGTCGGCGACGGCATCTACGGCATCGACCTCGACGGCAACTGCACCGTCGTCAATCCCGCCGCCGCCCAGATGATCGGCTTCAAGCCCGAAGAGATCCTCGGCCGCAACATGCACTCGCTCATCCACCACACCCGCGCCGACGGCACCGCTTACCCGCAGGAAGAGTGTCCCATCCAGAACACCATCACCGACCTCGACACCGTCCGTGTCTCCAACGAGATCTTCTGGCGCAAGGACGGCACCAGCTTCCCAGTCGAATACGTCGCCCGCCCCCAAATCGAAATCCAGTCCGAACTCCAGCCCGGACTCCAGCCCGGCTCCCCCGGTGCCGAACCCGTGGGCAAAGCCGTCGGCGTCGTCGTCGCCTTCACCGACACCACCGAGCGCCGCGCCCTCGACCGCATGAAGGACGAGTTCATCTCCACCGTCTCCCACGAGCTGCGCACCCCGCTCACCTCGCTCCGCGCCGCCCTCGGCCTCATCACCGGAGGCACCCTCAATCAGCGCCCGGAAAAGCTCCGGCAGATGCTCGACATCGCCACCGGCAACACCGACCGCCTCGTCCGCCTGGTCAACGACATCCTCGAGCTCGAACGCATCGGCTCCGGCAAAGCCGAGCTCCACTACACCATGTGCTCCGCCGACGACCTCTTCCGCCGCGCCGCCGGCCTGCAGCAGACCAGCGCCTCCAAGGCCCAGCTCCGCATCACCTTCAACTCCCAGGGCGTCAACGTCTGGGCCGACCCCGACCGCGTCCTCCAGACCCTCACCAACCTCATCTCCAACGCCATCAAGTTCTCGCCGCCCAGCACCGAAATCCACCTCCGCGCCCGCCGCATCGACACCCACGAAGCCGAGCTCCAGGTCCGCGACCAGGGCCGCGGCATCCCCGAAGACAAGCTCGAATCCATCTTCGAGCGCTTCCACCAGGTCGACGCCTCCGACTCCCGCACCATGGGCGGCACCGGCCTCGGCCTCGCCATCTGCCGCTCCATCGTCAACCAGCACGGCGGACGCATCTGGGCCACCAGCACCCTCGGCAAAGGCTCAACCTTCCACTTCACCCTCCCCACCCGCCCCGCCAGCAACCTCCTGTAAGTCACCCACACTTCAACATTGTCATTCTGAGCGCAGCGAAGAATCCCCGTATTTGTTCTTGTCGTTGCCTGCTCTTTTGTTTGTCATTCTTTGTTTGTCATTCCCGAAGGGAATCTGCTTTTTCTCCCGGCCTCAATTCCCAGGCTCCCGCACCGGCACTTGCCGGTCGATCGAAAACTCCACCTTCAGCGACGCATGCGCCGTTCCATGGCAAACGAACAGCTTCCTTCCCGGCCCGCTGAACCCGTATTGCACATGCGCCACGCCACCCGGATCGATCTTGGTCACCACCGGCGGGTCTGGATTCACGTCCCGCATATCCACCGCATTCACCCACGACGCCTTCGCCGCAACCACCCGTTCGTGCATGGTGCCGTCCAGCCAGATCGGGACCTGCAGATCGGCGTTCGCATTGCTCTTATCGCAGCCCGCTTCAAAACCCGCGATCACATTAGGCCGCGTCACCACCTGCTCCTCCAGAATCGGGTTGTCGCGATACACGCGGTAGAAAAAGTCATACGCGCTCGCCTTCCGGTCCGCCGGCCGGATCAAGTTCACATGGTCGGCATGGATCGCCTGCGGCGGCGTGGTCACATCGCATCCATAGGTCGCGCTGAAGAAGCTGACCACGCGCGCACGGGTCTTCAGATAGCGGCCAAACGCGTTGTCCGGCGACGTGTCTTCGGTCTCATACGCGCAGAACCGGTGAATGCCATTCACCGAATTCTGCCCCCGCCAGTCGTTTTCGAGCTGGGTCAGAAACGCGTTATCGCTCGCGTCGCTCAGATCGTTCAGCAGCGGGTCCTTGTCGTAAATCGACGCAATCCGCGCCAGCGACGACCCCTCGTGCGGCGTTCCATACGACACGATGAACTTCACCCTCGCCGCTTCCTTGGGATGCCGCAGCAGCATCTCCTCCACCAGAATTCCGCCCAGGCTATGCGCGAGGAACACCACCTCGCGATGCTCCCACACGTGGTCCTGATTCAAGCGCGTCCACAGAATGTCGGCCAACTGAACGCTCGACATCTTCCCGTTCGAGGCCGGCGTGGGATACTCCGCAACGTCCACGTCGGAATACGCGAAGCGCGGGTCCGTCCGAACCAGATCCGGCCAATAAGCGCCGTTCGCGGCCCGCCACGACTCGCGGCTGCCATGCAGCCCATGCACAAAAACAATCACCCTCGCCCGAGGGACCTGCTGCGCCGGATCTGGCTGCGCAACCGCCTGAGGAAACAACGGGCAAGCCTGGAACAGGAGCAACAACGCAACCGCAGCGAACTTGATTTTCATCTCCCTCAACCGTCTCTGCCTCATTCCAGCATATCGCTGGCGCAGGACGAATTGTTCGGCGGCGAAAAAGAGGCCCCCGGTCAAAGGGGCCTAACTGCGTCGCGCCACTGGCACTGTTCTTCCTTCAGGGTCGCTGAGCGCCTTGCTCCGACCGGAATACGACCGCTCTTCGCCCCGCAATTCAAACCTAGCGCCCCTCGCGCATACAAGGCTGTATCGCATTGCTCACTCTGGCCGGTTTACGCGGCAGGCCCGGCCAACCCTCAGTCTTTCGCGGGCAGATGAGCAATTGTGAGCAGCCATCTCCGGCCCGTTTGTACGATCCTCAAAACACGTATCGATTTTGCCGCGACCGCAGGCCTTCCGAACCCTGGTCCTCCCCGCCGCAGGCAAAGTCCCAAGGAGGACTCGGACGATGCAGATTGACTGGGCGGACCCAAGAGTGATTGCGGGCGCGGCTGCGGTGGTGGTGATGCTTGTCCTTGCCATTGTCCTGGCAATGCGCTGGAAGATCCAGAGGACCGCAAGGCTGCGCCAGCGCTTTGGGCCGGAATATGACCATGCTGTGCTCACGCATGGATCGGCAGTCAAGGCCGAAGCCAAACTGGAAGACCGCGAGGCCCGCGTCGAGAAGTTCAGGTTGCGCGACCTGAGCGTCGGCCAGCGGGAGCGCTTTGTCGCCAGTTGGGCGCAAGTGCAATCGCACTTCGTCGATCATCCCAGGGCCGCCGTGACCGAGGCGGATGAACTGGTCGGCCTGCTGATGCTCGAACGCGGCTATCCCGATGGCGCCTTCGATCAGCGTGCCGCCGACATCTCCGTGAACCATCCCCGCCTGGTGCAATCCTTCCGCACGGCGCATGAGATCGAAGCGCGGGTGGGCAAGGACGATGCCAGCACGGAGGACCTGCGTGTCGCGATGGTGCAGTACCGCACCGTCTTCGACGAGCTGGTGGAAGCGCCCCCGCCGACCGGTATCAAGGCTGTCGCGTAGGCAGGATTCGATAGGAACAAAGGAGATCTGACATGTTGATTCTGATTATTCTTCTGGTACTGCTGTTCGGCGGCGGCGGAGGCTACTACGGCTACGGTCGCTGGGGCAGAGGCGGAGGCGCTGGGATCGGCCTTGGCACCGTGCTGCTGATTCTGGTCGTGTGCTATTTCCTGGGGGGCTTCCGCTAACGCGGTAACATAAGTCTCGGTCCCACATCCATCCAGTCAGTCCGAGACTGTGCAAAATTGCACAGTCTCCAAGCTCCGGAGATGCGATCCTTATGTTGTCTAGTTGACATTGGATCCGCCCCCAAGCCGTTACGGAGTCAGAATTCGCGTGACTCATCCAGATTCCATCCCGCCTTTCGATCCCGCCTCATTCCTCGCCAGCGCAGGTCTGGGACGCAGAATGATGCACCTCAAGCCCCTCGAGGTGATCTTCAGTCAGGGAAGCCTCGCCGACTGTGTCTTCTATCTCCAGACCGGCCGGGCGCGAATTACCGTGGTGTCGAAGCGAGGAAAAGAAGCCACCATCACCCTTCTCTCTGCCGGCGACTTTATCGGCGAAGAGTCCATCGCCGGAGTAGCCGGCCTGCGCCTGGCCACGGCGACGGCCCTTACCTCCTGCACCGCGCTGAAGATCGCACGCGACGAGATGGTTCGCGCCCTGCATGAAGAACGCTCCTTCTCCGATCTCTTTCTCAAGTTCCTGCTGGCCCGCAGCATGAGGACCCAGGCCGACCTCGTCGACCAGCTCTTCAATTCCAGCGAGAAGCGCCTGGCCCGCATCCTGCTGCTGATGGCCGACTTCGGCAAGCCCGGCGAACCCGAGATGCTCATCCCAAAAATCTCGCAGGAAACCCTCGCCGAGATGATCGGCACCACCCGCTCCCGTGTCAGCTTCTTCATGAACCGCTTCCGCAAAATGGGCTTCGTCGAATACAACGGCCGGATTCGCGTCCATAAGTCGCTGCTCAACGTGGTCCTGCACGATCACCTGCCCGAACACAACGCTGAACGGCCCGAGACCCCAGATCCAGACGGCAACAGCAACGCGATGCCGAAATTCAGAAGAAAGTTGCCTCGCTGAGCAATTTTGTACAGCCTGGGCAACAACCGTGGGCCAGACTGGTGACAAGTCAGTAGATTTGGTCGGTCGGATTGTGAGGAGATCATGTCAATTCCGAAAGCGAAACTATTGGTTGTCGATGATGAGCCTTCCACTCTGGATCTGTTCCGTCAGATCTTCGTCGGATTGGGTCATCCCGTGCGCGTCGCCGAGGACGGCTTCTCCGCCCTCGAGCAGATTCGCGAAGAAGTGCCGGACATCCTGCTCTCCGATCTCAACATGCCCGGCATGTCCGGCTTTGAGCTCCTCTCCGTCGTCCGGCGGAGAATCCCGAACATCTATGTGATCGCGACCAGCGGCGCCTTCTCCGGCGACACGGTCCCGCACGGCATCGCCGCCGATGCCTTCCACGAAAAGGCAACCGGGCTGGGCGGCCTGTTCGACATCGTCAAAACCGCCCCGCTCGCCTCCACCCATATTCGCGCGGGATCGAATGCATCCACCCCAATCTGGATATCTCCTTCGCGCAGCAGTGAATCGTCGCGCGCCGACGTCCTCATCACCTGCCCGGAATGCCTCCGCGCCTTCTCGCTTTCAGTGGGTGCGGCCGATTTCGTCATCCATGAGGCAAACTGCGTGTACTGCGACACCATCATCCACTACGCGACCGTCCAGGCCATGAACCCAGCGCTTCCCCACCGCTTTCATCCCCAGCCACCCAAGGCCAGCTCATTCCTTTCGGCAAAACTCGCCGCCCGGGAGACTGCCTCCGTCGGGAAATAGCCGCGCTGCCGCACACTTGTCCGCCTTGGCCGAGTTCAATCCGGCCCGGCTGTGCGAGCAACGCGCCCTGGTCTACTTCTCCCCGGCCCCGTCGAGCGTCCCCATCGCCTCATCCACCTTCGCCGGGAACTCCGCCTCCTCCGGCCTCGCCGGTTCCAGTACTACGCTGTTCCCCGACCGCCGGATCAGCACTTCGTTCCCCATAAACTGGAACTCCTTCGGCAATCGCACCGCCTGGCTCCCTCCATTTCGGAACAGCTTGGCCCGTCTCTCCGTCATTTCCATCCCATCCTCTCTCAAAAAGTATAGACAACTCAGTCTATACCGTTGGTATTGAACCGCCGTCTGCTCAAGACTGATAGCTGACCTTGGCCACTCCCGTTTGAAGTGTCATTCTGAGCGTAGCGAAGAATCCCCGCATTGGCTTTTGCCGTTGCCCGTTCTTCTTGGTTGTCATTCCCGAAGCCGGGGTTCCCGACGAGCGCACTTGCTCGTTGGGGTGGGAATGGAATCTGCTTCTCCGCTCACCCTCGCCTCACCCACCCCAAAACAGTTGTCAAGCCCGAAAACCACCCCAAAATCCTCGTAACACCAATTATTCCAACCACATCCACCCTTAAGAATCGATAGCAGATGAGTTGTGGTCAACCTGCTATACTGGTAACAGTAAGTAAATAAAACAAAAGCAGGCCCGGCGCACTCCCGCCGGGCCTTCCCATTTAATCCACCCTCACCAGCACCTCGAACCCACTGGGAGCGCCCACACCCGCCGCGCCCGATCCAGATCTGTCAGCTTATCGCTCTTAAGCTTACAGCTCTCGAATCGGCCTTTTCCAGCACCTCGCACCTAAAAAAAGTACCAAGTCCACCCCTAACCTCAACCACATCAACCAATCCCTGTATATACACAGGGGGGGTACCCCATGTCCTTCTATCCCGAATTCCGCCAGCAACCCTTCGACGCCAACGGCGCCCTCAACCCAAATCCGGGTGCCCCATTCATGACGGCTCCATCGTCATGAGTGGGGTTGCTACCGCTCCCACCCAACCTCCAACGGACAACCTGCAACCCGCAACTCTCCCCACCCTCCAAGCCGCCGCCACACCCTCAAACTGTCTTTACGCGAAGCGTCCAGGATGGCACGAAGTGCCGAAGCGTCCAGGATGGCACGAAGTGCCGAAGCGTCCAGGACGGCACGAAGTGCCTACTCGTCGCCTTCGCGCAGCTTTGCCAGTACTCCGAAGTCTTCGAGTGTGGTGGTGTCGCCCTTCACCTCGCCGGTTGTTGCCAGCTCGCGCAGCAGCCTGCGCATGATCTTGCCCGACCGCGTCTTCGGCAGCATCTGAGTGAACCGCAGGTCGTCCGGACGCGCCAGCGCGCCAATCTCCTTGGCCACCCACTTCCGCAGCTCCTGGCGCAGCTCCTCCGTCGGCTTCTGCCCGTGCTCCAGCGTGACGAACGCGGCGATCGCCTGACCTTTCAGGTCGTCCGGTCGCCCCACCACCGCGGCCTCGGCCACCTTCGGGTGCGCCACCAGCGCCGACTCGATCTCCATCGTGCCCAGCCGGTGCCCGCTCACGTTGATCACGTCGTCCACGCGGCCCATTAGCCAGTAGTAGCCGTCCGCGTCCCAGCGCGCGCCGTCGCCCGTAAAGTAGCTCCCGGGAATCTCGGTGAAATACGTCTGCTGGTACCGCTCCGCATCGCCCCAAACCGTCCGCGCCATCGACGGCCACGGCTTCCGGATCACCAGCAGCCCGCCCTGCCCCAGCGGCACCGCCTCGCCTTCCTTGGTCACCACCTCGGGCACAATCCCGAAGAATGGCCGCGTCGCCGAGCCCGGCTTGGTCGCAATCGCCCCCGGAATCGGCGAGATCATGATCGTGCCCGTCTCCGTCTGCCACCACGTATCCACGATCGGGCAGCGTTCCTTGCCGATCTCGCGGTGGTACCACATCCATGCCTCCGGATTGATCGGCTCGCCGACCGTCCCCAGCAGCCGCAGCGACGCCAGCGAGTGCTTTTGCACCCACTCGTCGCCCCACTTGATGAAAGCGCGGATCGCGGTCGGCGCCGTGTAAAACACGCTCACCTTGTGGTCGTCGACGATCTTCCAGAAGCGCCCGTTGTCCGGGAAGTTCGGAGCGCCCTCATACATCAACACGGTCGCCCCGTTCTGCAGCGGTCCGTAAACGACATACGAGTGCCCGGTCACCCACCCGATGTCCGCCGTGCACCAGTACACATCGTCGTCGCGCAAGTCGAAGACATACTTTGCCGTCAGGTAGCTCTGCACCGAGTAACCGCCTGTCGTATGCACCAGCCCCTTCGGCTTGCCCGTCGTTCCCGAGGTGTAAAGGATGTACAGCAGGTCCTCGGCATCCATCCACTCCGGCGCGCAGGTCGCCTCAGCCTCGTTCATCAGTTCGTGCCACCACAGATCGCGGCCGGCACGCATCGCCACGGTTGGCTCCCAGGCCTCGGCGCGCCGGAAAACAACGACGTTGTGCACCGTCGGGCAGCGGTCCATCGCCTCATCCACGATGTCCTTCAGCCTCACCTCGGCGCCGCGCCGGTAGCTCACATCCTGCGTCAGCACGGCAACGCATGCCGAGTCGTTCACCCGGTCCACAATCGCCTGCGCGGCGAACCCGCCGAAGATCACCGAGTGCACCGCGCCGATCCGCGCGCACGCCAGCATCGCAATCGCCAGTTCCGGGCACATGCCCATGTAGATCGCCACGCGATCGCCGCGTTGCACACCCAGCCGCTTCAGCACATTGGCGAACCGCTGCACCTGCGCGTGCAGCTCGCCGTAGGTCAGCTTCCGCACTTCGCCCGGTTCACCTTCCCACAGCAGCGCTACCTTGTCCCGCCGCGCGCCGTTGGCGTGCCGGTCCACGCAATTGTGGCTCAGGTTCAGCTTGCCGCCGGTAAACCACCTGGCCGAGCCCATTTCGCCGTCCAGCACTTTCGTCCAAGGCGCGAACCACTCCAGTTCACCCGCTGCCTCCGCCCAGAATTCCTCTGGCTGCTCCACGCTGCGCCGGTACATTGCTTCGTACTGCTCCACGCTGCCGATGCGCGCCTTCGCTGCAAATTCCGCGGGAGGCTGAAACACCCGGTTCTCCCGCAGCAGCGATTCCATGTTTGTACTATCCAACGTATGCACGCCGACCCCCGTTGCCGTTATCTCCGCGAATCCCGCAACAACCTGATCCCGCAGAAGGAAAGGTACGCCATGCCCGCTGTGATGGGCAAACATTACGCTCACAACCTGACCCGGCTGCTAGACTTGGCCCATGTCGGACCTCTGGTCGGTTGCGATTGGCGCTTTTATCGGCTTCTTCTTCGGCGTAGGCTGCGCCCTGGCGGTGATGTACTCCATCTACATGGGCGGCTACCGCGCGGCGGTGAAAGACTCGCAGCTCACCCCGCCGCCGGAACGCCTCACGCGCGCCCTCGGCAAGCTCTCCCGCTGAGCCCTGAAGCTCCGAATCCTCGAAACAAGGTCGGCAGAGGCCGCTGACTGGCTGGCTCGCCCGTGCAGTGCGTCCTACGGTTGGTCTTTATTGGCCGATTGCACCCCCCGGGGGGGGTGGGGGGTGGGTATGGCTAAGTGGTTCGCGTGCAGCTACATAGCAAAAGCCGTGTCTGCGCATATAAGAAAACAAATGGGTTATCGCAAAAATAAGAAAACAAACGGGTTGGCGGCAAAATGGAAAAAACCCCGGGCGGCCGGGGTTTCCTGTTTTTACTTTACCTTTTAAGTATAGCAGGTGGACCATAACTGATCTGCTATCGATTTTTCGGGGAGTTAGTGGTTTGGTTTGAGGGAGTTAGGCAGAATTATGGAGGCTGCGGGGTATTGACAAGATTTGGCGACGGACGAATCCGGGGCCAGGAGCAGTGGCGTCGCGGGGCACGGGCCGGTCATGGTGGGCGACCACCGATGGTTATGCTGCCTCGATTGCGACGCAGACAACTAACTGTAGCGCTTCTGGTGCCACTCCCACGCGCTGGCGATGATGACGTCCAGCTCCGCGAACTTCGGCTGCCAGCCCAGCTCCTTTTTGATTTTTTCAGAACTCGCCACCAGCACCGCCGGATCGCCCTCCCGGCGCGGGCACTCCTCCACAGGAATCGGACGTCCGGTCACGCGGCGCACCGAGTCGATCACCTCGCGCACGGTAAAGCCCTGTCCGTTGCCGATGTTGTAGATCAGGCGGTCGCGTCTTTCCAGCGCCGCCAGCGCCAGCAGATGCGCGTCGGAAAGGTCCTTGACGTGAATGTAGTCGCGGATGCAGGTGCCGTCGGGCGTCGGGTAGTCCTGCCCGAAGATCTTGATGCTGGCGCGTCTTCCCAGCGCGACATCGAGGATCAGAGGTATCAGGTGCGATTCCGGCTCGTGTGCCTCGCCGTAGCCCTCAATCGCGCCGGCGACGTTGAAGTAGCGCAGGCTGGCATAGCGGAACCCGTGAACGCGGTTGAACCAGCGCAGAATGTGTTCGACCAGCAGTTTGCTCTCGCCATAGGCGTTGGTGGGCTCGAGCTTGGCGTCTTCCAGAATGGGTGTGCCGACCGGCTCGCCGTAGCAGGCCGCGGTCGAACTGAACACCAGGCGGTCGTGCCCGGTAGCCAGCATCGCTTCCAGGAGCGTGAGAGTCCCCGCGGTGTTGTTGCGGAAGTAGATTTCGGGCCTTTGCATGCTCTCGCCGGCCTCTATGAGGGCGGCGAAGTGCATCACACCTTGGAAGCGGCCCAGAATCAGCGTCTTTTCAAGCAAGGTGCGGTCGGCGAGGTCGCCCTCGACAAAATCCGCGCCGGAAGCCACGGCCGACGGCTTGCTGTGACAGAGGTTGTCGTAAATCGTTACAGAATGCCCACCTGCCAGCAAAGATCGCGCGACGGTGCCACCGATATAGCCGGCCCCGCCGGTCACCAGGATTTTCATCAATTCTCCATGTGCGAACCGTTCGCACTACAACCAAAGTATAGGATTTGCGTTCCAAAGAGTGATTTGCCGGCGACCGGGGTTCATAGAAAATAGCAATCAAGCAAGCGCCGGCAGGGAATGGGGGTCAGTGCGCCGCATGGGTTATGTGCGTTTGTTTCCGAACCCCTCAGCCCGTTCGAACGCAACAATGATATGCTCTGGGCAACTCGTCGTAAGCGGCCAACAGATGACATTGGTAACCGCGCCAGACCGGGGAAGCGGGGTGCTTTGGGAGGTCCCCTAGAATCCGATGTTTTTCAGGGATTTGAACGTAATTTCCGGGGTCAGACGCTCTAAAATGGTTGTCTGAGGGTTGCGATTGTAAACGTAACTTGTTACCTCGGCGTCTCAGTTTGCGTCATACTTAACTACCCCTGCCGCTCTTTCGCGGAGCAGCCGAAACAAGGAATACATCCCGACCATGGCAGCACCTCTTCGCAGTGCAAATTCCGGCCCGCAGCAGAGCATGCAGTTTGCCCATTTCGGCGTTCTCAATGCCGGAGCGCAGAGCAAGGGCTCAATGCTCGCGTCCTTGTTCATCAACGCGATTGCCGGGCTGGTCATCGTTGTGCTCAGTCTGGCCGCAGCCAAGCAAGCCGTGCAGAGAAACCGGATGCTGACCGAGCTGGTGGTGCCGGTGGTGCAGAAGAAGGCCGAGCCGGTCAAACCCAAGGTTCTTCCCCCCAAACCCAAGCTTCCCGAGATCGCAAAGGTGGAGACGCCAAAGATCGTCGTTCCGCGGATCAAGCCACCCGAGTTGCCAAAGCAGCCGATTGTGAAAATGGACCAGCCCAAGCCGATGATTGCCCCCCCAGCGCCGCAACGCGTGATTGCACCCGCGGCTCCGGTGGCTGTGAGCCTGGCGCATCCGCAAGCGGCGTCGGTCCCGAATCACGACGCCCATCCTACCGCGGTTGGCCTGGGACATCCGGACAGCCCGATCAACAACCTTCACGGTCCCTCGGTTGCGCCGGTAAACATGGGACAGGGATTTGCCGGGATGAATGGCGCCAATACCGGGCATGGACCGCCGGCGACCAGGGTCGTACTTGGCAACGGCAGCCCGCAGAGCACCTCCATCAAGGGCAACGGGGTGGTGGCCGTAGCGGGTATCCCGCATGGGGTTCCCAATGGCACCGGCACAGGTCAACCCACCGGACAACAGGTGAGTCTTGGCCAGGCGCCGCCGCCGCCCGCGCCAAAGCAGGTTGCCGTAGCGGATGTTCGCGGCAACCCATCGCCGACGTTGATCTACAAACCCAAGCCGGCCTATACCGAGGAAGCCCGCCAGGCCCACATCGAAGGAGTTATCACCGTCCACATCCGAGTGCTGCCAACGGGCCAGGTTGAGGTTCTGGGTTTGGCCAACAAACTCGGGCATGGCCTGGACGAGGCCGCCATGCGCGCGGCAGAGGGCACCAAGTTCAAACCTGCAACCGATGCCTCAGGCCGCCCCATCTTGTGGGATGGCTATGTCACGGTCGCATTCCAACTCGCGGGGTAGGGGCGATTTCCGCCGCCGGTGGAAGCATCTATTGTTTTTATTGAGTTTAGCTCGTCTTGGGCCAATGGTTTTACGAACTCGTTCTACTTGATTACGAAGGTGGCCTCCAGGTCGCCACAGGGAGCTGCAAATCATGATTTCTCGTGCAAGATCCACCGCTGGTGCAACGCTAATCGCACTTCTCCTCGCGGCCACCTTCCCCGCGCTGGCGGGAGCGGCCATCTTCGGCAAGAAGAAAGTCGAACAGGACACGATGCCGGGCCGAAAGCTGACCCCCGCTCAAAATGCTTTGATCGACAAGGCCATCGGCCGCGAAAAGGAAGTGATCAAGGTGGTCAAGGAGCGCGCTCCCCTGGTCGAGACCTACATCCAGAACATGAAGCCGGACGCGCTGTTGCTGCAGGTGCCGGATTCAGACGAGCACCATCTGGCCCGCGTCGACTTCGGCAAGATCATCAACGACGACGCCTACAAGGATTACAAGGGCAACTTTGAAGCCAAGAAGAGCAAGCTCTCCTTCTTCAAGAACTCTTTCTCAGCCCTCGGCGGCATCTCCTCGAGCCTTCGCCTCACCTTCCATGAGTCCGGCTTCGTCCAGATGGTCCTCATGGACTCCAAAGACTTCGATCGGGAGCATTACAGCTTCACCTTCGTGCGCAACGACTTTCTCGGGAACATCCCGACCGCAGTATTCGATGTCTCGCCGATCAGCGGCAAGCGCGAGTTTGGGCGCTTCTTCGGGCGCATCTGGGTGGAAACCCACGACGGCAATGTGGTCCGCTTCAACGGCGACTTCGCCGGCTCCATCGAGACGATGAAGGAGTTCTATCACTTCGATAGCTGGCGCACCAACGTGCAGCCGAACCTGTGGCTGCCTACCTCCTTCTATGTGGAGGAGAGCGATCCCAGAAGCCCCGAGAATACGCTCCGGTTCAAAGCCATCAACTACGTCTGGGGCTATGCACTCAGGGTCCCGCCCACGGATGCGGAAAACACGTCCCTCAGCGTCGTGAACGCACAGGACGTCTCCAACGACGCTCCCGACGTGAGCCCCCTCGGCGCGCAGCGCGAGTGGCAGCAGCAGGCCGAGGACAATGTCATTGAACGGCTGTTCCAGGCCGGCCTGCTCGACGCTCCCAGCGATTTCGACAAGACGCTCGAAGCGCTGGCGAACAACATCCTGGTCTACAACAACATTCAGGTCAGCCGGCCCATCCGCGTGCGCACCCTGCTGACCGAGCCGCTGGAGTCGCTCGCCGTCGGCAACACCATCATCCTCTCCAAGAGCCTGATCGACACCACCAGCGTGATGACCACGGATGGCGCGCAGCAGGAAGGCAACCTGGATGCGCTTCTGGCATTCCAGTTGGCGCACATCATTCTGGACCATCGCCTGGACACCAAGTACGCATTCAGCGATCGCCTGCTCTTCCCTTCCACGTCCGTCTTCGAACGCATCCCGATGCACCACACCGACATCGACAACGAAGCGGCCGCCAAGAAAGCCATGGACCTTATGAACGCGAAGGAACTCGCTGGCAAGGAGCAGTACTTCGGCCTCTATCTCGAGCAACTGCAGCAGCGGCTGAAGGGCTTGACCGCCCTGAATACGCCGGTGATCGGGGACGCTCTGATCAAGAGCGACAAGGACCCGACCTTCTGGATGCAGGCCATGGTTTCCAAAGGCATCAAGCTGGACATGAAGGACCTGAAGCAGCAGGCGGCCATGCCGCTGGCCAGCTTCCTGCGGTTCGATCCCTGGACCGATCAGGTCGTCAAGATGACTTACAGCTTCGAGCCGATTATCAACGAGCGCGACAAGATGCCGTTCGAGGTCGAACCCGTCTACCTGAAGCTGGCTTACTATGCTCCGCCGGCGGCACCGGTCGCGCCGCCGGCAGTCGCAGCCCCCGCGCCCGCGACTGCAGCCGCGGATACTGGAGCGCAGCCCGCTGCTGCACCAACGACTCCCGTCGCGCCACAGTAGCAGTCAACCCGAAGCGAGGGCAGTATTGCGGATTGCCCCGGCCCAGAGGTTTGCAGAGGCCATGTGTCTTATGACAGTAGGCAAACACGTGCTTTCCCAGGAGATGGAATGCTGAAGACCTTGATTGTGATCGGATCGCTCGCTGGCGTACTCTCCATCGCCACCGCAGCGCACGCCCAGGCAATGCCAACCGCGGTTGCCAAAGGCACCCTCCAGGTTGGGGGCGGATACTCCCTGGCGACCCCCGACTATGGCAACAAAAACGTCCAGGGTCTAAGCATATTCGGCGATTTCGACTTTCGTCCGCACTTCGGAGTGGAAGCGGAATACCACTACATCTCCATCGTTACACCCACTGACCTCGGCGAAAACTCGTTCCTGGCCGGGCCACGGTACGTCTACAACCGTGGCCGCTTCAGTTTCTATGCCAAGGGCCTTATCGGAATCGGCGACCTCGTTATCCAGGAGACGCAGGACAATCCTCAGGGGGGAGCCGGGACCTACTTCACGTATGGACTCGGCGGTGGAGTCGACATCAGGGTCACAAAACACATCATCGTGCGGGCCATCGACTCCGAGTATCAACATTGGAACCTGGGAAACGGCCTGACACCGATTGCGTACACGGTTGGGGCCGCATACCGGTTCCGCTGAAGCCCCCTCCGCAGCCACAATTCGACTAACCAAACGAGAGCGACAGAACCTATAATCGCTCTCGTTGCGCTTAACCCTGCCCAGCACGGAGTTCCTCTTGATCGGACGACCACAGCGTGTTTCATGAATCCGCGTCTGCCGAGGTTGCTTCATGTGGGACCCGGCAACCAGCCGCGGCCCATGAAGTCTGTGCGCCACGTCTGCTGCTTATGAAACACGCTCTGGCGCTAACGTTCCTTCTCGGGGGATCATCCGTTGTCTACGGTCAGGCTATGCCAACCGCGTCGCGCACGGCTGACGCTCAAATCGGCGGCGGCTACAGCATCGCCAGACCCGGCTACGCACCCCAGACCTTCCCGGGATTCACGGCGTACGCAGATTTCGACTTTCGGTCCCACCTCGGCGCGGAAGCTGAGTTCCACCAGGTCTACAGCACCCGCGGGGACGGGAGCTACGAGAGATCGTATGAGATTGGCGGGCGCTATTTCCGTACCTACGGCCGGGTGGTCCCCTACGTCAAAGCGATGATCGGGCGGGGAGACTTCAATTATCCCTTTGGCAACGCCGACCTCGCCTACACCCTCTATGCGGGCGGAGCCGGTGCGGACTTCAAGCTTGGCCCGTTCCTGCGGATTCGCGCGGAGTATGAGCTCCAGAAGTGGACCAACTTCCCCAACGGAGGCCTGACGCCGCAGATTGTGACCTTTGGCATCGCCTACCACCTTGCCGGCAAAGCCGGATCGAGGTAGCCCGCCGCAACCGCTCCCTCCCTTGCCCGAGAAACTCCAACGCCCCAGGCCGGGCGGACCATGGGGCATGAAGTCATGCTGCCGCAAGAAAGTAAAGACTGCTAGAAGTGATAGGCCACGCCGATGGTCGGCATGGAGATGATCTCGTAGCGGTTCGTGGAAAGATCCAGCGTCCCCGATGTCAATCCGAAGCTCGGGGTCTTGGTCAAAAAGCACCGGTATTCCGCGCGAATGTCGAAACTGGGGCTGAGTTCGTACGCCAATCCGCCTCCGAAGAGGCCGGCCACGCCCTTCGTACTCTTGGTTCCCAACAGGTTCGTCTCATTGTCCAGGACCGGAGTGAAGATGAGCGTACCTATCCCGGCCTCGAGAAATGGGTTGTAGCGCTTGAAGGTGAGGCCGAAAACATACGCCCCGGTAACCTCCTGCTGGCGCGAGTGGATGCGCACATTCGGGTCGAAATTCGCCAGGAACTTCTGGTTGTCCTGCGCGAAGCTGTAGTTCACTTCGATTGCACTGCGCGGCGTCAGCATATACCGGTAGCTGAGCATCAATCCCAGAGCGCCGGTCATACTCTGCTGCACATCGTTGGCGCCGTGAATGGTAGGACCGAAGATTCCGGTGCCGCTGAAGCTAACATCCTGCCGGCTCTCCTGCGCGTACCCTGCAGCGGCCGAAAGCATCAGCACGCCCAACAACATCGTCTTCTTCATTCTTTGTTTCTACCCCTTCTTGTTGCTTCTCGGACATGTACCGGGGCCCAAAGCGACGCGCCTCGCATCGCACCGAACACCAGTACGGTTACTCCCATCCATTGTACCCGTAGCCGCGCCCCCTGGGGCGGCCTGACGCAAGAAGGCCGGAGATTCAAACCTCGAATCCCCGGCCTCTCTTCTATCCCCGTGCACCTACTGTTGGGGCGCGGAGGGAGGAGCGCCACCGCCGCCGCCAGGACCGCGCTGGGGCATGGCGTCGAACTTCGTCTGCTGGCCAGGCGTAAGCAGGGTCCTGATCTTCTTGTTCTCGTCCGCGCGCATCGCTTGCATCTTGGTGCGCATGTCCGGGTCCTGCGACGCCATCAGGTCGGCGCGCTTCTTCGCGTCTGCATCGTAGATGGCCTTGATCTTCGTCTTCTGATCGGCGGTCAGCGGTCCAACGGCGTTGTCCAGGTTGGCTACCCGCTGGTCCGAGGTCATTTGCATACGTCCGCCGCCGCCGCCCTGCGCCATCATCGGCACCGTGCCGAGCGCGGCAGTACACAGTGCCACTACGCCTATGCGCGCGGCCCACTTGCGAATCGTCATCATGTTCATTGGCTGTCTCCAGTGTCGATGCCGGCATAAACTCTCCGGCGGACAAGTCTACAGACGGACAACCCGTCCCGAGAGTTTGAGCGGTGAAAAACAAATTTCCTGGATGGGATTCTCAAGCCCTGAACCGGCGCGCTCAAACTCCCCGTTCCGCGTGAAAGGAATAGGGATCGCCGTGTGCCGCGGCGTACGCTTCCACCACCTTGAGGAAGGCCACGGCTACATGCGACAGGCTCGCCTGGCGCCGGTAGACCAGCCGCAGCTTCCGCTCCAACTGCAACTCCTTCACCCGCACCCGCACCAGCGCGCCGCTGGCCAGCTCCGTCCGCACCGTCAGTCCAGGCACCAGCGCCACGCCGTTGCCCATCTCCACAAAGCGCTTGATCGCCTCCAGCGACGGCAGTTCCACGCCCATCCGCAGCGGCGTCTTGTAGCGCTTGAAGGTGTCGATCACCTTCTGCCTCTGCGGGGAAGAAATATTGTGCGCAATAAAGTTCTGCGTCCCCAGCTGCCGGATCGACACCTCCTCCGCCTCGGCCAGCGGACTGTTCGGATTGACCACAAAATCCAGCTCGTCGCGATACACCACCACCGACCGGATATCTTCGTCGTCCGGACGGAAGCTCAACACCCCGATCTCGACCGAATGCATCAGCACCTCGTCGGAGATGCGGCTCGCCAGCGCCCGCTGCACCGTGACCTTGATGCGCGGATTCCGCCGCCGGAACTCATCCAGCATCGGCAGCAGATAGAGGCACGTGTACTCGTTGGCCGCCAGGTTCAGCCGCCCGCGATGCAGCTCCCGCAGCTCATGCAGCGCGCCGGCGGCTTCCGTGCGCAGGTTCAGCAGCTTCTGCGCATACTCGCGCAACACCTCGCCCGCGTCGGTCAGCGTGCCATCGCGCGACGACCGCTCCAGCAGCACTTCGCCCAGCTCCGCCTCCAGCTTGGCGATCGCCTGGCTCACCGCCGGCTGGGTTCGGTGCAACCGCGTGGCTGCGCGCGAGAAACTGCGCTCCTCCGCCACCGCAAGAAACGTCTCCAACTGAAACAGATCCACGGCCTCACCCTCCCAGGGCCCCAAACCGCCCGATGATGAATACTTCAATTAGAAATTATGATACTCATCCCTGATACTATAAGCCTGCGTTATTCTATAACTCGAGGAGTCGAGGTCGCCCTATGTCCGTGACAGAACCCCCGGTCGTTCCCAACCAGATGACGCAAGGTCCCCGCGTCTATTTCTTCGACACCACCCTGCGCGACGGCGAGCAGTCGCCCGGCTGCACCATGCACCGCGGCGAAAAGCTGCGCCTGGCGCACCAGATCGCAGGCCTTGGCGTCGACATCCTCGAAGCCGGCTTCGCCATCGCCTCCGAGGGCGACTCCGAGTCCATCCGCATCATCGCCCGCGAAATCCGCGGCCCCGTCATCGCCTCGCTCGCCCGCTGCAAGCGCGAGGACGTCGAAGCCGCCGCCCGCTCCATCGAGCCCGCCGCGCGCGCCCGCATCCACACCTTTCTTTCCACCTCCGACCTGCACCTCGCCGCCAAGCTCCAGATCACGCGCGAGCAGGCGCTGGACCAGATCGCCGCCATGGTGGCTCTTGCGAAGACTTATTGTGGTGACGTTGAGTTCTCGCCCGAAGACGCCACCCGCACCGACCGCGACTTCCTGGTCAAGGTCTGCGAGGTCGCTATCGAGGCCGGCGCCACCACCCTCAACCTGCCCGACACCGTCGGCTACTGCATCCCGCAGGACTACGCGCAGATGTTCACGGACGTGCGCGCCCGCGTGCCGGGGATCGAGAACATCATCCTCTCCGCGCACTGCCACGACGACCTCGGCCTCGCCGTCGCCAACACCATCGCCTCGGTGGAAGCCGGCGTCCGCCAGGTCGAATGCGCTATCAATGGCATCGGCGAGCGCGCCGGCAACGCCTCGCTGGAAGAACTTGCCGCCATCTTCACCACGCGCAAGGACAAGCTGCCCTACCGGCACAACATTGTGATGAGCAAGCTCTACCCCACCAGTCAGATGCTGGCCGAGTGCATCACCTTCGGCGCCGCGCCCAACAAGGCCATCGTCGGCGCCAATGCATTCGCGCACGCCGCCGGCATCCACCAGCATGGCGTGATGGTGAACCCGCTGACCTACGAGATCATGACGCCGGCCTCCGTCGGCGTGCCCCACAACTCGCTCGTCCTCGGGAAACACAGCGGCCGCCGCGCGCTTGAACAGCGCTACGTCGAGCTCGGCCACCCGCTCACCCGCGAACAGCTCAACGCCGTCTACACCCGCTTCACCGAACTCGCCGACCGCAAGAAGACCATCTACGACCAGGACCTGCTCAGCCTGCTCAAACCCGAACCGAAAGTCTCAGCCATCGCATAAGTAGTTTCATGGAGCAAGAGTATGGAAACTGACGAGCGCCTCCGTAGAAATCTAACTCTAGCGCTAGCCGCGTCCGCGGGAATGTTGCTGCTGATCTTCCTCGAAGCAATTGCGCTTTGGCGTTACAGCCTGCCTTGGGCTCAAGCGAGATGGAGTGCTGGGGAATGCGCCATTTTAGCGGTATCGTTGGGCTTTACCGGGATTATCTCGATCATCAGAGTTCGTAAACAAGTCCTGCCACGGAGTTCCAAATAATGCGTTTGAAGATAGCCATCCTCGCCGGCGACGGCATCGGCCCCGAAGTCACCGGCGAAGCCGTCAACATACTCAAAGCTGTCGCCGAGTTCGGCGGCCACGACTTCACCTTCGTGCCGCTGCTGGTTGGCGGAGTCGCCATCGACGCCACCGGCTCGCCGCTGCCCACGGCCACCCTCGAAGCCTGCCTCGAATCCGACGCCGTCCTGATGGGCGCGGTCGGCGACAACAAGTTCAACGCGCTTCCGCCCGACAAGCGCCCCGAAGCCGGCCTGCTCCAGATTCGCCAGGCCCTCGGCGGCTACGCCAACCTGCGCCCGTCCATTGCCTATCCCGCGCTCGCGGAAAACTCGCCGCTCCGCGCCGAAGTCATCCAGGGAGCCGACATCCTCTTCGTCCGCGAGCTGCTCGGCGGCCTCTACTTCGGCTCGCCCCGCTGGTGGAATAAGGAGCCCGGCGCGCCAGGAGGCGGAGAAGCCATCAACACCATGCGCTACACCAAGGCCGAGGTCGTCCGCGTCGCTCGCGTGGCCTTCGATCTGGCTGCCAAGCGCCGCAAGAAAGTCACCTCCGTCGACAAGGCCAATGTGCTCGAAGTCTCCCAGCTCTGGCGCGCCACCGTCACCGAAGTCGCCAAGGACTACCCCGAGGTCACGCTCGAACACCAGCTCGTCGACTCCATGGCGATGCACATCATGAATATCCCGCGCAACTTCGACGTCGTCCTCACCGAGAACCTCTTCGGCGACATCCTCTCCGACGAGGCCGGCGTCATCACCGGCTCGCTCGGGATGCTGCCCTCGGCCACCATCGGCGGCGCAGTCAATCTCTACGAGCCCGTACACGGCTCCGCGCCCGACATCGCCGGCCAGGGGAAGGCCAACCCTCTCGGCGCCATCCTCACCGCCGCCATGGTCCTGCGCCACTCCGCAAATCTGGAACAGGATGCCGCGGCAATCGAAGCCGCCGTCGGCCAGGTCCTCACCGCCGGCCACCGCACCGCCGACATCGTTCGCCGCAACGCAGCGGCCACCGACTCCCCGCAGCACCTCGTCTCCACCACCGAGATGGGCAAACTCGTCCACCAGGCGCTCGCCGAATCCATCGACCGCCGCCAATCCATGCACGCCGTCTAACCCCTAACTACTTAACACGGATTTACACCGATGACACCGATCAAAAAAAATCCGGATAGACACACGAGGCCCCGCAAGCTGACTGTGATCCTACCTGTCACCAGATCGGTGTCATCGGTGCAGATCGGTGTTAGGCCTCTCGCGATTTTCGCGCTGGCGACGCTCTCCGCAATCTCTTTCGCCGCCGGGGCGCCCAAGCCCGAGAAGCCCCAGCCCGAGAACGTCGAATGGCTGTGGCAGTACACGCCCGACGCCACCAACAAAGAGGGCCGCGAGAACGACCTGACCACCGACCTGCGCTTCAAGCCGTTCCTCGACCAGTTCCTCACCGCGCCGCAGACCTTCTGGGGCATCCCCATCAACGGCAAGCAGCCGTCGCTCGCCGAAACCGCACTCGTCCACCTCACCGTTCCCGGCAAGGTGCTCGCCGACGAGAACCGCTACATCTCCATCTCCGGCCACGCCGTCCACTTTGCGCCCGCGCGCGGCCTGCTCTGGGTCGACCTCAACGGCAAGCAGCATCTGGTCGCCTTCGCCGCGCTCGACTGGATCAAGCAGGGCCGCCCCACCACCGACCCAGCCGCCGAATACACCCTCTGGCTCTTCCCCGACGAGCCGCTCGCACCGGCAGCGACTGGATCGGCCCCGCAAGGCAAGGGCGCGCCCGACCGCATTCCCCCCGCGCTCGTGAAAGCCATCGCGCGCTGGGCAGCCGAGCCGCTTCCCGGCTCCGGCATCGTCCAGAACATCACCCACGCCATCCTCGTCGATCCTGACGGCACGCCCCACGAAGTGGCACCCTCCGCGCTCGGCGTCGCACCGCCCGCGCCGAAGACCGACACCGACACCGGCGCACCGGTACTCAAACCACGCAACTGACCACGAAGAACGCAGCACGGACAACGCACAACGCCACACCGGAAAATCCTATGACGACACCAAACACCACTCCCCGCACCCTCTTCGAGAAAGTCTGGCAGTCCCACCTCGTCGCCGAGCCCGCAGGCGAGCCGTCGATCCTCTACATCGACCTCCACCTCGTCCACGAGGTCACCTCGCCCCAGGCATTCGACGGCCTGCGCGTCGCCGGCCGCAAAGTGCGTAGACCCGATAGAACGATCGCGACTGTCGACCACAACGTCCCCACCACCTCCGTGCAGGACCGTCTCGTCATCACCGACCAGATCTCGAACGCCCAGGTTAATGCGCTGCGCAAGAACTGCGCCGAGTTCGGCATTCAGTTCTTCGACGTGCAAGATGTAGACCAGGGCATCGTCCACATGATCGGCCCTGAGCTGGGGGCCACCAAGCCCGGCAGCACCATCGTCTGCGGCGACAGCCACACCGCCACGCATGGGGCCTTTGGTGCTTTGGCTTTTGGGATAGGGACGAGCGAGGTCGAGCACGTCCTCGCCACGCAAACCCTGCCGCAGGCGCAGGCGAAGACCTTCCGCATCACAATCGACGGCGAACTTCCCTTCGGCGTCACCGCCAAGGACATCATCCTGGACATCATCGGCCGCATCGGGACCGACGGCGCCACCGGCTACGTCATCGAGTACGCCGGCTCCGCCATCCGCGCCCTTTCCATGGAAGGCCGCATGACCGTCTGCAACATGAGCATCGAAGCCGGGGCCCGTGCCGGCCTCATCGCCCCCGACGAGACCACCTTCGCCTACCTCAAGGGTCGCCGCTTCTCGCCCAAAGGCGCAGCGTGGGAAGAAGCCGTCGCCCATTGGAAGACCCTGCCCTCCGACCCCGACGCGAAGTTCGACCGCGAACTCCACATCGACGCCTCCACCCTAGCCCCAGCCGTCACCTGGGGCACCTCACCGGGGATGACGACCACCATCAACGCCTCCGTTCCCACCCTCGCTGACGCCAAGACCGACGCTGACAAGAAGTCCTTCGAACGCGCCTACGAGTACATGGGGCTGAAGCCGGGAACGCCGATCAGCGATATAAAGATCGACACCGTCTTCCTCGGCTCCTGCACCAACGGCCGCATCGAAGACCTCCGCGCCGCCGCCGCCATCGTCAAGGGCCACCACGTCGCCACCAAAATCCGCGCCATGGTCGTCCCCGGCTCGCAGGCGGTCAAGCGCCAGGCCGAATCCGAAGGCCTCGACGCTATCTTCAAAACCGCCGGCTTCGAGTGGCGCGAGCCCGGCTGCTCCATGTGCCTCGCCATGAACCCCGACATCCTCCAGCCCGGCGAGCGCTGCGCTTCGACAAGCAACCGCAACTTCGAAGGCCGCCAGGGCCGCGGAGGCCGCACCCACCTCGTCAGCCCGCAGATGGCCGCCGCCGCCGCCATCACCGGCCACTTCACCGACATCCGCACCTGGAAAGGTTGAGCTGGGCGAGATCGATGAAATTTCCGCAGACACTTACAGTAACGGTTCGCGATGCACACACAGATTCAGTTGTGAGCAATGTCGCGTTCGTACTAACGCTAAAAGCGCAAGCCAAGAACGACTATTCGGTCGGACCTATAATCACTGACGCTAACGGCAGGCTGATTATCTCGAGCAAAGACTGTCAAGACGCGATTCGACGGGCGCAAGAAATGTTCATCATGGATTACTCGGGCGATCTATCTACGTGTGGACGTACCGCGGAACTCAAGCTCCATCCCCCCGAGTACTTGCGAAAAATGATCTCGCAATTTGAGGCGTCTCCGGAATTTTGGGGTGAGGGATTCCACGATCCTGAGCAGCTAATGACCTGTCTAAGAAACGTTGAGAATGATCGCTATGAGCCACTGAGTGTTCTCTTGTATGAGGACGAAATCTACAGAAACCCCAAAGTTGACCTGCGGATCGTGAATCGCAAGACCTCGCAAGCACAGAAGTCCGGAGCCTCCAATGAAACCCATTAATGAGTTGACCTCCACCGCCGTCCCCCTCCCGTTGCCCAACATCGACACGGACCAGATCATCCCCAAGCAGTTCCTCAAGCGCATCGAGCGCACCGGCTACGGCGACTTCCTCTTCTTCGACTGGCGCCGCCTGCAGGAGGGTCCAAACGCAGGCAAACCCGACCCATCGTTCGTCCTCAACAACCCCGCCTACAAGGGTTCGCAAATCCTCATCGCCGAACGCAACTTCGGCTGCGGCAGCTCCCGCGAGCACGCCGCCTGGGCGCTCGCGCAGTACGGCTTCCTCGCCGTCATCGCCCCCACCTTCGCCGACATCTTCTTCTCCAACGCCGGCAAGAACGGCATCATCCTCGTCCGCCTAAGCGAAGAGGACGTCCAAACCCTCCTCGCCCGCAGCACCGCGAACCCCGCGCACAAACTCACCATCAACCTCGAAGCCCAAACCGTCACCGACGACCAAGGCTTCAAGGCCACCTTCGAAATCGACCCGTTCCGCAAATACTGCCTGCTCAACGGACTCGACGACATCGGCCTCACCC
>Ga0181529_10001467_pt1 | contig 30267 bp, 24 predicted proteins | sample PEATcosm2014_Bin_36_FD_119763 | JGI IMG/M metagenome (GOLD analysis project Ga0181529, IMG submission 119763) | Peatland microbial communities from MTU Mesocosm Facility, Houghton, MI, USA - PEATcosm2014_Bin10_30_metaG | ecosystem: Environmental > Terrestrial > Soil > Wetlands > Peat | place... | reverse complement strand
TATCGTTCAGAGTCTTGAAGTCGTCCAGGTCGATGAGCAAGAGTGCGCCCCTCTTTTCACGGCGAGGCTCGGCCAGCGTTTTCTCCAGCCGTTCCCGCAAGAGGAGGCGGTTGGGGAGGCCGGTGAGAACATCGTAGAAAGCGAGGTTGTGGATGCGGGCGTCGGCAGCCTTTCGATCCGTAATGTCGGTATTGATGGAGAGGATGGAACGCGGACAGCCATCTTCGCCGCGCAACAGGGTATTACGGCTCTCGACGATAAAGGTCCGGCCATCCTTATGGCACTTTGAGATTTCGCAGGTCCAGTCTCCATGCTGCAACACGGAGGAAAAGACACCCTTCACTTCCGCGGTGCTTTGAAAGAAGACATCTTCGACGCGCCGGCCCAGCACCTCCGCGGCGGTCCATCCGAAGAGACGCTCCGCTCCCTTGTTCCAGTAGAGGATGTTGCTCTCCATGTCTTGGACGAAGATCGCATCCTGGGCCTTGTCGAGCAATTCGGACTGCTCGCGCAAGCGGCTGTGCGCGGCCTCCAGGTTGCGGCGCGACAAGACCGACTCGGTGATATTGCGAAAATATACGGACATGCGGCCCGGCCGCGGGAAACAGCGCAACTCGTACCACAGGCCCTGTTCCTCGTTCTGCGCCTCCAGCACGCTTGCACTAGTTTTGACGGCGGCGGCGTGCAAGCCGGCTAGCATGGATTCGGAGAAGAAGCCGGGGATCGTATCGGGGACGATGCCATTCAAGGCCGCCTGCCGTTCGACCCCGAGTTCGGTGCAGGCTGCATCGTTGAGATAGACCAGCCTGAACGCTGAATCGAGGGAGATGAAGCAATCTGAGATGCTCTCCAGCACCTCCGATTCGATTCGGAGGGACTGAGTGCGCTCCCGCTCGACAATGTACGCTTCGCGGTATCGGGTTACCAGGTTCAGCAGCAGCCCGAAGCACGCATAGCTGAGACAGAAGGCGATGGTCAGGTAGAGCGAGCCGCCAGAAAACACCCGTATCAAGCGGGGGAAGAAGCAGCAGAGGAGGATCAATGGGGCAAGCAGAATGACTTTGGCCAGGGCTCTTCCCATGAAAGGCGAATTCATCAAGCGGTTGAACACCAGCAGGGGGAAGAACCAGATCAGATAGAGAAACAGGCAGTGGGGATCTCCCGTGCCGAGAAGAGAAACAAAGATTCCGGCGCAAAGGTAGGCGGCGTAGAACTGCATCGCGACAGACGCCACACTCTCGGCGGCGACCCGGCGAAAAACGATCGTGGTGACCAGAACGCCCAAGGCGAAGAGGCCGCCGGAGAGCACCAGCACCGCCTCATCCCCGCTCACTGCCCCGTGCAGCATCGGAGACACACCGGTTCCCGTCGCAAGCAGAGCGAGGGTTGAGGAAATCAAGAGCGCGCTGCGAGCCAGGGCGCTCGGAGATCCCTCTTCGCGGTCTATTTCACTCATGCTGGCCCCATGCAACTATCCGGCTTTGCCTTTTCGATGGCTTAACCTCAAACGCAAGTCACGCGCCGGCGCCAATGCGCCCGGCGAGGTTCAGTGCATCCGGTCCAATGAATGCGCAATGGCCCGCGCCCGCCGCGAGCCGGCGCGGACAATTCATAAGACCGGGTCTAGAGTCCCAGTGCGGCTATCGGACGGAAAGGCTGTTTCGTTCAGGGGTAGCACGTGACTAAAGTGTGAGGAATCAGCCGGATCGCGGTTTTGGATCTTTCACTCATTGGCTGCACAGATGCCATCCGGCAGACGGACAAAGACGCAATTGCACTTCTTTGCTTGAAGAGATCGGAGTTAGCCGCGCGGAATCGTCTTCCATGCGGGGGAGCGAGTCTTCCTTCGTATTGGCGGTTCCATTGGATTGGTTCGAGCGGAGATGTGCGCGACACGTTTCTCGCGCCAAAAACAGCACGGCAACAATCAACCAAATATTCATGTGAACCAATCCTGCCGCGTGCCGCCAGGAAGACCAAAGCACGGCAATGGCGGGCAGTTACACCTGGTTGATTACAAGGGACCAAGCCTGGATTGCGCCCGGCGTTTGTTCACAAGCTGGCTGCGAACGATAGAATTTATGAGGCCGCCTGAGTCCATGGCCGCGGGAATGGAGAAAGCTTGAAGAAGAACCAGTTGATTCTGGGGTTGGTGGTGTTTGCGGCGCTGGTGGCGCTGGTGGTGTGGGGACGCGACCGGATTCACTTCGATTTTGGCGTCTTCCGGTCGCAGCTTGCGCTGGCCGACTGGCGCAAGATCGCCATCGCCTTCGGCTGCATCTACGTGGGCTACCTCTTCCGGGCGGTGCGCTGGGCGCTGTTGCTGCGCCACCACAAGAAAGTGCCGCTCTTCTCTCTGCTGGGCACGCAGGTGATGGGGTTTACCGCCATCGCGCTGATCGGGCGCGTGGCGGACCCGGTTCGTCCCTACCTGGTGTCAAGAAAGACCGGCCTGCCTCTCAGCTCGCAACTGGCTGTCTATATTGTCGAGCGGATGTTCGACATGGGCTCGATGGCCCTGATCTTCTCGACCGTTCTGTTGACCACGCACGAAGCCCTGCCGCACCCCGAGCTTTTGCTGCGCGTGGCCAAGAGCGGTCTGGTCGTGACCGCCGCGATGGCCGCCTTCACCATAGGGGTTCGCTTGGCCGGTGGCTTTGTGGCAGCTTTCCTGGAGAAGAGCATGGGCTTGTTCTCCACCAAGTTGGGTCATTCGGTGGGCAACAAGATTCGCACCTTCCGCTCCGGACTGGACACCATGCGCTCCTTCTCCGACTTTGGCATGGCCGCGACGCTTTCGCTGGGCATGTGGGGCCTGATCACGCTGGCCTATCTGGAGACCACCAACGCCTTTGTGGCCAGCCCGCAATTGGCATCGATGACCTTGGCACGCTGCATGGTCTTGATGGCCTCGAGCATGGTGGCCAGCGGCTTTCAACTTCCTGTCTTGGGCTGGTTCACGCAGATCGGAATCGTTGCCGCGGCGTTTTCCAGCTTCTTCGGCGTGGCGGCTGAGCCGGCTACCGCCTGCGCCACCACCCTGCTCGCTGTCACCTTCCTGGGCATCATCCCGGTGGGGCTGATCTGGGCGCGGTTCGAGCATGTAAGCCTGCGCAAGGTAGCCGCGGAGAGCGGCCACGCCAGCGAGGAGTTGCAGGATGAGGGCGCACCGGAATCTCTGGACTCCGAAGCATAGCCAAGATCAGGTCAAACGAGCGAAGCGGCGCGACGACTCGGGAAAGTCAACGCCGGTGACAAACCAGGCCACCGCGCCGCAGCCCGCAGCCAACAGAATCGAGCTGAGACGCAATCCGGCTGCCGGCGGCATGGGAGAGCCCTGAATCGACGTAAAAACTGCGCCGGCCACAACGGTGAAAACGGCGATCCATTGGTAGAAGCGCAGCCCCAGGATGCATATGGTTTGCGGCTCGCCGCGATAGGCCTCCTCGACAAAGCGCCCGGCGCCCGACAATAGGAAATACATACCGCAGATGAATGTGGATGAGGAGTGTAACTGGAGCAAGCGCAGCAGCGCGGCGGCGACCACCGCATTCCACAGGATCGAATAGACCGGCGTGGCGTGAATCGCGATGCCGGAAAACTCAGAGAGCCGGCAGACGCGGGTGCGGGGATGCGTATAGCGAATCCCAGGGAGCCGCTCGCTGGCGCGCCCGTGACAGCATCCCTGGACCAGGCAACGCAGCCTGCCAATGCCCTGAATCCAGGGCGCGGCGACGCAGATGGCCGCGAATGCGACCCACAGATCGACATGGAGGAAGAGCGCGAAAGCGCCTCCCAGGGCGGCTCCCAACACTCCCCCATAGAAGCCCATGGGGCGCAGCAGGGCCGGCGAGCCCTCCACCCACTGCGCCCACAGCGCCGCGCCAACCGTGGCGCAGAAAAAGATGCTGGCGGTCAAGAGCGCGTGCCCAGGGCCGAGCAACTGATCGATGATTGCCATGCCGACCAGAGAAGCCGCGGCCGCATAGCCGCCGTGGTTGATGATTCTCACCGGACCGATGCGCCACTCCTTCCAGGAGTTTGCCACCCACTCGGCGGCGTGCAGGATGGCTGCCCAGATTTGGCCCGCGCGGGCCACCAGCGCATAGGCCAGAATTCCGGCCAGAATATCGGCGATGGAATGCATGCCGGTGGCGACGCAACTGACGCCCACCAGGGCCGCCCAAGTCCACCAGACGATTCTTTTCCAGCGCTTCCCTTCTCCCAGCGCGGAGGCGGCGATCAGCGCCCAGACAATGTGGAAGGAAGGAAAGGCGGCGATCCCCGAGTAGGGCGTTCTCTCCCAAGTCAAGAAGTAGCCGAAGAGCGCGGCGGGAACGAAGGGGCGCGGCGGGACATAGAAGGGCAAAAGCAGATACAGAGGAAAGACGAGCGCCATGGCCAGCAATGCCTGCCACGCGAAGCGCCTGAGCGCATAGCCGGAAACAGCGAGCAAAGGCGTCAGCAACACGACCAGGTAGGTGCTGGCATAGACAGCTTCCGCTTGCTCGACGACGGGAAGGCGGTATTCGAAGGGCAAATAGGTGGCGGCCGCGCCAGCGGATGGCCCGACCCGCCAGATCAGCTCAAAGAGCGCCAGCCAGGGTAGCAGCACCACCAGGTACACGCGAAAGCGTTCCAGCAGAAAAGGGGCTTCGGGGCAGTCGCGAGGTAGCCAGACGGACGACGTTGGCTGGCCAAAGCGGCGGCGCAAGTCGGGCAGTTCGTAGCCAAGAACGAGCGCGGCACTGGCCAACGCCACGCTGGGAGTAACAAGCCACAAGCCACTAACCGAGCCGCAGTAGATGGAGGCGCCGGCGCAGGCTAGGACGAATCCACCGTAAATGGGATGGGGAACCAGGCTGTAGATGCCATTCTCGACGAAGCGCGACGGAGGAAAGGCATTCATGGGCAAGCCATGTCCGTAGCGCCAAAGGGCAAACATGCCCATCGCCAGGGCCGCGAGGCCAGAGACTGTCAGCAAGGCTCCGCAAAGGGGCGAATGCAGCGCGGGAAGATGGACCGCTCGCCCGGATTCATGAGCCCATAGCGCCAAAGCCAGCGGAAGAACGACGACAAAGAACGCTCCGTAGAGCACCTTGGGCAGATGAGAACGAATCATAGCTTCCAATGAACCACCTCGTGAATTGCCCAGCCATTGCTGCCGCGGTCCTGCGCGGTCAGGGCGCCCCGGCTTCTCCATTTATGCTCTTCGATGTTGAAAAGAGAGCGCGGGAGCAATTTGGCGAGGGCCGGCGCCCCAGGTAACACTGTAGAGCCCAACCGTCCGGCGCGCAGAGGAAAACTCTCCTCCATGCGCAGAGTAACTCCGGCCACTGCGACCTCACTGTCGGAGACCGACTGAATCTCGCATGGTTTGCCGTTATGGAGCGCGAAGCTGGTCGAATACGGCCCCTGCCAGTCGACCCAGGCCAGCGAGTCTTGCTCTGAAACGAAGCGTCCCCAGCGCAGTTGGCTCATGGGCAACTGCCACGGAGCCAGCGTCAGGGTGAGGCACTCGGCATACCCCAGACCGGCGAATTCACGCTCTCCCACGCGAAGATGCACCGAGGATCTTGGCTGAAGGCAGTTCCAAGTTACAGACCCGCCCGCACTCTCGAAGACGGTGCGTTGATAGGGAGCGGCATCGGCCTGCCAGCGTCCGGAAACTCCCAGCCTAGGAAACTCCACCAGGATTTCGCTGGGACTCGAGGAGAGCCGGTAGCGAGTCATGGAAGAATGCGACTCCGCCAATCCCTCATTCATGGAAAGGATGCTGCTATATGCCGCATGGACCCCGCGCCAGGACAGGTCGGCGCAGTAGAGGACAGCGGCGTCGCCCCGATCGGTGACGCAATCCATGTACCACTTGACCAATGAGAACTGACTCGGCATCGGGCGCAGTCAGATTCCTTTCCGTGCAGAACCCCGAAGTTGGAAATACGTTTGGAAGGTCCAATTCTATTCCCGTCCGCCGTCCCGATGGTCCAAAATCGAGCCCGACCGCTCAAGCCTGGGAGGCAAATCTGGAGTCTCCGCCAGGATCGTGGGTTCGCTGAACCGGATCGTTTCCGGAGCGACTGCCCCGCCCGTCATTAACATGCTCATGGCTTGTTCCATGTTCAGGTCGGTCTCGGTGACCCATGCCAGGGGAAGTATCTGGAGAAAGGCGGAAGTGGGGTTGATGGCGTTGGGCAGCAACACGGCGGCCAGCGGTTCGCCGGTGGTGGAATCGACCAGAGTGCGGGTCAGGAAGCCGATGCTCTTTTGGCCGCGAACCGGAAAGTCGACCAGGACGACGCGCTGGCTCGATTCCTTCTTGGCCATCATGGAATCGAGCAACTGGCGCACCGAGCTGTAGACCTTGGCGACGAAGGGGAGGCGCTCCAGGACAGCCTCGAAGAGGCTGAATGCCTGACGGCCAATGACCAGCGAGGTGACACGGCCAACCACGTAGAGCACAACCAGCGTAAGCACCACAGCCAGCACGGACTGTAACCAGGGCTGGCGGAGCCAGGCCTCGGGAAAGAGGACGGCCAGGAACTGCACCACGGGCAATCCGGCCTTGGCCAGGGACCCGAGAAGGAAACTGAAGATCAGGTAGGTAACAAACAGGGGCCCGACGGTGATGACCCCGGCCAGGGTATAGCGTTGCAGGCCGCGCAGCCGACGGGCAAGGAATGTTTTCACACGCTTCTCCGAGACGTGAAGATCTGGTTAAGAGGATACCGGAACGGAGCCGGGAGAGTCTGTGCGGCAGCGGACTGGCATGGAACGAGAGCCGGTTGTGCGCTTCAGTTTTCCCCCGGGCACAAGAGGCAAGATGCAGGTTCTTCGACTCCCCTTCGCGGTGCTCAGGATCTCTCCTCATGAACAAGGCACCGGTTAGGTATCGCAGCGCCCCTACGGGGCGCAAACATCGTGTTGGGGCAAACTTCCCAGGGCTTCCGCCCTGGGCTATTTTCGCGCCGCCCCTCCGGGGCGAATGCCGGCTCGTCTTGTTCATCTCTGCCTTAACGCGCAGAGGCGAGTCGGGCTGCTCCTCATGAACAAGGCTCGTTGAGAGTATCGGTTTCCCACCCTTTCCGCACAGAACGCGGAAAGGATGGGGCACGGAGCCTTTCGAGTGGAACGAGCAACGAGTGAGTGTGCATTTATGAATTTCCCCAGCTTTTGGCTCATCCGGAGCGCGGTTTGTTTCTGTCCCGGCCCGCCTCGGCGGCCCCATGGAAAGGATTTCCCATTGCCAGGAGAAATCCCTTATATATTTGAGGGGGAAGGAATTCATGAACGATCCAGAGGGTTTCGGCTTCAGCAATTCGGGCCGTGGGGCGCCCAAGGCGAGCGAATCGCAAGGGCGCGCGGTCGGCTCGCCCCTCCCCATGGGAGCGGGCGGCCGGATACCGTTCTTGCCCGAAGAAGACGACACGCAGCGGTTCAAGACAGTCCCTCCGCCGGGACGGGCACTGGTCAACTCGACGCCCAACTCGCCCGATCAACAGTCTTCCGGCGTGGAACGCGCCATGGGCTTGCTGCGCATGGCATTGCCCTTTGTGCAGCGGTTACTGCCCCTGCTGGACGGCAATATCGGCAGCGCGGTCTCCAACCTCATCGCGCCCCATCCGCAGCCTCCCGCGGCCCATCCACCGGTGAATATCGAGCCCATCGAGAACGGCCTGGCCGAGTTGCAAACCCAGCATCGCGATCTGCGCATTCAGGTCATCGAGCAGAACACCACTCTGAAGCGGGTGGAGGACCAGTTGGAGATGGTTCGCGAGGCCACCGACCGCAATACGTTGGAACAGCAGGAGTTGCTCGAAGATTTGAAGACGGTCGGCAACAAGATCAACGTGTTTGCGGTGGTGGCGCTGGTCTTGCTGGCTGGTTCGATTCTACTGAACGTGATTTTGTTCCTCCATATTCAGCGAGTTTTGCCTTAGTTTCCCCCAAGGTGTTGCGGTTTCAGCCCAGGACTGGGCGTGGTGCGACTTGAAAGGGATGAGATGGAATTGGGTGGGTCACTATTTTTCCACCTGCCAAAATGGGCTGGCTGTTCATAATAGGACTTGATTTAATACGGCAAATATTGTTTTTACCGATACAAATACTATTTTGGCCGGGATTACCTTATTCCAGAGACTTCGTGATGTGAGACATTGCCAGTCGTGTTTTAAGAGGGCTACTATTTGGGCTAGATCACAAAGGTCTACCCACAATGACCTGAATACATGCCCGCTATGCAGTTGTTCCCAAGTTCACAGAGCTTCACCAACGAGCGGCGCTTACCGGCGCACGCGTACGGAGTGTCTCGTCATGGCATGGTATGCCTACTGCATCGGAGAAAAACTAGCATTTCCTGAATTGGCCCGTCATCGCAAACCTGTTCCCATGGAATCCGTCCATGGAGTAAGTGGCAACCAGGTCTTTTTGTATCCAGCCAGCGACCTTGCCGTGATTGTCAGCGAACACAACCCCCAAGAGCCTCTGAACCAGAAATCCGGCGTAGATCACGCGAGGGTTATCGCTGACTGCTTTCAACACTCCACCGTCTTGCCGTTCCGCTTTGGAACGGTCTTCAACGACGACGAGAGCCTGCGCAAGTCGATCCGCTCGAACCAGCGGCAGTTTCTCGGCAATATCGACAAGTTGCGCGGCAAGACGGAGATGCACCTGAAGATCTTCGTGGACGACTGTTGTGCCCGGGAAATCGAGCGCCAATTGCCGGTGGAAAAAGTTGGCCGGGAATATCTGACCAATCTGCGGGAGAGCGCGTCGCGCCAGCGGGAGCGCCAGACGCGCGCGCGCGCGGTGAGCTTCCAGATGCATCGTCTCTTCCTGCCGCTGGATGAGGATGTGAGTTGCCGGCTGACGGAAAGCGGAAAGATGGTGCTGGACATCGCCCATCTGATTGACCGCAAGTGCGTCGAGCGCTACCAAAACAAGTTCTCGACCACCAGCGCCATGATGCGGGAGTGCCAGATGCAGGTTTCCGGCCCCTGGCCGCCCTACCACTTCGTTCACCGCCTCACCCGCGGCGCCCATGCGCAAACAACGGCGGTTGCTCCCTTGCAGGCTCCGGCTGGCGTTGCCACCCCAGTGGTTCTCCTTCCGGAAGCGATTCCCGTGCTGGCCTAGTAACCGATCCAGACTCAAGCGGCATGCAAAGAACCCCGGCCATGGCCGGGGTTCTTTCTGTCTGCCGAAATCGGCCGCTACCGCGGTTCCACAATTGCCGCAGCTCGAAACCACAGCTCCCAGGTGGCATTCTTCTTAAGAAAATGCCCTTTGCAACGTGCCGGCAAGGGCACCTGAATTGTGGAACCGCTCTAAGGCGTGGCGGGTTTCTTGCGGCGGCTAAGCACGAAAGCCTTTTTGCGGGTGTCCTTGGAGGCGTGGTCGATTTTCTTCCAAAAACCCACAAAATAGTCGATGGCCGAAATGCTGGAGACCAGCACCGCGAAGTAAATGGCGGCAATGGCGATCCACTTGACGGGAACGATGAGGAACCCGAACTGCCACTGGTCCCAGCCGTGGGCCAGAATGGCGGAAACCACGCAGACGATCTGCACGACGGTCTTGAGCTTGCCCAGGTCGCTGGCTTCAATGGTGAATCCCTCGGAGGAGGCGATGGAGCGCAGGCCGGAGATGAGAAACTCGCGCCCGATGATGACCACGACAATCCAGACCTTGACCACCTGGGGGTTGTAGGCTACCAGGGCAATCAGCGCGCCGGTGACCATAATCTTGTCGGCAATGGGATCCAGGAGCATGCCCATGGTGGTGACCTGACCGCGCTTGCGGGCCAAGTAGCCATCCAGGCCGTCGGTCATCGAGGCCATCACGAACAGAACGGAGGCCAGGATCTCTGGCACGCCGTGCGCTTGCCAGGGAAAGTGCGTGGAGAGGATCCACAGCAGCAGCGGGATCATGACGATCCGGCTCATCGTAATGGAATTGGGCAGATTCACGTGTCGGACGCCATGCCGGGAGATTGACCACGGCTTGGCTTCATTATTGCACTGCGAGACGGGGATTGCCGCATCGCTTGCGTTTTTCCCTGGGTGGCCGCAACGGCGGGACGAGCTGGATGAGCCCACCCCGCGGTTGCAGGCACACGGTCGCTTTGCTTGCGCTTCAGGCGTAAATGCCGCGCTGTTTGATGGTGTAGGCCACGCGGTCGATGGCCAGCATGTAAGCAGCGATACGGTTGTTGACGTTGTGGGCCTCGGAATAGCGGACCACGTCGTCAAAGCTGTCCTTCAAGATGGTCTCCAGTTGCTCGTTGACGATGGATTCCTTCCAGAAGTACCCCTGGCGGTCCTGCACCCATTCGAAGTAGCTGGCGGTAACCCCTCCGGCGTTAGCCAGGATGTCCGGCATGATGAAAATGTGCTTTGCCGCCAGGATGTCGTCGGCCACGGCGGTGGTTGGACCGTTGGCGCCCTCGACCACGATGCGCGCCTTGATCTGATCGGCGTTGCGGCTGGTGATCACATTCTCAGTGGCCGCGGGAATAAGGATTTCGCACTCTTGAACCAGCAGCTCTTCGCTGGGCGTGGCCTCGGCGCCCCGGAACCCCAGAGTGGTGCCGTTGCGGTACTTGTACTCGACCAACTGGTGAATGTCGATGCCGTTGGGATTGGAGAGGCCGCCCTCCTTCTCCGCGATGCCGACGATCTTGTAGCCCCGCTCCATCATCAGGCGGGCCGCATTGGAGCCCACGTTGCCGAATCCCTGGATGACGACGCGGCAGCCCTCGACGGGCATGTTGAGGTAGCGCAGGCTCTCGTCGCAAATGATCATGACGCCGCGGCCGGTGGCCTCAAGTCGGCCGCGCGACCCGCCCATGTTGATCGGCTTGCCGGTCACCACGCTGGTCACCGTCTGGCGCATGTGCATCGAGTAGGTGTCCATGACCCAAGCCATGGTCTGCTCGTTGGTGTTCACGTCGGGCGCGGGAACGTCCTTCTCGGGTCCGATGAAATCGATGATCTCCGAGGTGTAGCGGCGGGTCATGCGTTCCAGTTCGCCCTTGCTCATGGTCTTGGGATCGCAGATCACGCCACCCTTGGCGCCGCCGAAGGGGATATTGACGACCGCGCACTTCCAGGTCATCCAACTGGCCAATGCGCGGACTTCGTCCAGATTGACCTCGGGCGAATAGCGGATGCCGCCCTTGGCCGGGCCGCGGGCGATGGAGTGCTGCACCCGGAAGCCGGTGAACATCTCGATCCGGCCGTCGTCCATGGTGACCGGGAAGTGGACGATAATCTCCCGCGCCGGGGAGCTGAGCACTTTCCACAGGCCTGGGTCGAGGTTCAGCTTGCGTGCGGCAAATTCGAATCGAGCTGCCTGGGCTTCCCAGGGGTTAATTTCCTGCTCAAGAGATACCGATGCCATACCATTCTCCAATTCTGATTTCCTGCCGCCCCACGCCGTGGATAGCTAAAGAAACTCCACGCACAAGTGTCAGGCGTTGCAGGACTTCCTCCGGTTGCCCGGAGCCAATCCGCAGCCGGTCCGCAGTTTGCTGCCTGCGGCTGGCTGCTAGGGGCCGCGGGGTTTCGCTCGTCAGCCCAAACCTCAGTGAGTCTAGGCGCGCGCGTCAACCTCGTCAAGCCCGCCTGAACCAGCCAAGGAACTCCCCGCGGCTGGGGCTGTCCCGCTCCATATCGGCCGTGAACCAAAAAATATCTTGAATTGGCATGAAAGTCTCAGAATCGGCGCACAAACCGTCCTGCGCCGAGGCCTGCAGAGCAAAAGGAAGAGCCGTTTCCAGCCCACTTTGCCGCCCTGCGCTTGGCAGGGCGGACAAGGGCAAAGCTCGAAAGCAGTTACACTGGTGGCTGTGAAACCTTCAGCGTATTCCGTCCAGCCCAGCCGCAAAGAGTTCCTTGCGCTCGCCAAAGAGCACACCCTGGTCCCCGTCTGCCTGACGCTGACGGCCGACCTGGAAACCCCGGTTTCGGCCTTCCTGCGCGCCGCCTGGGCAGAGCGCGAGTGCTTCATGCTGGAGTCGGTGGAAAACGGCGAGCAGGTGGGCCGCTACACCTTCATCGGGCTCACGCCGTTCAAGCGCATCGTGGCGCGCGGCCAGGAGATCGTCATTACCGAAGGCAGAAAGGTGGTCCAAACCGAGGGCGACATCTTCGTCGCGCTGCGCCGGGCGCTGGCCGGGCACAAGCCGGCGCGGCTCAAGGGGTTGCCGCCGTTTACTGCCGGCGCGGTGGGCTTCTTCTCCTACGATGCCGTCCGCCAGATCGAGCGGCTGCCCAAGCTGGCCAAGGACGAGCTGGGCGTGCCCGACGCCTGCCTGCTGTTCTTCGACGAAGTGCTGGCCTTCGACCACGTGCGCAAGGAGATTTGGCTGGTGGTAACGGCCAACGTGACCAAGGGCAAGCCCGCCGACGCCTACGACAAGGCCCTGCAACGGCTGGCGAAGCTGGAGAAGCGCTTGACCCAGCCGCTGCCCGCCCTGCTGACGCAGAAAGGGCGCGGCCTAGCCAAAGGCAAGCTCAAGGTGAAACACCGTACCGCAAAGAGGGAGTTCCTGGCCGCGGTGGACCGCACCAAGGAGTACATCGCCGCGGGCGACATCTTCCAGGCGGTGCTCTCGCAGCGCTTCGACGTGGAGCCGGAGGCCGACAGCTTCCAGGTCTATCGCGCCCTGCGCACGGTGAACCCCAGCCCCTATATGTATTTCCTGCGGTTTGCGCCAGAGGGTCCGCTGGGCGGGCTGCCGGAAAAGATCGGAAAGTTCTCGAAGAAGAAGAAACTGCCCCCGGCGGCCGCGCCGGTCGAGTTGGCCGGGTCGTCACCGGAGCTACTAGTGCGCGTGCATCAGGGCAAGGTGGAGTACCGGCCCATCGCCGGAACGCGCCCGCGCGGCGCAACCGAGGAAGAAGACCAGGCGCTGGCCGACGAGATGATCCAGGACGAGAAGGAGCGCGCCGAGCACGTGATGCTGGTGGACCTGGGCCGCAACGACGTGGGCCGGGTGAGCGAGTTCGGCTCGGTGAAGGTGGACCGGCTGATGTTCGTCGAGCGCTACTCGCATGTGATGCACATCGTCAGCACCATCGAGGGACAGCTCAAACCGGAACTGACCGCCGTCGATGCCCTCAGGGCCTGCTTCCCTGCCGGGACGCTGAGCGGCGCGCCCAAGGTGCGGGCCATGGAGATTATCGAGGAGCTGGAACCGGCGCGGCGCGGCACCTACGGCGGCGCGGTGCTCTACGCCGATTTCTCGGGCAATCTCGACTCCTGCATCGCGATTCGGTCCATGCTGGCCGTGGGCGGTAAGGGCTACGTGCAATCCGGCGCGGGCATCGTGGCCGACTCGGTGCCGGAGCTAGAGCACCAGGAATCGCTCAACAAGGCGCAGGCGGTGATTCGGGCGATTGAGCGCGCGAGAGAGATGTAGGATCAGAGATCAGAGATTGGGGGTCAGTCGTCAGTTGTCAGTCATCAGCGTCAGTTGCCCACCGGCGTCGCCGACCCGCAGCACATGAAACAACAGAGAGCCTGGAATAGAGATTCTTCTTCGCCAACGCACGTTTCCGGCCCCGGAGGGGCCGCCGAAAATAGCCCAGGGTGGAGCGTAGCGGAACCCTGGGTAACGGGTTCCCCTCGATCTCAAGCCCCGGAGGGGCGACCGAACTATTACAGTAGTTTATCTATGGTGGACAGTGGTCAGTTTCCGGCTTTTCCGGTCCAGACGGTGAAGGATGGAGCAAAAGGCTGAAATCCCGCGTCGTGAGAGCGTCATCGAAGAGCTTGAGGCCAGGCAGAGAAACACCGTCTGGCCCGACACCATGGTCAACGGTCGAAGCGTCGACGAGTTCTTGTGGAAAGGCTCTCCAGACGCTCCTCTTGTGCAGCGCATGGGAGCGTGGATAATTGGGCTCTTCTTCATCTTGATGGGCTTACTTTTCTTTGATATTGCTTACGAAAAACACGACCGGGTTTTCGGTGTGTTCTCGATTCCGTGGATTTTCCTTGGGATCAAGGTGTTCTTGAACGGTTGCCGCAGGCGCAAGGCTGCCAGACCCGAGTCCAAATAGCCTTCTGTTCCCTGTCCCCTATTCCTTGTTCCCTGCTTTTCTCACTCCGCGCCGAAGACCTGGCGGATCGCTTTCTTGATTCTCGCTAGGAGGCCGGGCTTTTTCTTGGCTGCTGGTTTCGCGGGCTGGGTTGCTGCGGGTTGCGCGTCTGCCGTCGGCAGGGGCGCGTGATCCTCGCTCTTGTAGACCAGGGGTTCGATGGGTTGGGCCTGCGAGGTGTCCGCAATCACCGGGCTGGGGGCAGGTTTGGGTGTGGGCGCCAGCCCCTCGCTCTGGGCCAGCGGAAATTCATTCCCCTTGGGCGCGGCGGGCGGGCAGCCGCAGGGCTCCTTCTCGTTGTCCACCACGTCGCGCAGGCTGCCGTGCTCGAACATCACGCGCTGGCCGGGCTGCACGCGGAAGGCGCCGCCCTCGAAGACGCTCGACACCAGCACATAGGGCGCGTTGACTCCTGCATTATCAACACAAGTGTCGCCGTGCTGGCCGAGGCGCACCTTCACCTCCGCCGCACCGGGACCGCCGATGAGGATGCGGAAGTCCGGGGTGAGCAGGATGTCGGAGTTGCGGCCGGTGGCGAAGCTCAATTCGACCGCGCCGTGGTCCATGGCCATCATCAGGCCGGGGGTTTCGCCGGCGGGGACGCTCGAGTCGGCGGCCAGCTTGATGGTGGTGGAGGCGCAGACGCGCAGCACGCCGCGATGGGGCAGCGTGACCGGTGTCGTCTCCGCGCCGGAGGTGATGGCGCCGCTGGCCGCGATAACCGCCTTGCCGTGCGAGACTTCAATCGCTCCAGTGACTTTGGCGGCCTGGTCGGGGTGGGCGTTGTCCAGCGCGACGATGGCTAGCGGGGCTGCATCCGTGGTTGGGGCCTGGGCGCGGAGGTAGGGCGCGAGAAACAGGGCGGCTGTGGTCAGAACTTGGAAGACTCGCCGAGAGACGGCTGGCGAAAAGAAACGAACCACAGGTCCTTCGACTCGCTGCGCTCGCTCAGGATGACAAAGCTCGAGAATCCTGGGCTGGGTGAGCGAGGGCGGGGTTGGTTTTGTGCTTTCCCCGGTCTCAAAAGCGAGACCAGGGGCACCCGGCTCTTGTGCTTGGGCTTGCTGAGCAGCTTGCATGTTGCCTACATTCCCAGGAAGTTGCGGATCATCTGGTGGCCACCCTCGGTCAAGACGCTCTCCGGATGGAACTGCACGCCCTCGATGGGCAGGGTGCGATGGCGCAGGCCCATAATCACCGAGCCGCCACTATTTCCCGGGGTGCGGGCGGTGACCATCAGCTCGGCGGGCAGCGATTCCTCGGCCACGATCAGCGAGTGGTAGCGGGTGCAGGTGAGCGGCGAATCGAGTCCGGCGAAGATGCCCTTGCCGTCGTGCTCCACCGGGCTGGTCTTGCCGTGCATCAGGTGGCTGGCGCGCACCACCTGGCCGCCGAAGGCCTCGCCAATGGCCTGATGGCCCAGGCAGACGCCGAAGATGGGCACTTTTCCAGCCATGTGGCGGATGAGCGGGACGAGGATCCCGGCTTCGCTGGGGGTGCAGGGGCCGGGCGAGAGCAGGATGCGCTCGGGCTTGAGAGCCTCGACCTGCTCCACGGTCAGCTCGTCGTTGCGGCGGACCTCGACCTCGGCGCCTAGTTCTCCCAGGTACTGGACAAGGTTGTAAGTAAACGAATCGTAGTTGTCGAGAACGAAGACCATGACTGAAACCAGTGTAGCCCGGGAACCCAAATCGGGGAGAATGCGTACCCTCATTTGGTGGTGAAGGAAGCAAATGGCTCCCGGGGCGCCGGGCGAGACTGAGGCTGTACCCAATGCATTTTGATTTTGGCACGGTGATCGAGTACTGCTGGGTCGTGTTTGGCTTTGTCTGGCTGGTTGGGCTTGCCTTTACCAAGCGGACGGTGCGTGCGGAGCCCGATTTCCAGCGTCTGGCGCAGTTCGCCGTGATTGCGCTTGGGTACGTGCTCATCGGCACCCCTTGGCTCCAGTTTGGGTGGCTCGGCTTGCGTCTGTTTCCCGCCAGCCAGGACCTCGAAGTTGCCGGCTTTGTCCTCACCGCCGTGGGCTGCCTGTTCGCCATCTGGGCTCGGCTCACGATTGGATCCAACTGGAGCGGCAGAGCTACGGTGAAGGAGAATCACGAGCTCATTACGCGCGGACCCTATTCGCTGGCGCGCCACCCCATCTATACCGGGCTGATCCTGGCCACTCTGGGAACCGCCCTGGAGGCCGGTAAGGTGCGTGCCGCGCTGGGCTTTGGACTCGTAGCCGCGTCCCTCGCCATCAAAATCGGCCGGGAAGAAAAGCTGATGCACGAGACCTTTCCCGAAGCTTATCCCGCGTATCGCGCGAGAGTGAAGACCATCCTCCCCTGGATATTCTGATTTTTGGGCTCGATAGCCCGTGAATCGGAACGCATTCAGGCCAGTTCAAGTGGCAATGGACCACAGAACGGCCGGTTGCGCGGGAGGCCCGTCACCTGCAACACTGGCGTTGGTTGACGATAATGGTTCTTCATTTTCTCGTTCAAGGGCGCGTGCAGGGGGTGGGCTTTCGCTGGTTCGTGCAGCGGGAGGCCAGTTTGCTTGACCTGCGCGGCTGGGTGCGCAACACCGAAGAGGGCGAGGTGGAAGTGTTGGCCTCCGGATCAGTGGAAGACCTGGCCGAGCTGCGCGCCAGCCTGCGCCGCGGCCCGCGCGGCAGCCGCGTGGATCACCTGATCGAGCATTACCTGGACGAGAGCGAAGCCGAGGATCTGAGTTCCTTCCGCATCGACGGAGCGTGGTGAAAGCAGGGACTGAGGGACTAGGGACTGAGGGACTAGGGACTGAGGGACTAGGGACTGAGGGGCTAGGGACTAGGGACTGAGGGACTAGGGACTGAGGGACTAGGGACTGAGGGACTAGGGACTGAGGGACTAGCAACTTGAGCAGGCAGCCTGAAGTTCGTTCTTCGGGTTTTTCCTAGTCCCGAGTCCCTGCCTTCTATAATCTGTAGGGAAGCGGAACCGAATCCTGCCTGTTCCCTTCCCGCACAGATTCCGAAGCTCCGGCTTCGATCCAAAACGAGGAGTGGACGCCCGCTATGCCCGAAGCAATCAAGCCCGTCAATGTGGAAGCCCTGAAGGCGCTGGTGCGCACTGTACCCGACTTTCCCAAGCCAGGAATTCTGTTCTACGACATCACCACGCTGCTGAAGGACAAGACCGGGTTTGCGCAGATGATCGACGCGCTGGCGGCCCACTACATTGCGCAGAAGGTGGACTTGGTTCTGGGGATCGAGGCGCGGGGATTCATCTTCGGGCCGGCGCTGGCCTATCGGCTCAATGCCGGTTTCGTGCCGGTGCGCAAACCGCGCAAGCTGCCCGCTCCCGTGGCGCGGGTGACCTACGACCTGGAGTACGGCTCCGACACCCTGGAGATTCACCTGGACGCCATCCAGCCGGGTCAACACGTGGTGCTGGTGGACGATCTGCTGGCCACCGGCGGCACCATGGAAGCGACCGTCAAGCTGGTGAAGCAGTTGGGCGGTGAGATTGCCGGGCTGGCCTTTGCCGTGGAGCTGGACTTTCTGAAGGGCCGCGACCGCTTCAAGGAATACGACGTCTTCAGCCTGCTGCACTACGACGAATAGCCACCTGCGGTGAGGAAGCCGCGGCCTTTGGCCGCCCTGCAGGGTCGGGCTGGTTGCTCTCCCCGGTCTCAGAATCGAGACCGGGGGCACCCAGATTCGTATAGTATCCGCAAAAAAGCTCTACCCCTCGGCCTCCGGCTCGCCCCCTTGCGGTGCGGCTTGCCCGGTTTCTTCCTGGAACATCTGGGCATCGGCGAAGCGGTATCCCACGTAGACATCGGTGAGCAGGTAGAGCGGATTCGAGGGGTCGTCCTCGATCTTCTTGCGCAACTGGCGGACGAAGGTGCGCAGGTACTCGACCTCCTCGCGGCAATCGGGACCCCACACCGCGGTGAGCAGGCGGGCATAGGTGATCACCCGGCCGGCGCGGCTCATCAGGCAGTGCAGAATATCGAACTCCTTGCGGGTGAGATGGACCGCTTCTCCCCGCTTGGTCACCACGCGCTTGACCGGATCGAGGCGCAACTCGCCAATCTCGATGGGCGCGTCTTCGGCGCGGATGGGAGCGCGGACGCGGCGCACGGCGGTGCGGATGCGGGCGATCAGTTCGCGGGTGCTGAAGGGCTTGGTGACGTAGTCGTCGGCGCCCAGTTCAAGGGCTTCGACCTTCTCTTCTTCGCCGTCGCGGACAGTCAGCATAAGCACGGGCAGGCGGGGAGAGGCCGCGCGAATGCGGCGCAGCGTCTCCAGGCCGCCGATGCCGGGCATATTGATGTCCAGCAGGACCACGTCGCAGGGCGCGGCGCGCAGCACCTGCAGAGCCTCTTCCCCACGCGTGGCCTCGGTGACCTGGAAGCCGAGTTCCAGCAGCGGGGGCCGGAGCGCGCGGCGGATAGCGGTTTCATCGTCGACGATAAGGACGCGAATGTCAGGCTGGCTCATGATGAACACCTATTCTTTACAGGGGTTGGAATTGCCGCAAAAAAAGTGGTTCCTTCAATCTCGTCGCTGGTGACCCATACATGGCCGCCATGGGCCAGCGCGGCCCGCTTGGCCACCGAGAGGCCAATTCCCGTTCCAGCGGCGCGATTCGAGTACGTAGAAGAACGATAGTAGCGATCGAAGATGCGCTCGCGATCGGCCATGGGAATCACGGGGCTGTGGCCGTGCACCGAGAAGACCATCTCTGCGTGGGCTTGTGTAGCGCGGATGGTGATGGCTGTACCGAAGATCGAGTACTTGCAGGCGTTGTCAATGTATTGCGTGAGCAGCATGACGATCAGCTGGCGGTCGCAACACAGCACCAGATTGTCGCCCTGCACATCGATGACCACCTTCTGGCTTGCCAGTCGGTCTCTGAGGCTGGCCACCACCTCTTCGATCAGTGTGTCCACTCCCACCGGAGCGGCATGCAGGGTGACCTCGCCGGCATCCAGGCGGGCAGTGGTCAACAGGCGCGTGGTCAGCTCGCTCAGCACGCCGGTTTGTTCATCGATGAGCGCAACCAGGTCGGCTTGCCCCGGCGAAAGATGTCCCATTTCTTCCAGGCCGGTGCTGGCCGCCCGGATAGCGGTTAACGGGGTCTTGTAGGCATGGGCCAGGCTGTCCAGCACCGTGGCGCGAAGCTGCTCGGTCCTCCGCTCCGCTTCCAGGTGGCTCTCGTTGGCAAAAGCCCGGTAGCGGTCGAAAGTGACGGCAATCTGCGAGGCGATGGCGTTGTTGGTCAAAGGGCTGGTGTCGCCGCGCACCACCAGACTTCCGATGGGGACCGTGCCCAGGCGGAGGACGCGGCGTCCCAGGCCCGTCTCCGGGTCGTCGTCGGAAGTCTCAAAGTAGTAGACGTTCTGCGCCAGTTCTTGAGGGTTCGACTCCCAGTAGCCGGCCTGGTAGATCTCGTGCAGGTCCGAGTCGAAAACCACCACGGCCTCCAGCGCAAAGATTTCGTGCACCAGCTCGGCCAATTGCGGTCCCGGCTCGACGTGGAGATTCATCTGCAGAGTTCGCCGGGTGAATTCGTAGAGGTCCTGCATCTGGCGGGCGTTGGACTCGGCTTCTTTTGCATGTCCAGTAACGCGGGCACTGAGCCGGCTGACCACCAGTGCCACCAGCACAAACACCAGCAGCGTGATGGTGTTGACCGGGTCCTCGGCCAGATTGGGCGAGACCTGAAATGGCGACCGGTGCGCGGTAAAGTAGCTGTGCACCACGACCGCCGAGAGCGAGACAATGACCGCCTGCCAGAAGCCGCACAGCAAGGCGGTGGGAACCACAATCAGCAGATAAAGCAGGACGGCAACCGGGAGCAGCCACTGCGCCCAATGGGCAAACGCCGCTACCAGTGCCACGGTCACGATCCCCAGCGCGCACTCCAGTACGAACAGGAGCAAGCGCGGGCCGGAGCCGCGAAAGCGCCTGGCGCGGAAGAACGATCGCAACGGGTTGTAACTCAATAGCAAGCAGCCACCCACGTCTAGATTGCAACACGCCTGCGCAAAAGCCAAGGCGCCAATTTGCGGAAGCCCTTCAAGGAATCGCGCGGCAACTCATTCTCCGCCCGCGCGATTTGGTAATTCACCTTCGTGCTTTCCCAGGTCCAAAAATCGGGACCTGGGGCACCCGGCGTTAGTACGAGAACAAGTGGTCAAAGGCCTGGAAGAGCGAATTCCAAACGCCGGCACGATCGCGGCTGGAGGTGTTCTCGCCTGGCCCATTGCTCGGCGTTGAAGACGTAGGAGGATTTTAGCAGGTACTCATTCTTTCCTCATCCGACCGGTCAGCGAACGCTCCATCAAATCCACCGTATCCTGTTTTGCGCGCTGGTTTTGCGCCAATGCGCGCACACCAGTGAAGCGATCGAGCCGGCAGAAACTTTCTTCTTCCTCATATGTTCTTTATGGGTCGTTTGCATTACTAGTGTTAAGCCGCAACGGCCGGACCACCTCGGAAGCAACGTTGAGAGCATCCGAGTTCTCACTTAGGGAATCCATGCGGACAACCATCCGTGTGGTGTTGAAGGCCCGGCAAGAATGCAGACTGCACCGCGCAGGACTCCACCCTCTTGCCAACATTTTTTAGCTGAATTCATGGCTTGTCATACACACAACATCATTTACTGGGAGGAACAGTGCCGATGAACATGACCCCGAAGCACCTACTACAGCTGATGGCTGGAGCAGCCATGGCAATCGCCTTGACCGCCGGCGCGCAGACACCGGCTGCGCCAGCTCCTGCACCGGCAGCAGCCGCTCAGGCGCCCGCGCCCGCGGCAGCTCCCGCAGATGCGCCCGCACCGCTCTCCACCTTTGTTCTCACGGGTCCGCTGGTGTGGGTTCCGCCGGCTGTTTTCGATGCCGGTCCGTTCGGCAAGCTATCTGTGAACGGCATCCTGACCGGCTTTGCGCTGGGCCAGAACAATCCCATTCCGGGAGACGACACGAAGCAGGCCACTCTCAGCAACGGCGAGATCTTCATTCAGAAGGCGGACGGAAAGGTTCAGTACTACATCCAGGCGGGTGCGTACACCATGCCGACGCTTGGCGTGCCATTTGTTAGCGCGCAAGATACCGTGAAGAATTTCTACGGGCCTGTTCCGGTCGCCTACCTGAAGCTGCCGGCGGGTAAGAACACCCAGTTCCTCATCGGCTCTCTGCCCACGCTGATGGGCGCCGAGTCCACATTCACCTACCAGAACTTCAACATCGAGCGCGGCATCGTGTGGAACCAGGAGAACGCGGTCAATCGCGGCATCCAGGTAAACCAGACGCTGAGCAAGGTTCTGAGCGCCTCCGTGAGCTGGAACGACGGTTACTATTCCAACCGCTATTCGTGGCTCTCGGGCTCGCTCACTCTTACAAAGGGGCCTCACACCTTGGTGTACGACGGAATGGGGAACCTGGGACAGACGGCCTATCAAACCGCGGCTACGCCGGTGCAGAACAATGGCTATATGCATGCGGTGATCTACACGTACGCCAAGGGCCCATGGATCGTTTCGCCGTACTTCCAGTATGGCAAGCTGCCGACCAACGCGAAGGTAGGCGTCCCAACGGGTACATCCGCAACCGGCGGCGCGCTCAACGTCAGCTACGCGGCCAAAAGCGGCTTCTCGCTTCCGGTGCGCGTGGAATACCTTACGAGTTCGGGAAGCGCTACCGACGGATCGGTCAATATGCTGGGCTTTGGGGCTGGCAGCGCAGGCACCAGTTTCACCGCCACGCCAACCTATCAGAAGGGCGGGTTCTTCGCCCGCGCGGATGTCGCCTACTTGCACGCCTCGAACACCACGGCCGGAGACCTCTTCGGGAAGGCTGGAAACGATCCTAGCCAGTTCCGGGTCGTAGGCGAATTCGGTTTCATCTTCGGCAGCAACATCGCCGGAAAATAGAAGCGTCAAAGCGCCGGAACAGTATCCGGATCCAGACGCTAACTCGTTCCACATCGCACCTTTCAGCCGTCCTGCCTTCGCGGGGGCACGGCTGGAGTGTGTGCAAAAACAGAGGCTAATACGGCAGCGATTCCCGCTTGCGCTTCTTCATTTCATCTTTATAGCGCGCAACGTAGGATTCAACTAACTAAGTCCCCGTGCCGTTCGGGGCCGGGCGGAAATCCGCAGACACAGGCGAATCAGCATTATCCCGGCGGCAAGCCCCGGGAGCAGCCATACCACCCTACTAACAACGGGAGAATGATCATGGCAGAACAAAAAGCACCTCAGATGCAGGCCACCCTCGGGCTAACCGGGCTGACCAGCAACGCAATGGCTCTCATCGCCCCCGGCGCCTTCCTTTGGCTCACCTTCTATATCCAGGCCACCACAGGCACCACCGCGCCAGCCATGTGGCTGGGCATCTTTGGCGCCTTGCTGCTGTGCCTGGCCACCGCCGTTGCCTACGCTGAGATTTCCAAGCTCTATCCCGGCACAGGCTCCAGCTACTACTACGCCGAGCAAGCGCTGCTCTCGAAGGACGCAACCTTCAAGTACGCCCGTATCGCCAAGTTCATCGTGGGCTGGGGCTCTCACCTTTACTACTGGGTCTATCCCGGCGTGATGGTGGCCACCACCGGCATCTTCTGCGGGTACGTCGTCGGCTTCCTGTATCCCAACGCGATGAGCGGCTCGAATCCCGGACCGCTGTTCATGGCCCTGATCGCCATTGCCTTCTCGTTCTTCGTCGGCTGGATCGCCTCGAAGGGCGCGGGCGCTTCGACGGCAGTCAACCTGGCCATCAACATCATCCAGATCTCCGCGCTGTTGGTGTTCAGCGTACTGGCCATTGGCTATCGTACCAGCCATCCGGCAGGCGCAGCGGCCTTCCAGTACGACGGCCAGACGCTGGCGACCTATAACTACCAGTTCGCCACCGACAAGACCGGGGCCATCATCCGCGATGCCAGCCAAGCGCCATTGCCTCTGCTGGACGCGGCCGGCAAGCCGGTTCCCTTCACCATCGACTATCCTGAGAAGGATTCCACCGGCGCCTTCCTTACACACACCTCTGCCTCCTCGGTGATTGCGCCGCACAAGTTCAGCTACCTGTTCATTCAGGCTACGGTTGCGATTCTCATCCTGGTCGGCTTCGAATCGGTCACGTCGATGGGAGGAGAAGCCAAGAACCCAACCAAGCACATTCCCATCGCGGTCATCTCCTCGCTGCTCATTCAGGGACTGGTGTGCTATCTGATCGAGTATTTCGCGGCCAACTACTTTCTTAACTCGGGCTATACAATGGCAAGCGCCTCCAGTTCCGCCGCTCCCATCGGCGACATGATGATCATCGTCGGCGACGCGCTGCTGGGCCACGGGAATGGAAAATACTTCATGCTGGCCGAGGCCTTCACCGTCTTCCTGGCGCTGATCGGCACCACGCTGAGCTGCATGAACACCGGCGCCCGGGTAACCTACGCCATGGGCAAGGACGACGAGGCTCCCGAGCACTTCGGCATCCTGCACGCCAAGTCGCTGAGCCCGCGCAAAGCCATCTGGACCCTGGCGACCATCTCCGCGGTCATCGGCGTCATCGCCGTCTCGCTGGTCTTCGGCGACGCCGGCGCGCCCACCGATGCGGCCATCGCTGCGCTGCCCCACAACATCTTCTCCAACTGGGGCTACCTCTCGCACGACCAGTTGGCGGCGCTGCCTAACTCGCTGCTCACCATCACGCTCACCTCCAACTTCGGCACCTTCATTCTGTATGCGCTCAGTTGCTTCCTGTGCATCGTGGCTTACCACAAGCGCGCCGACTACAACGTGGTGTATCACTTGCTGATTCCTGGATTCGGGCTGCTGGCCAACCTGGTTTGCATGGCCTTCTACCTGATCAGCCCGGTCTTCGGCCTGGGCACCTTCAAAGAACCTCTGTTGGCCCTCGGCATCTCCGCTGTCTGGGGCATCTACGGAGCCATCTACTTCATCCGCTCCTCCAAGGCCAAGGGCAAAGCGATCTTGCTCGAAGCCAAGTAGCAGTCTCCCTCAACGTCCCTCCAACCTTCTTCCTGCCGCTGGGTGGAACTTCACCTTCGATCTCTTCACGGAGTCGATCGAAGGTGAACCACCCAGTGGTCTTTTTTGAGTCGATGCTTCACAATCTTTAACAGCAGCTCGGCTCTCTTCTGCGCGTTGCGGCCGAAATCAACAAGGCGAGCCAATATTCAAGAAGAGGCCAAACCGATGTCCGTGAACAGGCGAGCCAATGTCTGCCCCGAAGGGGCGGCGTGAGAATAGCCCAGGGCAAGCGCAGCCCTGGGAAAGAGGCAAAATGGATTCCCGTGCCCCTTAGGGGCGCTTTGGAACCGAACGGGCCGATTTGTTCAAAGCGAGCATTCGCCCCGGAAATCCAGGAAAAGGTCGAGGCGATAGCGCCCATGTTGGATGTACAGTTCGGCCAGGCAAGCGATTTCGGCAAAGTCCGCACAAACAACGAAGACGCGATGGGCTCGTTCATTCCCGCCTCGCGCCACCAGGCCAGATCGCACGGCTTTCTTTTTGCCGTTGCCGACGGGGTAGGCGGCATGGACCTGGGCGAAGTTGCATCTGCCACGGCCATCAAAGTGATCACCGGGGAATTCGCCAAAGCGCAGGCCGATACCATGCTGGTCAGCCTGCTGCCACGCCTCATTCAACACGCCAACGCCGCCGTGCACGATTGCACTCTGGATCAGCAGTACCGGGGCAAGAAGATGGCAACTACGCTGGTGGCCTGTGCGCTGCGCTACGATCAGGCGGTGGTTTCCCATGTCGGGGACTCGCGCTGCTATCTGGTGCGCAACGGCCAGGCCAAAGCCGTCACCCAGGATCACACTTGGGTCAACGAGCAAAGAAAACTGGGTCTGCTCTCCGCCGCCGAGGCGGCACAGTCGGAGTCGCGCCACATCCTCATCCGCTCGCTGGGTCCGGAAATGTTTGTCTCGCCAGACACGACCGCCCTCACCGTGCAGGCCGGCGACGTGCTGGTTCTGTGTTCCGACGGACTGCACAACGAGATGAGCGAAGAGGAAATTGCGGCCATCGTCTCGCAAAACAAGAAGATCGAAGAGATTGCCCGCGAACTGGTGGCGCGCGCCGTGGAGATCGACGGGGGGGATAATACCACCGCCCAAGTGATCCGCGTCCGCGCCGTCGAGCAGGTGGGCATGTATCGCGGACGGCCCTACCGGCTGCCCTCCTAACCGCATTCCTTGCGCAATTGTTAAGAAGCCTTATGGAAGCCTTACTATTCCCTTGCGCGGTTTCCCGGTACAGTAGAGTAAGTTCCTCCTTGGAGTATGCCGCACGATGGGTCTTCACGACAGCATAGAAACCGGCTCGCAGATCGATTCCTACCGCATCGAGGCCCCTGTTGCGCGCAGCGGCATGGCATCCATCTTCCGCGCCACCGACGTGCGCAACAATCGAGTAGTCGCTCTGAAGATTCCTCACCCCGACATGGAAGCCGATCCGATCCTCTTCGATCGCTTCCAGCGCGAGGCAGCGATCGGCGAAAAGCTGGTCCACCCCAAGGTGATGCGGGTCTTCGGAGGAGAGCAGCGCTCGCGCATTTACATGGTCATGGAATGGTGCGAAGGCCGTCTGCTGCGCCAGATCCTGGATGAAGGCCCAATTTCCCAGGAGCGCGCCCTTCGCATCGCCGTCGCGGTTCTCGACGGCCTGGAGTACATCCACGCCAACGGCGTGGTGCATCGCGACCTCAAGCCGGAGAACATCATGGTCGATGACCAGGACAACATCAAGCTCATCGATTTTGGCATCGCGGGCGATTCGGCCGCCCGCCGCCTGACCTACGCCAACTTCACGGCTACGCTGGGAACTCCCAACTACATTTCTCCGGAACAGGTGAAGGGCAAGCGCGGCGATGGCCGTTCCGACCTCTATGCCATGGGCGTGATCCTCTACGAAATGCTCTCCGGCAAGGTTCCCTTCTCTGGCCCTTCGCCTTTGGCGGCGATGAACGACCGCCTGCTCAATCACCCCCTGCCCCCCCGCATGGCCAATCCCTCCATTTCACCCGAGTTGCAGGAGGTCCTCTACCGCGCCCTGGAGCGGGACCCAAAGAACCGCTACGCCAAGGCCAGCGCCTTTGCCTGGGACCTGGAGCATCTGGACCAGGTAGGCGTGGAAGACCGGGTGGAATTGCGGGACTGGAACAAACGCAAGGCGCAACTGCCGCGCAAGATCCTCTATTACTCCGCCCTGGTGCTGATCCCGGTGGCGATTCTGCTGCTCATGATCCTGGTGTCGCACAAGCGCTGAAGTTTGTGGCCGGCGTCACTCTTCACGGAAATCTTCATGGGTTCCTTACGCTCCAAACCATAGTCTTGTTTGGAAACGCATCTTTTTCATCCCAGAGGAGATTCATGCCAAAGTACAAGCTCGAATACATCTGGCTCGACGGCAAGGAGCCTATTCCCGAACTTCGCGGCAAAACCCAGCTCAAGACTTTTGACCAGCCGCCCAGCCTGAGCGATATTCCCTTGTGGGGATTCGACGGAAGTTCCACGATGCAGGCCGAGGGCAAGAAATCGGACTGCGTCTTGAAGCCCGTGGCATTGTATCCCGATGCCGCCCGCAAGGATGCTTATTTGGTGCTTTGCGAGGTGATGCATCCGGATGGCACGCCGAATTCCACCAACAAGCGCGCCACCATCGAAAACGATCCTGACCTGTGGGTCGGCTTCGAGCAGGAATACTTCCTCTACAAGGACGGGCGTCCGCTCGGCTTCCCCAAGGACGGCCATCCCACCACGCCCCAGGGCCCGTACTACTGCGGCGTTGGCTACAAGTACATGGGCAACATTGCCCGCCAGATCGTCGAAGAGCACCTGGACCTCTGTCTCGCCGCCGGCATCAACCACGAAGGCATCAACGCCGAAGTAGCCAAGGGCCAGTGGGAGTTCCAAATCTTCGCCAAGGGTTCGGCCAAGGCTGCCGACGACCTGTGGATGGCCCGCTATTTGATGATGCGCCTCTGCGAGAAGTACGAAGTGGATGTGGTTCTGCATTGCAAGCCCATCAAGGGCGACTGGAACGGATCGGGCATGCACACCAACTTCTCCACCAAGTACATTCGCGAAGTGGGCGGCAAGGAATATCTTGAGGCCCTCATGGGCGCCTTTGAGAAGAACGTCGCCGAGCACATCGCCGTCTACGGTCCCGACAATCACCTGCGCTTGACGGGTCTGCACGAAACCCAGGCCATCGACAAGTTCAGCTATGGCCTCTCGGATCGCGGCGCTTCTGTCCGGCTGCCCGTCAACTTCATCCGCGACGGCTACAAGGGCTATCTGGAAGATCGCCGTCCGAACTCCGAGGCCGATCCCTACCAGATCGTTTCGCGCATTCTGAAAACCATCAATACCGTCGCCAAGGCCTGACACTGAAGAGCGGAGGCAGACCGGGTTTCAGAGCCGAGTCAACCTCGACACTGGTTTCACAGGTGCGGTCCGCTGGCATAGGGGCAAAGAGGCAAAGGCGGCGTGACCTTTCCGGTCACGCCGCCTTTGCCTTCCGCTCCCCGCCGCTCGGAAGGAAAGCGTGCCGGTTCGCCTTTCCCGATCTCAAGAAGCGAACCGTTCTGTGTTCCGGGGGACTCGATGGGAGCAGGTTTCATTACACCCTTTGTCAACCCGCATCCAGCGAGTGCACGAACGGAAAACAGGCGGAAAGCACCGGGCGTTCCCTCCCCTTCCTCGAAAAACGCTGGAACCGCTGCGATTACCTGCGCGATCCTTTCACTGGGCCGATCCGGCCTGGCACACGGCAAAGCTTCCAGCGCCTATGCCCTTGAAGTCCTCGTTGTCCTCTAGCGTCGAGACAATCTCCCTGCCAATCACCAAGGAAGCTGTAGCCGCCGGGGAAGGCACGTTGCAAACATGCAGAATCCTGTCCTGATAGGTGAAATGGAAATCGTCCAGCAGATTCCCAGCGCGATCCAACGCCTGGGCGCGCACGCCTGATCCTCCAGGCTGAATGTCCTGCTCTTTCAGGTCTGGCAACAGCTTCTGCAGAGCGCGTGTGAACGCCCGCCTATTCCAGGACCGGTACATTTCTCCCATTCCGCTTTTCAAGTTATGGGAGGCCATCTTCCAGAACCCTGGAAACAAGGCCGTCGACAGGGCGTCAGGCAGATTAAACGCTATTCTGGAATATCCTTCGCGCTTGAATGCCAACACCGCGTTGGGACCCGCTTCGATGCCTCCATGAATGCGCCGGGTGAAGTGCACGCCGAGGAATGGAAAGCGGGGATCGGCGACGGGATATACCAGGTTCCTGATGAGGTAATGCTTGGAGGGCACCAGCTCGTAGTATTCGCCGCGGAATGGGACGATGCGGAGACCCAGGCTCGCCCCTGCCATCTTGGCGATGCGGTCACTCTGCAATCCGGCGCAATTGACGACGAAGCGGGCACGCACCAATCCGGAAGCGGTTTCCAGCACGACCGCCCCCGCTTCATGCAGGATGCGCTGGACACCGGAATCGGTAAGGACCTGCCCCCCGCCCTGCTGGATCAGTTCCGCGAACTTGAGCGAAACCATCTTGAAGTCGGTAATGCCCGTGGTCGGGACGTGCAAGCCGCGTATACCCGACGCATGAGGCTCGATTTCACGAATCTCGCTTGGCCCAAGCTCTCTGAGGTTGGCGACTCCGTTTGCGCGCCCGCGGCGCAACAGTTCATGGAGGCCAGGGATCTCCCGTTCTTCGGTTGCGACGATGATCTTGCCGCAAATATCGTGCGGGATAGCGTGCTCCTCGCAGAATCGGATCATCGCTGCCCGGCCCTCGCCGCACAGCCGAGCCTTCAGCGACCCAGGCTTGTAGTACAAGCCGGAATGCAACACACCGCTGTTGTGTCCCGTCTGATGAGCCGCCACTTCGCTCTCTTTATCGAGAACGACGAGGTTGAGGCCCGGATGCTTGCGAACGAGTTGCAGGCCGGCGGCCAGGCCGACGATCCCGGCTCCAATAATTGCCACATCGCACTGTCTGTCGCTCACTTTGGACAAAACCTCTCTTGTTCATTGTCTCTCGGCGGCAACCGCTGCTTGGCGAGCGTTCAGGTAACTCTGCAAGCCGTCGCGCCAATCGGTGAACACGTTTAGCTGGATCGCCTTGAGAGCGCGATTCTCCAGCACAGAGTATTTGGGGCGCGGTACCTTGGCCGGGAATTCCCCCGGATCGGCCTTTTCCAGGCTGATCTTGGCCCCCGTGGCGCGAAAGATCTCCCTGGCAAACTCATACCACGAGCAGCTTCCTTCGCAGGTCCCGTGGTAAAGGCCGTAGTGGCTTGAGCGGCTGAGCGCAACCAACTGCGCTGCTATCTGCACGGTGGGTGTCGGGGTGACAAACTCGTCGTCGACAACACGAACTTTGTCCCGCTCGCGAGATAACTTCAACATCAGTTCGACAAAATTCAATCCGCCCTTGGCGCGGCAGGGATGCTGGCCGTAAATGGCGGAAACACGAAGCACAAAGTACTTTCCTGCACAGGCGGAAGTGAAGTGCTCTCCCGCCAGCTTGGTAATGCCATAGGCATTCAATGGGGACGGAGCGTCTGTCTCTAAATACGGAGCGCCTTTTACCCCGTCGAAGACGTAATCCGTGCTAATGTATGCAACCGTGGCGCCCGCCCGCTTGGCCCACTCGGCGACATTCTTGGCTCCGATTGCATTCACCGCGAAGGCGGCCGTTGGGTCGGCTTCGCATTTTTCCACGTGGTGCATGGCCGCTGTATTAACCACGAACTCCGGACACCCGGAGGAAATTGCGGCGTCGACCGAGGAGGACGAGGTTAACTCCAGATCGGAATGCGTGAGACCAAATACCTCATCGCCATTCCGCCGGAAGGCTTCACACACGTCGCTGCCAAGCTGCCCATCGGACCCGATGACGGCAACCTTCATTTTTTGCCTCCCGCGCCCGAGAGAAGTTCTGGCCCCCCAACCGGGATCAAGCTCTCGAGTTGTTTGAACACCCGAATGTTGTAGTACATGGGATTCTCCCAGTCGCTGCACTTGTCCCGGTTGGCGATAAGGTTGCGTACGATGGACTTGACGCTCTGATGCGGGTGGAAGCTGAGAATCGTCGCCGCCTTCTCGATCGAGACCTTGTAGTTGCGCAGGTCTTTGATCTGCTTGATG
>Ga0181529_10001466_pt1 | contig 30267 bp, 25 predicted proteins | sample PEATcosm2014_Bin_36_FD_119763 | JGI IMG/M metagenome (GOLD analysis project Ga0181529, IMG submission 119763) | Peatland microbial communities from MTU Mesocosm Facility, Houghton, MI, USA - PEATcosm2014_Bin10_30_metaG | ecosystem: Environmental > Terrestrial > Soil > Wetlands > Peat | place... | reverse complement strand
GGCGTATGACCGACACCAACCTGACCATTCTGCCGGTTTCAAAGGTGACCTTCCGCTTCGGCTATTCGCAGAACGTGATGCAGGGGCCGAGCCTGACGCCGAGCGGCTATCAACTCGGCGGTTCCTACAGCCTCCTCCTGCAGGAATATCAGCGCCACAGCACCGATGACTTCCTGGCCGCGATCGAATGGAAGCCGGTGCAGGGCACCAAGCTGACCTTTGAGGGGCAGGTCGACCACTACAAGGGCAACTCAACCTTCACGATGGATCCCGCCTACTTCACGTTGCAGGAAGCGGATGGGACCAAGGTCACTTTGCTCGAGAACTATGACCTTCTCACGCCCACCATCACCTGCAACAAGACGAGTCTGGCCAAAGCGACCACAACCATCTATCCCAATCCGGCGGGCGGGTTGCCGATCATCGATCCGGCGTGCAACGTCATCTCGAGCTATTTCCGTTCGCAGCCCACGCGGGCCATCTTCCCGACGGAGATTCTCCGCTTCCAAAGCTCCAGCATCCGGAACCTCGAGATGAACGGCGACGTGCGCTACACCGACGCGAACATGAACCTGCCCAACTACTACGAGAACCTGCAGGGTCTGGTCGGTGCCACGCGTGAACTCACCGGTACAGCCAGCGCGAGCGCGAAGCGGGAAGTGATGGCTGCCGACTATGGCGTCGTTTGGGAAGCGACGAAGACCGTCAGCCTGGAAGATCAGCTGACTTTCTCGAACGTGCATCAGCCGGGAACGGCCTCCTATACGGGCGGGACCACGGTGACGGTGCCGACGACCGCGGGCCAGGAAACCATCAACAACCCGAATCTGACCACGACCACGGCGACGACCGGCAATTCGCCGGGCATGCCCAGTGAGGGCGGCCCCAGCATCGGCACTCCCCAGGCCGGCTACTTCGGTCAGAGATTCCTGACCAACGACGTAACCGTAAGATGGGACGCAACCCCGCGCTCCACGTTTTCGCTGACCTACCGCTATCAAGACCACCTGATGGCCGAGGGTCAGGGAACCGCGGCGCACAACGTCCCGCTTACCGCCAACGACACGACCTCCGGCACGGTGGAGATTCACGAGAGCGGCGGAGTTTTCACCACCGCCCTGCGTCCGGCAACCAACTGGAGCATCAACGGCAGCTTCGAAGCGATGTACAACGACAACGCGATTACGCCGGCGGGCTTCCGTCAACTCCGGCACTACCGGGTCCACACGCTCTATCGGCCCAAGCCCTGGGCCACGGTCTCGGGCGCCTTCAACGACCTGGAGCGGCATAACAATACGAACAACATGCAGAACTTTCCGGGAAACACGACAGCGTACATCGCCCCGCTGCAGCATGTCGATTACACCCGCCTGGCCAGCGTCGGCGCCGCGTTGTTCCCGAACGAGCACTACGGGCTGGACTTCAGCTACGTCTACAGCGACGTGTACACGGCGGATAACATCTGCTATCTGGCCTTCAACGGCTCGACGAAGAATTATCCGGGCGCGTCGACCCCCAGTGGCGTGGCCTGCGGCGCCGTCACCCGGTCTGGCACCTACGACTTCGGGCCGGCCAAGGACTTCGAGGACGCTCCGACGCAGTTCGGTTCGGTGGCCTTCACGTACTCGCCTGTGAAGAAGGTTCACTCCAACCTCGGCTACCGCATCAGCTCGGTCAACGGCACCCGGTTCTACAACGACTCGCGGGACGTTGCCGGCTCGCTGGTGTCCGCGTATCAATCGCCCTTCCTGAACTTCTCCTGGGAGTCTCGGCCAGGGTTGATCTGGAAGGCGGCTTACAACTTCTACGGGTACGGCGAAGGCGGTGCGAGCGGTGCGCAGTATTGCGCCACAGCCAGTGCCACTCCGACCGTTCCGGCGACCCCGGTTCTCTGCAGTTCGCTCGCCGGAGTGGCCGGTCCGGGCGGACAAACAGGGATGACGATTTCGCCCGCGGGGGAGACCGCGCCGCGTAACTTCCATGCCAACAACATCACGCTTGGGTTGCACTGGGAGTTCTGAGCCCAGCGATGTATTGGAAGCGAACCGGGGTGGATCGGTCGAAAGATCGAGCGGTCCACCCCTTCTTTTGGAACCGGGCCGGATTCTCGATTGCGAACGGGCCGGCCATCGCATTTTCGGGAATGCTGTATTTGAGAGCCACGGGCTAAAGTCAACGCGACTGGCAGGATGCATAAGCGTGCGCGATCTCAAAAAGGGCACATCTTTTTTCCGCTAATGCCGGCCAATCGAAATGAAGGAGACACGGAATGAGAAAGAATGTTCGCTCGCTGGCGGCGCTGGCCTTGGTTGTGTCTTTGGCCAGTACCGTGGCCTCCGCCCAGTCTTCCGCGCAAGCGATTTACAAAGCTAAGTGCCAGAACTGCCATGGCGCCACCGGCATGGCCGATACCACCATGGCCAGGGCTCTCAAGGTGAAGCCGGTTTCCGACCCGGAAGTGGCAAAGATCTCCGCGGGCACCATGTTCGAGCAGACCAGGGATGGAGTTCCGGGCAGAATGGTGGCCTACAAAGGAAAGCTCACCGACGGGGAGATCAAGGATGTGGTGAATCTCTTTCGATCGTTCGGAGATAAGGGCCGCTGACTTCCCGAACCTCGGCTAGCCGGGTTCATTGGGACCCCCAACAGGGCGCCGTAATGCGGCCGGCCCTGGGAAACGCAAGTCTCTTGGCGAAGCCCCAACGACTAAACCCGGTCGCCGGGGTTTCAGCATGTAGAAACACCCACTGAAGCTGTGCGGCGCGCCGTACAATGACGGTGGCAAACCCTAAGGAGTGTCGTAATGACGAAAATGTTCCGGTCCCCAGTGGTGTTGGCTGCAGTGGTAACGCTGGCCAGCGCCGTGTGCTTTGCCCAATCCGGCGGCGAAGCTGTTTACAAAGCCAAGTGTGCAATGTGCCATGGCGCTACCGGCACTCCCAGCGCGGGCATGGCCAAGATGGGCATCAAGCCGGCTTCCGATCCCGCGATGAAGGCGCTCACCGTGGCTCAGATCGAGTCGGCTGCCAAGTCAGGCAAGGGTAAGATGCACCCGGTGGCCGGACTCAGCGACGCGCAAGTCAAGGATGTTGCGACCTACTTCAAGACGCTGAAGTAAGCAGTACAATCGAAGCGAGAAGCGCAACGAGGCCCGCCGTCATCGGCGGGCCGTCAGTTTAGACGCAGGGGGTCAAAGTGTCATTGCTTCAAAGATTCCGTGAAAACTGGGTGCGGCCGGCGCTGTTCTTCGGCAATAACCCCATCAGCCTGGCTGGCGGCGCCATCACCAGCGCCTCCGGCGTCACCATGATCGGCTACTGGCTGGTGGAGCTTTTCGGCCGTCCCAACGATAATCCCTATCTGGGCATTATCTTCTTCTTGCTGCTGCCAGCGTTGTTCATCGCCGGCCTGGCGCTGATTCCGGTGGGCGTATATGTGCGCCGCAAGAAGCTCCAGAAGGCCGGGCAGATTCCGATCGAGTTCCCCAAGGTCGATTTCAACGACCGCATCTTCCGCCATGGCGTAGACATCGTGCTGGTGGCCACCATCGTCAATCTTCTGGTGGTGGCCATGGCCAGCTATCGCGGCGCGGCCTACATGGACTCGCCGCAGTTCTGCGGCCAGTCCTGCCACGTAATGCATCCTGAGTACGCCGCCTACCAGATCTCCGCGCACTCCCATGTGGCTTGCGTGGACTGCCATATCGGTTCCGGCGCGTCCTCTTACTTTGCCGCCAAGGTGAACGGCACCAAGCAACTCATCGAGGTTGCCTTCGACCGCTATCCCACGCCGATTCCATCGCCGGTGCAGAACCTGCGCCCGGCGCGCGAGATTTGCGAGGGCTGCCACACGCCGGCGCGGTTCATTGGCGAGAAGCTGCTGGTCAAATCTACCTTTGCCGACGACGAGAAGAACTCCGAGACGCAGACGGTGGTGGTGCTTCACCTCGGCGGGCGCGACTCGCTCTCCCATCTGACCGGCATTCACGGCGTCCACCTGGGGCACATCGAGTACATCGCCACCGATCCCACCCGGACCACGATTCCCTGGGTGCAGAAGCAGAATGCCGACGGTTCCAACTCGGTGTTTGCCGCGTCGGCCCTGAACGGCGCAACGCCGCAGGGCGAGCGGCGGGTGATGGATTGCATCGACTGCCACAACCGCGCGTCGCACACCTTCGTCACTCCGGAAGACGCGATCAACAGGGCCATGGCCGAGGGCGCAATCAGCCCAGAACTGCCCTGGGTCCACAAGGAGGGCCTAGAACTGCTGAAGGCCAACTACGCCACGCAGGAAGAGGCGCGGGTTAAGATTCCCCAGCAACTCGCCGCCTTCTATAGCAGCGGGCACCCCGAGGTGATGGCCAACAAGGCAGATTTGGTGAAGGCGGCGGGCGAGCAATTGGTGACGCTCTATGACCAGAATGTCTTTCCTTTTATGAAGGTGACCTGGGGCACGCATCCCAATCACATTGGGCACATGAGCTATCCCGGCTGCTTCCGCTGCCACGACGGCGACCACGTGGCCAAGGACGGCAAGAGCATTACCCAGGACTGCGCGGCCTGCCACAATCTGCTGGCCGTGGACGAACCCAAACCCAAGGTGCTTTCCGACCTCGGCATCCAATAGGATCACCGCCGGCTCACCGCCCAAACGGCAATCGTCCGTCGTCGGGAAGGTGGGCCGGTTTTCATTCAGGCCATTACTCCCCGGCTTACTGCATTCATCCCAAGTAAGAATCTGCTGTTGGTCAGGCCTCTGCCCGCTATACAATCGGTGCGAAACACAACGAATCCTCGAACCCTCCCCCAAAAGGTGGTAGGGTGTTAAGACCGTTCCTTGTAGGAACATAGAGTGCGCGTCTTTCCGGTGACTGGGGGATGAGACGCAGGTCTTTTGAGGAGTCGTGAAAAAGAGGAACATGGTGCACAAACGAAGCTTCGGTTCGCTGCTTGCGATTCTTCTCCTGCTCGGTTTTGGAGCGGCCGTTGCCCAGACGCCGGCCAGCGGCTCCGCGGGGCCCCAAGCTTCCCGTCTGGCTGGCGATTGGCGCAGTTCCCCGGCCGTGACCATTCCCGGCAGCAAGCCGCCGGCGCCGTGGGCGAGCCTGGGCGCCGCGCCCGCCAGTGCCCGTGTGGAACGCATGTTGTTGCTGCTCGAATCCTCCGCCGACCGGCAGCGGGCGCTTACAACCGAACTTCAGAATCAGCAGAATCCCGCGTCTCCCGAGTTTCACCGTTGGCTCACAGCGGCGGCCTTCGCCGCGGCTTACTCCAACTCGGCAACGGATGTGGCGGTCGTTTCCGCATGGCTGCAAAGCCAGGGTTTCAAGGTAGCGCCGCAGCCTGCCGGCCTTGGCTGGATCGAGTTTTCCGGAACGGTGGGGCAAGTCGAGCAGGCTTTCCAGACCCAGGTCCAATCCGTGGCCACGCCCAGCGGGACGCGTCCGGCGATTTCGAGCGCGATTGCCGTGCCCAGCGCGCTGCGGCCGCTGATCCATGGATTGGTCTCGCTGGATGGAGCTGTCTCCGCGCCCGCAATCACCTCGTCCCAGCCGGTGAGCGCTTCGGCAGCGGAGCTTGCCGCCCAGACGTCTCTGGCCCGTGCCGAAGCCCTCACCCCGCATCTGGCGGCGCAGCTTCTGCACCTCGACGCGCTCCAGGCCGCGGGCATCGACGGAGCAGGCGAGACCATCGCCATTGCCGCGCGCGGCAATGTAAAAAGCAGCGATGTAGCTGCATTCCGCTCGGCCTTCGGATTACCCGCGAACCCGCTCTCGGTGATTCCCAACGGTTTCGACCCTGGCCTGACCGGCGATCGGGCGGAGGCCACACAGGCCGCTTCCTGGGCAGGCGCTGCCGCGCCCGGCGCGCAGATCGTGCTGGTTCCCGCAGCTACCACCGGCGCCACCGATGGCGTGGACCTGTCGTTGGCGGCCATTGTGGATCAAAGGTTGGCGCACACGGTTGCGGTTGGCTATTCCTCCTGCGAGGCGGCGCTGAGCGAGGCGCACCAAGCCTTTTACGCGGCGCTCTACCGGCAGGCTGCCGCGGAAGGCATCGCGATGGTTGCCGCTACAGGCGACAGCGGCCCATCGGCTTGCCACCTGGCGGGTAGCGATGCACGGGTGGCCAGCGGTTACGGGGTCAGTGCCTTGGCCTCCACACCCTGGAACACCGCCGTAGGGGTTGCGGCAATGGGTGCAACCGGCTCTGCGCTGGCCGCATGGTCGCCGATCAGCAGTGCCGATCCGGCCTACGCCGGCGGCGGCGGCAGCAGCAGCCTGTACGCCGCGCCCAGTTGGCAGCCGTTGCCGCCCAGGGCGGCGGTGCAGGCCGGCTCCAGCCTGGTTTCCGGCTTTGCATCCGGCCAGCGTCTGCTTCCCGATCTTTCCCTGCCCACGGCGCTCGATTCCGGCGTGAATCGCGGCTTGGCATTCTGCCTCAGCGGCTCCGCGGCTTCCGCAGGTTGTACGCTGGTGCGCAGCGGAGGCAGCTCTGCCGCCGCGGCACTCTTTGCAGGCATCGCGGCGCTGGTGGCTAAGAAGAACGGCCAGCCGGGCAATCTTGCCCCGAATCTGTATGCTCTGAGCCGGTTCAGCGGCGTCTTCGACGACGTACAGCAGGGCAACGCGCAGTTGGCCTGCGTAGCCGCGAGCCCCGGCTGCGGACCAGCGGAGACGATTGGATACGAGGCTGTTTCTGGCTACGACCTGGCCACCGGGCTGGGTTCGGTGAATGCCCAGGCGCTGGTGACCGATTGGGCCAAGCCATTGAACACGGGCACCACCGCGGATACGGTCACCGTCACGACGTCCGCGTCAAACCCCATCAATCCCTCGCTCCTGATCACCATTACGGCCACCATCACGGGTCAGAGCGGCACGCCCACCGGCACGGTTCTCTTCTACGACTCCACGACGGGCGTCAATCTGGTGTCAACTCCGTCGCCTGTCGAGTCCAACGGAACCGCGCAACTGAGCACCGGCGGAGTCTTTGGCCTGGGCGACAACGAGATTGAGGCGGTCTACAGCGGCGACGCGACCTACGAGGCCAACACCTCGGCGCCAGTCAACATCGTCACGCAACTCGGCCCAACCAGCCTGGCCATAGTTGCTTCCAACACGTCGCCATCGGCGGGCGCGACCATTAACGTGACCGCCACGCTGTCCACGACCAATCCCGGCAACACTCCGCCCAGTGGCACGGTGACCCTGAATGTGGATGGAGTGCCTACCACCACGCTGACTCTGAACATCACCACCTCGACCTTCACGGTGACCGTTCCCGCACGCGGGACGCATACCCTCCAGGCGGTCTACAGCGGCGATGCGAACTATGCGGCGTCGGCCTCGGCGGTGACCACCATTACCGTGGCCAAGGTCGCCACTTCGCTGGTCGTGACTCCGTCCACCACCACACCCTCGGGAGGCAGTTCGCTCCAAATCACGGCCACTCTCAGCGCCCTCGCGGGAAGCGCGTCCCAGCCCACCGGCAGCGTGACCTTCACGCTGGATAACACGACCATCGGTTCTTCGGGCTTGTCGGGAGGGACGACGGCGACCATCACCGTGACCGCGCCCGCCTCGGGAACGCATAGCCTGGTGGCCACCTACAGCGGCGACGGCAACTTCAGCGGTTCGACTTCACCGGCGGTGACCATCACGGTGTCGAAGATCGCCACCAGCACCTCGGTGACGCCTTCCACCAGCACGCCTGCCGCCGGCGCCTCGATGCAGGTGTCGGCGACGGTGACACCCGCCCTCACCGGCAGTTCATCGCCGACCGGGACAGTGACTTTTACCTTGGACGGCGTGACCGCGGGAAGCGCAACGTTGAATTCGGGCAGCACGACGGTGAGCACCAACATCACCGCCCCGTCCGCCGGCTCGCACCTGTTACAGGCCACCTATAGCGGCGACACCAACTACAGCAGCTCGACTTCGACCCAGGTTACCCTCACCGTGGCCAAGGGCGCTACCACACTGACGGTGAGCCCGGCCACAACCACGCCCACCGCGGGCAGCTCCTTGCAGGTGACGGCGACCATCGGCGGGTCGTTCGGCAGTGTTGTCCCCACCGGAACCATCACTTTCAGCCTGGATGGGGCCACCGTGGGCAGCGCCAACGTTTCCGGCACCACGGCGACCATCAGCATTACCACGCCTGCCACGGGAACGCACACCTTGCAGGCTACCTACGGCGGCGACAACAACTACAGCGGCTCGACATCGCCCACTGTGACCATCACCGTGGGCAAGAGCAATACCACGCTGACCGTGACCCCCTCCACCACCACCCCTCTGGGTGGCAGTTCGATGCTGGTGACGGCCACCCTCAGCGCTACATACAGCGGCGGGACGGCGCCCACGGGAACCGTAACCTTTACGCTGGACGGGGCGACCGTGGGCAGCGCCAGCCTGGCGAGCGGCTCGACGGCCAGCGTTACCATCACCGTGCCGTCCACGGGAACCCATACCCTGCAAGCCTCCTACGGCGGCGACAACAATTACAGCAGTTCCGTTTCGCCGCAGGTCACTTTCACCGTGGCCAAGACGACCACCACGACGGTCGTCACTCCGTCAACGACTACGCCGGCGCTGGGCGCAACCCTTCCGGTGACGGCTACGGTTACAGCGGCCACCCTTGGGTCCACGCAGCCCAGCGGGGTCGTGACCTTTACGCTGGATGGAGCGACTGTGGCAGCGGTTGCCGTGTCGGGCTACCCCGCCACCGCCAGCGCCACCCTGCCCGCCATGACTCCGGGCACGCATACCCTGACGGCCACCTATAGCGGCGACAATTACTACGCCACCTCAACCGGCACGGCGCCCACCATCACCGTGCCCAAGAGCCCCACCACGATGACCATTACCCCGGCCACCACCACGCCCGCCGGGGGCAGTTCGCTGCTGGTCACGGCTACCATCACCGCAACCAACCCCGGCAGCACGGTTCCCACCGGGACCGTGGCTTTCACCCTGGATGGGGCAACCGTGGGAACACAAGCGGTAGTGGCGGGCTATCCTTCCACGGCCAGCATCACCATTCCCTCCATGACCCCAGGGACGCATACTCTGGCGGCCACCTACAGCGGCGACACTTACTACGGCACCTCCACTGCGCCATCGGTCACCCTGACCGTCTCCAAGGGCGCCACCACCACGACGCTGACTCCGTCCACGCTCACTCCCACGGCCGGCAGCTCGATGACCGTGACGGTGACCATTACCTCCCCGAATCCTGCGGCAACACAGCCCTCGGGATCGGTGAGCATCACCGAGGACGGTACCAGCGTGGGAACCGGGACCGTTGTGCCGGGCGCGCCTTCGACGGCCATCGTCACCATTCCTCTGGTCAACGCCGGCTCTCATCTGCTGCAGGCAACTTACAGCGGCGACACCTACTACACCGGTTCGACCTCTTCCATTGTGACCATTGTCGCGGCCAAGGGCATCTCGGTCACTACGGTTACCGCATCTCCTGCCACGCTGACCGCCGGAGTGAACGAGACCCTGACGGCGACCATTGCGCCGCTGAATCCGGTCACCGGCACTGTCTACACCATGACCGGCACGGTGAGCTTCTACGATGGTGGGACAACCCTGCTGGGCACGGCCAACGTGGCGGCCGACACGGCCACGCTGACCGGGGTCAAGCTGCCGGACAACATCTCCCACACCATTACCGCGATCTACTCGGGCGACATCAACTGGCTGGGCAGTTCGTCCTCGGTGCTGCCGCTGGCGGCTACCACGCTGCCCGATTACGTCGTCCTCACCTCGAACTACTCCACCGTCCAGCCCGGAGTGGCGCTGGTACTCACCGCCACGGTGACGCCGGCCTCGACCCCGATCTCCGGCGGCGAAGCGAATCCCACCGGCCAGGTGGTCTTTTACAACGGGACCACGATCCTTGGGCAGGTCGCCCTGGTTGCCGTGCCGCTGAGCGACGCTTCCACGGCCACACTCACCACCCAGACTCTGCCCGGCGGACAGGACACGATCTACGCCACCTATCTGGGCGATCTTTACTACGACGTGGCCACGTCGAATCTTCTCACGCTGACGGTCGAGGACTTCACCATCACCCCGTCGCCCACCAACCCGGCCACCAATCTGGACATTGTGAAGGGTTCCTCTGGTTCGGCCTCGTTCATCGTCACCGGCCTGGGCGGCTTCAACAATGAGGTTCAACTGGTTTGTGCCGTGCCCTCGCAGGACGACATGACCTGCACCGCCAGTCCGCAGCAGGTGGTGCCCACGGGCACGGTCACTTTTGTGGTGCAGACCTTTACCACCAGCGCTGCCACAACGGCGGCCGGCCGCAAGCCCGAGCCCTTCTGGCCCCATGCGGCCGGGGGCACGGCGCTGGCAGTGCTGGCGTTCTTTCTGTTGCCCTTCGGACGGCGGGCGCGGCTCTTTACCGGCCGCTCGGCCAAACGCTTCTGGGTCCTGCTCCTCCTGTTGGTCGGCCTGGCTGGCGCCGGCATCGGCTGCAACAGTGTCAGCATGGTCAACGCGTCGGGAACGCCCCTGGGCGTAGCAACATTGAAGATCACCGGCAGCGCGTACGTGGATAACACCGTGGTCAGCAAGAGCGTGTACCTGACCGTGAACGTGCAGCCCGCACCCTGAGCCAGAGAGGGAATTGCGCTTTCCGAGCGAGAAATGGGGCGTCCGGCAATCCGGCCGCCCTTTTCTTTTTAAAAAATCTTGTCATCCTGAGCGACCCCGACCCTGAGCGTTGCGAAGGGGAATGGGGAGTCGAAGGACCCGCGGCTGTATTTCGTCCAGGCCAATTGCATTTGAAATTGTTCCCCGGGGAGGAGCAAAAGAACTTGCGGTAGACCCGACTGGAGAGCGCCTTGTTACAGGGCGCACCGAACGGAGAGTTTTTTCCGCAGCCTCTGAAGTCATGTTCTGTTACAAGGCGCGCTGCCCCGGCATCTTTCTGCGATTTGCAATGTCCGTGCCAAAGAGATTCAAATGCGATTGTCCTGGCTTTCCGTTCCTTTCCGCACCAACCCTCCACTGCGGCATGGTAGCCTTGCTCTTCAGTTTGAAGGAGCTCCCCGATGCATTCCAATCAGCCCGTTCACTTCAATCTCGTCGTCGCCGCCCACGCCGCCATGATCGAACACGGTTTCCAGCCGGATTTTCCCGCCGGAACCGACAAGGAGCTGGCCGCCATCCAGGCCCATCCCGCCCCGCCCGCCGCGCCCGGCGCAAAGGATCTGCGCAGCCTGCTCTGGTCCTCGATCGACAACGATACCTCGAAGGATCTCGACCAGATTGAATGGGCCGAGCAGCTCGCCGACGGCCGCATCCGCGTGCTGGTGGGCGTGGCCGACGTGGACGCGCGCGTGGCCGAAGGCTCAGTCATCGACGGACACGCCAAGAGCGAAACGACCTCGGTCTACACCGGCGTTAAGGTCTTTCCCATGCTGCCCGCCGAACTCTCCGAAGGCATCACGTCGCTGAACGAGAACGAAGACCGCGTGGCCGTGGTGATCGAATTTTCCGTGGACCAGGTGGGCACGGCCTCGGGCGGGAAAGCGTACCGGGCGCTGGTCAAAAACCGGGCGCAACTGGCTTACAACGCCGTGGGTGCGTGGCTGGAGGGCCGCGGCCCTGCTCCGGCCAAAGTGGCCGCCAACGCCGCCCTGGCCGCGCAACTCAAGCTGCAAGACGCTGCCGCGCAGCGCATGGTGGGCGGACGCTTCCAGCACGGCGCGCTCGATCTGGAAACCATTGAGACGCGCCCCCTGATGCTGGCCGAGCAGGCAATCGAGATTACCAGGCTGGAAAAGAACCGGGCGACTTCACTGATTGAGGAGTTCATGGTGGCGGCCAACGGCGTCATCGCCAGGACCTTCGAGGATGCCGGCGTGGCCTCGATTCGCCGCATCGTCCGCACTCCCAAGCGCTGGGACCGCATCGTCGAGGTGGCAGCCGGCCTGGGAACCACCCTGCCCGCCGAACCAGACTCGAAGGTTCTCAACGACTTCCTGCTGGCCCAGAAGCAGAAGGACCCGGTCCACTTTCCTGATTTGTCCCTCACCGTCATCAAGCTGATGGGCCCCGGCGAATACGTGCTGGTGAAGCCCAACGAGGTCTCCCCCGGCCACTTCGGCCTGGCCGTGCAGGACTACACCCACTCGACCGCGCCCAACCGCCGCTTTCCCGACGTGGTGACTCAGCGGCTGCTCAAGGCCTGGCTGGCCAAGGCGCCGCAGCCCTACTCCGAGGACGACTTGAACGCCATCGCCACGCACTGCACGCTGATGGAGGACAACTCCCGCAAGGTGGAGCGCGAGATGCAGAAGCGCATCGCCGCCGTGGTGCTGCAAAAGCGCATCGGACAGAGCTTCCCGGCCATCGTCACCGGCGTGAACAAATACGGCACCTTTGTGCGCACCCTCGACCCCCATGTGGAGGGTATGGTGGTCGAAGGCGGCAAGGGGCTCGATGTGGGCGACAAGGTCACCGCCAAGCTGGTCTCCACCGACCCGCAGCGGGGATTTATCGACTTTGCGGTGTAAGCAGACAATGGGGAGTATTCACTGCTGGATCGCAAGAAAGAAGGGCGAGAATGCTCAATCGAATCACCTTGAAGTGTTTCGCCTGGATAACGCTGCTCCTTTGTTCAATCTCATTGTTTGCGGACCGCCCGCTTGATGAAGCCATGAAGCGCCTTTCGAATGTTGAGGTGTTTGCTTTCGGCGGCATCGGCCGTGCTGGCCAAACTTCGAAAGGGGAAATCGACTTTAGGATCGTACTTTCTGAGCCGCAGCCAGTTGTGTTGAGCGCATTCGAGAAGCTATACGCAACAGGGAACTCGCAAGCAAAATCCTATGCGCTCTTTGGGATAAGGAAGCTGAAGCCGAGCAGATTTATGGAATTGCTTATTTCCGCTAAAGCATCAGTGGACAATGTCGAAGTGATGAGGGGATGCATCGTTACGCGTGAGCCCCTGCGGGACGTTGCCAGTCAGATCGATCGCGGCGAATGGGGTGAGGGCTTCAAGAGCCGCAACTGAAGCAAGCAATTGCAGGAAACCAAGCGATGGACACCGAACCCACCAGATCGAAGCGAAGGTACACGGAGGCCATTCATCTTCGCCTCAGCACTGACCAGAGGACCCTGATCGACCAGGCGGCCGAAGCGCGGGGCCAGAGCCGCAATCAGTTCATCTTGGAGACGGCCTGCCAGGAGGCGCAATCCGTCCTGCTTGACCAGACCCACTTCAATCTGGTTGAAGACGCTTTCCTGCGCTTCACAGAGCTGCTCGACGCTCTGCCCAAACCCAACCCTGGGCTGGCGCGTCTGCTGGAAACGAAAGCGCCTTGGGAAGAACAGGCCGCTACTTCCCCGGCGGCCCCTGCACCAGGCCGATCAGGTGGCCTTCGGGGTCGGTGAAGCCGGCGATGATGCCGCCGTCGGGGATGGGGTGCGGGCCGAAGGCCGTTTTGCCGCCCTTGCTCTCGATCAGTTCGAGCGCCGCGGCCACGTCTTCCACGCCAACGTAAAAGGTGACGTGCTCCCGCGCCGCGCCCATGGCGCCGATGCCGCCGCCGGGGCTGGAGCCGGTATCGACCAGCGAATAATCCTCCATGGCGGGCACGATCCTCCAGTCGAAAACGCTCTGGTAAAAGAACTCCAGCAAGGCCTTGTCCTTGCCGAGAATCTCGAAATGCACAACCGGGTTGGGCATTGTCTTGGGCTCCTGTTGAACGGGGTTGGTTGAGGGGTTGGGTTTGTCGTCGGGACTCCGCAAGGGCAGACGCAGGTCCTTCAGTTCCGTTTCGCTTCGCAAATTCATCCGGCTAAGATTCGCAGCGCCCCTACGGGGCGCAGGGATTTTATTCGCGGCTGTTCCCAGGGCTGCGCTGCGCGTGCCCTGGGCTACTCTCGCAGCGCCCCTTCGGGGCGAATCTCGCCGCGGCAAATTCTCTGCGGCGAAGCCCGAAAAAGGTCACTTTACCGCCCTCTACGGCGAAAATCCAGTGAAAATCCCGCCCGGCGAATTTTTTTTTGCAAAATCCCCTTGCAATCTATCACGGATTGCGATATATCTATTGCAGATTGCAATGCGGCGAAGGCCGAATCGGCTTACCCATTGCGGAAAGTCTCAGGAACGCAGCGAATCAGGCACGAACAAACTGACCCCTGATCTCTGATCTCTGACCCCTGTTTTCATGAAGCTAGGCGAGAAAATTCGGTACTTGCGCGAGGTCGAGGGAAGCCTTCGGGGCCTCGACCGCGATCTGAGCCAGCAGGAGACGGTGCGGGCCATCGAAGCCGAGACCGGCAAGAAGCTGAGCCAGAGCTATCTGTCTCAGATTGAAAGCGGCGCGCGGCCTCACCTGACCAACACCACGCGGCAGATTCTGGCCACGTTCTTCAAGGTGCATCCCGGCTACCTGGTGGACGATCCCGAGGGCTACCACCCCGAGTTGCAGAGCGAGCTGCGCAATGTGGAAGAGAAGCTGGACCTCTGGCTGATCAGCGGGGCGGAGCGCTTTGGGCGCGATCCGGAGCTAAGCCAGGCGCTGCTGACGCTGGCCCGGCACGAACGCTCGCGGGAGAGCCTGTTGCTACTGGAAGCCATTATGGAGACGCCGGGCCTGATGCCGCGCCTGACCGAAGTGCTGCGCCCGAAGATACAGAGAACGGAGAACAGAGATCAGGGGTCAGTGCAACAGCAAATGAAATCGGGACAGGGGCGCGGTAAGAAAGAAGGGGCGCACAAATGACCTGGGAATCGTTTTATCTGGTTTGTTTTCTGGCGGGGCTCTTTCTGAGCGCGTTCTCGCTGCTGGGCGGGATGGGGCATATTGGCGGACACGTTCCCGCGGCGCATGTGCCGCACATGCCGCATTTGCCAAGCGCCGGGCACGCAACCCATCTGCCGCACGCGGGACATGTGCCGCAGGGCGGGTCAGGGCAGGCGGCTGGGCAGAGCGCGGCCACCGTTCCCTGGTGGAACTCTTTCTCGATCATGCTTTTTCTTTGCTGGTTTGGCGCGGCGGGGTACCTGCTGACGCGCTACGGAGGCTTTGTGGCCGGGATCGTTCTGCTGCTTGCCGCGGTTTGCGGATTGGCTGGTGGGGCGATTGTTTTCTTCTTCATGGCCAAGGTGCTGCTGCCCCACGAGCGCGAACTCACCGCCGACGAGACGGAGATTGTGGGCGTGGTGGGCAGGGTTTCGGCCCCCATACGGGCGGGCGGAACCGGAGAGATGGTCTACGAGCAACTGGGCGTGCGCCAATCGGCTCCGGCGCGCTCCGAGGATGGCGGGCCGATTCAAAAACAGGAAGAAGTTTTCGTCGTCCGCTACGAAAAGGGAGTCGCTTATGTGCGGCGCTGGGAAGAAGTGCTGGAAGAAGAGGGATCAGGGGCTAGGGGCTAGGGACTAGGGGCTAAGGGGCTAGGGACTGAGGGCTAAGGGACTGAGGGACTCGGGACAGGAAGTCCTCAGCCATTGACCGCGGAAGCGACTAGTCCCTAAGTCCCTCGAACGACTTTCTCCCGGTTGAAAGGACCGGGGACACAATGACGCACACCACCATACTCATCACGGACATGGCCATCCTGGTTGGGATCTTCCTGATGGGATTTTTGGCCAAGCTCTTTCCTCGAAGCGGCGGCAACACCGAGAAGAAGTGAACAGGGAACAGTGGACAGTGAACAGTCTCTTGATGCCGATCACTGACCACTAATCACTGTCCACTGTCCACTGTTTTTCAACCATTCACCCATACCCTCCCGGGCGAAAGGGCCGGGAACACAATGACCGATCCGATTGTTCTGATTGTTGGACTCAGCATACTGGCGCTGATCATGATTCTGGGCTTGCTGGCCAAGATGTATCGCAAGGCCGGTCCCAACGAGGCTTTGATTGTTTTTGGATTCCGCGGCCCGCGGGTGATCAAGGGACACGGCACGGTGATCTTTCCCATGGTGGAGAACTGCCGCGAGCTGAGCCTGGAACTGATGAGTTTCGACGTGGCTCCGCAGCAGGATCTCTACACCAAGCAGGGGGTCGCAGTGACCGTCGAGGCGGTAGCGCAGATCAAGGTGCGCTCGGACCAGGCCTCGATTCTGACCGCGGCCGAGCAGTTTCTCTCGAAGGCTCCGCAGCAGCGGGAAGGCCTGATCCGGCTGGTGATGGAAGGCCATCTGCGCGGCATCATCGGGCAGTTGACGGTGGAGCAGATTGTCAAGGAGCCGGAGATGGTGGGCGAGCGCATGCGCGCCACCTGCGCGGAAGACATGAGCAAGATGGGTTTGGAGGTCATCTCCTTCACCATCAAGGAAGTGCGCGACAAGAACGAGTACATCTCGAATATGGGCCGTCCCGACGTGGCGCGCATCAAGCGCGATGCGGAAATGGCCACGGCGGATGCCGAGCGCGACACCGCCATCAAGCGGGCGACTGCTCTGAGAGAGTCCGCCGTCGCCAAGGCGCAGGCCGACCAGGAGCGGGTCATCGCCGAGACCGCCTCGCAAACCCGCCAGGCCGAGGCGCAGCGCGATCTGGAGATCAAGAAGGCGGAGTACTCCGAACAGAGCCGCCGTCAGCAGGCAACGGCCGACAAGGCCTACGAACTTCAGACCAACATCATGCTGCAGCAGGTGACCGCCGAGCAGGTGAAGGTGCAGCAGGTCGAGAAAGAGGGCCAGATCAAGGTGCAAGAAGCGGAAATTTCGCGCCACGAGAAGGAACTCATCGCCACCGTGCTGAAGGGCGCCGAGATCGAGCGGCAGCGCATCGAGAACCTGGCCAACGCGGAGAAATCGCGTTTGACTGCCGAGGCCGAGGGCCGCGCATCGGCGATTCGCGCCCAGGGCGAGGCCGAAGCCAGCATCATCTTCCAGAAGGGCGAGGCGGAAGCCAAGGCCATGAGCGTCAAGGCCGAGGCCTATCAGGAGTGGAACCAGGCCGCGGTGGTGGACAAGCTGCTCACCAACATGGCCGACGTGGTTCGCGCCATGGCCGAGCCGCTCAGCAAGGTGGACCACATCACCATCGTCTCCACGGGCGACGGCGACGCCGCCGGGGCGCACAAGATCACCGGCGACATGACGAAGATTGCCGCGCAGGTGCCGGCCTTGTTCGAGGCGCTTAGCGGCATGGACATCAAGCAGCTGATGTCCAACGTGAAGGCCATCAAGACGAAGAAGGAACCGGAAGAGAAGTAGAGGCAGCTTCTAGCTGCTAGCTTCTAGCTCCTAGCTTGTTTTGTGGGAGCTGGAAGCTGGCAGGCTGGAACAAGAAAAGGCTCGATCGCTCTTTTAACGGCAAGCAAGCACAACTGCTGGCAGCGGCCAGCTGAAAGCTAGCAGCTAACAGCTAGAAGCTGAAACAAGGAGGACGTCATGGCACTGCTGGAGAGAGTAAGCACATTGCTCCGCGCGAATCTCAACGACCTGGTGGAAAAGGCCGAGGATCCCGAACGGTTATTGAAACAGATCGTGCTCGACATGGAGAATCAGTTGCTCCAGGTCAAAACGCAGGTGGCCATCGCCATAGCCGACGAGCATCTGCTGGCGAAGAAGCAAGCCGAGCACGTGGGGCAGGCCGCGGAGTGGCGGCGCAAGGCGGAACTGGCGGTGCAGAAGGGCCACGACGACATGGCCCGCGCGGCACTGGAACGCGCCCTGAGTCACGACCAGTTGGCGGCCGGCTTTACCACCCAGGCCGAAGACCAGAAACACGAGGCCGACAACCTGCGTCAGGCCCTGCACAAGCTAGACCAGAAGCTGAGCGAGACGCGCGCTCGTTGCGAGATGCTGGTGGCCGAGCACCGCCGCGCCAAGGTGGTGGGCCGCGCCGCCAAGGCCCGCGGGGTGGTGGGCACCGACCAGGAGCACGCCATTGGACGGATGCAGAGCAAAGTGCGCGTGACGGCGGCCGAGAACGCGGCAGCCAGCGAGGTGCTGGCGCCGGAGACGCTCGAAGACCGCTTCCAGGCCCTGGAGAGCGAGGACAAAGTGGAGACCCTGCTGAAAGAGATCAAGAGCCGGCAGGCGGCGCAGTAAGGGAGCTGGCCCGGCCCCGGCTAGCTGGCGCCGGGCCGCTTTGAGAGGATCGTTGTGTCCGGGGAGCGCGCAACTGCGTCTAACGAAAGAGCATTGTTTATGCGCGGTGAAACGTAGCCCCTGGAGCTCGCATTTTAGGCAGGCATCCGGCAGGGTGATTTACCCTCAAGGCAGCCCTTCCGGTCCGATCTTCCCTCAACTGAGGCACGTGGCCAGGCAGGCGCCAACCTTCTACCTGGTGAATGAATGCGCTTTTGTTTCGGCTTTATCCCTGCTGCTTTTGTTGCGAGTGTTGTCCTGCTGGCATCGTATCCTTGCGCGCATGCGCAGGCGCCGGGCTCCGGCCCTGTCTTGACCGCCGCTGCGGAGATTCCCGAAGCGCCACAGCCGCAGTTTGCCGTTGGCGTGGCTGAGCCTCCTGTCCAGCAGCCTGCCCCAGCCTCCACGCCGGCACAGAATGCCGCTGCCCAGGGCAGTTCCAGCTCGCAAACGCTGGTTCAGGCGCCCGCAGCGGAGAAGAGCCAGCACGAAAAGGCCGAGGAGCAGCTCAAGGAGCAGGAGAAACAGCGGGTTTTGGGCATTGTGCCCTCGTTCAACATCTCCTATCGCAGCGACGCAGTCTCCTTGACTGCAGCTGAGAAGGTGAAACTGGCCTTCCGTTCCTCGACCGACCCTGTGGCCTTTGCCGCGGCATTTCTGGTGGCGGGCTACCACGAGGGCATGCACGACGATATAGGCTTTCCCTGGGGCGCCAAGGGCTACGGAGAGCGCGCGGGCGCGGCCTACCTGGATGCGTTCAACGGCTCGATCATCGGCAATGGCATTCTGCCGTCCATTCTCCACCAGGATCCCCGTTACTTCCGCCTGGGCCATGGAACCACCACCCACCGGATGCTCTATGCGCTGATGACCAACGTGATGTGCAAGCACGACAACACCGGCAAGTGGGAGCCCAACTACTCCAACGTCCTGGGCAATATTGCTTCGGGTGGAATCTCCAATCTCTACTATCCCTCCAACAATTCCGGGATCGGCCAGACCTTCACCAATGGCTTTATCGTGACCGCCGAGGGTGGAGCTGGTTCTATCTTTCAGGAGTTCTGGCCCGACATTTCGCGCAAGTTCCTGCACAAAGACCCGACCCACGGGCTCGACGCCGAGGCGCGCAAGCAGGATGCTGCCGAAAAGGAAGCCAGAAAGAAGCAAAAAGAACAGAAGTGAGGCTGGCCGAAGGCACGCGGCTCAACCGGTTCCGGCATTTTGCTTCGCGGCAAGCGTCGGGTTGGGCAGGAAGCGCTTGCGCGACGGGTAATAGATGGCCTTGGCTGGGATAGACACGGTCTGCCGCTCCGGGTAGCGCAGCGCCGTCAAATGCCCGCCATATACGCAGCCGGTATCGAGGTTGACGGTGTTATTCAGCCATACCGGTTCCGCTACTGGCGTATGCCCATAGGCCACCAGTGCTTTGCCGCGATAGTCGGCAGACCAGTTATAGCGCACCGGCAGGCCGAACTCATCGGTTTTGCCGGTGTTTTGTCCGCTGAGCGCGAACTTGCGCGCCTTGGCCGATCCGCTGCCGTGCAGCCGCTCCTTGAGCCCGGCGTGGGCAATCACCAGATTGCCTCCGTCCAGAACATAATGGCCGGCTCGCCCATCCAGAAACTCCGCAACCTCGGCGCGGAACTCCTCCGGTTCGGCATCGAGCTGCTGCAGCGACCGAAGCACGCCCCGCGTCCCCTTCGGGTCGCGGCCCTTCAAGGCTCGCGCCAGGACTACATCCTGATTGCCGGGGACGCAGACCGCCTGGCCTGCCCGCACCATGCCCATCACCAGCCGCAGCACGCCGGGAGTCGCCGGCCCGCGATTTGCCAGGTCGCCAACAAAGGCTAGTTTCCGTCCCTCGGGCAGCGTCACATTGAAATCGCCCGCCTGCCGGAAGACCCGATAGCCGAGCGCCGACATGAGCAGAAGCAGTTCGCTCAGGCAGCCATGCACGTCGCCAATTACGTCAAAGGGGCCGGGCTCTTCAAAGAACGCCAGTTCCTCGGCCTGCTTGCGGGCGGCATTCTTCCCCCTGGGGCTTTCAGCCTTCTTGCGCTTCTTGGGGGCGGGTTGACGGGAAGCAGGCATCGCTTTTCAGTGTAGGGCATTCGCTATCAGATCCTGTCAACCTGTGCGGAACCGAATGGCGCAGCAAAGGGCAATCGCATAAAGATTTCGAGCGCAGAAGATGGGTCTTGAAAGGGCACGGCTTCGGTTGTGCCGCGAATGCGCCAGAAAACTCAGGGCCTTATCCCTGAGGGATGGTTCCAATCGTCCAAAAACATCCCTCGGCGGCTAAAGCCGGTGCATTTGAAGCTTCGATAGTGGCACGGCCGAAGCCGTGCCCTTTCAAAGCAGCTGCCGCGTGATTCGCGATCTCCAGGGGATTGCCTCGATGTCTCTCCACGGGTTCGACCGGGCTTGGCGGGCTGGTATAGGCTTGGATGTCGAAAAGGAGCGAGAAATGGACAGGCGCCGTTTCATCGCGGCGGGGACAGGGGCCGCAGTTGCTGCTCAGTGGGCCGGGGGGCAACATCCGCTTTTTGCCGAGGCCGTCGCAGCCGCAACGAGCCCGGCAGCGGGCCGCAACGCCGTTGCGTCCAACGACGTGAGCCGGCATCGCTTCGGCGTCAACTACACGCCCTCGCGCAACTGGTGGTTCTGCTGGAACGACTGGAACGCCGATCCCATCCAGCGGGATCTCGACGCCATCGCCGCGCTGGGCGCGGATCATCTGCGCATCCTGTTGATCTGGCCATTCTTTCAGCCCAATCCGGCCTGGGTCAGCCCGGCCCACCTTGACCGCCTCAACCAACTGCTCGCGCTGATGGGCGAACGCGGGTTGGATGCCCTGGTGACGGTCTTCACCGGCCAGTTGAGCGGCTGGTACTTTCTGCCTCCCTTCAACAAGCCGGACCCGGCGCTCTACACCGACCCTACGATCTGGAGCGCACAGGAACTTTTGATTCGCGAACTGGCGCGCACCATGCAGGCGCACCCGAACCTGATTGGCTTCGACTTCGGCAACGAGATGAACACCTGCTGGAGCGCGGAAACCGCCGTGGGCGATGCGTGGATGGCGAAGATGTTCGCGCTGATGAACTCCGTTCTGCCAGGTTGCGTGCACGTGAACGGGGTCGATCATCAGCCGTGGTTCCGGCCCACGACGTTTTCAGCCCGCGCTCTGGCGGCCAACCCACTGCCGGTGATCCACGCCTATCCTTACTGGGCCGAGGCGCTCAAGTACGGAGGTCCGATGGACCCGCCCAGCACGCGGCTGCTGGTTGCCTTCGCCGCGCTGGTGCGCTCTTATGCGGGCAACGCGCAGAAGCCGGTCTGGGCCGGCGAATTCAATACTTGCATTGAATCCATGGCGGAAAAGCAACAGGCGGAGTGGCTGGAACAGGCCGTGACCGGAGCCGTCGAAGCCGGGGTGAGCTGGTTTACCTATTGGGACAGCCACGACGTGAACCAAAAGTTCTCCTTCAACTCGCTGGAGTACAGCCTCGGACTGCTGGGCAACGAGGGAAGAGTGAAGGAACAGGGCCGAGTCTTCAAACAGCTTGCCGAGGCCTATCGCGGCAAGCCGGTGGTCCTTCAGCAGACGGCGCCGCTGCTTCCACCGAAGGAACAGAGCTTTGACGGAACGTGGAAATGGATGCTGGACTTCCTGGGATGGAAGCCGAGGGGTGTCGCACGGTAAGGCGTATTCTGCATTTGCGGACCACAAGGCTCCGCAAGAATGAGGGTAGGATTCGATGAAGTTTTCCCTGGCTATATTCTTCAGTACTTTGTTCTTTGCGCAGGTGGCTCTGGTGGCGCAGATGCCGGCCCATGCCAAGGCTCTGGCGCATCCACACATGCCAGCGTCGATCCGTGTGCTTTTGCTGGATGGGCAGAGCTCTGGCGCGTACCACAACTGGAAATTGACCACCCCGGTTCTGCGGAAGGAACTTGAGGAGACCGGTCTATTTCAAGTCACCATCCTCACTGCCCCACCGGGAGACGGTGACTTCACGAACTTCGAGCCCAACCTCCGCCATTACCAGGTCATCGTTTCGAATTACGATGCGCCGGACTGGCCGGAGAATCTGCGCGCCAAATTCGAGGAGTATGTCAGAAACGGCGGCGGACTGGTGGTGGTTCATGCCGCCGACAACGCCTTTCCCAACTGGCCGGCATACAACCTGATGACCGGCATCGGCGGATGGAGAAACCGCACCGAGCAGGCCGGGCCCTATTGGTATTTCAAAGACGGCAAGCTGGTCTCCGATCCCGCGCCGGGGCGCTGCGGCAACCACGGGGCGCGGCGGCCGTTTCAGATTACCGTTCGCCAACCCGAGCATCCGATCATGAAAGGCTTGCCGCCGGTGTGGATGCACGCAACCGACGAGTTGTACGACAGTCTGCGCGGCCCCGGCAAGAATATGACGGTGCTGGCGACAGCTCATTCCGACCCCAAGAACGCCGGGACGGATCGCGACGAGCCCATGATGCTGGTTGTGAACTACGGCAAGGGAAGAGTTTTCCACACCACGCTGGGGCACGATCCGATGGCGCTGAGCTGTGTGGGCTTCACGACCATCTTCCAGCGCGGAACCGAATGGGCCGCCACGGGAAAGGTCACGCAGAAGGTCCCGGCGAGCTTTCCAACGGCAAACAATGTGAGCTACCGCCCGGATATTGCCAATATGGACCCGGCAGTGGCCAAGGGAACGAAGGTAACGGCGTCGCCGTTGCAATAGAGGTGTTCGATATGCAATTGAGGGATATTCTGCACGACCTTCAGACCATCGACGAAGACGCTGTCATTCTTGCCAAGCAGCCGTGGACGCTCGATTCCGAATCGGAGGTCGGAAAGTTCGATCCGGGCTATCGAAATTCCCTCGTCAATGACTGATAGAGGCTTCGCCTATTTCTTAGGGGTGTACCTTGTGAAGGAACTATTGGAAGATCTCGGTAACAGTTTGCCGACGGAGGAGGACCGCTTTGCCAGGTTGATCTACTACGCGGAGAACGACGCGTAGTCTCAATGGGTTCATGCCTGAAATGAATTGAGACGGCTTCATAGGCTGCAAGGACTTGGCGGAATGAAGGGTACGGGCTTTAAGGCTGAGGAGAAGCTTCTCCTGTTAGGCGAGAAGTGTCAGGGCACGACTTTAGTCGTGCCGCAAATGCAACAAAATAAAAGGGGGCTTTAGCCCCTGAGGGATGTTCTAACATGGATTCGGCCCTTTCCGCCGCGTGTTCGAGAGCATGCAGAACATTTAGAACCACGAGCCCGCAGGGGCTAAAGCCCACGGCGTATTATCAGCAACTTACGGCACGACTAAAGTCGTGCCCTGACACTTCTTGCCACACCAAAGCAGTTTTTCCGCAGCCTCTGAAGTCGTGCCCGACACGAAGTGACAGCCCTCGGCAGGCGGGTTGCTCACGGGCCGTTCCGATGGTGTGCGAAGGGGAGTCCTTTGACCGAAAAAATCTCGCTTCAATCCGTGCTGGGATCTGGCCCCGGCCTCGACCGCGCTGCCACCCACGCGCCCGGCCCGCAGGGCGCGCTGCCGCTGACGGCCGAGATGCTGCTGACCGAGCCGAGCGGCAATCTCTTCGGCCTGACCCAAAACGCCGGCATGGGCTGGGAGCCATCCCGGCTTTTGGACCCTGAATTTTTGATCCTCAGTACGCACGGCGGGCTGCGCGCCGAGGATGGGCGGCCCATCGCTTTGGGCTTTCACACCGGACATTGGGAGGTCGGTCTGCTGGTGGCGGAGGCGGCGCGGGAGTTGAAGGCGCTTCAAGCGGTGCCGTTTGCCGGCGCCTGCACCGATCCCTGCGATGGGCGCACCCAAGGCACTTCGGGCATGATGGATTCGCTGCCTTTCCGCAACGACGCGGCCATCGTTCTCCGCCGCTTAATGCGTTCCCTGCCCACCGGCAAGGGCGTTCTAGGCATCGCCACCTGCGACAAAGGCCTGCCCGCCATGACGATGGCGCTTGCCTCGGCGGGAAAGCTGCCCACGGTGCTGGTTCCCGGCGGCGTAACGCTGCTGCCCACTTCGGGCGAGGATGCAGGCAAGGTGCAGACCATCGGCGCGCGCTTTGCCCAGAAACAGATCGCGCTGGAGTACGCCGCCGAAGTGGGATGCCGGGCCTGTGCTTCGCCGGGCGGCGGGTGCCAGTTTCTGGGCACCGCGGCTTCCGCGCAGGTGGTGGCCGAAGCGCTGGGACTGGCGCTGCCCCACACCGCGCTGGCGCCCAGCGGCCAGCCGATCTGGCTCGACGGCGCGCGCCGCTCGGCCCGGGCGTTGGCGCGGTTGCATCAACTGCAAATCGGAACGGCGGACATTCTAACCTCGGCGGCGCTGCGCAACGCAATGGTCGTGCACGCGGCCTTTGGCGGGTCTACCAATCTGCTGCTGCATCTTCCCGCCATTGCTTTTGCCGCGGGATTGAAGCGGCCCGCGGCCTCCGATTGGGCCGAAGTCAATCGCCAGGTTCCGCGCCTGGTGGACGCACTGCCCAACGGCCCGCGGAACTTCGCCACAGTGCAGGTCTTTCTGGCCGGTGGCGTTCCGGAGGTCATGCTGCATCTGCGACGGGCCGGTTTGTTGGACACTTCGGTGAAGACGGTCTCCGGGCAGACGCTGGATTCATGTCTCGACTGGTGGGAGCAGAGCGAGCGGCGTCAACAACTGCGCCGCAGCTTGCTCGACCAGGACGGCATCGACCCGGACGACGTCATCATGACGCCCGGCCAAGCTCGATCGCGGGGGCTGACCTCGACAATCTGCTTCCCCGCGGGCAATCTTGCCCCCGAGGGCTCGGTGATCAAGAGCACGGCCATCGATCCCTCGCTGATCGATGCGGAAAATGTGTACCGGCACATCGGCCCGGCAAGAGTTTTCATCACCGAAGAAGCGGCCATTCAGGCCATCAAGGCGGGCACGGTGGCGCAGGGCGACGTGATGGTGCTGATCTGCGGCGGCCCGGCCGGCGCGGGCATGCAGGAGATCTACCAGATTACCGCCGCGCTCAAGCAACTGCCTCATTGCAAGCACGTTGCGGTGTTGACCGATGCGCGCTTCAGCGGCGTCTCGACGGGGGCCTGCATCGGCCATATTTCGCCCGAGGCGCTGGCCGGGGGGCCGATCGGCAAGATTCTGGAAGGGGACCAAATCGAAATCGTCATCGATCGCGAACGGCTGACGGGATCGGTCCATCTGGTGGGCGACGCAGAGGGGCTTTTCGGCGCGGAAGAGGGCGCGCGGCGGCTGGCCGAGCGCAGGCCGCGCCCCGACCTGCGCCCCCACCCGGCGCTCCCCGACGACACGCGGCTGTGGGCGGCTCTGGTGCAGGCCAGCGGAGGCGTCTGGGGCGGCTGCGTCTACGACACGGACAAGATTATCGCGCGGCTGAGAACCAGCTCCGAATGATGGGGCTGGAGCGGGACTGTGCTATCCCACCTGTGGTGCGACCGTTCTTCTGGAAAGACTCACCAAGGAAGGACCCACCCGGCTCTGGAGGGTGAGGATGGGCCCGTGCCGCACCATGTCCAAAGCCGGTTAATTGCTCAAGAGAGAGACCTGAAGCGCCCTTGGAGCATTTTCGGAATACACGTAGAGACCTTTTGAAGGGCGAGCAAGGTGGCTTTTTCTTTGGAAAAAAGCCACCTTGAGTACGTGCTCTCGGTCTACACCAATTCCGAAAATGCTATAGGCCGGGGTGCAGCAAGATTCCGGAGACATGCCCTGTCCAGTCCGGTGCTCCGGCAGAGTGGGCGAGCGGATTCACGCCGCGGTTTGCCGCGGGCTGGATTTCGCCAGATGGTGCGGATCGTCGAGGTCCTCGACCCGCTGTGTGAGCAACGCCGCCAGAATGAAGAAGAAGCCGCCCGCCACCACCGCGGCCAGGCGGTTGTTGTGGAGCAGATGGCTCATCACCCAACCGAATCCCAGCGATGCGGTGATCTCCGGAATCACGATGAAGAAGTTGAAGATCCCCATGTAGACGCCGTTCTTTCCCTGGGGCAGCGATCCGGCCAGAATCGAGTAGGGCATGGACAGCGTGCTGGCCCACGCGATGCCCACCCCGGTCATCGACAGCAGCAGCAGCATCTTGCTGTGGATCACGGCCACGGCAAGCAGTCCCAGGCCGCCGCAGATCAGGCACAGGCTGTGGGTCGTCTTGCGCCCAAACCAGCCGGCCAGCACGGGCAGCGCAAACGAAAAGGCAAAGCAAACCAGCGAGTACATGCCAAAGCAGACCCCGGCCCACTCCACTCCCGTGGAATAGAGAGGTGAATTGGTGTCGGAGGCGCCGAAGACATTGTGGGCCACAGCCACCGGGAAGTAGAGCCACATGCAGAACAGCCCCAGCCAGGTGGAGAGCTGAACCCACGCCAGTTGGCGCATGGTGCGAGGCATCTGGCGGACAGATGCCGCAATCTCCCGCGCTCCGGCCAGCAGCCCCCGGCGCTCGGCCTTTTGTTTCCGAAATTCCTCCAGGTTCTCCGGCGGATATTCCTTGGTGGTGAAGATGGTCCACAGCACGGCACCCAGAAAGGCCGCGGCGCCAATGTAGAAAGCGAGCCGCACGGTGAAGGGGATGGTCCCCGCCGTCCGGGTCTCCGTAAGGTGAAAAACGTTGGTCAGCAAGTAAGGCAAAGCCGAGGCAATGACTGCCCCGAATCCGATGAACAGGCTCTGCATGGCAAAGCCGCGGGTGCGCTGCTCTTCCGGCAGCAGGTCGGCCACAAAGGCGCGAAAGGGCTCCATGCTGATGTTGATGCTGGCGTCCAGAATCCAGAGCAGGCCCGCGGCCATCCACAGCGCCGAGCAGCGCGGCATAAAGATGAGCGCCAGCGAACTGAGCAGGGCTCCGGTCAGGAAGTACGGGCGCCGCCGGCCGAGGCGGCCCCAGGTGCGGTCGCTAGCCTGGCCGATGATGGGCTGCACAATCAGGCCCGTCAGCGGCGCGGCCAGCCAGAGAATGGGAATCTGGTCGGCCCGCGCGCCCAGGTACTCGTAGATGGCGCTCATGTTGGCCATCTGCAATCCCCAGCCGAACTGGATGCCGAGGAATCCAAAACTCATGTTCCAAATCTGCCAATACGAGCGTGCTGGCTTGTTCATGGATGCCATTCTCCGGATGGCTGGCAATGCTGTTGTTGGTCCATCTTGCGAAGTGTTTCCAAATTTTCGAGAAAACCACAACTGTCATTCTGAACGAACGGGGCTCCGAACGTATCCCAGTTCGGGGGTGGTGAGCGAAGAATCTGCGTTTCTCCAGCTCTGAATTCCGAACCAAGCTTCAGAGCCAAGAGATCAGCGATCGAAAAGGGTAGCCAGCGATTTGAGCCGGTGGCTCAAATCCGCCGTCAATGCGCCGGGACGATAGCGCCATTTCCAATTGCCGCTCATGGAGCCGGGAAGGTTCATGCGCGCTTCATTGCCCAGCCCCAGCACATCCTGGAGCGGAATCATGGCCAGATTGGCCACCGAACCCATCACCGCCCGGATCATGGCCCAGTGGATCTGGGCATCGTCCTGGAGGTTCAGATAGGCGCGCGCCAGCGCACGCTCTGCGCGGACCTCCTCTTCGCTGCGGGTGCTGTCTCCGGCGCCGGAACTCGTCCACCAGCCCACGGTGGTGTCGTTGTCGTGGCCGCCGGTGTAGGCCGCCAGATCCCTCGTGTAGTTGTGCGGCCGGAACGACGGACCCTGCGCATCGGTACCGAAGGCGAACTGCAAGAGGCTCATGCCGGGCAGCCCGAACTTGTGCCGCAATTCCTCCACCGGCGGGGTGATCACTCCCAGGTTCTCCGCCACAATGGGAAGCTCGCCAAATTCTTCCTGGAGCGCGGAGAGGAGACTCTCACCTGGCCCCTTGACCCAACGCCCGTTCATCGCGGTCTGCTCCCCGCCGGGAACCTCCCAGTAGGCTTCGAAGCCGCGGAAGTGGTCCAGCCGCACCAGGTCGAACATCGCCAGCGAGGCGCGGAAGCGCTCAATCCACCAGGCGTAGCCGCCGGCCTTCAGCAGCTCCCAGCGGTAGATGGGATTGCCCCAAAGCTGTCCGGTCGCGCTGTAGTAGTCCGGGGGCACGCCGGAAACCACGGTGGGATTGCCCTGCTCGTCGAGAAAGTAGAGCTCCGGATGGGCCCACACATCGGCACTGTCGTGCGCGACGTAGATGGGGATGTCGCCCATCAGCCGAATCCCGCGCTCCCGGCAATAGGCCTTCAATGCATGCCATTGGCGGAAAAACTCGAACTGCCAGAACTTGATGGCCTGGAGCTGGGTGGCAAGCCGCCGTGTACCCTCGAGGATGGCGCGAGGGTCGCGCTGGCGAATTTCAGCTTCCCAGGTGGTCCAGGCGGCGCCGCCATGCGCGTCCTTCAAGGCCATGAAGAGCGCGAAGTCGTCCAGCCACGGGCTCGCGGCGGCGCAGAAGCGGTCATACTCCGCGCGATCCGCGGCGGAACCTTTGGCAAAGAAGGCCTCCGCGGCCCGCAGCAGCAGCGGGCGCTTGAACTCGATCATCGCCTGGTAATCGACCGAGTCCGCGGGAAAGTTGGGCGCTTGTTCGAGATCCGAATCCCGCAGCAGTCCCCGGTCGCGCAGCAGCTCGAGGCTGAGCAGCAGCGGGTTTCCGGCAAACGCGGAGAAGCATTGATAGGGCGAGTCGCCGTAGCCGGTTGGATTGAGCGGCAGAACCTGCCACAGTTTTTGCCCGGCGGCGGAGAGAAAGTCGGCGAATTCGTAAGCGTTCGGCCCGAAATCGCCTACGCCAAAGCGGCTTGGAAGAGAAGTGCAATGTAACAGGATGCCACTGCATCGAGGGAATTTCACGTGCCCAAAGATACGCTGCCCAGGTTGACCGGTCAAGCCCAGCCGCCGGCGAGCGGGCGCCCCCATGCTTCGCGCATATAGCGAAGGGTGGGGGCGCATGAACCGCAACCTGGTTTCTCGTCAGGCTCCGGTCTCGCTAGACGACGAATCCAAGAGTCTTTGGTTCAAGGCAGATCGGTACACCGAGCCGCCAACCCGGCCGTCTTTGCACGATTTTCGGGCTGCGGATGGGTGGCGGGCAACTGGGAAGTGCTCTTAACAAGTGCAGATGCCTGGTTTTCTAAGCAAGTGAATTGTCCAGTTTCAAAAATCCGCGAGTGTCCTGAGTCTGAAACTCGCATCGGAAATCGGGGCGGGAGAAAAGCAGATTTTTCGCGCACCACCCCCGAACTCGACCCCAAAGAGCAAAGACCGCTCTTTGGGGGCCCTGGAACTCCACCCCAAAGAGCAAAGACCGCCCGGAACTGAAATACGTTCGGGGCCCGGTTCGCTCAGAGTTTGTGACTCTTTCAATTTGAATGGCTTTTCTGCTTGTAAGCCGTTTCTTTTCAGTGTCTGTTTTTGCAGGAAATCAAAAAGTCACAAGCTCTCGGAATAACGGCATATTTGTTTAGCGAACCATCGACTCAGGACGCTAGAGCGGTTTCGTTTCGACAGTTGACCTTTTGAAATCGTGCAAGGGGCCATTTTCTTGAGAGAAATGCCACTCGGCATCGAGCTTTCTGCAAAGCGCATCCAGAAGACGCTGGAAGACGCCAACATCAGGCTGGATTCGGTGGTGATAGATATTCTGGGCTTGTCGGGCCGCCGCATGATTGAGGCTTTGATCGCCGGCCAGGCCATGCCGCAAGCCTTGGCATCGCTGGCCCACCGGCGCATCCACGCCTCGACCGACAAGCTGGGGGCGGCCCTGCACGGTCGCATCACCAGGCGTCACCGCTTCCTGCTCAAGCTGCATCTGGATCAGATCGACGAGGAGGTGAGCGCGAACGTCTCGCCCTTTCGCGCCGCCGTCGAAATGCTGAGCAGCACTCCCGGCATCAGCACCCTCTTGGCAGAGGTGATCGTAGCCGAGATGGGCATCGACATGAGCACTTTCAGACCGCAGGCCATCTGATCTCCTGGGCCGGGCTCTGCCCGCGCAACGACGAAAGCGCCGGCAAGCGCCGCTCCAATCGCATGAAAAAAAGGGCTCCATGGCTGAAGACGACTCTGATTCAATGCGCCTGGGCGGCTTGGCGCAGCAAAGGAAGTTCTCTTCAGGCCCAGTACCTGCGCACCCGCTCAAGGCGTGGGGCCAACAAGGCCATCGGGGCGGTTGCCGCCTCC
>Ga0181529_10001462_pt1 | contig 30343 bp, 25 predicted proteins | sample PEATcosm2014_Bin_36_FD_119763 | JGI IMG/M metagenome (GOLD analysis project Ga0181529, IMG submission 119763) | Peatland microbial communities from MTU Mesocosm Facility, Houghton, MI, USA - PEATcosm2014_Bin10_30_metaG | ecosystem: Environmental > Terrestrial > Soil > Wetlands > Peat | place... | reverse complement strand
GCCGTCGGTGAAGCTGGCTGAACCGGATGCAACCGCGCCGGCAATGTAGGAGTACTCGATGGCCGGCAGTCCGCTGGGAGTGAATTCCGCGCCGCCGCTGTTGGTCCAGTAGTCGCCAGCCGTCGGCGTGCCTGTCAGTTGGCTCAGCAGCAGCGGCCCCGAACCGGAGAGCCCGCCGATCACAATGCCGATGGCCTTCGAGTTGTTCTGCGTGACCAGGTCGCCATCTTTGAATGTGCCGGTCAGCGTTTTCTGCGGAATGGTGGCGACCGGAAGAGGAAGCAGATTGACGCGCCATACAGTCTGGAGGCGGCCCGTGGTGTCGACGCCGATGGCATTGTCGATGAGGCCGGAGTCTTGGATATAAGTGATGGCGCGGCGCCACACGTCGAGATAGGCCATGAACACGCCGGAAGTCTTGGGGACGCTTTGCTGGTTATTGAAGGGCTGGTAGGTGTAATCGATCGAGTTCTCGCTGGTGAGCGGCTGGGGCGCGGAGGGCTGCGGCTGCGGCGTGTTCGACATCTCCGCCAGCGCCGAATCCCACGCGGCGGCACGCTCGATGCCGAGATTCTCCACCAGCATTCCATCGACATACATCCGGCCAAGGCCGATCAGAATGCTGTTGCCGGAGCTCGAAGACGACGCATCGATCTTGAATGCATTGGGCGTTGTCAGCGGATAGACGGCATGGCCGAAGGTATCGAACGAGCCAGCGTCGATGCGGCGGGTGAGACCGGCGAGCCACTCGTTCCAGTCCGAGTCGGTCTGGACGCGGCCCTGCTCCATCACCACGCCTGCGTATAACTTCCAATGGTCGTAGTTGTAGCGGCTATTGTCGAAGCTCATGGCTCACTCCTCTTCCCTTCTTCTGCGCCGCGCTGGTTGCCGGCGTGGATTCCGTCAAATTCCTTCACAACCCTCAGGTCTGATAAATCAATCCGGTGTTGAGTCCGACCGGGGTGAACTCCTCAAGGCGAATCTCGAGATCCGCCTCGCGCAGAGGCGCCAGCACCCAGTGGAATGCGCCCATCTCGCCCTCGTCGTCCGCGCCGGTGCGGATGGACGAAGGAGTGGACGCGGCGAGTTTCAGATAATTGGGCCGTGCGTATTTGTAGGAGAGAAACAGCGGCGCAGGTCCGGCAAGCGCCTGCTCCACACATTCAAAACGGCGCGGCGTGACAGCCTGATAAGGCAAGTAACTGAATCGTACGCAGCCGGCCTGGACGCGGTCGGCGAAAAGCCCGGGAACAATCGCCGGAGGAGCGCCGGGAATAGCCTCCGACCAGAAGATGCTGTCAGAAACCAGCACCAGTTCCTGCGCGTGCACGCGCCCCACCACGGTGCAACCGACAAGGGTGAGTGGCCCGCCCCCGATGGACTGCCCATCGAGATTGCCGTAGGCGATGCGTTTTCTTCCGGTGGCATCGAGGATGCTGTTGGACACTCTTACCGGAACCGTCTCAGGCGCGCGCATGGGGCCGGCGATGGAGTACTCGACGGAGATTTCAGCGCCGATGGCGTGAGAGAGAACGGCCGGCGCGTCGGCGTGTTGCGGCTTACCCGAGCTGGAGAGCGACCAGCCGGGCAGGAGCGTGCAGTGCTCCACCTGAAGCGCAACGACATTGTCCGCTCCCGAGGGACGCGACCCAGGCAGCACCACGAGCGCCTCGCTACCGCCCGCCCCTGAGGTCATTTTCGATGAGGCCGTGAGGAGCAGGCCATTGAGGATCACCGTGGAGAGTTTGTCCCCTGTGATCTGGAATTCGCCGTCGAGAACCAGATAGGGAAACGCGCCATCCTGGGCGCGAATCTCGATGGTGACACCCGGGGGCGCATCGAGGTTGAGCGGCGACGCGATGGTTGCGGCGGGGCCGCTGCCCTGAATCTCCAATGCGACGGAGCCAAGTGTGGCGGCCTGGTTGGCGACAAAGGTCAGCGCGCTTTGGAGATCGTTGTTGTAGGTTTGCGCGGGGTCGGGGAACGCGAAGATATTTGCCGGATTGGTGACGGTAAAGGTGGATTCTCGCTCGTATTCCCCACCGCCCATGGACGCATTGAATCCGTAGTAGAAATCGACCACCGGCGCGCCCGCCGATGCGGGCACATCGGGCGAGACGGCGATGCGGCCCCTGTCGGGATCGATGGCTACCGTGTACTGGCTGCCGGAGAGAAGCAGATTGTTCCACGAGCCGTCGTCGCCGCCGAGATCCGCGACCTGGATCTGGTAGGGATTGAGCAGTTGACCGTTGAGCGTAATGGAAAGGCTCTTTCCCACTCCGTAATAGCTGGACTGCGCACCTTTGCGAAGATCGGCGCAGAGCAGGTTGCGCGTGAGGTAGTCGGGCACATTGGCCTCGGTGGCCAGCGTCATGATCTGCTCACCTTGATAGACGGCGGCGTGGAAGAGCGGAATGTCGCAGCCCAACGGGCTGAAGCGATAGCAGCCTGGCACCAGGCCGGAGGTATCGGCCGCCTGCACCGCCGTAACTCCGGTGAGCGAGTACGCGCCGAGCGACCAGAGATAGACGCCGATGTTGGGAATGTTCCAGCGCGGCAAACCAGGGGAAGCGGGCAGATGGACGTCCACTTTGCGCGTCATGCTTGTAAACCCACTCGAGGCGTAGGCGCGCGGCTTCCATCCCCTCACGTTAGGCGCGTAGTCGTTGTTGAGCCGCACGCATTTCACGTACTGCGTTGCGGCCAGCGTCTGAAAGAACTCGACGGCGTGCGCGCCCCAGCCGCTAACATCGCGCGAAAGCTGCTCGATGGCGCCGATGGTGCCTTTGCGGCGGCGCAGGGCGATGGTATTCGCCACTTCGGAGCGGGGATTGTCGACCGCGGGCGCAATGCCGCGAATGGGCCGGAAACCGATCAGCTCACCGATGTAGGGAATGACCCATGGCGCGCAGGTTTCAATGAACTGATCGTCGTAAAGCTGGTTGAGATCGGCGGCAAAGTAGCCCAACTGCTCGTCGATGACCATCAGCAGCGACTGGAGCGGCCCACGGACCGCTTTGGCCGCCAGCTCGTTCATCCGTGCCGTCTGCTCGGCATCGAGCGGGCTGGTGGGATTCTGTAATGCGCAGAGCTGGCTCTGCTCGTCGGGCGTGAGCAGTTGCATGGTGGCGGCGATCTGTCCGTCGCGGAGCCGATAGATTGCGGGAACCAGATCGAAGAGCGAGAAGCTCATTGCATCACCCCCAGCACGATGTCGTTCGGGTTCGGACTGATGACCAGAATCTCTGCCGCCGCGGGCATCTTGTGCTGGTGCGGCACGGGAGTGTACGGGCAGATCGAGTTGGGTGCGCCGGAGCGCGGGCGCTTGAGGTGCACATAGTGCTGGATCCAGCTCTGATAGGCGGCCACCGAGAAGCCCGCGCTGCCCAGATCGCCCGCCTGGCTGGTGGCGATCGTCTTCAGATGCCTCATATTGACGGCAACCACTCCGGGGACCGACTGAATCGCTGCGTCGAGCTCGTCGGCCGAGACCCCCTGGCCGAAGGTGCGGTTGGCGAAGCTGTAAGTGGAGTTGAGTTGCGCCATTACGGCTGCCTGGACTGCATCCGTACTGTAAGCCGGATCGATGGTGAGATCGGCCTCGAAGCCGAAGAGGGTTTCAAGAAAGGTGGCAACGGTAAACGGCACGGCGGGATTTCCGTAGGCCTTGAGCGATGCAATCAGGTTGGCCAGTGTCGGATTGCCGGGCGCCAACTCCGCTCCGCCGGCTGCGGCGACGGTGAGGAAGACACCGCGGTAGAAGCCGCTGGGCAGCCAGACCGCGCTGGCCTTGGCGATGCCGGCAAAGGTGGCGGCGAAGTTCTGGTAGTCCGTGATGGAGACGGCGCGACCGAGCGTCTGCACCGACATGGGAGCGGCGGTCTGGATGTCGGCGACGGTGGCTGGGTCCTGGCCTCCGGTGGCGGCCATGGGATTGACAACGCCGCTGACGCCGACGGGCCGGTCAACCAGAGTGGAGATGGCGCCCGCGGCGACGTTGCCCGCAATGCCCAGTCCTGTGCGGTAGGTTGCCACGATGTTGTTCTGCCCGGTGGGAACGGTCGATCCCTCGACGTTATCGCCAAAGATGACCTGTGTGCTGCCATTGGACTGGGTGGCAGAGGTAAAGACCTGGGCCTGCGGCGGCTGTTGGTAGAGGGTGGGCACAAGGTTCCAGGCAGCACCATTGACAGAGACCGATAGCGAACTTGCCGCGCCCGTGGGGGTGACCGCCTGGGTGTAAGTGAGCGGAGTTTGCTTAAGCGTGAATGTCTGGTTGTCTGTGGCGGCTGCGCCGCTGCCCAGCAGTTCCGTTACCGGGCCACCGCCGGTGGCCGTTCCCACATTGGCGTTGATGGTGGCCGTGGTGCGGTCGTAGCAGTTGAGCAATGGGCTGGAAAGCACAATGCGCGTGCGCGCGGGAGTGATATTGGCGCCGCTCTGCAAGGCGGGCAGGAGCGCCACCGAGGCCACCTGCGCCACCTCCTGCACCACCGCCGACTTGGGCGTCGCGGGCGTGAGCGTGAAGTGGTGCAGTTTGGCCGTCACCGTTCCCAGCCGTCCCGCTGGATCCATGACCACCATCTCGACGGCATCGGCGATGGTGCGCCAGTCGGGAATACTGCCGTCTTTGTTGAAGGTGGTGGGCGGCGGCTGCATCAGGGTAAACGCGGAGCCGGCCTGGTAGACCAGGGTATCGGGACCGTCGTAGGGAGTGAAGGTCACCGTCCGCTTGTTTTTGACGACCAGCAGCGGATTGCTCCCGCGGACGGCGACCGCGGTGATAGCGGACAAATCGTCGCGCTCGTCTTCGAGATCGATGACCGTGCCGTAAAGCGGATAGTCGAGCGGCTGTTCGGCGGCCGGCAGCGGCACGCTCTGCGTCAGGGCTGAAGTCACGCGCAGCATGTCGTAATACACACCCAGGAGAGAGTTCTGGTCGACCGAAAGGCGCGTGACCTTGCCGCTCATGCCAAAGTCGGAGCGCGTGGCCGAGGTGACGCCGTTGATGAGATAGAGCGTGACGTAGCCGGCCGGCGTGCGGTCCGTGTACTGGTCGGGATTGATGAGCACCAGCCATCCACCAGGGACGATCGTGCTGTACACCTGATCGAGGTCGACAAGGCTCTCCTTCCAGAACTCAGCATCGTTGACCGAGTCATGGTCGAAGCTCCAGTCGGCGTGGCCGAAGAAACCTTTCCGAAGCAGGCCCTCGTGCCAGAGATGCTCACGCACCTTGCTGTCGAGCATGGAGGGGTTGATGGCGTTGTAGCCGAAGAGCGATGCCTTCTGGCGCAGCGCGTAGACGCAGGGATTGGATTGCGCGGGCGAGACACCTTCGCCGCCGAGCCCCTCCTTCCATTGAATGAGGGTGCGGTTGTTGATGGTGTCGGGCGTAACGGTGGTAACGATGCGAATGTCCCAGTGCGGGCTGGAGCTGTGATTGAGCCGTTCGTCGCCGACAATCAGGATTGCGTCTCCGGGATTGAGCGATGTGGAGGTGCCGGCGAGAAAGACACTTTTGTCGCCGCTCTGCGGAACCCAGGGATTGCCGGTCTGCACGTCGAGGGCATTCCAGTCTGGCTTGGCGAGAATGGGCGCGGAGGTCTGGAAGAGTTGCGCCTTCTGGTTCTGCGCGGGAACGCTCTGCACCGTGGTGCCCGTGGGAATGGTGATTGCAGTGGTGCCCGGATTGGGCGGCAGGCCCGGCGCCGAGGAGAGCGTGAAAGCGAGATAGACAGAGGCCGAGACTCCTGGCCAGGGCTGGTAGCCGATGAGCCGGCTGAGCTGGGTGAGCGAGTAGAGCTGCGTGGCCGTTCCCAGATAGCTCTCGTTCGCCAGCCGCTCCTGATAGAAGGTGAGAATATCGAGCAGGACGGCGCTCGAGTCGAGCAGGGCAATGCTGAAGTCGTCGCTCGAACGCGTCTTGAGGCCGGCCAGCGCGGGATAATCGGCGCTCGACAGGCGCGCCTTCATCGACTCGAAAAAACTGGCCCACACGCCGGTCCGGTAGGCGATGGCCGCGAGGCCGGGGGCATTCGATTCCGCTACCGGAGTCACAACGCTGGTTCCGGCGCAGCAGCCGCATGTGCAGTTAGATCCGCTTCCTCCGCATCCGCAGCTCATGGCTTCACCTCCCTCCCTGCATCTTCAGAGTCAACCGGCCGTTGGCGGGCAAGCTGGGATCGTTGGCCAGCATGGCCACCTGAAATGGGCCCATGGGGATGTACCCCTTGCGCAGATAAACATTGGTGTTCTGTCCCTGCGGTTCGAACACGGTGGCCGTAACCCGGGTGACGCCCGGCACGGTGCGCGCGGCCGCGTAGATGGGGCTTAGGTAAACGGGCTTGCCGAGTTCGAAGTTGTTCGGGTCGAAATAGCCGGGTTGGCCGTTGGACTGGCAGCCGCTGCCAAGAACCGCGAGAAGCGCCTCTTCCACGTCGAGCGCGAAACTCTCCGCATCGACGCACACCGTGAGCGCGATCTGCAGCGGAATGTACTGCGGCGGCTCCACGAAAGCGGCCTCGCCCGCCAGACGGTATTGGTTCACGGTGCGCGTGACGCTCCTGAGCACCGACTTGCTCATCGCCACGTTGCCCCGAGGCTCCGCCGCAACGAAAACGGTGAACCAGCTGCCAGTCCAGCGCGTCTGCGCCGCGGCGTCCTCAATCTGCGAGTTGCTCTCCGCCACGTTTGCGTAGTCCTGCATGGTGATGGCGCGCTCCTGGGTGAGAAAGGCCACCGGGGCGCGGCGGCAAATCTGCGCGGCGGTTTCCGGGTCCGCGCCGCCTGTGGCGGGCAGCGGATTGGTGCAGCCGAGAATGTTGGGCGTGGCGGCGACGCCGGCGGAAACATTCACCAGGCAATTGGCGCCCACGTTGCCGGCCGATCCGTTGCCCACGCGATAGATCGCCGTGTACTGGTCGCCGGCGACAGGCTGCTTGCCATTGGTTCCGTCGCCAAAGCGCAGGTAAGCTGTGCCATTCGAATCGATCTCGACGACGAACTGCGCATCCTCTGGCCCGGAACCGAGCAGATCGGGCTGGGGCGCCCATGAGACCGGTTTCGAGCCAGGCGTGGGCGACAGGCTGGTCACCTGGATGGCCGGAATCGCATCGTTGGCGTTGGTCTGCATCAATTCTGCTGCCGCGAGGCTCAGGTTCGGCTCGCCCTCGTAGCTGGTGACAGAGATCAGGTCCGCGGCCGTGTTCACCGCAGCTTCAATCGTGGAGAGGGAAACATGGTTGAACTGCTCGACGATCGCGGGCGCAAGCACTCCGGCCGCTCCGCCGGGCGGCGCAAACTCGACGAGCAGATTGAAGTGCGAGGGCTTGGCGATCTGCTGCTGCGAGACGACGGCGAACAGCGGCGGCCAGTTCGCGGGCGCTGTGGGCTCGAGGGTCAGAAATGGATTGTTGCTGCCGTCGAGCACATTCACGGTTCCGCTGTTGGTGAGCTGCGTAACGCCCGAAGCAAAGGTGGCGGGAACGGCCTCGAGGAGCGTCCATCCTGAAGGCACCTGGACGAACTCCGAGTTCGCGAGCACTGTGGGCGCGTAATTCGCTGAGCCGCTGGCGAGGTTCATCGCGGAGAATTCTTCGAGCACGACCGGCCCGGCCACGCCGCTGGGTCCGCCGGGCGGATTGAACACGACTTCGAGATTGAATGTGCCGGGCGAGGTTCCGGCGCTGGCAATGACGCCAAAGAGCGCTGGCCAGGTAGCGGGAGAGTTGGCAGAGACGGCAAGCGTGACCAGGCCGTTGTCGTCCTTGAGATTGAGGGGCGCAGTGGCCGAAAGCGGCATCGCATCCGGCGTGGACGGGCTGGCGGAGATGGGTAGCTGCACGGATTGGGTGAGCGGACTGTCGGCAAGGCTGGGGTTGAAACGGACCGGCAGATAATTCGGCTGCTGCTGCGTGCAGCGGTCCATTGCGGGGTTGGGCGCGTAGACGAGCGAAGACGCGGGCACGACGCCGAGCACGGCCGGCGGCATGGTGAGCCCGTGATCGGCAAGCACCATGTTGCCCAGCACGATGCTCACGTTGCTGAGGGAGTGCACCACCTGGCGCGAATCGGTATATTGCGCGGAGATGCAGACCGGGAACGGCAGCGCGTCGTCGCTTCCCCATTGAATCTCCGTGACTGGCTGGGCGGTTTGCGCGCTCGAAGTGATGACGGCGCCGTTGACGTCGAAGAGAGGATCGAGAAGCGGGTTCCCGCTCGCGTCCATGGTAGTGACGGCGGTGAGCCGGACGGCGCAGCGATGTCTGAGGTCGGCATCGGCGGCATTGCCCGTCCCTGGGCCAAGCACTTCCTGAAAGACCAATACATCGCCCACGCGCAGGTTCGGATAGCTTCCCATCAGAGTCGCCTCGGTGGCGCCCGTGGGCAGGCAGCAATTCGCGTTGCTCCAAGTGTAGAAGTAGATCTGGTTGTGCTCGGGGAAGAGCATGGCCTTCTGCATGGGTTCGAAAACAATCGCGCCCGCGTCGAGCGCGGCCTGCTCGTTTCCCTTTCCCGGAGCAAGGCTGTTGGGCATTCCCGGCGCGGTGGTGTAAAAGAGCGTGCCGTGGCGGGGAAGAAAAGTCTGTGCGGAGACGGCCACCTGAACAAAGGCGCGGGCGTTGCATCCTTCGCCGATAAAGTAATCGACCAGGCGCGCGTGACGGCGCAGCGAGATGCGGCTGCGGGCGGTGTTGAGGTAAGCCTCGGTGGTCACCGCATCCTGCCGATAGCTGAGCTGGTCGCATGCATAGGCCACTACCTCGGCCAGCATGACTCCCATGTCGGCCTCGCTGCTCGCGCCCCAGTCGAGCAGTTGGTTCATGCGGTCCAGCATGGTCTGCTTGAATGTGGTGTAGTCCTTGGCGAGGTAGTTGATGGGCGGCGGCGTCTGAGGCGGCTGGACGCAGTTGTCCGCGGGCGGCGCGCAGTCAAACTCGGGACCGCAATCGACCTTGAAGGAAAACACAACCGACGAAAGCTGGGGATCGAAGCCCGCGAGTGTTTCGGCTACGGCGAAGGGCGCCAGAGAAGCCGCCGAGGCGTCTTCGACCAGCGAGAGTGTGTACGGCGAGAAATCGCCGTAGTTCTTCAGCCGGATGACCAGAATGTTGGCGGCATCGGGGAGATTGGGAAAGTAAGCAACGTCCGCGGGGCTCGCTTGTGCGGGAAGATTCCGCGCGGGCGCTACCCACTCGATGCCGATCTCGGTGATCGATTGGCCGCCAGCGATGAGAATGTTGCCGACCTTGACGGCCGTCGAGGGCATGCCGTTGATCAGCGTGAGGAGCAGCGTGCGCTGGCGATGGATGCCATGGGGCAGAGTGCCTTCCGGCGGATGTTTGCCATCGACCACTTCAAGAAAATCGATAGCCCGGAGCTGGCCGTTCTCCGCCAGCGCGGCGCGGCGATTGGCGGTGCAGCAGGAGAAGATCATTCCGGACCTCCATAGACAAAGGTCTGCACCTGGGAGACGCCGGTGTTGAGCGGCGCGTAGGCCACGGTGACAGTGAGCGTGGAATCGACCGACGTGGCTGTAACCGACTGAACCTTGATGAGCCCGCTCATCCATTTCTGCAGCGCACCCTGCACGGCAAACTGCGTGGCGGCGGCGATCTCCGGACTGGTGGGGGCGAAGACCATCTGCAGCAGGCCGCTGCCGAAGTCAGGCATGTTGACGCGCTCGCCGGGCGAGGTGAACAGTACCTGCTCGACCAGTTGGCGCAGGTAGTCGGCGAGCGGGTCGGCCGTGCCTCCGCTGCCATCGAACTGGTATGGAAAATTGACGTTCACGTCGAAATCTCCCGTAGTCGAAGCCTGATTTCTAGTGGTGTGTCTCACACAGATGGTCATTTGTCAGCATGGAAGAACACGGAGTCCTCTTATTTCGAGAATCCCCGCTTTGTAACAGGGCACGACTTCAGTCGTGCCGCAGCGGCGTCCAATTTGGATTTGGCTTTAGCCGCTGCGAAATTGCAACTTGCTGAAAACTCATTCCCGCAGGGGCTAAAGCCCTCTCCTCTCTTTTGCCGGTCTTGCGGCACGACTGAAGTCGTGCCCTGTTACAAGACGAAACATTTGCTCACGAAACGTTGTTCTGAAGACAGAAGCGATCATTGAGACACTCCACTAGGTGGCGATGACAAAGGTCTGTGCCCACACCGGAAGCATCGGTGTGCCGGTGGGCACGCACGTGGAGACGCCGCTCATAATGGCCACGGGCTGCCCGTTGGAGGTGACGAAGACCGACCCCACTACCCACATGCCGCTTACGCAAGGCCCGTTGCCGGCCGGAGGCACAAAGGCGCAGCCGGCGATCTGATACGGCGCGGCGATGGTGGCGATGGGCATTCCCGAGACCAGCACAGTCGGGCTGGGCACCGTGGGAACGGCCATGCCGCCATGCGCGCACAGCACAACGGCTCCCATATGAAGAATCGGTCCCGGCATCGGTGCTCCTTTCGCGATCTTTCGTTGCTTCGCTCCGCGGCGAACCATGCTCCGCGGTTTATGGCCCGGTGATAACCAGTGCGGGCGGATTGATCATCACCGTCGTGCCGATCATCATGATGGTGGCCAAGCCCGGCCCGGCGGTCATATAGATTCCCGTGTCGTTGACGACCAGCATGGCGCCGGTGGTGCTCTTGAGCATGATGCCGCCGAGGAATGGCGCCGGAACCCCGTCGCTGAGCACGATGGTGTTTTGACCGGTGGTCTGCAGCACGATGTTCTGGCCGGGAGGAATAGGCGGTGGCACGGTGGCCAGCACCGGTATGGAGGCAACCGTCCCCCAGAAACCGCCCGACCAGATCGGGTAGTCGGGATTTCCCTGCTCGAATTCGATCCACACCTGGCTGCCGATCGGCGGCACGCCGAAGATGCCCGCCTGAATGCCGGCGATGGGCACGCAGGGCATGCACCAGCTTGAAGGAATTTCTCCCAATACGTCCGGCACCTGCGCCAGGATGCGGCCCTGCATCATGGGATCGAGATTCTCGACGACCAGGCCTCGGTACTTGCCGTAGTAACGCTTGGGAGTGGGCGCGCTGGCTGGAGAAGTTGCAATCATGCGTTCACCGTCTGGACCGTGGAGACCAGTCCATTCCTCGTTAATGTGAAGCTCTGTTTGTATTCGCCCCGCTTGATGCGGTGGGTGACGTTCTTGACGTAGTAGAGGCCGTCGAAGCAGTACCCGGCGCCGCGCACGCCCACCAATTGGCGCGCCTTCAGAATGCCGCCGTAGCGCGTGACGTCGAGCGTGCCTTCGCAACTGACGCACTCCGAGCTCTCCGCGCCCGCGTTGAAGGCCATCATGATCGCCTGAGGAATGGTGAGCTTGGAGGCGTCGTCGCGGTAGGTGGCGATGTCGGGCGGAAGCAGATTGGTGGGAATCGGCTGAATGGCGCCGAGCGGCGGCATGAGGGGATTGATCGGAGGAAGAGGAATGGGAATGCTGATGCCGATCTGCTCGATGTAGGTGTAGATGAGGGGAATCTTGCTCTTCTCCTGGTCGACCTTGAAGTGCATGGTCTCCACGTTGGTGTAGGCGTCCATGTCGATATTCAGCGCGCTCTGCACCGGGCCGAACTTTACCTGCGGTCCCCAATACGCTGTGTTCATGCCCGCCACGGGTCCGGCAGAGACGTAAAAGACGTAGCCCGCCTCGCTGGCAAGCTGCTTGATGTAATCCAGGTCGCTGCCCTGCTGCGCGGGGATGGACTCAATGGGCAGCGAGATATCGAAAAGAATGCTGGGAATGACGAGCGGAATCATGCCGAACATGGCGTACTTGGCAATGAGCAGCGCCACGCGCGCCTCCCGCGGGCAGGCCGGGAAGGGGAAACCGCTCCAGTTCACCTGATTCATCAGCGCCGTCAGATCTTTGCCGTAAAGCGTGAGCGTGGAATTCGATCCCTTGTCGCCGGGCGTGATCTCGTTCTGGGTGATGACGCCGTCGATCAGCACATTGGCGCTGCCGTTTACGGTGGCAACCAGGATGCAGCGCAGAAACAGAAGCGGCATGCCGCCGGCGAGCAGGAAAGTGATCTGCAATGGCGATTGCTTGTCCAGACTGAACGTGAGCTTGAAGCCGCTCTGCTCGAGGTCGTGGATATTCACCTCGACATCGACCAGGGCTTCGAGCACAGAGGATGGGACGGGCGCTGCCTCGATCGGCCCCATCATCAGCGTCAATTGGACGCTACTGAGCAATCGTTCCTCCCGGCACGCCCTGCGGCGTGGTGATGGAAATAACGGTTCCCGGCGTCTTGACCAGATCCCAGGAATCCATGGCCCCGTTGGCGTCGCAGATCAACCAGAACATGAGCGGATCGCCCAGGTATCTGGCGGCGATGCGGTCCAGCCGGTCGTTCTGCTGGGTGATGTACTGGTTGATGGTGGCGTAGTTCGGCGCGCCCGGCTGCGGCACAATGCGCCGCTGCAAGTAGGGATAACTCTGCCCGTTGGGCGCAACGAACTGCTGCACGCCATAGGCGTGGTAGCGGCTGTCCGGCGGAAACGTCACCGGCGGTATAACGCCGAGCTGCACCATTGCCTGCAGTGGATAGTTCATCGAGTCAGCTCCCCAGGCCGAGGCTGGTGAGCGCGGCATTGGCTACCTGCCCGGCCATGGTTTCCTTGTTGGTGAGATAGGTAAGGAACATGCGCCCGCCGGGATGGTCGAATCCAAGATCGTCCACGGTCAGCACGCGCATGCCCAGCGAGACTTTGGCGCGAATCGGATTGAGATTGGGATCGAAGGCCTCTTCGGCGATGCTGAATTCGGTGAGCCGCACGGGCATGACACGCTGCGTGCTCCAGACGAAGAGAGTGAGCGGCTGCTCGAGGGGAATGATTTCCAGAGTTCCTGCGCTGGCCATCTGGTCGTCGGCGAGAAGCGCTTCTACGCTGGGATTGATCAGCATCTCAAGCTGCGCAAGCTGGGGTTGCAGGCCAAACTTCACCGCGAGTGGGTGCTGCCCAGGAAACTCGAGGTAGTCGGCCGCGTCGAACTCCACATCCACCTTCACGGTTTCAATCGCCGGCCCGCGCAGCCGCAGCACGTCCACATGGTTGCCATCCTGCGAGCCGGGGATGGCCTGGATCTGCATGGTGCGCGTGACGGTCTCCGGGTTGTATTGAAACGAGATCACGCCCTGCAGCACGGCCGTGTCCGGGTCCATGGTCACGATGCTGCCTTTCAGCAGCCGTGGTGAGAGCGGATTGCCTGTCGTCGCCATTGCGCTGTTTCCTCTGGATAAGAGCCCGGTCTACTTCACGTTGTTCTCAATTTTGCCCCTGCCTGAGTTGATGGGTTTGTCGTCGACCCACTTTCCGTCCTGCTCTTTGAGTTCAGTTGCCTCCCATTCGAAACGGTTGACGAGCTTCTGCTCGGCGTCGTAGGCCGCTTTGTCCTCCCGCTGCTTCTTCGTGAGTTTGTCTTCCGGAGTGTCAAGCAGCGTCTGGTACTTTTTGGAGATCGGATGCTTCGATCCGCCGTCTTCATCCGGGTAAACCGCCTTCACCATGTAACGGACAACCGCAGAGCCTTTCTTCTTGTTCACCATCTCCTTGATCGACTTCTCGATGTCATTGAGATGGGTTCCGTTCGCCGAGTTAGTGATGGGACTAAGGTTGAAGCGCCGCCCCTCGCCGCCGAGATTGTTGTTGAGCAGATGCCCCTGAATGTAGGTCGTACCCTCCAGCTTTTTGATCCTGTCCTTGTCGAGATTGACCCAGATGGGCGGGGCGTCGGCTACCGGCGTGCCTTGCGGGTGATTCTTGCTGAGGACCGTTGCCTCCATCTTCGTGCCGCCGCCGTCGGAACTGCGCGGCGGATCGTACTTGATGACTGAAGCGGGCAACGTATCGTCTTCAGAGAAGCCCAGCGCCACGATATTGTCTGCAATCTGATTGAAGAGCTGCCGCTTGGCCTCGATCTTCTTCGTCTTGTCCGCCTCGTCGGTGGATTTTTCGAGTGGGGCTTCGAGCTTGGCGGCGAGCGCCTTGGTGTCTTCGAGCAGTTTTCCCTTCTTCTGCTTGTCCTTTGCGGGAATCGATTTCTCGCGCTTCTTCAGGTAGTCGGACCACGGCACGCCGGGGCTGCTGGCGATCAACAGCTTGGGCGCGTCCTCGCTCCCCTCCATGTAAATGGAGCGTTCCCTGTCCTCCACGATGAGATCTTTGCGCTGCTGCCACCACGACAGCACTTTGCCGGCCGTTGCCTTGGCGCGTTCCCACAATCCCTTGGCCTTGCCGATCACGTAATCGAGCACCTTGTCGATGATGCCCCAGACCTTGTCCTTGACCGCCTTGATGATGTCGCGAATGGTTTTGCCGATGCCGCCTACGCCGGCCTGCTCGGCAAGGAACGCCACGATAAAGTTGAGGGCTTTGGACATGGCGGCTTCAATCTTGCCGGCGGCCTGGGTCAGGTCGCCGGCGGCGATGCGGGAGATCGAGTCCACCGTGGCCTTCAGCACGGCGAAAAGCTGCTGGCCTTTGTTGATGAGCGTGACGATGGTGTGATAGATGGCCTCGATGGCCGCGATCACCGCGGATGCCGGGGTGAACATCTGCAGGACCTTTTCAATCGCCTTCTCAACAACGTTGGTCACCACCCAGCTCTTGATCTTGTCGATGGCGATGTTGACCATTTCGCCGATCATGTTGCCGGCCTGCTCCTTGAAAACATCCCAGGCTGCGCTCAGGCTCTTGGCGTGAGCCATCTTGGTAATAGTGTCGACCGCGCCTTCAAGGAAGGTGACCGCCTCGGGCGAGGTCTTGGACACAAGGCGTTCGCGGAAGGCCGCGTAATTCAGATCAAGGACGTCGAGTATCAGGGTAAAGATTGCGGAAATACTGAATTCTTTGGGAGGCTTGATGCGCGAGCCCACTTCGCCGAAAAGGAAATCCATCAGCGAATCTTTGAGGTGCGTGAGGAAGTTGCCGGCGAAGTTCTTGAAGCCCAGTATGACGGCATTGATGAGGTTGCCGACGAATTTCACCGGATCGCGGGCGATGGTCACGATGGTCTCGCCGGCCTTCCTCAGGAAGTCCATGACCTGCTTGCCGGTGTCGCCGAAGTTGTCCATGACGACTTCGACAACGATGTCGAAGAACTTGCGGAATGCGAGCTTGGCGAGCTCGACCGCGCTTTCGTAGGCCGGCCGGAAGATTCCCTTGATGCGCTCAACAGCTTCGTCAAAGTGGGTCAGATCGCTCAAGCTGAGGGAATCCTTGGCCTGATCGATCAGCGCCTTGAAGTCGTCGAGCGTGAGATGGCGAGCAGTCAGCTCATTCTTCAACCACTCCCATGCTTTCTCAAGTGCGCCCGCCGCTTTCGTGAGCCGCTCGTAGGCCTCCTGGCCGTCGATCATCTTCACAAACTCGCGCAGGATGTCATCCTTCGAACTCGGCTTGTTCTGCCAGGTGGTGATGTCTTTGCCGATGATGGTGCAGAACAGGTCGTAACCGGGGAGGGTACGCACCTTGGCCAGGATCTGCCCGGTCCAGCCGCCCTCGCTGCGCTGCACTCGGCGGGGCGAGGCGGAGACGCCGGCAGCTTTGCGCGCCGCGCCGGGACTCTGCTGCACCACGTGGGTGAGTTCGTGCGCCAGCAACTTGCGTCCGGACGAAGTTTCCGGAGCGTACTTGCCCGCGGAGAACACTATATCGGAGCCTACCGTGTAGGCGCGAGCGTTGATCTGGCGAGCCGATTGCGCGGCGCGGTCATCGGTGTGAACGCGCACGTTGCCGAAGTCGACGCCGAAGCGCGACTCCATGTATCCCCGCGTGCGCGGGTCGAGGGGCTGGCCGGAGTCGTGCATAGCCTCACGAACATTGCTGATCGTAGCAGGCTGGGTCCCGGCCAGAGGCTCGGCTTTGCGCTGAACCACCGTCTCGTCGCGCTTCTCCTTCTTCGGCTCGGCAGCTTTGGGAGCGCTCTGGTGAGCTGCATCGGCAGCCGGAGCGGCGGCCTTGGTATCGGCTGGGCCGGCCAGCGGCCCCGGCCGCGACGAAGCCCCGCTCCTGGGGCCAAACATCTCCTGCTGCGCCTTCAGTCGGTTGATCTCTTCGCGGATAGATGCGCTTTGGTCGGCCTTCTTGTCTTTGTCCTTGGAAGCCTTTGGCGTGAAGCTCAGCGTGACGGATGCGGCCGTTGGCCGGTTGACCGGCCCCTGATAGCTCAGCTTCAGGCCCAGCCCTGGGTGCAGGAAGTCGAGCGGAATTCTGGGAAGCTGAAGAGGCAGCGGCTTGTGCTCCGCGGCGAGCCCGGTTACCACCGCCGTGGCGGCGGTTCCGGCAATGACGATCCCGGCAGGAGTGGCGAAGAAATCCGAGGTGCTTTTGACTACCGGATCCTTCTTGATGGCGGCGACCGCGGCCTGGCCCTCTTTGGTGGCCAGCAGCGCCTCTGCTGCTTTGCCGGCGAGGTCAGATGCGGATGCCGGTTTGGCGGGCGTAGAAGATTGCCCGGCGGGCGATGCATCCTGGTCGCGCTGCACAGCGCCTGTGCTCACGGTCCTGAGACTCCAGGAAGCGATCCGCTCGCCGCGCGAGACGCGCTCGGCGACTTGATCGGCCTCCACCTCGTGCGCGTCACCGGGACGATTGACGCGCAGCGTGGTCGCTCCCGACTTCAACGAGAGCGATTCCTGGGCGAAGGCAGTCGTGCTCACGCTCTCATCCCCTTTCCCGCGGCGCGCGCAACCGCGGCGCCAAACCGTGCGGCTCCGGCGCGTCCGGCGCCGAGCGGCAGGCTGCCCAGGCGGATCACCTCCGCGCTGCGGCCATTGCCCAGCTTGCCGCGGAAGGCCGCGTTTGAGAACACGGCGGCCAACTCGGTCCGCAGGCCTTCGACGATGGCCCTTGCCTGCTGCGGTTCGACGCCGCGCAGCACCACGCGGTCGATATGAATGGTGGCGCGCGGGCGGCTCATACCCACCCCCGCGTCTCGGCCTGGCTGATGGGCCGCTCTTGTTTCGAGGCTTCAAGCTGGGAGGCGCGCAGCAGGTCCTCCATGGTGACCGGGCGTCCTTCGGCCGCGGCCAGGAATGCGGCATTCAACGCGATGTTGCGAATGCTGCCGCCGGTGACATTGAGCTGCGCCAGGCGCGCTTCTTCGATCTCCTGCCGCGGCGCCTCCGGCGGAAGAGCGCACTTCCAAATGGCTTCGCGCTCGGGCTTGCCGGGGAAGGGGAAATCGACGATGAAACGCAGGCGGCGCTGAAAGGCCTGGTCGAGCGTGGACTTCAGGTTGGTGGTCAGGATCGCCGCGCCCTGATAGCTCTCCATGCGCTGAAGCAGGTAACCGATCTCGATGTTGGCGTAGCGGTCGTGGCTGTCCTTGACCTCCGAGCGCTTGCCGAAGAGCGCCTCGGCCTCGTCGAAGAGCAGTACGACGCCGCCCTCTTCCGCTGCGTCAAAGACACGCTTGAGGTTTTTCTCCGTCTCGCCGACGTATTTGCTCACCACCGCCGACAAATCGATCCGATACAGGTCGAGACCAAGTTCGGCGGCAACTACTTCCGCGGCGAGCGTCTTGCCGGTGCCGCTCGGCCCGCTGAAGAGCGCGCTCAAACCCAGGCCCCGGCGGCCGCGCCGCGCAAAGCCCCATCGTTCATACACCGTCATGCGGTGCCGGGCCTCGGCTGCCAGCAGGGCCAGCACTTCGAGCTGTGGCGCAGGCAGCACCAGATCGCTCCACCGCGCCTGGGGATCGATGCGCTCCGCCATCAGGTCGAGCTGCGGCCGCGCCACCACGCGGCAGCTTTGCCAGAGATGCCGCGCCAGGTCGCGGCCCGGCTGCGCTCCGTGAGCCGCGCCCGCAGCGTCGGCGATGGCCACGATGGTCTCTGCGCTGAGGCGGAAATGGCTGGCCAGACGGTCGAGAGTGGCAGAGGACCCGGCAGACTCGCCGGAGCCGCTCTGGGTTCCGTCCATGTCTCCGTTGCCGGCGAGTCCCGCGTCGTGGAGCGCCTCGGCCCATAGTCTGCGCTGCTGCTGGGGTGCGGGCTTGTTGACCTCGATGCGCCAGGCGGTGCGGCGCAGTTTGAGAGGATCGCGGCTGGCCACAAGCAGCGGGCCGGGCAGCCGGTCGGCGAGCGCCTTTGCGGCAGCCGTGGGCGTCTCCGCGGACCACTGCAACAGCAGAAAAGCCGGCAGCAGTTCCATTTCGCGCAGCCAGACGGCAAGAAACTCCTCGAGGTCGGCGCTGGCGCTGTCTTCCATGCGCATCACGAACAGCTGCCGCCCGTAATGGTGCGCAAAGAGCGCAGCGATATTCTCCTGGGCCGCGGGATCGTCGCCGTGGAACTGCACGGCCATCTCGGGCAAATCCTCAATCTCCACCTGCGCCAGTTGCGCGACCAGCATCTGGTGCTCCTCTGCAAGCACCGCGGCGGGCTGCTTGGGCCGGACTTGAGCTTCGAGACGCTGATCCAGACGGTTCATGCCGGCAAGATAATGCAGCGTGCGTTCGTTGATGCGCATGGGCGCGCTGACCAATCCCTGGCGCGGGTCGATGTCGATCAGTCGATAGCGGCGCAGCGGTCCCCAGGGCGACAGGGCGCTCCACTCCGGATGAGCCAGCGTGCTCATGGCCAGCGCAAAGGTGGGGCAACCGCGCTGGGCATTGCCGGTGAGCCGTCCGCACAACTCATTCAGTTCTCCATCCATCTCCGCGCCGGCACACAGGAGCAGAAGATCTCGCTCAAAGGCGGAGAGCCCGAAGATCGCCGCCAGCCGGTCGATCGCCGGCGCATCCTCGCACTCCCAGGCAAGGGCAGAGCGAGTCGCAGGCGCACCTTCAAGCTGCGCACGGAGCCGCGCAAATTCGCTCTCGAGCAGCGCGCGATTGCTTTCCGTCCACACTGGGATGGCGACTGGGCTCATACGCTCACATTCGGCCCGGTAAACGACGGCGGGCCGCTTGCCGGGATGCTGAACTGCACCTGACTGCTGACTCCATCCACCACCATCCGGGCGAGATACGTCTGACCGGTCGGCAGCGACGACGGAAAGAGGAAGTTGACCGAGGATTGCGGCGTCTGGCTGAGCACCGGCTGCGCTTCGCCGGTGAAAGAGACCACATTGCTGCCGACCGTGCCGCTCAGCACCAGTTGCACGCGCTGGCCCGCCCACACCGGCGGCGCGAAATCCGCAAGGTTGACGCCGAGCTCGCTGCCAATGGGCGCGGTACTGGGCGCCTGCGCGGGCGGCAGCCAATACGTGACAGCCATGGGGAATTTGTTGGTGGATTGCACAACGATTTGCTGCGTCGCATCCCACCACTGCACGGCCACCTGATACGCTCCCGCCGGGTACGGCGGCGGGGGCGGCAGAGGCGCGGACGGCATGGGCAAGAGCGGCGGCAGGGTAAATTGCACCTGTCCGGCCATAACGGTATCCGGCGCGACGAAGCACGAGATGCCGAGTTGCGCGTGCGTAAGCATCACTCGATTTGCGCCGGTGAGAAACTCTCCGCTGAGCGTTACCTGGTCATTGGGCTGTGCGCCGCGCTGGCCAGACGGGTAGCGGATGGAAAGCAGGAACGGAGGCGCGTTGGGAAGCACCACCTGCGGCGCCGGCGGCGGAATGGCCGGAAGCGGCGGCGCAGGCGGCGGCGTGAACGAGGTTTGCAGAACCGGGAAAGCGAGCGACGGCGAAAGATCGGGTAGCATGAGCGCCACCGAAACCTTGAAAGGAAAGGTGAGACGATAGTCGGCCTTGAGCGCGGTCCACAGCCAGGCCATCTCCTCCCGGCTCATGCTCTCCGGGGTGATCTTGAGCAACTCGGATTGATCGTTGAGCCCGCACAGCCCGAGCGAGTTGTTGAGCGGATAGCCGGAGTAGGGGTAGTTCGATCCCCCGCGCGCATTGAGCGCTGCCTCCACATCGTTGCGGGTGAGCACGGGAGACTGGTGAAACATCATGAGCGCATAACCGAGCAGCGCCTCGGATTGCCAGGGTTCCGATCCGTACACCGTCAACAGATAGTGCAGATCGAGCGCCAGCGGAGGATTGCCGGTCTGCGTCTGTCCACTGCTCGACAGCGATGGAAGGTCTACGTTGCGCCACCCCGGGTTGTGGGTCACCAGGTGCAGGAAAAGATTCACCCGATTCTCGGCGTTGTTGCTTCCCATTTGCAACTGCTGCTGCACCAGGTCGGGTGCCAAACAGGAGACATGCACGGGCGAGGGAATCTCTCCCGCAACCGCGCCGTAGAGGTTGTACAGGTAATGCTGCAGAACCGCCGAGACGCCCGCAAGCGCAAGAGCATTGCTCATCAGGACCGTCCGTTCCGCCCGGCCAGGTAGTCGGCCAAGCTGGTTGCACGGTTCGGCCTCGGCGATGGCGCTCTGGGTGGTTGCGGAGCGGCGGCGATCACCTCAATGCGGCCAATGTGAACCTGAATCTCCGGCTCTTGCGCTGGGCGATTTCTAGGGACAGACAGTTGCGGCCCGGCGCTCGGCGGCTTGGCTTCCCTGGCGGGACGAAGCAAGGGATCGACCCTCTGCGGCAACGCCAAGGCAGCAGGGCGCGGCGCCTCAGGCTGCTGAGTTTTCTCTACGCGGGAGATCCCTTGCGGCACTTGCGGAACGGCGGCCTCGGCGTGGGAACCTTCCTTCCGCGGCGAACCGGAGAGAAGCGGAAAGTTGCCGGGGTGGAGGGCGGGAAGCAAGGGGAGCGGCGGCGGCAAAGCGCTGCCGTGAACGGCAGGACGAATCACGCTCGCTCGATCCGGAGGCGCGGCGGCGGAGGCAACAGCAGAATCGGCCGCGAATGAGGGCCGCTGTTTCTCGCTGTTTTGCTGGCGGCCGCCAGCTCCCGCCTCCCGCGGATCGTATCCCCCAGGCAGCAGAGACGCCAGCGCGGAAGTCGACGGGGGTTGGGAGATTCCGGGCGGAGAAAGCGGGCGCGACGCCGGCGCCGCGGCCGGCCCCGGCATAACATTCACGGTCTCTTCTCCCCAGGACCCCGGCTGGAACTCTTGCCGCCGGCGATTGCCCGCATACACCGATCCCGTGAGCGGCTTGAGCCGCTGCTCCGCGCCCCGCGCGCTCTCTAACGTTCTCCGCAGAAAGCCCTTCATCCCAGCACTCTCCGCACGTAGGCCTCGCGACGCATTGCGCTCAATCGAAGCACCTCGCCTTCGGTCCAGCCGTAGGCCGAAGCCAGTAAATGGATGTCGTCGAACAACTGCCGGGCAGCGTCCTCAATCTCGGACCACAGAAAACTGCCAAGATCGAGAGCTTCCTCGAAGTCCGCGCCGCACTCGGGGCACTTGAAGCCGATCTGAATCTCCGCCAGCGAATCCGCCTCGGCCAGTTTCTCCTCGATGGCTGCCATCTCTTCTTCGCTCCAGCCCGGAACGGCTTCACTCCATTCCTGACCGGCGCCGGCCGGCTCTTCCAGACATTCCACGAGCAGGCGATGCTCCGCCGAGGCCCCCTCACCGCCATTCAATGCCATCGCAAGAGCGCGGCTTGTGGGCAAGCGGAACTTCCATCGGCCCACCACAACCAGATCGCTCGCTTCGAGCGGCGGCGCATCCGCCACCTGCCGGAGGTCGAAATGAAACTCGAGCTTCTCCCCGCACTCCGTGCATTCCGTGAAGCCATCGAGTGCATCGCCAAAGTGTTCGAGGTAGAGCCGCGCCAAAGCGCGGTTGCGCTCTCCGAGCGGAAGATCCGCGGCCTGGGACGCCGGCACGCCCGCAACCTGCGCGGCCAGTACGCCGCGATCGAGCGGGCTCAGCCTGCTGCCTGTCTCCCAAAAAGACAGCATCTCCGCCGGGGTCATCGCGCGCGCTCCTTATACCGCTATGGTGCTGAGCGTGGGTTCGGTGGGCTCGGAAACGCCGGTGTCGCGCTCCCAGCCTTCGTTCTCGATCTTGATGTGCTCAATGGCGATGGCATTTCCATTGGCGTCGAGATCGGGCAGCCCCTGATATTCGGACACCCAGCAGCGATAGACCTTATAGGCAATCACCAGCTGACCGGCTTCGTTGTAGAACTCGATATAGAGATCCTTGCGGAAGTTGGCCAGAGATACCTCGGTGCCCAGAGCGGAGCCGTAATTCCACACCAGTCCGGCCCAGTCGTGAAAGGCCATGTCCTGTGTCAGGCCTCGCTCGCAGGTGATGCCTTCGAACTTGGTCTTGCCCGGCGTAAGCATGGGGGTCGAAGGGTCGCCTCCGTTGCGGTGCGTGATCACTTCCGTGGTGCGCTTCAGCGTGCTGATCTTGCTTACCGCCGCCACGTACTTGCCGTCCCACTTGATGCGGAACTTGAAATTCTTGTAGGGATCCAAGCGACTCGGATTCCCTGGAAACATTGCCATGGGATCTCTCCTTGCGGCTCGCGCCAGCTTAGCTTTGGCTCATGATCTGCTGGATCTGAATGACGACAAACTCCGCCGGATACACCGGGGCAAAACCGACGGAGATGTTGAGGATGCCCAGGGCCTGTGAAGCCGGGGGATTGTTGTCGCCATCGCACTTCACGAAGTAGGCCTGCTGCGGCGTGGTGCCGGCGAAAGCTCCCTTGAGAAACAGGCCTTGCAGGAAGGAGCCGATCGCCAGGCGTACCTGACCCCAGAGCGGCTCGGCATTGGGCTCAAACACTGCCCACTGCGTGCCCTGGTAGAGGCTCGACTCAAGAAAGAGCGCGAGCCTGCGGATGGGTACGTATTTCCACTGCGAACCAAGCGCATCGCTGCCCGCAATGGTGCGTGCGCCCCACACCACGTTGCCGAAATTGGGGAACTGGCGCAGGCAGTTGACACCCAGCACATTCAGGCTGCCGTTCTGCATGTCGTTGAGGTTGTATTGCAACCCGAGCGCGCCGGTGAGGCCCGCGTCAATGCCCGCCGGCGCCTTCCACACTCCGCGTGTTGCGTCGGTGGTAGCGTAGATGCCGGCCACGAATCCACATGGTGGAAAATACGCGGGACGGAAGCCGGCCATGGGGTCGGGCGCCTGCACCCAGGGGAAGTAAAACGCGGAGTTAGCAGCGGAAGGATTGACCAGTGTGGCGCCGCTGCTGTCAGACGGGCCGGTGGCGCTGAGGCCGTTGGTTCCCGTACCAAGAATCGCGCTCTGCGCCGCATCGACAATGAGAAACGCGCGATTGGCGGCGCAGAAGGATTGCAGCACGCTCACCGCGGCCAGATTGCATTCGCCGGGAACGCACAGCAGATTGAAAATGGGAACATTCGCCAGCAGGCTGATGCCGGTTGGAGCCGCGGGCGGCGTCTGCGTATTCAGCAACTGCTCCATGAATTTTGGCGCGGTGGAGTCATCCGGCTTCAGCGGCGCAGACTCGTCGGCGCCCTGCGTGTAGCCGCTCACTGTCGCGAAAGGTTGGGCAAAAGTTGGAACCGGCGCGCAAATCGGCGTCAGAACCGCGTTACTCGTTCCTCCCTTCCACTGCGTGAAGGAATTAGCCGGCGCGCAGGTGATGTATTGCAGCAGCAGCAGACCTGGTGTAGCCAGCGCGGCAGGCAGCGTGCTCGGCGTAGACCCCACGCAGATTGCGGTCGCGGAGACGCTAGCGCTCTGCTGCTGCGTCACGGTCTCGCCCGCCTTGAACGGCCCGCCCGCGATGGCGCCTGAGATCAGCGCCATGGGCATCTGCGTGGGCAGTCCGTTCTGCGTAAACGTGACCCCGGTTTCGCTCCAGGTTGCAGTCGGGTTCGAAGTGTCGATGCTGCCGCTCTTCACCTGTACGGTCATGGGCGTGGTCGCCGTGGGGGCCACCAGAACGGTTGCCTCGGCCGCGCCGCTGCCGGACTGCTTCAGCGTGTCGCCCTGGTTGATCGTGCCCGTGAACGTCCCGTTGACGGTATACACACCCTCGTAGGAAGCCGAGGAAGTGGGCAAAGTGAGCGTGGGCGGCGGCGTGGGCGGAACCACGGGAGCAAACGCAATGTAGTTCGAGTCGTTGTTGACGATCGTAACCGCGTAGGATGCGTTCGCGGGATAGATGGATAAGTTGGTATAACTTTCCACCATGCTCAGCGAACCCGACCCGGTCAGTTCGTAAACCTGCAGGTTGAAAGTGCTGTTCACCGAATTGATGCCGGTAATTGCGACCGCGATGTTGTTGCCCCACGATCCGGGGTTATTGGCATAGATCTCCAATCCGCCGATCGTGGCCATCGCCGTCGCCGCCTGCCCGGACGACTGATCGCAGAGACGTACGATATACGCCTGCGTGCCACCGTTCTGAAAGAATTGATAGACCGCATAACCCAGATAGACACCCGGTATCATGCCGCCGAAAAGGGACTCGTACTCCGACCAACTCTCCACCATCACGGCTTCGTCCACCGGCCCGACATTCGTATAGCCGATGAAGGCTGCAATGGAGGTAGCCACGCCGGTGATGGAGTGCTGACCGCTTGAGATTTCCTCGATGTATACGCCTGGATAGGTAAATGCAGCCATGGTTTGCTCCTGACTGGGGGCCCGCGGCTACGCGCGGGTTTTCCGCGCAGTCCAAGTGTGCACGCCGCGTTCATGGCGCGCGCCGTCTCTGGCGAGGAACCTTCTCGAATGGCAGACCAATGCGGAGGCCTGCACTCGGAGGAGATTCAGACAGAGGGATGGATTCAGATAATCGGTGAGCCGGGGGAAGCGGCTTTCATCTTTCCCACGAGACTCATCTTTTCAGAACGCTCATTGCAACTTGCGATTGTCCCAATTTGATACAGTCCCGATCGTGAGAGGCGATTATGCCAGTAGTCTAATTTTGCTGTCAACAGGAATTTGATTCAATTAATCAAACGCTCAAGAAAGAACTGGTCGACGGAATCAACCGGACTACGCCGGAAAAGACGTAGAAGTCGCATCTTGATGCAGAACGCCGTTTCATGGCAGCGCGAAAAAATGGGCATTCACAGAGACGCCAATCAAGGCTTTGAAGGCAAGGGCAGGGCAGTACATGGTGGTCGACGGCCTGGGGCTTTCGTTAGACGTACTGCCGAACGGGAAAATGGCTTGGCTGTATCAGTATTCTTTCGAGGGCGAACGGGTTAGGTGACGCCAGGCGGTACTCCGATCTGACCTTGCGGAAGGCGCGAGAGAAAGGTGACACGCTGGCGGCGTAATTATTGGCTGATGGGCAGTCTCCCAACGTGGAAGCGACGCAAAGGCGCAAGGGCCTGAGCACGTATCTCACCGGTGAGACCACCCCCGGCAGAGGGCCTGACTTCACTGTGTGAGCCGCTCAAAGCGGCTTGAGCGGGGTCGCAAATGCGGCCCCGGTGGAGTTGAGCCACCTTTTCTGTGGCCGGTCATTTCCACTGGCGGCTGTACGCAAAGCGCGCCCCCCGCGAGATTCCCTGGTACGGACCTGGTGCATGGTTTTGGCGTGCATGCTGCTCTTTGGTCTCCCTGGGCTGCGGCGGCGCTGGCGCGCGCTGCTGGGCATGTTCGTATTGCTCGCCGCGCTGGGGCTGAGCAGGCTAGGTTGCGGGGAGGAGCAAAATCGACCTGCCCTGCGGTTCAATCTGGCACCACGCCGGGAGCTTACACGATCACCGTGACCGGTGCCGTGGGGACTCTTACGGCCACAAGCACGGTGGCTTTGACTGTGCACTAGCTCGCACGCCTGAGCCGCAGCAGCGCAATGTCTTCTTCCCGAGTTCTTCAGAAGTGGCGGCAGAATAAAACGGCGCAAACTCCGCGCCTCTGGCAAGCGCTGGACCAGTGGGTGCGAAAGCGGATGCGAGCGATTCAACTCAAGCACTGGAAACGCGCCAAAACCATCTACCCGGAACTGCTGGCCCGGTAAGCATCATCCGATGTGGCGGCAAAAGCGGCGGTTAACGCTCGTCGCTGGTGGCGCAACCGTGGGACGCTTTTGAACTCTGTGCTGAACCTCGCCTGGGCGGACAGGCTGGGCATACCCCGTCTCTGTCGGCCTCAACTTCTCGAACCACCGGATGCGGACCCGCATGTCCGGCGGCGTGGCAGGGGAGGAGAAATGACTCTCCCCCTATGCCGATTGTTGTGAGAGCGGGTTACTTTGCGGCGGAGGCGACCAAAGCGGCTTTAGCCGCCTTAGCTGCCTTGTTCTTTTCCCGCTTAACCTTGGCCCAACGCTTTTGTTGTGCAGCGGCGATCTTGGCCCGGCCTTCATCGCTCATCCGGCGCTTGGCGGTCTTTCTGGCTGGAGCCTTTGCGACCTTGGCGATCTTAGATGCGACTGCCTTAGCCTTCGGTGCAACAGCCTCGCCTTTCAGACACAAGGCACGCGCCTTCTGCAAGGCATTGATGCCACGATCGATTTCGGCCAGTAGTTGTTTCGTGCTCATTCAGAATCCTCCCTCTTAAGTTTACACGGGTTGCAGATATGGCTAACCGGCAACCATGGCATTTGGAAGCCGCTTCTGTTCTCCGGTCACCTGATGACTGGCGCTACCACGTCTCCGGGAACCTATTCCATTTGACGTCTACCAAACATGGCAGGTTGGTGAGTGCACCATCGGCTGTCCGGGCTCGCAAGCGAAGGCTTTCTGAAACTCGGGCAAATTCGACACTACGCCGTTGATTCGAGAAAGACCCGGCGAGAGCGGGTTGGCGATGGCACTCACCCGCAGGTTTTCGGGGCGCTGGTTCTCGCACGCCCATTGCGTTATGCCGACAAAGAATCGTTGATCGGACGTGAAGCCATCGGCAGGCGTCAGGGTATGGCCTTCAGTCTGCTTCTTCCAAGCGGTGTAGGCCAAGAGCGTTCCGCCCAGATCGGCTACATCTTCGCCGCTGGTCCGCTTCGAGTTGATGTGAATGTCGTCGGCGATTACGCTGCTCGCATACTGGTCGCGCACATACAGTCGATGCGCTCTTCAAAGCCATTTGCGTCCTCGGGCGTCCACTATTCGCGCAGGTTTCCCAGGGCGTCGAATTGACGTTCCTCGTCTTCGAAGGGATGGGCGAGTTCGTGGCCGATGGTGGCGCCAGTATTGCCGTAGTTGGGGCATCATCTTCCTTCGGATCGTAGAGCGGCGGTTGCAGGACGCCGGCAGGAAAGTCGATGTCATTCATCTGCGGACGAAAGGGAGAGGAGGTCCACCGGCTACTGCCGGGGGTATTGACATATCGGTTGAGGACAGGCTGTGCAAGAACTTATGCAGCTCATCGAAAGCAGGCACTCGGCAAGGGGCCTTTTCGACCCGGAGCGAGCGATTCCCGCTGAAGATATGGCGAAAATCCTGGAAGCTGCGCGGTGGGCGCCAACAGCGCATAACATGCAGAACTTTGAGATCGTGGAGGTGGACGACAAACAGCTGCTGGCTGCGATCGGGGAGATAAAAGTTCCTCCCAATCTCACCTTCATCAAAGAAAGCTATCCCCAATTGTCTTTTTCCGAAGACGAATTGCGGCGCAGAAAACGCGGGATCATGGGCACGATGTTCCCGAAATCTTGGCAAACCTCCGATCCTGACCCCGAAGAGATCAAGAACGAAGATAGGGGCGCTTTTATGGCCAGGCAGATCGTATCGAGCTCGGCCGTTCTTTTCGTTCTCTACGATCCAAGCCGCCGGGCGCCGGCCTCAGAGGGCGATTTCCTGGGTATCCTCAGCCTCGGTTGCGCGATGGAAAACATGTGGTTGATGGCGAATTCTCTTGGGGTCGGCGTACATATCGTCAGCTCGTTGTCTGGAAAGGAAGTGGCAAACAAAATTGCGAAGCTGCTCAATGTCCCGGACAACTTTTCCATCGCGTTTAGTATGCGATTGGGTTACCCCGTTGCACCTGTTCATTCCTTGCGGGTACGTCGCGACAAAGACGAGTTTGTGCATCGCAATGGATTCAAGGAGTAGAGTTTTGGATTGACCTGTCCGCTCGCCGGAATAACGATTGGCTGTTATCGGGTTTCCATGGCCATGGAATCAGGACACATCCCTTGCTCGTAGTATTGCGCTCCGGCCGTCACGCCCAGTTCCAACCGTGAACACTCGCGTTCAGTTGCGCTTGAGAGTTGAATTGAGAAGGCCGGTAATTTTTTTGCAGGCGCGCTCTGCTTGGGGTTCGTTGTATGCGGGGTTATCGGGAACAGTCCAACCGTGGTGCGCTTCGTAAACTTCGCTCTGGTAGTTTCCGCCCCGCACCGCAAGGGCGCGATTAAGGTTCTCGATGGCTTCCTGCGGCATCGAGCGATTCTCGGTGCCGTGGCCGAGGGGAGCCCATAGAGGCTTTGGCCAGCCCTGCCCACGCGGCGGCGAGAAGGTGCGGCGCATCCGCTGCGCCGACAACCAGACCAATTACTGCGCTCACTGCCAGATCGGCGGCGCAAAGATCCATATGCAGTTTCTTATTTGGGCACGACTGAAGTCGTGCCCTGTTACAAAGCGCATGGACTCAATATCTTGCGCGGCGTCTTCTCTTTCCTGATAGGAGCGAGTTTAAATACGTTTGCGCGGGAGGAGCCGCGATCCCCCTTGACAGCGGCTTGCCGCCTGCCGCAAAGTCAACTGCGCGGCGGCTTTCCGGCCGCACCCGCGTTTCCCCCTTTACGTTGGAATAGCCCGTCGCTGGCGACGAATTCCTGTACCTGACGGAGGCTTTGCGATGCACCATCTTTCTCACTTCAACTTTCTGGCCATCCTGGTAGCGGCGCTGATTCAGTTTTTCCTCGGTGCGGTGTGGTATTCGCTGCTCTTTGCCAAGCCGTGGATGGCCCTGACCGGGCACAAGAAGAGCGAGACCGGCGGGATGCCCAAAGGAGCTGTGGCCAGCATGGCGGTGTCGTTCCTGTGCGGGCTGGTTTTGTCCTTCATCCTGGCGCACATAGTGATGTGGTCGGGGGCGTCGAGCCTGCATGGCGGTCTCTTCGTCGGCTTTATCTGCTGGCTGGGCTTTGTGGCCGCGCCGCTGCTTTCTGAGACCATGTACGAGCGCCGCTCCTACAAGCTGTTCTTCATCAACGCCGGCTTCTGGCTGGTGGGGATGCTGATCTCCGGCGTCGTGCTGGCCTGCTGGCATTGAGCTTTTTCGCCGCGTCCTTTCCGTGTGCATGCTGCTATCCCACCCTGGCCGCAAGAGCAAAGACCCGCCAGGATGGGCAACCCGACTTCTGTCAGGCAGGTATCGTGCTGTCCTACCCTAGCTGCAAGAACAGGAACGTCGCCAAGGTGGGACCCGGGGTCTCGCGCTGTACAGCGCAGATGCCCGGAGGAGATCGGGCCAACTCTCCGGTCTACAATCGGGGCATGAGCAAAATCGTCATTGCAACCAACGGAGCTCCCGCGGCGATCGGGCCTTATTCGCAGGCCGTGCGCGCGGGGAATCTTGTCTTTACTGCCGGCCAGATTCCGCTGGACCCGGCCACCGGTCAAGTGGTGGCAAGCGGCATCGCCGAGCAGACCACCCGCGTGCTGGAGAATCTGAAGGCCGTTCTAGAGGCAGCCGGTTCGAGCCTCGCTCAGGTGGTAAAAACCACCGTCTTTCTGAAGGACTTCAACGACTTTGCGGCCATGAACGCGGTCTACGGCGCGTATCTCGGGCCGGAAGGCGTTGCGCCGCCGGCGCGCAGCACGGTGGAAGTCGCGCGGCTGCCCAAGGACGTGCTGGTAGAGATCGAGCTGGTCGCGGAAGTCTAGGACAGTCCGATATCGGTCCAACGTCGGGTGCCTCGCCCTTTGCGTCTTTTGTTGGAAGAGAGCGGCGGGTGTGAGACCCCGCACCTTAACCGGTCCCCGTTCCTCTGGAGGTCTCCCTTGAGCGAAACACACGATAAGGTTGTGCGTAGCGACGCCGAGTGGCGCACGGTGCTAACGCAGGAGCAATACCAGGTGCTGCGCGAGAAGGGCACCGAGCGGCCCTTTACCGGCGCTCTCACCCAGAACCACGAGACCGGCAACTACCATTGCGCGGGGTGCGGGGCGCTCTTGTTTCAGAGCGCGGCCAAATTCGACTCCGGCTGCGGCTGGCCCAGCTTTACGCTGCCCGCCGACTCCAAGGCCGTGGTGGAGCACGAGGACCGCAGCCATGCAATGCGGCGCGTGGAGGTCACCTGCGCGCGCTGTGGAGGCCACTTGGGCCACGTGTTTCCCGACGGGCCGGCGCCGGCCGGGTTGCGCTATTGCATCAATTCGGCCTCGCTGACCTTCGAGCGGCAGAAGTAGGCCAGCGCCAGGCTACCGCAGGGCAAACGCATCATGCAATGGAAAGCGTAGGGACATGATCTTTGAAAGGGCACGGTTTCAGCCGTGCCGCCCAAAGCCGCATCGAATGGCGGCCTTTAGGCCCTGAGGGACGGTTTTCTCCGTGATAAATCTTCCCTCGGGGGCTGAAGCCCATCCGATTGAACCCATTTCCATTGGCACGGCT
>Ga0181529_10001458_pt1 | contig 30360 bp, 24 predicted proteins | sample PEATcosm2014_Bin_36_FD_119763 | JGI IMG/M metagenome (GOLD analysis project Ga0181529, IMG submission 119763) | Peatland microbial communities from MTU Mesocosm Facility, Houghton, MI, USA - PEATcosm2014_Bin10_30_metaG | ecosystem: Environmental > Terrestrial > Soil > Wetlands > Peat | place... | reverse complement strand
TCACCGGCCGTCTGAGCAGCATTTCCGGCTCGGTCAACGTGAACGAGTACACTCACCAGTACAACGAATTCGCTCCCATCACGCAGCGCTTTGCGTTCAACACCGGCGGATTGTACATCCAGGACAACTTCCGTGTGACGCCGCACCTCACCGTGAACTACGGATTCCGCTGGGAGTTTGACGGCCCCATCCAAAGCACTAACGGGATCGATTCCGAACCTACTACGGGAAGCCTCTTCGGCCCGTCGACCGGCTTGTTCTCGCCGGGTTCGCTGAACGGCAACATGAACCCGCAACTGGCGGTGGTGAAGGCGCCGTACCAATCCGACCTGGTGAACCCGGCGCCCAACGTCGGCATCGCCTGGAATCCTACTGGCGCGGGCGGCCTGCTCGGAAAGCTTCTGGGCGAAGGCAAGACCGTCATCCGCGCGGGAGCGGCCATTACCTATTACAACGAGGGGATGAACGCCATCTCCAACCTGCTCTCGAGCAATCAGGGCACGGTGCAGTCGGAGTCGGCGCAAGCGGGAAATCCAGGATTTCCCATCGGCGGCGTCAATCTGAGTTCGGCCACGCCGCCGATCACCGTAACTCCAGCCTCCTTCGCATTCCCCATCCCGCTCTCCAACTATGCCTTTACCGGCAGCCAGGGACTGTACATGGTCAATTCCAACCTGAAGACGCCGTACACCACCAACTGGAATCTCGGCATTCAGCGCGAACTGTTCGCCAAGACGGTGCTGGAAGTGCGATACATCGGCAACAAATCCACCCACATGTGGCATTACCAGAATCTCGATGAGGTCAACATTTTCGAAAACGGCTTCCTGCCGCAGTTCGTTCAGGCGCAGCAGAACCTGAGCATCAATTCGGCCAACGGCAAGGGCAATACCTTCGTCAATAACGGACTGGCGGGACAGGCTTCCATTCCCATCTTCGAGACGGCTTTCGGCGCCAACGGCAGCAATGCGGCGCTGTCCACCAGTTCCGGTTTCGCCAATACCACCTTCGTCACAGACCTGCAGGAAGGACTAGCCGGCACTTTGGCCAGTTCGCTGGCCAGCGTCACCAGCCCCACCTACTATTGCCGCCTGGTGGGCTCGAACTTCACGCCCTGCGCGAACCTGGGGTACACCAACAAGACCCAATACCCCATGAACTTCTTCGTGCCCAATCCGTACGCCAGCAGTCTGCACTATCAAAGCGACGACGGCAACACCAACTACAACGCTCTGCAGGTGGAAGCGCGTAAGGCGTTCAGCCACGGCCTTACGGCAACCGGCAATTTCGTGTGGAGCCATAGTATGGGCGATCTGCTAAACGGCAGCGACCAGACGGCCACCTATCAATGGTTCACGCAGCGCAACGCGCGGCTCAGTTACGGCCCGACACCCTTCGACCGGCGTATGGCGTTCAACGCTTATTGGACCTACAACCTTCCCATCGGCAAGGGTCGCGACATCAACATCGACAGTGCCATTCTCGATCGCATCATTGGCGGCTGGACGCTGGGCGGTGTGGAACAGATTGCCACCGGCTCTCCCAGTATCCTGAGCAGCAGTCGCGACACCGTCAATAACCTGGCGCAGAGCGGCGTGGTCTTCGGCAACGGTCTCACGCTCTCCGAACTACAGCAGGACCTGTCCACCATTCCGAATCTGCACCAGGTGACCAGCAGCGGTAATCTGGTCTCCAACGTCTCCACGTTGGCGCAAGCCAGTGGAATCGCCAACCCGGCCTACTATGGTCCGGCAACCACCCCTGGCGCTTTCGGCCAACTCGCGTATATCTACGGAACCACCAGCTTCACCATGAACATGAGCCTCAACAAGACCATTCGGATTCATGAGCGCTTGAATATCGGGTTCCGGCTGGAGGCGCTGAATTTCCTGAACCATCCGTTCTTCGCGTTGGGCAGTACTTCGGTCACCGCGAATACTTTCGGCCAAGTGAGTTCCGCCACCGGCAATCGGACGGTCCTGATGCGAGCCTTCCTGAGCTGGTAACGCGCTGCATTGTGGGGCAGGCAATTCCGCCAGCCAAAAACTGCCTGCTCCACAAGTGCTTCATTGACACCGCCCCGCCGCCTACTCTACAGTTCTGAAATGCTGCGGAAAGCGTTCCTCTTCGGTGCCCTGATCGCGCTCCTGGCCCCGGCGGTCGGGGCGCAACGGCCGCGCGCCTCCGATATCGGTCTCACGGTCGGAACGCTGCCGCCAGGCGCTCTCGACGCCATCACCGATGTCGCCGGCGTGCGCGTCGGCCAGGTTACCTTGCGTCGCGGCGACTCCATCCGCACGGGCGTCACCGTCATCCTGCCGCACGCGGGCAACCTGTTTCGCGACAAGGTGCCGGGCGCGGTATTCGTAGGCAACGCTTTCGGCAAGCTGGCCGGCTCGACGCAAGTGGAGGAACTCGGCGACATCGAAACGCCCATCGCGCTCACCTCCACGCTCAACGTCCCGCGGGTGGCCGACGCCCTCATCGATTACATGCTGACGCTGCCCGGCAACGAGCGCGTCGAGTCCATCAATCCGCTGGTGGGCGAGACCAACGACGGACACCTCAACGACATCCGCGGCCGGCACGTGGGCGCGGCGGAAGTGAGACGGGCTATCGAGAGCGCCGCGGCCGGTCCGGTGGAAGAAGGCGCCGTCGGGGCGGGAACCGGCACCGTCGCTTTTGGATTCAAAGGCGGCATCGGCACGGCGTCGCGCAAAGTCGCGGGGTACACCATCGGGGTGCTGGTGCAGACCAATTTCGGCGGCACGCTGGTGATGAATGGCGCGCCGGTGGGACGGGAACTGCGCGCCGCCGGGCCCAACTCGGGCAACGGGTCGATCCTCATGGTGGTGGCCACTGACGCGCCGGTGGACGCGCGAAACCTGCGGCGTATGGCCGCGCGCACCATGTTCGGACTGGCGCGCACCGGCTCCTCCGGCAGCAACGGCAGCGGCGATTACGCCATCGCCTTCTCCACCATCCGCAATCCGCCGAAGCTGGTGGCTAACGACGATATGTCGCCGCTCTTCCTGGCCGTCATCGAAGCCACCGAGGAAGCCATCTACAACTCGCTGCTGCGCGCCGTGACCACCACCGGCAACGGCCGCACCGTGGAAGCCTTACCCATCGAGCGAACCGTCGAGATCCTGCGCAAGTACGGCGCCATCCGCTGACGCGAACGCTTATCGGACTTCTATTTCGCGCTTCGGTTCCATCGCGGCATTCAGCAGCCGTAACTGGAGCGGCAGCCCGCCGACGGAGGGCGCGATCTGGCGCGCCAGCTTCTCGAATCCCGCGACAGCGTCCGCGCGGTCCCATACGTTGTCGTCCACCACAAACGAAACGGTGGCGCCGTCGGCCTTAGCGAGCTCGACGCTCACGCCGAGATCTCCCAGGTATCCGGCGTTCTTGAGCGCCTGGCCAAGGGCTTCCGCATCGTTTCGCGTGGCCGATCCGAAGTAGTAGATCTCGTCGCGCGCGCCGACGATCAGCCTGCCGATTTCCAGTTCGCGGCGCAGCGACCAGGCCCCATCCACCAGGCGCACCTTGATGGGGAATCCTCCCAGCGGCGTGGCGATGCGCCGTCCGATCTCTTCAAAGTCGGCGATCGTCTCGCGCCGGTCCCAGGCACCAGGGTCGACCACGAAGGAAACCACCGTGCCGCTCCTACCCATCGACAACAGCACGCTGCTCCCGCGGTCGTTGAAGAAGCCGAGGGTGCGCAGCGTCCGGCCCAAGCGCTGCGCGTCTGCTTCGGAAGCGGCGTGCGAGTAGTACACCTCGTCCCGGGTCCCGATGATCGCCTTGGAATCCGCCGGCCGGGTCGCATGACGCAGTCCTCCGGCCACCACGATGACCAGCAGGCCAATCAGGATCCCGAGAGCTAACCAATTCGAGGCAGCGCTCCGCCCAGCCATGCTCACGATGCTAGCACGCAGTTTCCGGGACGCCGCGGACTAGTCCACGTCCATGCCCCACGCCGCCAGTGTCCGGCCGACCGCCGCGTGGTATCGCGATACCGCCTTGCCGAACGACGCTTGCGCATCCACCACCCTCCGCCGCGCGGACGAGTATTCGTTCTGCCGCGTGAGCACCAGGAAACTCGTCGATCCTCCGGCGGCAAACATGCGGGTCTCGCTGGCCAGTTTCTCACCGGCTGCCAGCGCGCCCGCTTCCGCCGCGCGCATGCGCTGCCGCGCGGTGTCCAGCGCCTGCAGCGAGTCCCGCACTTGCGCCTCGATGGCCTGTTCGGCGCGCGACCGCATCAATTCCAGCCGCTTGCCCGCGGTTGAAGCGGTCGCCAGGTTGGCCTCCGCGGCGCGATTGCGAACCGTGAAATCGAGTGTGAAGCCGACCTGCGCCGATTGATAATTTCCGCCGAACAGGCTGGAGAGTGAGCCGCCCAGGCCGCCCGCGATCGACCCCGGAAGCGACGAGCCCGCCGGCAGCGCCACCGGGGGCAGTCCCGCCGCCGCCGACAAGGCGTCGACGCGCTCGTACACCGCCGTGAACGGATTGCTGGCGCGAATCTGACCCGCCAGGCCGGCCAGCGTGTAATTGGCCACCAGGTTGACCTGCGGCTTCAAGATATCGGCATTCTGCTGCTTCGCAACTTCATTCGCCGCGCGATTGGCGTCGAGCTGTTTCAGTTCCGGACGGCGCGACAAAGCTTCGGCTTCCGCTTCCGCCAGTTCGATCACCGCCGGCGCGGGCGCCGGGCGCTCGTCCGCCGGCACGATCTCTTCGTTCCAGAGCGCATCCTTGCGGTCGTGCGCCAGCAGCGTCTTCAGGACGTCTTCCGCTTCGGTGACCTGGCCGGTGCTGCGATACAGATCGTCCAGCCTGCTCTGCAACTCGGCCTCGGCCGCCGAAAGTTCCACCGGCGGAAGCGTCCCGGCGGCGATCAGGCGCCGGTTCTGCTCCAACTGGGTCTGGGCCAGATTGGCGGCTTCCAGATCGACGTCCACCACGCGCCGCGCGGCCACCAGGTCCCAGTAAGACTGCTCCACGCGCGCAGCCACATCCATCGCGCGCGCTTCCAGTTCGGCCGAAGAGGCGGCGCGGTCGTTGCGGCGGATCTTCACCAGCGACCGCTCGGCATCGGTGGAACGGCCGCGCAGCAGCGGCTGCGTCACGGTAACGGAGAACTGCGTAGTGTAAAACGGGCTGAGCGACATATAGGGATTGGGCGACGTGGTGCGGCTGCCGTCGAATTCGGCGTCCACCGTCAGTCCGTTCCAGCCGGTTTTCTGATGCCAGGCCAGCGTCTGTCCGGCGGTGTGCTGAGTGAGAATTCCATCGGCGCCCTGCAGCACCGAAGGCGAGGGCGTGTTGGAATCGGCTTCGAGCGATTGCCAGTGCATCACCGGATCGAAGCTGCCGCGGGCCGCGCGCACGGCGTGGCCGGCAGTCTCCACATTGGTCCGCTCGATGGCTACGTCCAGATTCGAGCGGATGGCCATCTCCACCGCCTGGCGCAGAGTCAAAAGCCGCTCGGTGGGACCGGCTCCCAGGCGCCGCGGCGGAGTGATGGGTCCGTCGGCGCCCCATGCGGCCAGCGCCAGAAGAAGAACTGCGAGTGCGTGCCGCATGGCTAGCGTCTCCCTTCCACCTGAATGAAGGAGTCCACGCGCAGGCCGGGCGGCAGCGGCGGATGGCCGTCCAGGTCCACCAGCGTCTCCAGAATCTTCACATCAACTTTTTCCGCCGGCTGGCCGGTATCGACGTTCTTCGGCCCCAGTTCCGACCCGATGCGCGCCACGCGGCCCCAGAATCGCTCGGTTCCGAAGGCCGCCGCCGTGAACCAGGCGCGGTCGCCCACGCGCATTTTGGCCACGTCGGTCTCGTCGACATCCACGCGCACGCGCAGCCGCGAACTGTCGCCGAAGCTGACGATGGGCGTGTCCCCTTTGTCGGACACCATCTCCCCGGCTTTGTGATAGCGCTTCAGCACGGTGCCGGCGAAGGGTGCGCGGACGAAGGTCTTTTCGAGCAGCGCCTGCGATTCCGCCAGTTGCGCCTTGGCCAGTTCCACGGCGGCCGCCGCGCGGGATTGCTCGTCGGATCGCGCGGGCGCGTCGACGAACGCATAGTGCTGCGATGCCTGGCTGACGCGCGCTTCCGCCACCTGGTATTCGCGGTCCACGCGCTCCCAGTCGGAGCGCGAAATATCGCCCGATGCGAACAGCGACCGGCGGCGGTCGACCTCGGCTTTGGCGTTGGCCAGCACGGCCTTGGCCTCTTCCACCGCGGCCGCGGCCTCGCGCCGTTCCTGGTCGCGCGCGCCGTTTACCAAGCGGTCGAGCTCCGCCTGGCGCAGCGCCACCGTGGCGCCGGCCTGGGCGACGCGCGCCGCGTAGTCGCCATTTTCCACCACCGCGATCACCGCGCCCCGCGCCACGCGCTGTCCTTCCTCCACGTCGACTTCCTTCAGCACGCCGGCGGTTTGCGAACCGATTTTGATCTCTTCGGAAACCGGCTCCACTTTGCCGGCTGCGCAGATGGTGTTCTCCCGAGGCGGTTTGGCGGCCGCCGTGGTTGGGCCGCCAGGCGCGGCTCCGGCACGGGTATGGATCATGATGCCTACCGCGAGCGCGCCCACGGTCAGGAATGACGCGGTAACCAGCAATCTCTTACGCATGTTGCTCCTCCCATTCGGCCACGTTGCTGACGCGGCCGTCTTCGATCTTCACAATGCGGTCGGCAAACTCCAGCACGCGGCTGTCGTGCGTCACAATCACCACGGCGCGTCCTTTTTCATGCGCCAGATGATGCAGCATGCGCATGACGGTGCGTCCGCTATCGCGGTCGAGCGCCGCCGTGGGTTCGTCGGCCAGTACGATATCCGGCTGTCCCGCCAGCGCCCGCGCGATGGCCACGCGCTGTTTCTGGCCGCCGCTGAGGTCCGCCGGATACGAGTGATACTTGTCGCTCAGAGCTACGTCGTCCAGCAGGGCGCGCGCCCGGGCTCGGGCTTCCGACCCGCGCACCTTCTTGAGCTTCAGCGCCAGCTCCACGTTCTCCACGGCGGTGAGCGTGGGAAACAGGTTGAAGCCCTGGAAGACGAATCCGATATGGTTGAGGCGCACCGCCGGCAGTTCCCGTTCGCGGAGGCGCGTGATGTCGCGTCCCGCGATGCGCACGCTACCGCTGGTGGGCCGCAGAATCGCGCCCATGATGGAAACCAGCGTGGTCTTACCGCTGCCCGACGGTCCCATAAGCAACGTCACTTCGCCCGCATGGACATCCAGATCGACGCCATCGAGCGCGCGCGCCGCCGTGGCGCCTTCGGTATAGGTTTTGGTCAACTCGCGAACTTCAATTGCCGTTGGCATGTTTACCCCTTGAAGACCATCGCCGGATCGATGGTGGTAGCCTTGTTGATCGAAACCATGGCCGCGCTGATGCACATCAGCAGGGTGGTCCCGAACAGCCCCGCCCGGACGCTGGGTGGAAGCACGATATTCGCCCCGCTCGATTTGCTGGAGACTTCCACAGCAATGGCCAACGCGATGCCCACCGCGTACCCGAGCACCGCGCTCACCACGGCCTGCTGCAGAATGATGCGGTAGATGTAGCCGTTGGTGGCGCCCATGGCCTTCAATGTTCCGAATTCGCGGATGTGATCGATGGTGGCCGCGTAAATGGTCTGTGCCACCACCACCACGCCCACCAGCAGACCCAGCACCGCGGCCATGATGACGGTGACGCCGGCGCCGGTTCCGAACATCCAGTAACTGGTGGTCTTGCCGCTGAATTCGCGCGTGGTCATTACGTCCACGTCGTTCAGCCGGTGGAGCAGCGTGGCGCGGAGCGTTTCCAGATTGACGCCCGGCGCGGCCTTCACCAGCAGATACGATGTCTGGTCCGCTTTGATGTCGGTGTATCGCAGGGCGTTGCGATACGACGTAAAGACCAGCGGCGCGGTGGTGAAGGTGCGAATCCCTTCCGTGAAGCCCACCACCCTGGCCCGCGCGCCGCGAATCTCGACCGTCTGCCCCAGGTGCGTGACGCCCAGCTTGGGCGCGTAGAAGCGGTCGACCATCACCGTGTCCGGCAGCTTGAGATCGTGGACGCTGCCCTCCGCTACGCGCCACGGCGCGCCCAGCGGAGTATCGGGATCGAAGCCGATCACCTCGCAGCTCAAATCGGCGCCGTCGGGATGCTTCCAGGTTCCGAAACGCACGATGTATTTCTCCGCCTCGGCCACGCCTTCGACGGCGCGCGCGTGGTACAGCTTCTTCTCGGAGAACGGAACGCCCACTTCGATGTACTTCACGCCCTTCGAGGTGATCCAGAAATCCGCGCCGGAGTTGTCGATGACGTTGGAGGTGGTGGTAGTGAACCCCAGGAACAGTCCCGTCTGCACGGCCACCAGCACCACCGAGAAGATGATGCCGGTGAGCGTGACCGCCAAGCGGACTTTGTCGTGAAACAGGTTGCGGACTGCCAGGGACGCCATGGTTTATTTCCTTTTCGTAACACTGGTTACATACGGAACACTGTTAACCAATGTTCCAAAAAAAAAGAGCACCGCCTCAACGCAGGAGTCCCCGTACCGCGGTATCGATGGTCAAATCGATCAACCGGTCGCGATCGATCCACGGAAATCCGTTGCAATGGGTAATCTGCAGCGCGGTCACCCCGTGAACCATCGACCACAACGCCTGCCCGACTCCCATCACATCCACCTCGCGAAACCGACCCGCCTCCACGCAGCGGGTCACGCCTTCGATGAGGCACTGAAAGGCCCGCGCCCCGGCGCTCTCTTCGAGAACCTTCTCGTGGTCTCCGTCGTGGCGCGTCAAAAACGTCGTCTGGTAATGATTGGGGTGCTGGATACCGAACTCCACATAGGCGCGCAACCCCCGCTTCAACATTTCCACGGGATCGCCGCCGGCGGACAGCGCCTTCTCTATCTTTTTCGTCAGCAGCGAGAACGTCTCTTCGCACAACTCGTGAATCAGCTCCTGCTTGTCGCGGAAATACAGGTAGATGGTGGTGGGAGAATACTCGATCTTTTGCGCGATCCTCCGCATGGACACACTCTCGTACCCCTCTTTCGCGAACAACTGGCGGGCCGCCGCCAGAATCTCCTGACGGAGCGCCAATTTCTCCCGCTGCCTCCGGTCTGCAACACTCATACTGAACACTGATAGAATACTGTACAGTGTTAAGTTGAGTCAAGGGAATTCTGCGCTACCATGGCGACGATGACCCTTCAGCGTGTTCTTTCACTCACGTTTCTCGCGGTGGGGCTTGCCGCCGCGCAACCGGCTCATACGGTGGTGATTCACGCCGCGCGCGTCCTGGATGTCGACACCGGACACCTGCTCACGCCCGGCGAAGTGCTGGTGGAAGGCGACCGCATCCGCGCCATCGGCGGCACGGTGTCGCACCAGGCCGGAGCGGAAATCCTCGATCTAGGCGATCGCACCCTGCTGCCAGGCCTGATCGACGCCCACGTGCACCTGTTCCTGCATCCCGGCGCCGAGGACCTGCAGACCGTCCAAGAGTCGGTGCCGCAGCGGACGCTCACCGCCGTCCTGGCGGCGCGCGACGACTTGATGGCCGGCTTCACCGCGGAGCGCGACATGGGCACCGAAGGCGCCGGATCGGCCGATACCGCGGTGCGCAACGCCATCAACCAGGGCCTGTTTCCGGGACCCCGGCTGCGCATCAGCGGCAACGCCATCGACATTGAAGGCGGGCATGAGGACGCTATCGGATTCAACCCCGAGCAGCGCGTGCTGCCCAACGCCACCTGGGCCAATAACGCCGCTCAACTGGTGGAGGTGATTCGCCGCCAGTTCAAGGAAGGCGCCGACTTCATCAAGATTTACGAAACCGGCAAGGATTCTTTCGTCAACGGCCATTTCTCCACGCCCTACCAGTACACCGAGGCCGAGCTGGTGGCGGCTGTCCACGAGGCCGCGCGCGTGGGCAAGCGCGTGGCCGTGCATGCCACCGGAGAACTGGGCGCGCTATACGCAGCGCGTGCGGGAGTAGCGTCGATCGACCACGCCGATCAGCTCAGCGAAGAGACCATGCGCCTCATGCATGAGAAGCAGATCTTCGCCGTGCCCACATTCACCATCCAGGAATTCTTTGCCGATCACGCGCCCACCGCCGCGCAGCAGGCGCTGGAGCGCGACCTGATCGTCTACCACGCGCAGGAGTTCCGCAAGCAACTGGCGGCCGGCGTGCCCATCGCCGTGGGCAGCGACGTGGGGCCGTTCCCGCACGGGACGCAGGCGCACGAATTCGAATTGCTGGTGAAGTACGGGATGAGCCGCGTTGACGCCATCCGCGCGGGTACCGTGAACGGCGCGAGACTGCTGGGATGGGCCGACCAGATCGGCGCTCTGAAAGCCGGCTATCTGGCGGACCTGGTGGCGGTGGAAGGCGACCCGCTGCAGGACATCGCCGCGCTCACGCACGTGACGTTCGTGATGAAGGGCGGAGTGGTCTACCGCAACGGCGCGGTGCCAAAATAAAGCGCCCGCACCATGTTGCGGCGCGGGCGCTTCCTCCTCCGAAATACCGGGCAGCTCACCTGTGCTTGGCGTTGTAGATTTTGGAGCTGGCCACGTTCTGCTGCTGGTTGACCGTCTTCTTCTCGGCGCCTGTCAATTTGCCTCCGTTCAAGGAGCGATCGGTGTGGACTTCCTGGTTGATGGCGGACTCGCCCTTCTCCAGCCGGGCGGTCTGGGAAGCGTTCAGCTTGCCGGACGCGATCCCGCCCGCGATGCGGTTCTGCTGGTTCTGGCGGCGCGCATCCACTTCATTGTTCGCGTAGTGCTGGGTGGCGGCGTTGTGCTTGTCGTTGTAGATCGCGCCGCTGGCTTTGTTCTGTTGCTGGTTGACCTGGGTCCTTTCGGCGCCGGTCAGTTTGCCGCCGTTCAGGGTGCGGTCGGTGTGCACCTCCTGATTGATGGCGGCTTCTTTCGTCTCCAGCCTGGCCGTCTCCCCGGCCGTCAATTGTCCCGATTTCACGCCTTGTGCAATCCGGTCCTGCTGGTTCTCCGCGCGCTGGCCCACTTCGCTGGTTTGCGCGAACATCGCCGCCGCCAAAAACGAAGCGGCCGCCAGTCCGAGTATCCGGTTCTTCATCGCTTTGTCCTCCGTTGTGCGGCTTTGCCTGCGCCGCTTCTTACACCTGATCCAAATGCATCAGGGCGTACGAAGTTGCGCCGTGACGGGTTAAAACCGCTTCATGACGATGCAGGAGAGTACTAGCGGGCGCCGGCCATCTGCTGGTAAAATGCCGTCCAGCGTTGCGCGCGCTCCGATTGTCCACCGCGCGCGAAGAGGATTCCGAGGTAGCGGGCGCACAGCGGTTCACCCGGCAAGTGGGCGATGTGCGCGGAGCACTCCGCTTCCAGTCCTGCCAGCGCCTCGGCGGCGGGAAGCGGCGTCAGGCCGGGCGGAGGGTGGCGCAGAAATACCATGGCCTGTTCATCCCGGTAGACCAGTTGCCATTCCGACTGATGGGGATCGGAGAGCGCCACCGGCAGTATGTAGATGGCGCCCGAGCCGTATTCGAAACCGTTGACGACGATGGTCTGAATACCGTAGTCATCGAGCAGTTGCAGGCCGCTTTTTTCGGCGCCCGCGGGCAAGGCGTATAAGATCCGCGAGTAGTCGTGAAAGAGCGAGTCGCTGAGCGCGCGGCCGTCGATGAAGACTCTCTGCTCCGGCCACAGACGCCACATCAGGTAGCCGCCGTGTTCGTAGGTATTGAAGATCGGTCCGGGAAGTTTGTGGTCCAGCAGGAAGTCGGCGGCGCCTTTGGGATAGAGCCACTCCTCGGCGCGCAGCTGAAATCCGCTGCCGGAGATGAGTTCGGCGGCGACGCCCGCCAGCAGCAGAGCGGCCGTTGCGAACTCCGCCCATCGCGGCAGCGCGCGCGAAAACGGCGGGTAGACGGCGATCAGCACCGGTCCCAGGAACGCGATCAGGATGGTGTTGCGAATGGCCAGCAGCGACGCCGCGGCGAAGGCCGCGAAGAGGATCCAGTCGGAGAGACGGACCTTGCGATACGACACCAGCATGGCGGCCGCGGCCAGAAACAGAATGACGGCAAACAGGTCGGGCGGCCACAATTGCGGGCGTTGCCATTCCCAGAGCGAACTTTGCAGCGTGCTGGAACGATAGGCCAGGGTCACGGCCAGGGAGCGGAAACCGTTGGGGTTCACGCCGGAAACGAGCACGCTGAGGGCGCTTACGATCCACAGCGTGCGCGTGCCGCCGCCGCGGACCAGCGCCGGCAGGCAATAAGCGGCCAGCGCGACCCATCCTAGAAAGTACCCGCCGTGGCAATTGGCCCAGAAGAGGAAGAGCGGCGGCAGCAGCCACAGGATTCGCCGCCCGGGACTGCCGACTTCCAGAATGAAAATCGTAACGGCCAGCAGCAGGTAGGTGAACAGGAACGGCCGGTCGGCGGCGAAGTTTCCGGCGATGCCGGCGGCGGCGAGCGCGGCGGCGAGCGACCGGTAGAATCCGCCGGTGCGATGAAACGCCAGCAGGCCGGAGAGTCCACAGAAGGCCGTCAGCATGGCGGCGCGCAGCAGAATCAGGGCAGGGAAACCGCCCACCGCCCAAGCCAGATAGAAGAGCGTCTGCGCCAGCCATTCGTGCGTCAGGTTGAAGCGGCGCACTACCTCTTCGCCGGCGTAAGCAGGCTTGAGCGACGCGGTGGTGAAGGCGAACGGATCGGGCGAGGGCAGATGATGCGTCTGCCAGATGTAGCGGCCGCTCTCGAGATGCCACCAGGTATCGGGATTGGCGGCGGGGCTGGCGAACCAGCCCAGCAGCAGCAGTGCCGCGGCCGTCAGGACAATCGGCCGGACGGCCTTGGGTAGCGGAGTTGCTGGCAGCGGTGGCGCGGGACGCTTGGCGGGACGCATGCGGGACGTCCAATTTTAGCAGGGCGTGGCGCGCCCGCGCAGAGCGCAACCAGATGGTTGCATATGAATCGTCCCGCTGCTATATTATGCAACTGGAGGGTTGCATGAATACCGATCGCATCGAGAAACGGATTCTCTTGCGCGCACCATTGCCGCGCGTCTGGCGCGCGCTCGCCGATTCCACCGAGTTCGGCAGTTGGTTCGGCATGAGGGTGAATGGCCCGTTCGCGCCGGGCGCCAGTATACGCTGCGTAATCGTGCCTACGACGGTCGATCCCGAGATCGCCAAAGCCCAGAAGGCCTATGAGGGCATTGAGTTCGAGATCTCGATCGAGCGGATGGAGCCGGAGCGGTTGTTCTCGTTCCGCTGGCATCCCGGCGCCGTCGAGCCGGGCATCGACTACTCCGCCGAGCCTACCACGCTGGTGGTCTTCGAACTGCGCCAGACCGCGGACGGCGTGCTGCTGACCGTAACCGAGTCCGGCTTCGACCAGATTCCGGTGGCGCGCCGCGCCAAGGTATTTTCCTCGAACGACCAGGGCTGGAGCGGCGTGGTGACGCTGATCGAGAAGTTTGTCCGCCATGCCGGGTAGTGCGCGTAGCGCCACGGGGCCGAAGGGCTCCGCACACCTGTTCGCGGCCCTCGGGGATGAGACGCGATTACGCCTGGTGGGGCGCCTCTGCGATGGCGGACCGGCATCCATCGCCAGGCTCACTGAAGGCTCGCGAGTGACGCGCCAGGCCATCACCAAACACCTGCGCGTGATGGAGAGATCGGGGCTGGTGCGCTGCGCGCGGCGCGGGCGGGAGAGCGTCTGGCAGTTGGATCAGCGGCGCCTCGCCGACGCGCGCCGCTACCTGGATACCATCTCCCAGCAGTGGGACGCGGCGCTGCTGCGGCTGCGCGATTTCGTGGAAAGCTGAAGTTATTTCCCGTCCCAGGTGATGGTGAAGGGCGGTCTCATCCACGATGGCGTAGCCCGCCGGCGCTTGAAATAGCGCCGGATCCAACTCGTGATGCTGTCGACCAACAACGATCCGCGTAGCGGCGAGGCCACTGCTCGAATCGTCCACTTTAGCCGCACGGAACGTGGTTCACTGTGTCCATGGTGTATTGATAGCGACCCGCGGCATCGTTGATCTGGATGACGGTGGGCGCCGCCGCGTTGTCGGGATGGACGGGTCGCCCCAGCCGCGTGCGGCCCTGCGAGTCGCGCCAAATTTTCTGGCCGCCGCGAGCCTGACCGGTGATTTGTGTCCCGTCCGCGGGTGGGCGCACCGGCATGGCCCCATCTTCGCCCGAATACGGCGCCTCCGTGACCACTACCCGGGCATCGTGGAATGGCGGCGCCAGGAAAATGGCCGACCCGCGGAAGAGCCCGCCGGGCCAAATACTGCCCGCTCTAGAGAACGTCAAGTGCTGCCCGCAGGCCGCAGCGAAGAGGAGCATTACGATCCCGAACACTGTCGCGCGCAGCTGCCGCATGAGCGCCTCCTCATACCGGGGCTTAGGGCGTCGGAGCGCCGGACGCAATGGTTCGAAAGAGTAGCCCGCTACTGACCATACGGCCGATCGGCGCGGCGATCGGGCTCGGGCGGGACATCGAATTTGTCGATCGGATCCGGATGGGCGGGGTCGAAATGCGGCATGTCCACCAGGTAAGTTGCCAGCATGAGTTTGGACTGGCGGATGCCTTCCACAATGCACTTCGCCAGTTCGTAGCTGCCGTAATCGCTGTGGTGTGTGGTGTCGCTGCCGGCGAATGCCTTGTGCGCTTCCACGGGGCCGAGCGCTTCATAGAATGGCGCGCTCATGGCGTTCAGATCGATCAGCGCGACCTTTTCTTCCGCGGCGGTCTGGCGGACGGCTTCGGGATAATCGCCCAGGCTGTTGGTGATGTGCCCGCCGGCGTCGAAGGTCAGGCGATTCATCGGTGTGACCAGGATGGGCGTGGCGCCGTGTTTGCGGGCTTCGGCGATGAAGCGCTTGAGGTCGGCTTTATAGGTGGTGAACGCGCCCACGCCTTCGCCCTTCTCCTTCTGGTCGTTGTGGCCCATCTGGATCATCAGGTAATCGCCGGGGCGAATGACGCTCATGACCTTGGCCAGGCGCTGCTCGCCGATGAACGACCGCAGCGATTCGCCGGATTCTCCATGATTGGCGACGCCGATTTCGGGGCGAAAGAATCGCGGCAGCATCTGGCCCCAACTGTTGAAGGGCTCGCCGGACTGGTCGGTGGACGTGGAATCGCCGGCGATGAAGAGCGTGGGCAGCGCGTCGGCTTTCTCAATCTCCACGGCGCAGACGGCTGGTTTGGCATCGTTGAACTCGAGCGTGAGTTTGTCGTCCCAGGCCCACAATTCGGAGGTCTTCTCGCGATCCTTGCGGCGCACTTCGCCGCCTGTCGAGATCTCCGGCCGGCGCACGTTGACGATGAAACTGCGTGTCTCGAACTTGCCCGTTTCGGTGCGCACGCGCTCCAGCATCAGGCGGCGGATCTCGGCTTTCACGGTAGTGACGGAGTCGCCCTGGGCGTCGCCCAGAATCACCGTCACGCGATAATTGCCCTCGGTGGGAACTTTCACCGAGAAATAGAACGGCGGTTTGCCGGACGTGATGAAATCGCCGCGCAACGGGTCGGCGCCGCCGCGATCGACCGCGGTCAGGGAAGCGCCGGGTTCAAAGCCGTAGCCCAGTTCGTCGGTGTAGGTGGTTTCCGGCAACACCTTGACATAGCCGGGTGCGGCTTTGCCGGATCCGAAATCGAACTTGAAGGAGGTAGCGGCGGGCTGCGCGGAACAGGTTGCGGCAGCCAGAACGAACCCCACGGACAGCCATCGATGGATCATAGGATTGATGCTACGGCACCGGCAATGGCGCGGCAAGGGGGAGTTTGGGATGAAGGATCGTTTCGCACTTGCAAACATCCTGCTGGCCTGCGTCCCCGGTCGCCGGACCGCTGAATGTGATTCTTGGGAGGCACAAACGGTGATCCGCTTGCCGATCGGCGGGTCGTTCGTCGCGCGCGTTCGTTTCGCGGTATGAAACTGCCACGGCCGCAGCCCGAGGTGTTGTGGAGGCGCCGATTCCGACGCATAATTAGGCCGTCCCCAAGGAGCATCACTCCATGTCGAAACGAATGCTGAGTTCCGGACTTGCCTCGGGGGCGCTGGTGCTGTGCGCCTTCTGGGGAACGGCCGCGGCGCAGACCGCGCCTTATGCGCCGCCACAATCGCCGCGCGCCCGCATGAACTTCGACCCCAACTGGAAATTTCTCCGCGACGACGCGCCCGGCGCCGAAGCGCCCGCCTTCGACGACTCGGCCTGGACGACTGTCAGCACGCCGCACTCGTTCAACGATGTCGACTCCTTTCGCCAGATCATTTCGCATAGCGGCGGGGACCGCGGCACGTTCAAAGGACTGGTCTGGTATCGCAAACATTTCAAGCTGCCGGCCCGGCTATCCGGCAACAGGATCTTTCTGGAGTTCGAGGGCATGCGGCAGGCCGCCGACATCTTCCTGAACGGCAAAGCGATCGGGCTCTATGAGAACGGAGTGACCGCCTTCGGCCTGGATATCTCCGACACCGTCCATTTCGGCAACCAGGACAACGTCCTGGCGGTGAAACTGGATAATCGCACCAACTACGCGGAGCGCTCCAGCAATACGCCGTTCGAATGGAACGCCAACGATTTCAACCCCGATCACGGCGGCATCAACCGGCACGTCTGGCTGCACGTCACCGGTAAGATCTATCAGACTCTGCCGCTCTACTACGGCCTGGAGAGCACCGGCGTATACGTGCATGCCGCGAACTTCAACCTCGCGGCGAAGAGTGCCGATGTGACGGTGGAATCGGAGGTGCGCAACGCGTCGGGAGATCGCGCCACGGTCGGATTGACGGCGGTTATTGTCGATCGGAAAGGGCAGGTCCGCGCGCGATTCTCCGGTGAGCCCGTCGACATGGTGAATGGCGAGAAGACCGTTCTGACCGCGGCGGGCGCGCTCGAGGCCGCGCGCTTCTGGAGCCCCGACGATCCCTACCTCTACGACGTCTACACCGTGCTGACTGTGGACGGCAAGACGGTGGACGTGGACAAAGTGGCCACGGGGTTTCGCAAGATCGAATTCCGCGGCGGCGCCGGCACGGGCGGCGTCTACGTCAACGGAAAATTCGTCTACCTGAAAGGTTTCGCCCAGCGCTCCAGCAACGAATGGGAAGGACTGGGCGGCGCATATCCCGACTGGCTGCACGACTTCCAGGCGCAGATGGTCCGCGACGACCATGCCAACTACATCCGCTGGATGCACGTGGCGCCGCAGCGCGTGGATTCCGACGCGGCCGATCGCTTCGGCATCCTGCAGATCTGTCCCGCCGGCGACAAGGAACGGGACGCCGTGGGACGGCAGTGGGAGCAGCGTTTGGAAGTGATGCGCGACACCATCATCTACTTCCGCAACAGCCCCAGCATCCTGTTCTGGGAAGCCGGCAACACCGTGGTCACGGTGGAGCATCTGCAGCAAATGGTGGCGCTGCGCAAACAATGGGACCCGGACGGCGGCCGCGTGATGGGCGCGCGCGGCAATGACAACGTGGAGCTGAATACCGCGACCACGCCGATCGCCGAGTTTTATGGCGTGATGATCGGCCAGGATCCGCGCACCGACCAACTGGCTACCCCCGAGGCCATGTTCCGCGGATACAGCGCCCTGCGCCGCGACCGTGCCCCGCTCATCGAAACCGAGGATTACCGCGAGGAAGGCGCGCGCCGCTTCTGGGACGATTTTTCGCCGCCCTATTTCGGCTTCAAAAAGGGACCGAACGACACCTGGCAATTCACCTCCGAGAGCTTCGCGCTGGGCTCCGTCAAACGCTACTGGGCTTACTGGGAAAACCGGATTTCGAATCCCGATCCGGCGCATGCCAAGTGGTCGGGCTACGCGTCCATCTATTTCTCCGATTCCGATGCCGACGGGCGGCAGGATTCGAGCGAAGTCTGTCGCGTCAGCGGCAAGGTGGACGCGGTTCGTCTGCCCAAGCAGATTTACTTCGCCCATCGCGTGATGCAGAATGAGCAGCCCGATCTCCACATTCTGGGCCACTGGAGTTATCCGGCCGGTCCCGACGGCAGGAAGACGGTCAAGACGGTCTACGTTATCGCCAATACGCAATCGGTGGAATTGCTGGTGAACGGCAAATCGGCGGGGGTGAACTCGCAGCCGGTCAACGGCTACATTTTTGCCTTCCCCGACGTGGAATTCGTTCCGGGAAATTTGCAGGCGATCGGCCGCAACGGCGGCAAACCGGTGGCCCGGATGGAACTGACCACCGCGGGTGCGCCGGCGCAAATCCGGCTCACCCCCATCGTGGGTCCGCAGGGACTGCAAGCCGATGGGCAGGACGCGGCGCTCATCGACGTGGAAGTGCTCGACGCCAAGGGCCAGCGCTGCCCCACGGACGATGACAAAGTGGACTTCGCTATCACTGGTCCGGGCGTCTGGCGCGGCGGCTACAACAGTGGCAAGGTGGATTCCACCAACAATCTCTATCTGAATACGGAATGCGGCATCAACCGCGTGTCGCTACGCGCTACCTTTGCGGCTGGCGCCATCACGGTCACGGCGAGCCGCCCGGGATTGAAGTCCGCGCAGATTACGATTGTGTCCCAAGCGGTCAAGATCGTGGACGGGTCCACGGCGGCCATGCCGCAGCATTTGCGTGGTCCTGCTGAAAAATGAAACTTTGATGCAAATTACGGAACGAGGTTTACCAGCGCCCGGCATCTAGTTACAATACGGGCAGCACACCGCCGGAATGCCAGACGGTACCGGATGGCTCGTGCCAGCGCGCCGCTCCCGCTAGGCAAGATCCTCGACCCGAAGTCCGGAAGGAGCCGAGTCCCATGCATAGAAGATGCTTCCTGAAGTCGCTCGCCGCGGCGCAAGCTGCCGGTGTCGTGCCTCTCGTATTTTCCGGGAAGGCGATGGCGCAACAACGAGGGGGAATGGCTCCGTCCGATCCCTTCAAGCCCGAGGACGCCAACCACCCCATCGGTGAAGGGAAGGGAATCTACCCGGGGCGGGTCGCCTGGGTGCGCGACGCGGCCGCCACCAATTGGGACGGCGTGACGGGCCATTGGTGGGACGACGAGCATACCGACCAGAAAGCCGTCCATGGCATGACGTCCCGGCTGCTGCAGAACCTCACCGGACGGAAGAGCGAAAAACAGGCGTGGGACGCGCTGTTCCGCAGTTTCAACGACGCCCATAAGCTGGGGAGCGCCGGATATCGTCCCGGCGAGAGGATCGCCATCAAGATCAACTGCAACCAGGACCGGTCGCCCGAGTGGGGCGCGGCGGGTCGCGGCGGCGGGCCTGCGCGGCCCGTCCCCAACGGTTTGCCCAGTCCGCACGCGGTGGTCGCGTTGGTCACGGAACTGATCGAAATGGGCGGGGTTCGCGGCCAGGACATCCTGATCTACGATGCCACCGGCGGCCGCGACGTCGGGCAGCCGATTTTGGGCAGGATCCGCGGGAATTCCAATCGCGAGTATCAGGCGGTGCAGTTTCTGGTAGGAACCGACTACAACCTGGGTGGCCGCCTGTCGCCCACGCCGGACACGGCCAACCCCATCCGCTTTGCCAATCGGGACCTGCCCGCCGGATTCCTTTCCAAGCAGGTGACCGAAGCGAAGTACATGATCAATATGGCGCTACTGCGTCCGCACGGCATGGCCGGCGTTACCCTGACCGCCAAGAATCATTTCGGCTCCATCCACTTTCCCAACGATGGCGGCTGGTCTCCCAGAGTCCTGCACGACAGCGTCACACGGACCCGGCCGGCCGGTTCCTACAACGCCCTGGTGGACCTGGTGGGCCACCGGCACATCGGCGGCAAGACCATGTTGTTCATTCTGGACGGCCTGTACACCGCGGAACACAACGAGGGCAGCGTCATCAAATGGGCTTCTTTCGACGACCACTGGGCGTCCAGCATGTTGATGTCGCAGGATCCCATCGCCATCGATTCGGTGGCGCTGGACATTCTCCGCAGCGAGCCGCGCAATACCCAGGTCCGCGGAACCGCCGACAACTATCTGCATGAAGCGGCGCAGGCGGCGAAACCGCCGTCGGGCACCGTGTACAATCCCGATGGCGCGGGCGCGCTGTCGAGTCTGGGCGTGCATGAGCACTGGAACAATGCGGCCGTCCGCAAGTACTCGCGCAATCTCGGCCGGAAAGACGGCATCGAGCTGATCGCCGAAGTGTGAGCCATCAGCCTGGCGGCTGGCGAGGGTCGCGCCGTTTCCATTTGTAAGCCGCCAGCGAGTTCTTCCAGAAGTACTTTTCGGCGGCCACCGGCCCCTTGGCGGAAAAATAGTCGCGCACAATCTGCACGATCGCCGGCAAATTGTCGACTGCTGGTCCGTTGGGCCAGTCGCTGCCGAAAACCAGCTTGTCCTCGCCGAAGGTTTCAAAAAGCTGGTCGAGCAGCGGCTTGTAGACAGCCGGATCGGTGGACGGCTTGCCATCGGCGACGCGCAGCACTTCGGAGACTTTGATGTAGACGGTCGGCCGCTTGGCCAGTTCAAGCAGCGTCGCCTCCACGGCCGTTCTGGAATTCGCATCCAGCCGCGACATCAGCGACGGCAGATGGTCGACAATGACCCTCAGGCCCGGGACCTTGTCGGTGACGCGCACCACCGCGTCCAACAAGTCCGGCCGCGGATTCGCGGTATCGAGAGCCAGATCGGCCTGCTGCATCAGCCGGAGCCCCGCTATAAAGGATGGATTCGCCGCCTGCGCCACCAGGTTGTAGCCCCACAAGTTGCCATACCGAATCCCCAGGAACAGCCGGTTTTTGTGATAGCGGTCCAGATATTCCTTGAACTCCGGTTTGTCGGGCTGCAGATTGCCGATCGCGCCCACCATCAGCGGCTCCGGCTCCTCGACCTCCAGCACCCACAGATTGTCCTCAATCCACGGGCTGGCTTCCACCTCGATAGCGCCGGCGATCCCCAGCGGCGTCGCCAGCTTCCGGTAGCGCGCGGGCAAGGCCGGCTCCTTGTTGCTCCCGCCGCCGGAATAGGGAGCGCCTTGCGGCCGGGTCTGGTCAAACAGGTGAATATGGCAATCGATGATGGGAATCGACGCCGGCTGCGCGGCAGCGACGGCGGCACAGGCTGCCGATGTCAGGAACGCTCTTCGATGAAGTTCGCTCATGTTGGTCAACTGTAGCACCGGTCGCGCCGCGCAGGGCGCCAAATTCGGAACGTGGTCCCACAAAACGCCCGTTACCGTGTATCCTTGTGGCTTGAGCAGGCTCCAAGGGATCTTCACTCCACTGCTGGTGCCCCTCGACGAACGGGGCCAGATCAACGAGCCGGAACTGCGCCGTTTTGTTTCGTGGTTGATCGATCGCGGGGTTCACGGGCTATACCCCAATGGGTCGACCGGAGAGTTCACGCGGTTCACGCCCGAAGAGCGTCTCCGCATCGTACAGATCGTGAGCGATCAGGCGGGCGGCCGGGTTCCCATTCTGGCGGGTGCGGCCGAGGCCAACGTGAAAGAGACGCTGGCGGCGTGCGAGACCTACACCGCGCTGGGCGCGCGCGCGGTGGCCATTGTGGCGCCGTTTTACTACAAGCTGACGCCCGAATCGGTGTACGCCTACTTCGCCGAAATCGCGCGCCACTCGCCCATCGACCTGACGCTCTACAACATTCCCATGTTCGCCAGCCCCATCGACCTGCCCACTATCCGCCGGCTGGCGGCGGAATTCCCGCGCGTCATCGGCATCAAGGATTCTTCGGGCGACCTGGCTTTCATGATGCGGATGATCGCCGCCGTGCGTCCGCAGCGTCCCGATTTTTCCTTTCTTACTGGCTGGGAAGCCGTTCTGGTTCCCATGCTGGCGATCGGGTGTGACGGCGGCACGCATGCCTCCAGCAATGCGGTTCCGGAAGTGACCCGCCGCATGTACGATCTCTCTGTCGCCGGGAATTTCAGCGAGGCCATGAAGTGGCAGTACCGCATCCTGGAGCTGTTCGACGCCATGCTCAATCCGTTCGAGTTCCCCGACGGTTTCCGTGCCGCGGCGGAGCTACGCGGCTTCCATTTCGGCGCCGGGAGGCAGCCGCAGACCAGTGCGCAACGCTCCGACCGTACCGCTCTCACGTCCGTCCTGCACTGCATTCTGGCCGATTTCGAGCTGGTCGACCCTCCCGCCAATGGCTGCGCGCCGCGCGTCCAGGACGTGGGCGCCGACAAAGTGGAGCAGGTGGTTTTTGAGGTGATGCGCGAGCTCGAAAAGCGGGGGGTCCTCTGAGAGAAGCTCTGGCTTTCGTCGAGATCGGCGGCTGGTCGCCCGCCATGGTGGTGCTGGACGCGATGGAGAAATGCGCCGGGGTGCGCGTCCTGGAGACCGAACTCAACGACAGCCCGGGCGTCTGCATGAAGCTGTACGGGCCTCTGGGCGATATCGAGTCCGCCGCACGCGCCGCCGAGGAAACTGCCGGCGCCATGCAGACGCCGGTCGTCGTCCACGTCATTCCCGGTCCGGCGGAGGGATCCGACCCGTCCTACCAGGCGGGGCCGGAATTCAGTCCGCTGATCGAGCAGTCCACCGTCGAGATTCCGAAAGAGCATATGAACGATCAATCCAGTTTTGCCGTGGGTCTTATCGAGACCCAGGGATTCACCGCTGTTTTCGAGGCCATCGACACAGCGCTGAAGACCGCTGCCGTGGAGGTGTTGGCCCGCGAAAAACTGGGCGGCGGATACATTACCGTGCTCATAAAAGGCGATGTCGCGGCGGTTCGCGCGGCGGTGGATGCGGGCAAGGCGAAAGTGGAAGGACTGGGACGTCTGGTGGCCGCGCATGTGATCCCCAGCCCCAGCAAAGGCGTCCTGTCGCTCTTGCCGAAGTAGTATTTCAGTTTCCGGAGAACTGTTTCATTTGCAGTTGACGCCCTCGAATTCCGCGTGATAGTGTCTCTTCCAGTTGGAAACTTCGCGCCCATGACGACGAGAAGACGCAGATGGCTGCCCGCGCTGGTATTCCCCGCTCTGGCCGGGCTGGCGATCTCCCAGCCGGCACCGCCCGATGGCGCGAAGCTCTTCGAGCAACGCTGCGCCGTCTGCCATGGCGACGACGCGTCGGGAACCGACCGCGGTCCCGCGCTGGCGCGCAGCCGCCGCCTGCGCACCCGTTCCACGGGCGAGATTCACGACATCATTCAAAAAGGCACTCCCACCGGAATGCCGCCGTTTCCGCTGCCCGAGGAACAATTGCAGGCGCTGGCGGTCTGGATCCGGTCGATGAATGCGACCGCGTTCGACGCTCAGCCTGAAGGCGATCGAGCCGCTGGAGAACGGTTCTTCTTCGGGCAGGGCAAATGCGCTTCCTGCCACACCGCTCTGGGACGCGGCAAGTCGGTGGGTCCCGACCTGACCAGCATTGGCCGCCAGGTAACGCTAGCCGACCTGACGCGCAAGCTCCGCAATCCGAGTGCGCAGTTGTCGGCCAGCTACGCCACGGTCAGCGTCCGTCTGCGCGATGGCGCCACGGTCCGCGGCTTCGCACGCAAGGAGACGCTCCACGAGCTGCAATTGCAGACCACCGACGGCCGGCTGCTGTTGCTGGCGGATGGCGAGTATACCATCGCGGCGCGCGACAACACATCGGCGATGCCGCCGCTGCAGGCTACCGCCGCGGAAGAGCGCAACCTCGTTGCGTTCCTCAGCCGCCTGGGCGGTCTGCCGTCCGGCGCACTTCCCGTCAGCGGCGAAACCATAGACCACGACGATATCGACCGGATTCTGCATCCCCTGCCGGGAGAGTGGCCGACCTATAACGGCAATCTCAACGGCAACCGGCACAGTCCGCTCGACCAGATCAACTTGCGGAACGTCCACTCGCTGGCGCCGCAATGGGTCTATTCCATGCCGTACGTCGGCCTGGAGACGACGCCGCTGGTAGCGGGCGGCGCGATGTACATTACCGGCCCCAACCAAGTATACGCCCTCGATCCGCGCAGCGGCCAGGAGATCTGGCGATACTCGCGGCCGCGCTCCACCAGCGTCACCATCGCGGCCGACGCGGCCAAGGGCGCCAATCGCGGCGTCGCGTTGCTCGGCGACCGCGTCTTCTACACCACCGACGACGCTCACCTGATCTGCCTCGACAAACTGACCGGAGCCTTGCGCTGGGACGTGTACATGCCCGAAGCGCCGCAGCATTATGGAGCGACCGCCGCGCCCCTGGTGGTCGGCGATCTGGTGGTGGCCGGAGTAGCCGGCGCCGACGATGGCATCCGCGGGTTTCTGGCGGCGTACCATGCGACCACGGGCCAACTGGCATGGCGCTTTTGGACGGTGCCGCGAGAGGGCGATGCCGGATGGGACACCTGGAAAGGCGGCGCGGTGGAGTTAGGCGGCGGGTCCACCTGGCTCACCGGCAGTTACGACGCAAACCTCCATCTGCTCTACTGGCCCACCGGCAATCCGTTTCCCGATACCGATGGCAGTGAGCGCATCGGCGACAATCTCTATACCAACTGCATCGTGGCGCTCGATCCGGAAACCGGAAAGCTCCGCTGGCATTTTCAGTTCACGCCGCACGATCTTCACGATTGGGACGCCGTGCAGCCCGCCGTACTGGTGGACGCCCAGTTCCAGGGCCGCCACCGAAAGCTGCTGCTGCACGCCGACCGGAACGGATTCTACTACGTCCTTGACCGCACCAACGGTGAGCTGTTGCTGGCCAAGGCGTTCGCGAAGAAGATCTCCTGGGCGAGCGGCATCGACGCCAAGGGCCGTCCCATTGAACTGCCCGGCAACGTGCCCACTCCCGAAGGCACGGCCACCTGCCCCGATATCCGCGGCGCCGCCAACTGGATGTCGACGGCCTATAATCCGTCGACCGGACTGTATTACGTAATGACCATCGAGAACTGCGGGACCTATCGCAGCACGCAGTTCGGCGGAGGCGGCGGGCGCGGCGCGGGCGGTGGACGCGGCGGAATCGACCGCGGCGGAACTCTCTTCAGCGTGCCCGGCGGCGATCCGCCGCGGCGCTATCTGCGCGCCATCGATATGGAGACCGGGAACATCGCCTGGGAAATTGACCAGAAGGTTCCCGACGCCAACTACGGCGGAGTTCTGTCCACCGCGGGCGGCCTGGTTTTTTATAACGAATCGAGCGGCGGCTTCGCGGCCGTCGACGCGAAAACCGGACGCACGCTGTGGCATTTTGAGACCCATCAGCCGCCCAAAGCGTCGCCCATGACTTATACGGTGGGCGGCCGGCAATATGTGGCGATCGCTTCGGGGCCGAGCGTGCTCGCCTTTGCACTGCCCGAATGAAGGAAGGAGAACGAACCATGTCTGACAAGAGGCAATCGCGCCGCCAATTCTTTGGCGCGTCCGCCGGCGTGACCGCGGCCGTCGCTTCGGTGCTCGCCGATCCGCCGCGCGCCGCCGCGCAATCGGTGGGCGTCAAGACGGGAGATCTTCCCGACCTGACGATCAAGGAAGTGAAGGTCTATGTCGCCGACCTCACCAATTTTCGCCGCTTGAACGGCAGTGAGACCGGCGAGATTGTCTCGGTGGTGACCAACAGCGGCCACGAGGGCAACTACACCATCGGCAACCGCGGACTCACGCCCAACTGGCTGGAATGGGCCAAGCCGGCCTTAGTCGGCAAAAACGTCATCGATCTGCTGCCCACCATTACGGCCACTACGGGAACCAAGGAAATCTTCGGCTTCAGCGGAGGCCGTGCGGGACAAGGCGCGGGCGGAGGCGGGCGCGGCGGCGCCGGTGGGGGTGGCGGCCGGGGCGCGGGTGGAGGAGGCGCTCCCGGCGGCATGGCCAATGTCGGCCGCGTCGGCACGTGGCCCAACTACTACACGGCGGCCGCCGAAATCTGCCTGTGGGACATCCTCGGCAAGGCGGTCAACCGCCCCATCTACAAACTTCTGGGCGGCACCAAGGATCGGGTTGCGGCCTACGCCAGCTCACAGCATCTGCCCAACGTCGAGGACTACATCGCCGACGCGCTCAGCGCCAAGGAGCAAGGATATAAAGGATATAAGATCCACCCCGGCGGCGGGCAGAAGAAGACCGGACCGCCCATTCCGGCGTATTTCGGCCACATCGAAGAGATCAAGACCATCCGTAAGGCGGTGGGCGATGATTTCGTGCTGGCGCACGACCCGGTGCAGCGCTACAACCTCTTCGAAGCGCTGAAAGTGGGCCGCGTGCTCGACGATCTGAATTACGCCTGGTTCGAGGATCCCATTCCCTCCACCGATATCGAAGGACTGGTGGAGTTGAACCGCGCGCTCGATCTGCCGCTGCACATCGGCGAGTTCCTGTTTTCCATTGCCGATTTCGCGGAGTACATCCGCCGCGGCGCGCTTGACGTAGCGCGGCTGATCGCCGACAACGTGGGCGGCATCAGCGGGTCCATGCGGGTGGGCGCGCTGGCGGATGCGTTCAACCTGGAATGCACGCCGCACAACTGGGGCAATCCCACCGATCTGGCGGTGCATTTCCACCTCGAACTGGCCATGCCCAACGCGTACTGGTTCGAGATGCCGCATCCCGCAACCGCCGTCGACCGGCCCTACCAGGCGCAATTCCGCGTCGACAAGGACGGCTACGTGCTCGCGCCGACCGAGCCGGGACTCGGCTATCCCATCAATCACGATGCGCTCGACAAGATCATGAAGAGGGTCGACCGGTAAGGTCGTAAGGAGAGGGACATGAACCATCAATCGCAAGCTCCCGCCCGGCGGGAATTCCTGCAGACGCTGGGCGGCGCAGCGCTGGGTCTGGCGATGGCCGGCCGGGGCAGCTCGGCGGCGGCGAAACCGTTGCGTGGCGTCTTCCCCATCGGCCAGACGCCCGTCACCGAAGCCGACAAACTCGATCTGGACTGCCTGCAGAACGAAGTCAAATTCTGCAACAGGTATAAGGTCCACGGCTTTGCGTGGCCGCAGATCGCTAGCGGCTGGACCACGCTCACAGAAAAGGAGAGGATGGACGGCGTCGAAGCCATTCTCGCGGCCGGTAGGGGCGGCAAGACCTCGCTGGTGGTCGGGGTGCAAGACAAAGAGAACAACCTCGAGAAAGCCATTTCCTACGCCAAACACGCGGCCAAGAACGGCGCGGACGCCATTGTGTCGCTGCCTCCCGACAGAGCCGGCGACCAGGCGATGATCGCCTATTACACGGCGATCGGCCAGGCCACGGACCTGCCGCTGATCGTGCAGAGCCAGGGCGATATGAGCGTCGACCTGATCGTGGAGATGGCCAAACAGATCCCGACCATGAAGTGCGTGAAGGACGAAGCCGGCAATCCGCTGGCCCGGGTGACGCAGATTCGCGAGCGCACCAACGACAAGCTCGCGGTGTTTTCGGGCAACGGCGTGCGCACCATGATCGACGAGATGCGCTTGGGTTTCTCCGGCCATTGCCCCACTACGGTGCTCTCCGATTTTTATGCGGCCGCTTTCGATCTCTGGCACGCCGGCAAGCGCCGCGAGGCGTTCGACATGTTCGGACTAATCCTGGCGATGAACAGCGTGACCGGCGCCGGGGCCTATCTGATGGTGGCGCGCGGCGTGTTCAAGGAAGAAACCAGGACACGCGCCATGAGCACGGGAGGCGGCGGTGGCCGCGGCGGGCGCGGTGCGGCGCCAACGCTCGACGAGGCCACCAAACAGGCTGTCCGCGACGCCTGGGACCAGTTCATGAAGCCCTATCTCAGAGGGTAGATTTGGCGTCGATCGATCGCTGCCCAGTGACGAAATTCTCCCTTCACGTTGTCAGGGTTGCCGAGGGGTCGATGAAGAGCCATGCGCCCGCTCCGGCCAGGCACAGCGCGGCCGCGGTGAGAAACGACGCCGGCCAGCCGAAATGCGCGGCGATGAGCGGAGTGAGCGACGCCGTGACTACGCCGCCAAGTTGCGCGCCCATGTTCATGACGCCGGAAACCGCGCCCGCGGAGCTGCCCGCCAGGTCGGCCGTCACCGACCAAAAGGAGCTCTGCGCCAGGTAGAGCGCTCCGGCTCCGCCCGCCAGGATGAGGCTGGCGAGCTGCGCATTCGTCGCCAGCATCGCCAGCGCGATGAACCCTCCGGACAGGGCCATGGTCGCGGCCGCGAACCGGCAGCGGCCCACGCGTTTTCCGCGGCGCCGCGTCAGGCGATCGCTGATCCAGCCGCCCAAGGGCGACGCCATCGCCATCGCCAGAAACGGCAGCATTCCGTACCAGGCGCTGGTTTTGAGATCCATGCCGCGAACGCTGCTCAGGTAGAGGAAGAACCACGTGAAGTAAATGTAGGCGGCGTATCCGTAGGTGAAGTAGCTCGCGGCGATGGCCAGCACGTCGCGGCTGCCCAGAATGCTCCGCCACGGCGCCGCGACGGCCGTCGACTTATGGGGCAGCCCCGCACGGATGTGCTCCGCCTCTGCCGCGTCAACCCAGGGATGGTCGCGCGGCCGGTCGCGGGCGATGGCAAGCCACACCGCTCCCGCGGCCAATCCCAGCAGCGCGCTCGCCCAGAACGACCAGCGCCAACCGTAGTGCACCAGCAGCCAGGTGATGAGTGGCGGCGTGATGCCCGCGCCCGCGCCGACTCCGGCGAAGATCCACCCGTTCGCCAGCCCGCGTTCCTGCGACGGAATCCATGACGCCACCAGCCGGTTGCAGGCCGGATAGACCACCGCTTCACCCAGCCCCAGCAGAAAACGGACTCCCAGCAGCACCACCAGCATGCCGGCGATGCCCGAAGGCACGAGCGCCGTCAGAGACGTGAATACGCCCCACCACAGCGCGCCGAGGGCGATGATTCTGCGCGGTCCGAAACGGTCGGCGAGCCGGCCGCCGGGCGCTTGGAAGAGGGCGTATCCCAGTCCGAAGGCGCTGAACACCCAGCCCAGTTGCACGTGACTGAGGCGGAACTCGCGCTCGATGGAGCCGCCGGCGATGGAGATGTTGACGCGGTCCAGATACGCCACGGCGCTGATCGCGAACATCCAGGCCACCAGCACCCAACGGATTCGGCCTCGAAAGAAGATCGCCATGGAGGCGCGCCCGTGAAGCGGTCGTCAATCCACCCGAAGGTCGGCCGCAATCTGGTCGGCAGTCGCCCGCAACGCAGCCAGAATGGTCTTGCGATGTTCGCCGTCGAGCACGCGCGCTTTGGGCAGCGACACGCTGATAGCCGCGCCCACGTCGCCCGCGGAGCCGAAGATGGGAACGGCGAAGCAATGGCCGTCGGCCACGGATTCTTCCAGGTCGCTGGCGGATTTCTGCTGCCGCACTTGAGCGAATTCCTGGTCGAGCTCCGTGCGATCGGTGATGGTATGCTCCGTGAAGCGGTACATTCCATAGCTGCGCAGCAGTTTCTCGCGCCGCTCCTCGTCCTGGAACGCGGTGATCGCTTTGCCAAGCGAACTGGCGTTGGGCGGCAGGATGTGGCCCACGATGTTGCTCATGCGGATGGGTTGCGGACTCTCCACTACGGCGATCACTTCGATCCGGTTATCGAACAGAGCCGCCAGGCTGGTGGTCTCGCGCAATTGTCGGCTCAGAACCTGCAGCCGCGGGATGGCCGCGCGGAGCAGGCGCGCCACGGTTTGCGTGGACACCACCGAATGGACTCCGGGCGCCAGCGAGTACTTGCCCCACTCACTGGCCGTCAGGCAGCCCGACGCTTCCAGGGTACGCAGCAACCGGAACGTGGACGTCTTCGACAATTGCAGGCGCTGCGCCACTTCATTCAGCGCCATGGGTCCATTTCCGGCTTGCAGGACTTCGAGCGTCTCCAGCGCCTTGGCAACCGCGCGCGAGAAATATTGATCTTTTGCCCGGCGTTCCGCGACCGGCGCCGCCGCTTTTCTCCGGGTACGCTCGCCCGGAACGGACACCCCACGTTTACTGGCCACGTTTCATAATATCGGAATCGGTTACGAGAGTGCGACAAATGGCGGCAAATCCGAAACGCAGCGTACCTCTCGGGCGATCACTCGGGCGTTTTCAGGCTGTAGCTGCGATTGAGAAACGTCTTGGGCACCGGAACCACGCAGATGTTTAACGATCGGTTGTCCTTGGAGATCAGCGCGGACTGGATCTCGATCTTGGTGCCTTCGCGGTTGAACGTAGGATGGATGTGGTCGGCGCCGGGTTTCTGCGGACCGGCCAGCAGGTTCATCTCGTTGCTGTGCCGATCGTAGAGCCACACTTCGTACAGGAAATCGTCGGAGGCAGCCCAGCGGCCGTCTTCCGATCCGGCCACATGCCAGTCCGAGCGGCCTTTGGACCACGCCGGAACCTGCCCGATGATCCGCATCTCGCGGGTCCGCAGATTGACGATCGCCACTCCAGTGGGATGCTCCTGCGTGCCGGCGATTCCCCAGTCGGAGGCCGGAGTGGC
>Ga0181529_10001457_pt1 | contig 30374 bp, 22 predicted proteins | sample PEATcosm2014_Bin_36_FD_119763 | JGI IMG/M metagenome (GOLD analysis project Ga0181529, IMG submission 119763) | Peatland microbial communities from MTU Mesocosm Facility, Houghton, MI, USA - PEATcosm2014_Bin10_30_metaG | ecosystem: Environmental > Terrestrial > Soil > Wetlands > Peat | place... | reverse complement strand
CCGTCGCCGCCGCCGACGCGGTCGTAGACGTCGAGCCGGCAGGTCGGGGCGACGTAGCTTCGGCCGTCGAGCCAAAGCACGGCGCTCCAGTCGTGGCGGTCGGTCGAATGCACTTCGCGGAGTGTGGTCGCCACGGCCTTAATGTTGGGGAATCTATTCTTCACTTCGGCCATCATGCCGAGGAAGGCGGTCGGGTCGAGTTTGGACGGGATCGCGCCGGGCCCGACGGTGGAGGTCCCGCCCGATGTCGCCGCGGGCTCGACGCTCGGCCCCGCTAGGCCGAGGCCGAGCTGGAGGTCCTCCTCGTTGCCGACGAGGACGTCGGTCAGCTGCGCGATGCGGCAGAGGACGGCTTGGGCCTTGGCGGGGGCGTCTTTGGCTGCGGTTGTCGCGCCTGCAGCTCCGGCCTCGCCGGCTTTGCCCCCCGCGCCGCCGGCTTCGTCGACGCCGCCAGCCATGCTGCCGACGCCAGCTCCGCTGGCGACGCCAGCTCCGCTGGCGACGGCCCAGAGCTTGGCTCGGTAGTTGAGATCGAAGGAGGTCACAGCCCCGGCCTTCTTCGCCGCCCTCATCGCCTCGATGACGAGCTCGGGGGTGGTGGGCGAGAGGGCCGAGAAGATGCCGCCCGAATGGAACCACCGGACGCCCGGGCCCTGGCGCGAGTCCTGGCGCGAGCCAGGGCCAAAGATCTCGTCCCAGACGAAGCTGCCCGGCCCGAGGAGGGCGGCCGCCTCGTTCGCCCGGTTATAGAATACGACGGGCGCGCGAACGCCCTTTCCGCGGTCGCTCCAGACCTGGGCAATATTGGGTCCCCGCACTCCGTCGTGCTCGAAGCGCGCGTAGTAGGCCTCGACGCCGGCTTCGCGGACCGCGTTCTGAACCTTCAGCGCGACGGGCAGCCTGTCGACCATGGCGCTTGCGATGGCCGTCCTCATCCCGAAGCAGCGGGCGAGGTTGGCGGCGACGTTGTACTCGCCGCCTGAGACGTGGAGCTGGTAGCGATCGGCCATCGAGAAGGGGACGATCCCGGGATCGAGCCGCGTGACGAGGGCGCCGAGGGCGAGGAAATCGTGTTTTGCGCCCACCGCGGGCGGAATCGTCAATGCGGACATGCTTTCTCCTCAGTCGACGAAGCTTTGGCAGGTTGTTGAAATACTCGAAGCATTTCAACAACCTGCCTTGCGATTGCTCGAAAAGCTGGCGCTTTCCCGCGCAATCGCAGGAATCAAGGTAGTGTTGAAAAAGGCTCCGTAGCCTTTTTCAACACCCTGTTAGGCAGAGTAGGTCGAGGCGCTCGTCGAGCCTCCCCGACCCGTCCAGTTGGTGTGGAAGAACTTGCCGCGAGGCTCGTCGACGCGCTCGTAGGTATGGGCGCCGAAATAATCGCGCTGGGCCTGCAGGAGGTTGGCCGGCAGGCGCTCGCTCCGGAAGCCGTCGAAGTAGCTCAAACCGGCGGATAGGGCGGGCACGGGGATGCCGTTCAGGACCGCGGCGGCGACGACGCCGCGCCAGCCTTTCTCGGCCGTGGCGATCTTGTCGCGGAAGAAGGGCGCGAGGAGGAGGTTGGAGAGCGAGGGGTCGGCGTCGAAGGCTTCCTTGATCCTGCCGAGGAATGCCGAGCGGATGATGCAGCCTCCCCTCCACATGAGGGCGATGCCGCCGTAGTTGAGCTTCCAGCCGTACTCGGCGGCGGCCGCGCGCAGGAGGAGGAATCCTTGGGCGTAGGAAACTACCTTGGACGCATAAAGCGCATACCGCAGCCCGGCGAGGAGCTCGCTTCTTCCTTCTCCGACCGGGACTCCTCCCGGGGCGGCGAAGACCTTGCTGGCGGCGACGCGCTCGTCCTTGGCGGCGGAGAGGCAGCGCGCGAAGACCGCCTCGGCGATGAGGGTCAGGGCGACGCTCTGGTTGAGGGCGACGATGCCAGTCCACTTGCCGGTGCCCTTCTGGCCCGCCGTGTCGAGGATCTTGTCGACGAGGGGCGAGCCGTCCGCGTCCTTGTAGGCGAGGATATCGCTGGTTATCTCGACGAGATAGGATTCGAGGTCGCCCCGGTTCCACTCGGCGAAGGTTTCGCTCATCTCGTCGCTCGTCATGCCCAGGACGTCCCGCATTATCTGGTACACCTCGCAGATGATCTGCATGTCCCCGTACTCGATACCGTTGTGCACCATCTTCACGAAATGCCCGGCCCCGTTGTCGCCGACCCAGTCGCAGCAGGGCGAGCCGTCGACCTTGGCGGCGATCGCCTGGAGGATCGGCTTGACGATCGGCCAGGCCTTGGGGGAGCCGCCCGGCATGATGGAAGGGCCGAGCAGGGCTCCCTCCTCGCCGCCGGAGACGCCGGTGCCTATATAGAGGAGTCCCCTCGACTCGACGTAGTTAGCGCGCCTGATAGTGTCCTCGTAGTTGGAGTTGCCGCCGTCGATGATAACGTCGCCCTGGGTGAGCAGGGGCAGGAGCTGCTCGATGGTGTCGTCGACCGCCTGGCCCGCCTTCACCATGATCATCACCTTGCGCGGGGTCTTTAAGGACTGCGCCAGCTTGTCGATGGAGTGGCAGGGGACTATCTTCCTGCCCGCGCCCCGCCCGAAGGCGAATTCGTCGACCTTGGAAACGGTGCGGTTGTACACGGCGACGGTGAATCCCTTGCTCTCCATGTTGAGGACGAGGTTCTCGCCCATTACGGCGAGGCCGATTAGGCCTATGTCTGCCTGACTCATGCTTGGCTCCTTTGCCATTCGGGCGGATCCTTGAGCCGATAGAGCATCTCGCCGGCGTGGTCCAGGTAGAGGCGATCCGGAACCCCCTGCCACTCGGCCTTCGAGATGCTTCGATAATCCACGAATTCAAGGTTGATCCTCTCGCAGCGCTCGCGGGGGATCCCCGTGGCCAGCTTCACGCTGATGCGGGGCTTCTCTACCCCGCCCTCGTAGGAGCCGATTCCCTTGACGTGCGTCGAGTGGGCGATGACGCCCCAGGGATAGTCCTTGTACTCCTCCCAGCGCGCGAGGAAGTAGTCCCGCGTGTGATAGCCGATCGCGTCGAGGACCTTGCCGTGCGTGTAGGATACCTCGGTGATGTGGGGGGCGTAGATGACGAGCTCGCCGCCGTCGGCGATCGCGCTCTCGGTCTTATAGGCGCACTTCCCTCCCGTCCAGAGGTCGTCGTACATTCTCGGGGCGCAGGCCAGGACCGATCGGTAGGGCGCGTCGCAATAGACTATGTGCAGCTTCTTCGAGAGCTCGCAGGCCGCCTCCCAGGCGCGATAGGTCGAGTCGGAGTAGGCGACGCCCATCAGCTCCCGCCCGAGCACCGAGAGGCAGAAGGCCCCGGTCTCGAAGGGCAGCATCGAAGCCGCCTCCTCGATGAGGGCTCGTACCGGCGTATCCTTGTTGCCGATGATCTTGGGGTTCGTGATCACCGCGGCGAACCAATGGAAGAAATTGATGAACTCGGCAGCCCCGACGCCGGGGAAGATGTACTTGTGGCCGCCCGAGAAGCCCACGACCTCGTGCGGGAAGACCGGTCCGACGATGAGGATCCGGTCGTAGTCGAAGAGGAGCTTGTTGACGGCGACGGGCACCTCCATCGAGAAGCGGCCGCCGGTGAGCTCGGAGATGCGCTCCTTGCCGATGACGCCTATCGTCCTGAGCGAGGAGGGCTCGTCCCAGCTGTGGTTGATCACTCGGGAGTCGGCGTAGGCGCCCTTCATCTCCTCCGCGGAGAGGCCGAGCATGCCGCATATGGCCTCGTGGCTCATCGGGCGATGGGTTCCGAGGGCGATGAGGAAGTCGAGCTTGCGGGCCTTGCCGGAGAGGAGCTTGTGGATCGACGTAAAGACGAGATTGGAGGGGAAGGATCTGGTCGAGTCGGGGATGATGAAGAGGACGGACTTGCCCGCCACGTTTTCGTGGGCTAGGCCCTCCTCGAAGACCGCGAAGGCTTCTTCCCGCGAAAGGGGAGAGGCGCCGCCTCTGATTATTTCCACTTCCTTCCTCCTGCCCGGCCCTCAGGCCGAGCGCCTCGACACCAGAATGGTGCGGAAGGTCCTGCTGGCCATCGGAATCCCCAGCTCGAGCCGATTGAAGAGCTGCTCGTAGATGTGGACGCCGACCTCGGATCCGCCCTGCGAGATGGTGGTGAGCGGAGGGCGGAGATAGGCCGAGTAATCGTCGTCGTCGAAGCCGACGAGGGCGATCTCCTCGGGTATCCTCGCGCCTTCGCTCTCCAGGAACGAGAGGATCCCCGTCGCGACCTTGTCGTTGTGGCAGAGCGCGGCATCCACCCCGCGCGTCTTGTGGAGGGCCAGGAGCTTGCCTGCCGCCCCGAGCCCGCCGCGGAAGCCCTTCTCCGAAGGGATGACGAGACTCTCGTCGAAGGGGAGACCCGCGTCGGCGAGACCGGCGCGATAGCCTTCGAGCCTGCTCGCGACGCGGAATTCCTCGACGACGAGGGCAATGGCTCGACGGCCTCGTGAAACCAGATACCGGACCGCCTCGCGGTAGCCCGCAGCGCGATCGATCCCGACCGTGGGGTAGGGACCCTGGACCGGCGGATCCACGAGGATGAAGGGAAAGCCGCGCCGGGCGAAATCGTCGAGGACGGTTGAACGAGGAGCCTGGAGGTTCGTGAACACCACCAGGGCGTCGGTACGCGCGGCGAAGCGCCGCAGGATCTCCTCTTCGACCGCGAGGTCGTCGGCGTAGCTTATCAGGATGGCGTAGCCCGCGGTATTGAAGAGCCGGGCCAAGGTCTCGATCCTTTGCCGGTTCACGTCGCTCGCGACGGTGTTGACGATGACGCCTATCGTGCGCTTGCGCTTGGTCTTGAGGGATTGGGCCTGGGGATCGGGCGAGTAGTTCAGGTTCCGGGTAATCGCGAGCACGCGGGCGCGGGTCTCCTCCTTCACGTTGCTGGCGTCGTTGAGGACGCGCGAGACCGTACGGATGGAACACTCGGCTTCGCGCGCGATATCCTTGATGGTGAGTTGTCCTGGTTGTGCCATCGATGGCATAGAGATAGTTTGGGTCTTTCCAAGATGTCTGTCAAGTCTCCGGTCTCGTTCGCTCATCGTCTATGGTGCCCGCGGGCGATATCCGTGCTACAATCGCTCCGTGGAAAAAAAAGTCGATCAAGGCCGGGCCGAGGCCCCGCTTCCTCGCGCGGCCGACGTCCTCGTCTCCGCCCCGCTCTTTTCGACTTTCGACAGGAAGGAGCTGGACTTCCTGGCGAAAAAGTCCGAGTTCCTCTCGATCGATAAAGGGCAGGCCATCTTCAACGCCGAGGACTCGAGCGACAGGCTCTATATCGTCGCCTCGGGCTCGGTAGTCATCCTCTCGCCGGAGGACGGCTCGGTGCTGGCCGAGTTCGTCGCGGGCGATTCCTTCGGGGAAATGGAGCTCCTTACCGGCGCCAAGCGCAACGCGGGAGCCCGCGCCGAGCTTCCGACGATTCTCCTCGCCTTCCCTTCCGGCGGCGCGAGCCTGAGGGTGGCCCTTTCCGAGAGGCCCGAGCTGGCGGCGCGCATCCTTCGCTCCTTCCTCCTCGTCGTAGCGGGGCGAACGCGCAAGTCCAACGCCCTGGTCAAGGAGAATTCGCCCTGGGTGCGCGAGCTCAGGCGCCAGGTCTACGGGGACAAGCTCACTGGTCTCCTCAACAAGGCCTATCTCGAGGAAAACCTGCCCAAATCGCTAACGGGGCCAATGGCGCTCGTCATGCTGAAGCCCGACAACTTCAAGGAGATCAACGACCGCTTCGGGCACGAGGCCGGCGACTCGGTCCTCGTCCTGATGGCCGGCGCCCTCGAGCGCGCGGTGCGAAAGGAAGGGACGGCGGTCCGTTACATGGGAAACGAGCTCGCGGTCCTGTATCCGGGCAAGGACAGGGCGGCCGCTCTCGAGGCCGCGCGCGGGATCCAAAGCCTCCTCTCCGGTCTCGACCTATCGGCCCATACCGGGGACCCCGACCTTCGGCTCAGCGTGAGCCTGGGTATCGCCCTCTATCCCGAGCACGGTCCCGACGCCGAGGCCATGATCAAGGTTTCCGCGGGTCTCCCCCTGACCGCCCGATCGCGCGGGGGTTCCCTCATCCTGTTCCCGGAGGACGCCCGATGAAGGCCAAGGATTGCCGCGATGCCGACGGCGGGGTCCTGCGGGGCATCGATATCTTCTCCGGCCTTTCCGAGGTCGACCTCGCGGCGCTCGGCGCCAAGATGCGCGCCTGCGCCTTCCTTCCCGGCCAGACGGTGTTCCGCGAGAACGAGGACGGCGCCGAGCTCTTCGTCGTCGCCTCGGGCATGGTCTCGATCAGCGTCGCGACCCAGGACGGCGAGAACATCGAGCTCTCGCGCGTGGGAAGGGGAGCCTTCTTCGGCGAGATGGCCATACTGGAGCGGGCGCCGCGGTCGGCCACCTGCACGGCCCTGGAGAAGACCGAATGCCTCGTCCTCGATGCCGCCGATTTCGAGGCCCTGCTGACGGAGGCGCCGAGCGCCGCGGTCGGCGTGCTCGAGCGCATGCTGGCCATAGCCGCCGGGCGCCTGGTCAAGACGGGCTCCTTCCTGTCGCAGATGGTCCAGTGGGGCGACGACGCGAGGAAGCGAGCGATCACCGATTCCGCCACCGGCCTCTTCAATCGCCGCTACCTGGAAGACTCCTTCGAGACGATCCTCGCGAGCATGAAGCGCGAGGGGAGGAGTCTCTCCTTCGCGATGTTCGACCTCGATCGATTCGGCAAGATGAACGCGGCCTACGGGTCCGAGTTCTGCGATCGCGTGATCCTCGAGGCGGCCCAAGCCTTCCGCGGGACCTTCGGGGAGGAGGATATCCTCGTCCGCTACGGCGGCGACGAGTTCTGCTTCCTCATCCCCGCCCCGCCCGCGGAAGCCGAGGCCAAGTGCTCGGGCGTCTGCGCCGCGCTGCGCTCCCTTTCCTTCCCCGAGCATCCCGAGCTCAGGATAAGCTGCTCCATCGGCCTCGCCCATTTTCCCTCCTCGGCCTCGAGCGTGGAGGAGCTCAAGGAAAAGGCCGATAAGGCCCTGTATCAGGCCAAGGAGGCCGGGCGGGACAGGTGCGTCGCCTGGCCCGGCGGGGGAGAAGCGCCTTCCGCGGCGGCAGTCGCGTCCGCGGCCGAGCCCAAGCGCGACATCCCGACGATAGCCCGGAAGAACCGCGTCATCGCCAACGTCGTGCGGATCCTGGAGGAGAACGATCCCTTCCTCGTCTTCGGGCACAAGGATCCCGACGAGGACTGCATCTCTTCCATGGTCGCCTTCGCCCTCATCGCGAGCAAGCTCAACAAGAGGGCGGCCATAGTCATCGGCTCGACGACGGGCAGCTTCGAGTACCTGTTGAATATCTGTCGCTACAACTCCATCGAGATACTCCGAAACGACGACGAGCTCAAGGAGCGCATCGCGACCGCTCCGGTCCTCGTCCTCCTCGACACGCCCAAGCCCGGGATGATCGACCGCGCGGAGCTCTACGAAGCAGCGATGAAGGACCAGTCCGTCCTCAGGATCGAGCTGGACCACCATCTCGAAGCCGACAGCCGCTATTTCGGCGATCCCGACTTCCGCCTTGTCTACGAGGCCTCCAGTACCTGCGAGATCATCGGCCGCATGGCGATCAAGATGGAGGAAAACGCCGAGCTGAAGGCGAGGCATCAGACCGACGAATTCCTGAGCCGCAACCTGGTGCTGGCCATCCTATCGGGAATGATCGGGGACTCGCAGATGGGGCGATTCCTCAAGTCCCGCCGGGAGCGCTACTTCTACACCCGCTTCAGCGCCTCCTTCGAGCGCATGCTCGCGACCAAGACGCGTTCGGGAAGCGGCAACTTCTCGAGCAAGGAGCAGGTGTTCGAGGCCATGGCCGCGCTATCCAAGGACGAGGAAGCCTGCTACCGCTTCATGTCGAGGGCGGTTCGGGAGATCGACGGCCTTCGGTTCGCGGTCCTGGACCCCGAGGCTTCCCGCTTCCTCTTCGCCACCTACGGGAACGATACGGCCGTCGCCGTCGCGAAGACCCTCGTCGACAAGCTGGCCGAGGAGAGCGGACGCCTCGGCCTCGTCGGCTATTACGACGATCCCGCGATCTCGCCCTTCGCCCAGTTCAGGCTGCGCCGGGCCCAGGGCTTTACGTCCCTCGACCTCCGCGAGGCCCTCATCAAGCTGAATCTGACCAACGGGGGAGGGCACCCCGGCGCCGTGGGCTTCAGGATCCCGCGGGAGGCGGTGCCCGATATCGACGAGGCGGTTCGGGAGTTCGCCCGCGCCCTATCGAATCCGCAAGCCTCGGCTCCATGAGGGGGCGCCCCCGGGAGGGCGCCGATGCCCTCATTACAGCGCGAACGCGGACCTCGGCCGCAGCTCCCTGAACGCGATGAGCCGCTCGGCGGCCTCGTCCCAGAGATTGAGGCGAACGGACCTGACGCTGCGCGCTATCGTCAGCGGGTCCTTCAGGCGGAGCTCCGGAACTGCCGACAGGCAGGCTTCCAGATTGTAGTTAGGGATTCGGGGAAGCAGGTGATGGACGTGGTGGAGGCCGATATTGCCCGAGATCCACTGCAGCCAGGGAGGAAGCTTGTAGTAGGAGCTGCCGGTAAGCGCGGCCTCGGCCGAATCCCAATCGCCGCTTCGCGCCCAATAGGATGGGTCGAACTGGTGCTGGACGTAGAAGAGCCATATCCCTACGAAGCCGGCGACGAGCTGCGTCGGGATGAGGATGGTGAAGTAGGCTTTCAGGCCGATCGTCAGCCCGAAGAAGGCGATGGAGATCGCGAGGGCCAGGTCGTTGAGCAGCACGCTCCTGATCCGCAAGGCCTTCCGGTGATTGCTCGGCGGGAGGCGGTTCATCACGAGGAAGAGGAAGAGCGGGCCGAGCACGAAGAGGACTATCGGATTACGGTAGGCCCGATACTGGAGGCGCTTGAGGAAGGGGCATCGCCTATATTCGTCGACCGTCATCGTCCAGACGTCGCCGACGCCTCGGCGATCGAGGTTGCCCGAGGTCGAATGATGAAGTCCATGGGCGTAGCGCCATTCGCCGAAAGGCGTGAAGGTCAGGAGGCCGAGGAACCTGCCGATCCAGTCCCGCGCCGCTCGCGACTCCACGAAGGAGCCATGGGCGCAATCGTGGAACAGGATGAAGGTCCGCACCATCAGGGCCCCCGCGGGGATGCCGAGCAGGAAAGTGACCCATACCGGGGCCCCCCAGCGTATCGTCCCGTACATCAAGGAGAGGATCGCCCCGTAGGGCAGCAAGGTGTCCAGAAGCTGTATGACGGCCTTCCTCGTATTCGGCCGCGCGTAGGGCCTCAAGAGCTTCGTAAACGCCGGCCCGTCGATAGCGCTATTCATGCTCGACCTCCTAGGTAGCGTTAGTTCGAGCCTGGCGAGCGGGAGAAGTTGCGGCGTGGGCGGGAATATAGTTTAATTTAATAGTCATGTTATGGCTTGTTCTTGGCATGAGCGCGCTCCCGTAAGTCGGGGCGGCGGCTTCAGCTCGACCGGCGCATGAGGAGACCTACGTTCCTGTGCGAGAAGATCTCGTCCAGGACGAGAATGGCCGCGCCGGTCGTACCGGCCTTCTCTTGGAGAGCCGATCGCTTGACCACGAGGTCGGCCGTGGCCAGCGGCGTCGAGCGCCTGTATACCGTTTCTCGTATGGAGGCGATGAAGCGCTCCCCCAGTTTCGTGAGGCCTCCGTTGATGATGATCAGGTCGGGATTGAAGAAGTTCACGAGCTTGGCGAGCACGTCGCCGATATGGCTGCCGGCGGCGATCAGCAGCCGCAGGCATTCCGCGTCTCCGGACGCGGCCCCGCGGGCCAGGGTTTCGGGTCCGATGGCCGCCTCTTGCGCCAGGATTTCGGCAAGGTAGGCGCTCTTTCCGGAACGGGCCGCCGACTCCGCCGTCCGGACGAGGGCGCGGCTGCCGACTACGGCCTCGAGGCAGCCGCGGTTGCCGCAGCGGCAGAGAGTCTCGTCCCCGTCTATCCCGATGTGGCCGATATCTCCGGCGGCCCCCTTCGCCCCCCTGTAGATCCGGCCATCGATCACGATGCCGCATCCTATTCCCGTTCCCACCTTCACGAGGAGGAAGCTTCCCCTCCTGTTTACCGGGTCGGAGGCCACTCCCTTGTCGCGCTCGGCGAGGGCCATAAGGTTGACGTCGTTGTCCACGAAGACGGGGCAGGTGAACTCCTGCGCAAGATAGGACGCGACGGGAAAGTGGTCCCAGCCGGGCATGACCGGCGGATTCACCGGCACTCCGTGGGCGTAGTCGACCGGGCTCGGCAGGCCGAGCCCGATTCCGAAGGGTACCGAGGGCCCAAGCCCGGCGCGGCGACCGAGTTCCCTCGCGTAGCCGATGACGCGATCGAGGATGGCTTCGGGGGTCTCCCGGACCAAGTCGATATCCCCGCTCTCGCAGTCCATGATTTCGGCCTCGAGGTCGCTGAGGGCGACGCTGACGTGGCTCTGGCCGAGAGCCACGCCGATGACGTGACCGGCGGATTCGGCGATCTTGAGCTTTCGGCGCTTGCCCTGCCCGGACAGCTCCTGGCGAACGAGGCCGGCCCCCATGAGCCGGTCCAGATAATCGGATACCGTCGACTTGGCCAGTCCGGTCCATTGGACTATGTCGGTTCCGTAGAGCGGGCCGTGGTCCCTGATAGCCTTGAAGATCCTTCCCGCAGCCATCGATATATTGGGCGCTTCCTCGTTGTCGTAGTTGAGCATGTCACCCTCGCCTTCCATAAATGAAGAGCAATCAATTCTGATTATAGTTGCTGTCGGGGAGATTGTCCGGCAGAAATGCCAAAAAGTTCGGTAAGCGAACTTTTTTATTGACAGACCGGAAGAGCCGCATATAATTATTCTCGGTGGCGATGACATGAAAACCGAAGCGATTTATTACCTTGGCGAGAGGGACATCGAGATTCGGGCAGTCGACCTACCTGACCCGGAAGCCCATGAAGTGCTCGTCGAGATGGAAATATGCGGTGTCTGCGGCTGGGATCTGGTCGCGTACGCGGGCAGGTTCGGTAAGTTCCATCCTTATCCCTTCAGCGCCGGCCACGAAGGCGTAGGCAGGGTGGTAAAGGTCGGCTCTCTAGTCAAGGGCCTGAGCGTCGGGCAACGGGTAGCCTGTCACGAGATTCCCATCGGCGAGCGAGGGGGCGGCCTCATGGCGCGCCATGCGCTTCGCGCATGGAACAAAGTCTCCGCGATACCCGATGTCCCGGGCATGGAGCTCGTACACTGGGTAGTGGAACCTGCGGCCTGCATAGTCAATGGCCTCATGTACTCCGGGATCAGGCCGGGCGATTCCGTCGCCCTCGTCGGCTCGGGATACATGGGTCTGCTCATGCTGCAGGGCCTGCGGCGGACTTTGGCCGGAACGGTGAGCGTCTTCGAGCCCGATCCGGGTCGGCTCGACCTCGCGAGGAAGTTCGGCCGGGGGATGACGGGCTGGGACTACAACGCGGTCGGTCCGGGTTCCCCCGACGCGAAGCATCGAGCAGGCTACGATATCGTCATCGAGACGGCCGGTATCCAGGCCTCGCTCGACCTGGCATTCGCCCTTGCGAAGCCCTACGCGATCATCGAGAACTTCGCCTGGCATCACCACAAGGCCGAGTTCGATTTGGATGATTGGCATACGCGGGGCTGGCGCATCCTCAACATCCAGCCCCAGATGAATGAGGCTTTCGACGCGGTCATACCAAGGACCATCGCTCTCATGGCCGCGGGGGCCATCACGAACGAGGGCCTTGTCACCCATGTCGCCAGCTTCGGGAACGCGGAGGATGTCTACGCCGCCGGCTTGGACAGAAAAGGCGGCTATATCAAGGGAGTCGTCGATTTCACCGGGAAGTGATCGGGACGAGGGGTCGCGAGGCTTTTCCGCCGTGCTCGAGCATCGGCGGAGATCGGCTCAGGATCGATTCGGGCATCTCGTTTCCCGTGTGTCGTTCGGGCCCATCGGGACCGAAGGCAGGAGCGCATGGAGAGGAATCGGGCTGAAGGCAAGCTCAGGTACTGCATGGTCGGGGGCGGTCCCGGCGCTTTCATCGGGGTCGTTCATCGTAAGGCGATAGCCCTCGATTCCTCGGCCGAGCTCGTGGCGGGCGTGTTTTCGTCCGACTCGGGACGGAGCGCCGGGACGGGCAGGGAGCTCGGCCTCGACCCCTCGCGCGTCTATCCGGGTTTCGAGGAGATGGCCCGCTCCGAGGCCGAGCGCGCCGACGGGGCCGACTTCGTCGTGGTGGTCACGCCCAACGACAGCCATTATGCCGTCTCGGCGGCTTTCCTCCGCGCGGGAATGCACGTAGTCTGCGACAAGCCCCTGTGCCTGAGCGTTTCCGAAGGCGAAAGTCTCGCCGCCCTGGCGGCCGAGAGGAACCTTCTTTTCTGCGTCACCTATGCCTATACGGGCTACGCCGCGGTGAAGCAGGCGCGGGCCATGCTCGCGTCCGGCGCGATAGGCGAAATAAAGTTCATCAATGCGGAGTATCCCCAGGAGTTTTTCGCCCGTCCAGTTGAGCGCGAGGGGAACAAGCAGGCCGCGTGGCGCTTCGACCCGACGCGCTCCGGGCCGGTCGGCAGCCTCGGCGACATAGGCACCCATATCGAGAACATGGTCTCCTACATGACCGGACTCCGTCTCCGGAGGGTATGCGCCAGGCTCGACAGCTTCGTCCCCGGCCGCGAGCTCGACGACAACGATGTCGTCATGACCGAATACGAGGGCGGCGCTACGGGGCTCTACTGGTCGTGCCAGGCGGCTTTCGGCAACGAGAACGGCCTGCGAGTCCGGGTTTACGGCAGCGAGGGAAGTCTCTCATGGAGCCAGGAGGATCCCGAGCACCTGACGCTCGCCAGGGCGGGGGAGCCCATCGAGCGCTGGGCCCGAGGCCGCGAGACTTTCGTCCCGGCGGCGCAGGGATATTCCCGGGTACCGGCGGGGCATCCCGAGGGATACTTCGAGGCTTTCGCCAATGTGTATCGCGCCTTCGCCGCGACCCTCCGCGCGCGGATCGAAGCGCGCGCGCCCGACGAGGCTTCGCTCGATTACCCGGGAGTGGAATCCGGCATAGCCGGACTCCGATTCGTGGCCGCCTGCCTGGCGAGCTCCAAGGCGGGATCGACTTGGGCGAGCCTCTGACCTGCGCGCGCATGAGTGGGGTTGAACGAGGAGGCATTGGATGAGCAGACCGATCACCATCATCTCCGGCCAGTGGACGGACCTTCCCTTCGAGAGCTTCTGCGCGAAGATCGCCGCGATGGGATACGACGGGATCGAGATCGCCTGCAACGGAGACCATCTTGACGTCCGGGCGGCGGCCGCGGATCCGGGCTACGTGGAGGCCAAGAAGGCCACTCTGGCCCGACACGGGCTCAGGGCCTGGGCCATCTCGGCCCACCTCGCGGGCCAGTGCGTCGGCGATCCCTGGGATCCGAGGCTCGACGGTTTCGCGCCGTCGAAGGTGAGGGGCAAGCCCGAAGCCATAGCGGCCTGGGCGACCGAGGAGATGAAGTGCGCCGCGCGGGCCGCCCGGGCCATGGGCTGCTCCGTCGTGACCTGCTTCATGGGCTCGCCGATATGGCGCTACTGGTATTCCTTCCCCCAGACTACCGAGGCGATGATCGATGCCGCCTACGCCCGGATCGTCGAGCTGTGGAGCCCGATCCTCGATGTCTTCGACGAGTGCGGCGTGCGCTTCGCCCTGGAAGTGCATCCCACCGAGATAGCCTTCGACTATTACACGGCGAGGCGACTCCTCGACGCCTTCGGCGGCCGCCGGACCCTCGGCTTCAACTTCGACCCCTCCCACCTCCTCTGGCAGGGCGTGAAGCCGGAGCTTTTCATCCGCGATTTCGCCGACCGCATCTACCACGTGCACATGAAGGACGTCGCGGTGCGGCTCGACGGCCGCGCGGGCATCCTGGGCTCTCTTCTCCCCTTCGGCGACCTGAGGCGCGGCTGGAACTTCTGCTCGCTCGGGCACGGCGACGTCGACTTCGACGCGATCGTCCGCGAGCTCAACGCGGCGGGTTACGCGGGACCGCTCTCCGTGGAATGGGAGGATTCCGGCATGGAACGCGAGTACGGCGCGAAGGAGTCTCTCGATTTCGTGAGGCGCTTCGATTTCCGGTCTTCGGAATCGGCTTTCGACGGAACGATGAAGCATGAGTGAAACCCTCTTGGAGACAAGGAGCATCTCGAAGGATTTTTCCTCGGTCTATGTGCTGCGCGACGTCAACGTCCAGGTGATCAAGGGAGAGATCCTCGGCATAATCGGCGAGAACGGCGCCGGCAAATCGACGTTGATGAAGATCCTGAGCGGCATCCACGCGCCGACCTCGGGCGACATACTTTTCGAGGGGAAACCCGTCTATATTCACGAGCCGCTCGACGCGAAGCGGCTGGGCATCGGCCTCATCCCCCAAGAGTTCAACCTGATTCGCGAGCTGACGGTATACGACAACGTCTTTCTCGGCTCCGAGCTTCGCCGGAAAAACGGGCTCCTCGACAAAAAGGCCATGATGACGAAGACGCGCGAGCTATTGTCGGAGCTCAGCGTCAATATCAGACCCGAGGAACGAATCGAGAACCTGAGTACCGCGCAGAAGCAGATGGTCGAAATCTGCAAAGCGGTTTCGGTCGATGCGAAACTCCTCATCATGGACGAGCCGACGACGGTGCTCACGCAGCATGAAATAGACATTCTCTTCAGGCTCATGCGGCGCTTGAGGGAGCAGGGCACGACGATCATCTACATTTCCCATAAATTGAAGGAGGTAAAGGCGATTTGCGATCGAGTCATCATCCTGCGGGACGGCGCGGTGATATCGACGGAAAAGATCGAGGACCTCTCGACCATGGAAATGGCGCAGCGAATGGTCGGCCGCGCGTTGAATCAGGTGTTTCCGGAGAAGGGAACGCCTACGCCGGATGTGGTCCTGGAGGTTCAGGATTTGACCGTTCCCGGCGTCATCGAGAATATCAGCTTCAAGCTTCATCGCGGGGAGATAATCGGGCTTGCCGGCCTGGTCGGCGCCGGTCGCACCGAGGTCGCCGAGACTATCCTCGGCGTGCGCAAGGCCGAGAAGGGACGGGTCTTGATAAATGGGCAGGCGGTCGCCATCTCCCGACCCGCCGATGCCGTCGCAAACGGCATCAGCTATCTCTCCGAGGATCGTCAAGGGAGCGGCATTCTCGTCAATTTTACGGTCATCAAGAATATAACCTTGGTATCGCTCGCGTCCTACTGCCGATCTATCCTCAGGCTGATCCTGCGGCAGAAGGAACGCGCCTCGGCGGAGGCCCATGCGCGGCGCTTCAATATAAAGGCGCCGAGTCTGGATACGCGGCTCGAGTTCCTGAGCGGCGGGAACCAGCAAAAAGTCTCGCTTGCCAAGAGCATCGACGCGAAGCCGGCCGTCCTTATCGCGGATGAGCCGACTCGCGGGGTCGATGTCTCGGCCAAGCAGGAAATATACCGGCTCATCAACAGCCTGGCGGCGGAGGGCTTGGCTTGCATCTTCATTTCGTCGGAACAGGAGGAGATCATCGGGATGTGCCATCGCGTGATCGTCATGAGACAGGGACGGGCGACGGGGAGCCTCGAGGGGGAACGCATCACCGAAGAGGAAATCATGTACCTCGCTACCGGAATCAGGGAAGGAGCGGCGTGATGAGGACTTCCGCCGTCGCGCATGCCGTGAGGCGCCTCGAATACCAGAAGTACGCGTCATTCATAGCGCTGGTGGTCCTGTTCGTCATCTCGGCCTTCCTCAGTCCCTTCTTCATACGGCCGGCCAACTTGGTGAATATCCTGAGCCAAGTCTCCTACACGGGGATGATTTCGCTCGGGATGGCGTTCGTCATCATCACCGGCGGGATCGATCTCTCGGTCGGCTCGCTGGTCGCGTTCGATTCGCTGCTCGGCGTCATGTTCATGAATTATATCATGGGATCGGTCCATAACGAGCTCGTAGCGGTGATTCTGGGCATCTTGGCCGCGCTGGCGGTGGGAGCGGCGACCGGCTTGCTCAACGGGATAACGATAACGCGGGGAAGACTCGCGCCTTTCATCGTGACGCTCGGCACCATGGCGGTGTTCCGCTCGCTTGCGCTTTTTATCGGGAATGCGGGGGAAATCCAGTCGCAGAGCAACATCTACGGGGGATTCGGCCTCATCAATATATTGTTCCTTCCCGTTCCCGTATGGATCATGCTGCTTCTCGCCCTGGCGCTGGATATCGTGCTCAATCGAACTCGATATGGGCGCTATCTCTGCGCCGTGGGCTCGAACGCCCGAGTGGCCGTCTTTTCCGCCATCAACGTCGACCGCGTGAAGGTGATCGCCTATACCATCACCGGCATGCTCGTCGCCGTTTCCTCGGTGCTGCTCTCGTCGCGCTTCAACGCCGTGAGCACTTCCAATACCGGAATGGGAAACGAGCTCGACGCGATCGCCGCGGTTATCGTCGGAGGAACCCCCATGACGGGAGGCCGCGGTACGATATGGGGCACGATCGTAGGGGCGATCATACTCGGCATCATCAACAACATGCTGAACATGCTCGGCGTTTCGGCCTATCTCCAGGGAACGGTGAAGGGGCTCGTGATCATAGGGGCGGTATATATTCAGCGGCAGAAAGCCTGATGATGAGGCTTTCCATCAAAGTAAGCTCGGAGGGCCGGAATCCGGTCGGTCCGGGGAAAGGAGCAGGACGCGCTTACTGGGGGGAATGAGTCTATTGTTCAATGCGTCGGCGCTGACCGATTCGCATGAATCGGTAGGACTTCTCAGGAGGAAGAGGGATGAAAAAGACGTTGAGCGTCTTTCTTACCGCGCTGGTCTTTGCCGCGATATTCGTAGTCCAGACTACGGGGCAGACCGCGCAGCAGCCGGTTCGCATCGGATACACGATGCCGACGGCGGATCATGGATACATCGCGCGAGCGATATTCTGGGCAAAGAAGGCCATGGCGGATTGGCATGCCAAGGATCCCGGCATTACGTTCTATTTCGTCACGGCAGACACGGTGACGAAGCAGGCCAATGACATCCAGGACATGATGACCAAGGGCATCGACGGGCTCGTCGTGTTCCCGATCGACGCATCCATCACCTCGCAGGTCGAGAAGGCGCACAGCGCCGGCGTCTACACCGTCGTCATGGACCGCGGAACTACCAGGCCGGTCTACGACTGCTACCTGCACAACAACGATCTCGCGTACGCGACGCTCGCTTCGGAAACGCTGGCCAAACAGCTGGGAAATAAAGGGAACGTCGTCATCATCGAGGGTATCCCGACTCCGATCAATACCATTCGCGTCGATGCCGACAAGGCCGTATTCAAGAAGTACGGAATGAAGGTACTCGATTCGCAGCCGGGAAACTGGAACCAGCAGAAAGCCCATGACGTCATGCAGAACTATCTGCAGAAATACCAGCACATCGACGGCGTCATCACCAACGACGACGACATGATGATCGGCGCTCGGCTCGCCGTGAAGGAAGCCGGCCGCACGGACGTCAAGGCCTGGATGGGCGGCGGCGCCGACAAGCGCATCTTGAAGATAATCCTCGACGGAAGCGACCCGACCATAAGCGCCGACGTGACCTATCCGCCCGATCAATGCGCGGACACGGTGACGATCGCCATTCTCGGCGCCCGGCATCAGTCATTCCAGGACTTCTATCAGAAAAAGCCCCCGCTCGAAGTCGTCCTCGCGGCGGAATTGGTCACGAAGGATAACGCGGCGAACTATATCAATCCGGATGAGCCATGAGCGCTTTCCTCCCTCCTAGGTCCGGCTAGGCAGGAAGCGACCGATCCGGCCGGCCGCGGGGGGAAGGACGAAGCCCGCCCTCGAAAGGGGGCGGGCTTCCGTCAGCGGAGCGGAGGTCGCGGACGCAGGTAGGCGCCGCGACGCATGGCGAGCCGTTCCGGCCTTGGCGGCATGCCGGTTCATCATGGAGGATGCGATGGGCTTGAAGATCGGAATCGTCGGGGCCGGAGGGATGGCTCGCTATCATATCGCCGGCTTTCGTTCCGCGGGCGCCGAAATCGTCGCGCTCGCGGACCCCGGCGTCGAGGCGCGCTCGCGCGGCGCGGCCCTGCACGGCGTGCCCGAGACCTACGCGAGCATGCCGGAAATGCTCGCGGCGCATAAGGACCTGGACGCGATATCGGTGATCACGCCCAATAGGTTCCACGCGCCGCTCGCCGTCGCCGCGCTCGAGGCGGGCAAGCACGTATTCTGCGAGAAGCCGCCGGCCTTGGACGCGAGGGAGACCGAGACGATGGCGCAGGCCGCCGGGAAGTCGGGCAAGATACTCATGTTCGACTTCAACAACCGCGCGCGGCCCGAATCCCTAGCGCTCATGGAGTATGTTCGCGCGGGCGAGGTCGGCCGCATCAATTCGGCGCAGGCGATATGGGCGCGGCGGTCCGGAATACCGGGCTTCGGCGGATGGTTCACGACCAAGGCCCTGGCCGGCGGCGGGCCGGTGATCGACCTCCTCCACATGCTGGACCTCGCGCTCTATTTCATGGGATATCCCGAACCGGCATACGCTCTCGCGTCTACGTTCGGCGATTTCATCTCGGACAAGGCCTTCAAGGGACCCTGGGGCATCCCCGACGTCGCCGGCGGCGCCACCGACGTGGAATCCGCCTGCCATGGCTTCGTGAGCTTCGCGGGAGGGCAGGTCCTCTACCTGCGCAGCTCCTGGGCCGAGATGACCGAGCGGGAGCTCGTCGCGATGAGCTTCCAGGGGAGCAAGGCGGGAGGGCTCGTGGAGAGGACCTTCGTCCGCGACGGTCTCGACGATACGAGCATCGACCGCTGCGAGCTGTACACCGTCGATCACGGGCGGCAGGTGAACCGCAGGATAGCGCTCCCCCAGGACGAGAGCATGGGAAGGCTTCGCTCGGCCGAGAACTTCGTTCGCGCGATCGAAGGCAAGGAGGCGCCCTTCAACACTCCCGACCAGGCTCTGAAGCTCATGCGGATCGTCGACGCCGTGTACGCATCATCGGCGAAGGGAGAGCCGATCGCCCTGCGCTCCTGATCGGGGAGCCCCGCGGGCGCGGATTCTCAGCCGCCGCTCCCCCGCGAAGCCCGGTCGCTCGATTCGAGCTCGCGCAGGAGGGCCACGAGCCATGAGCGATTGTCCGCGCTCGCGTAGCTCATGCGTCCGCCCGCCCTGCTGAATGTCTTGCAAAACCTGAGATAGTACGCGGGATTATCCTGGGGCGGCTCTCCGTCCTTCGTCCAGTCCCAGGCCGAGGCCGCGAGGTCGACCACGTGGATGCTGAAGTCCTCTATGGAGGCGCCCCTCGATCGCGCGGCATTGCGGGCCATCGAGAGGCCCTTCTCGAAGATCATGGGCGACATGACGGCCGAACCGACCGAGAGATAGACCCCTCCCTCCAACCGGGAGATCGAGTCGACGAAGGAGAGGAAGTCCAGTTCGGCCGCGCGGCCTATCGGCGCGCCCCTGTTCATCGGGTGGGCGTAGATGATGTCGTGGCCGAACATCGGGTGGGCGGTGAAGGGCTTCCCCGCTCGGTAGGCCGCAGCCGAGAGGCTGCAGGCAGCGAAGGGGTGCTCCACCGCGAGGAAGCCGCGCTTCGCGGGGTGGCGGCCCAGGAGCGCTCGAAGGTCAGCCGCCGCCGCCGCCCGAACGAGTTCCTCCTCTCGCGCATCCTCGGCGCCGCCGGCCAGGATGGCGCCGGCGAGCTCTTCGTCGTCGGGAAGCCCGAGGCCGCCTTCGACGATCATCGCCCCCACCGACTCGCCGTAGCCGAGCCCGCGGTAGGCTCCGACGGCGATGGCCAGGTTGATGAAGCTCCCGGTCTCCTCCCATATCCCGAATTGGCCTTCGTCGAGGTATCGCTTGACGTCTTCGCCGGAGGCTCCCTGGAACGCGAACTCCCAGTCGTGAATGACCCCGGCCCCGTTCGTCGCGAAGTGTCCGACCCAGCCGCCGTCCATGAGGCGCGTCATGACGCGCGCGAGTCCGTTCTTGATCGAGTGGGCGCCGAAGGCGAGAATGACCGAGGCGTCCCGCTCGCGCGCCGTCAGTATCTCCGCCGCGGCGCGCCTGACGTCCAGGAGGGCCTGCTCGGACAAGCGAGGTTCGAAGGCCGAAGGATCCACGGTGTCCCGTTCGATCTCGAGCTTGTTTGCCCGCTGGGATAGCGGACGAACCCGTATCGAGTTCCTGTCGAATATGCGAGTCATTCGTTCTGCTCCTTCCAGGCGCGCAGCGCGGGGACGAGTTCCTCCGGATCCGCGGTGCCCGTTGCGCCGAGCTGGCGCACGGTCACGCTTGCGACGAGGTTGCCGACGAGCGCAGCCTCGAGAAGCGTCGCGCCTGCCGCGAGGGACAGCACGGCGCCCGCCGAGAACGAGTCGCCGGCGCCTGTCGGGTCGACGGGCGCATCCGTCCTGACGGTCGGGACTCGAAGGGCCGGTACCGAGCTCGCGTCTCCGACCCATACCCCGCGGTCGGAGATCGTCACGAATACCGGCGCTCCCGCCCGTTTCGCCAGCGCCGGCAGCTCGGCCCTGATCGCCTCGTCCGAAACGAGCGTCCCCGGCTCGGGATCGGGAATGCCGGCCAGCTCGAACTGGTTCATCTTGAGCACGAGGCCGCGGAAGCCCATGATCCGGCGCCTCGAGTCCGCCCAGGCCACGAGGCCCGCTCTCGGCAGCATTCCCGCCAATGCGGATGCCACGCGGTTCGTGAGCGCTCCGCAGCCCTCCTCCTCGACCTGGTCCACGACGATGAGCGCGTCGAGCTCGGGGAGGAGGGCCTCGACAGACGCGATGATCCTGTCCTCGAGCCAGGCCGCCGTCGGCTCGCGGTTCTTCGTGTCGTAGCGGCTGTGCTCGCCGCCCAGCCCCGGCCGGCCCCTGTCGCGCGGTTTCAGGTAAGTGGGAGTGCGGCGGGCCGGGTCGTCGTGCAGCTCGCCCGTGTCGCAACCGAGCGCGGCGAGGTCGCGGCGCAGCTCGAAGCCCTCGCCGTCGTCGCCGGTGAAACCGATCGGGCGGAGCGCGCCCGCGCCGAGGGCCGCGAGGTTGTTGATCACCGTCCCCGCGGCGCCGGGCGAGTGCCTCACCGAGACCACTTGGTGGGCGGTCCTGCCGGTCTCGAGAGATATCTCCGCGAGCGAAGGGTCGACCTCGAGATACTTGTCGAGGAAGTAGTCCCCGAGCACGGCGACGCGCAGCGAATGGAACCGGCCGGTCAATTCCCGGAGCCTGGATTCGTCGATCATGGAACCGTCGATGCCCATCGCGCTCAGCTCCCGGTCCAGAGAAAATCGACGAGGGCGCCGGATTCGCGATAATCGGGAATCACGATATCCGCTCCGGCGCCGATGAGGCGCTCGCGCTTCCAGGGGTCCGGCTTGCCCGAGCGTCCCGCCTCGTCGGATGCCACCGCGACGGCAAGACCTCCCGCCGCCTTGCTGTCAGCGATCTCGACATAGCCGTCGCCGAACGCGACGAGGCCTCTTCCATCGATATGGTTCTCGGACAATATGCGCCGAATGACCTTTTCCTTGGAGAAGCTCGCGGGGTCGGCCAAGGCTCCGTATATCTTCCCTTCGGCGAAGGCGTCGAGGCCGAGAAGCTTCGCCTCCTCGAGGACGTAAGCCTCGTCCGTGCCCGACGCTATGTAGATGGATGTCCCACGCTCGGAGAGCGCGCCTAGAAGGTCGAGAGAACCGGGAACGAGCATCGCTTCCGGTTCGAGGCTCCCGTCCGACAGTCCTTTCCGTCGCCACGCGATCCGGGCCATGAGTCGCTCATGGTATTCCGCCTTGTAGTCCGCGGGATCGAGCGCTTCACCTCCCCGCGCGCGGATTTCCTCGGTCAGGCGAATCATCTGGTATATCGTCTGCTTTCCCGTGAGCCTGGTCACGAAATCCCGCGCAAGCGACTCGATGGAGCCCGCTGTCTCGCCCTTTCGCGCGAAAGGCCCGATGAACTCGACCATCATGGGCACCATGATGTCCATCCAGCCTTCCCTGATCAGGCTCAGCGTGCCGTCGAAGTCGAAAAGCGCGTGCTCCGGGGACAGGTCGAAGCTCCGAGGCCTCACGATCTCGATGGAAGTCCCGGGGAGGAAGCTCGCGCTCGAGGGGACGGGCCATGCGGCCGAGTATTCGCGCTCAGCCACGACCGGCGTCCTCTCGCTCGACGGGCAGGCAGGCCCCGAGGACGGCGATCGCTCTAGTGGAATCGGCGAACTCGACGGCAGGGTGGTCGTCGTTCAGGCGAATAACGCGGAAACGCCGCGCCTTTCCGAAGGAGAGTCCATTTTCGAAGTCCGCCGCGCGGCGGGAGTTCTCCCTGCTCATGCGCATATCCTTTCGTCGCGATCATGGTCCATTCAATACGGCTTCAGGGCCAGGGCCGCTGCCCCGATCAGGGCGGCGTCGTACCCGAGGGAGCTTTGCTGCACGCGAAAGGCCCGCTCCCCGCCCGACAGCATGAGGCCGGGAGCCGTTCCGACTATCGAGGGCAGGAGCAGGTCGAGGGCCGCGGCGACGCCTCCTCCCATGACGATGGCATCGGGGTCGAGAATGTTCACGACGGCGGCCAGGCCTCTCGCGAGCATGGTCCCCATTTCGTCCACGACCTGGAGGCACAGCCCATCGCCTGAGCGCGCGAAGCGGGCTATCGTCCGGGCGTCGATCGAGTCGGCCGGGATGGTCGCGAGCTTCCCCGCGGGACGTTCCCCGAGCAGACGCAGCGCGCATCTTCGCCAGGCGGGCCCCGCGGCCTCGGCCTCCAGGCATCCATGGTTGCCGCAGCCGCAGGGCGCCCCTCCCGGGTTCACTACCAGGTGGCCTATCTCTCCAGCCATGCCGGAGGCTCCCTCGAGCACGCGCCCGCTCGACACTACCGCGCCCCCGATCCCCGTGCTCACGGTCATCCAAAAGAAGCTCCCGAGCCCGACTCCGGCCCCGAAAAGCGCCTCGGCCCAGGCGCAGGCGTTGACGTCGTTGGCCGCCGTCACGGGGAGGGAGAATGCATCTTCGAGCATCGACGAAAAGGGCACGTTGCGCCAGCCCGAGGAGGCGGAATGGCGGAGCATGCCGGACGAGCGGTCCACAACGCCGGGGAGGGCGAGCCCGAGCGCCTCCGCGGGCCCCGCCTTTTCGAGGACTCTCGTCCCGAGGGCGACCATCGTGGCGAGCGCGGCTTTCGGGTCGCCTAGGGGCGTGGCCGCGCTCTCCTTGCAGAGAAGCCTGCCTTCCGCGTCGACTACGCCGGCGGCGGTCTTCGTGCCGCCGAGATCCAGTGCGAGAACTTGCTCCATGGAACCGATCCCTCGGGGCGAAAGTATACAACGTCGAGGTTCAAAGCGAAAGTTGCGTGAACTGCCTCGCGGCGACGCCGAGAGATGTCCGCTCGCCGGGCGATAGGGGTCCTTTCAGGCCCAGCCTTCCAAGCCCTCCTTCACCGATCGGAGGAAGCCCGAGGCCGCCTCGCCGTCGAGCGCTCGGTGGTCGAAGACCAGCGAGAGGTAGACCATCGGCCGTATCGCGATGGAATCCACTCCCGAGTCGCTCGTTATCACGACGGGACGCTTTTGCAGCGTCCCCGTTCCGAGTATGCCGATCTGGGGCTGATTGATGATAGGCGCGGCGACCAGGGAACCGGTGGTGCCGTAATTGGTCAAGGTGAAGGTCCCCCCCCGCACATCCTCGCCGTTCAGCTCGCCCGCGCGGGCCGCCGCGGCCAGCCTGTCGATTTCCCTCGCGGTTTCGATCAGTCCGAGCTCGTCGGCCTTCCTCACCACGGGGACGATCAGGCCGCCGTCCCCGAGGGATACGGCGACCCCGATGTTGACCTCGGGATGGATGAGCATGCCGTCATCGGTCCAGGAGGAATTCATCATCGGGAAGCGCCTCAGGGACCGGGCCAGGACCGAGACGAAGTAGGCGCTCAGGGTGAGCTTGACGCCCTCGCCCGCGAAGCCGTCCCGGTTCGCCGCGCGATGCGCGACGACGGCGCTCAGGTCGGCTTCGGCGACCGTCAGGACGTGGGCCGAAGTCCGCTGCGAATCGATCATCCGTTCGGCGATCCTCCTGCGGAGGCTGCTATGGGGACGGCGCTCGGCCCTCGTCGCGCCATGGGCCGCGCCCCCGGCCCCAGCCGGGGTCCCAGCCGCGGCTCCAGCCGAAGGCCCGGCCTCGCGCGCGGCGACGAAGGCGAGGATGTCCTCCTTGGTGACGCGGCCGCCAGCGCCGGTGCCGACGACGGCGGAGGGGTCGACCCCGCGCTCGGCGGCGATCCTGCGGACGACGGGGGAGAGGAAGCCGGCCGTGGCCTCGATCGCGCTCGGCGGCGCGGCTCCGATCTCAGCGGCATCCTCTATGACAGCGATAGTCGCCCCCGCGCGTACCCTGTCGCCCTCGGCGGCCAGGAGCTGGGCGACCGTCCCCGACGCGGGGCTGGGGACCTCGGTGACTACCTTGTCCGACTCGAGCTCGACGAGGGACTCTCCCTCGGCGACGCTCTCGCCCGGCTTCTTCTTCCAGGCCACGAGGCTCAGCTCTTCGACTCCCTCGCCTATCAGGGGCGCGATCACCTTTACGCTCACCACATTCTCCTTTCGTTGACGAGGGCATACGCGGCGTCGAAGATCGACTCGGCGTTGGGCTTGGACCAGTAGTCGCCGTCCGAGCCGTAGGCCGGCCGATGCTCGGCTCCCGTGAGGGTCCGAGGAGGCGCGTCGAGCCAGGCGAAGCCCCCCTGCCGCTCCAGGACCTCGCGCATCATGTAGGCGCTCGCCCCTCCCGGGACGTCCTCGTCGACGAAGAGGATGCGGGAGGTCTTCTTCAGCGATTCGCAGATCCTGCCTTCGATATCGAAGGGCAGGAGGGTCTGGACGTCCAGGACCTCCGTCTCGACGCCCGCCGCCGCGAGCCGCTCGGCCGCCTCGAGGACGATGCGCGTGGTGGAGCCGTAGGTGACCACCGTCGCGTCATCGCCCTGCCTGAGCACTTCGGGCAGGCCGAGGCGCAGGCGGAACTCCCCTATGTTGTCGGGCAGGATCTCCTTGCGGCGATAGCCGCTCAAGGGCTCGATCAGTATCGCCGGATCCTCGGACTCGAGGAGGGTGTTGTAGAAACCCGCCGCCCTGGTGAGGTCGCGGGGCACGAGGACGTGCATTCCCCTCACGAGGCCGATGATGCCCGACATCGGAGAGCCCGAGTGCCAGATGCCCTCGAGGCGGTGCCCTCGGGTGCGCACGATCACCGGGGCCATCTGGCCCCCGACGCTGCGCCAACGCAGGTTGGCGAGATCGTCGGCCATTATCTGGAGGGCGTAGAGGAGGTAGTCGAGGTACTGGATCTCGGCGATCGGCCTCAGGCCGCGCAGGGCCATTCCGATGGCCTGGCCGAGGATGGTGACCTCGCGGATCCCGATGTCGGATACCCGCAGCTTCCCGTATTTCTCCTGGAGGCCGCGGAAGCCTTGATTGACGTCGCCCATCTTCCCGAGGTCCTCGCCGAAGGCCACGAGCCGGGGCTCGCGGGCGAGGGCGGCGTCGAAGGCCGCGTTGATGATCTCGAAGCCCATCATGGCCGGGGAAGAGGCCGAGTACAACGGGGGGATGGTCTCGACCGCGACGGCCGCGCCCGGCGGCTGCGCGAAGAGCCGGGATCCGTATCGCTCCTCGCCCTCGGATCGGAGCGATTCGAGGTAGGATCCGAGGCGGTCGCGCTCCGGGGAGTCCTCCCCGCGCGTCATTGCGAGCGCCGCGTGGGCGGCGGCAGCGCAGTCGCGCCTCAAGGGGAGGCTCAGGTCCCTGAGCTCGAGCGCCGATCGCCGCAGCTCCTCGCCCTTGGGACTCGTCGCGGACAGGGCTTCGACGAGGGCGGCCGCTCGCGAGCGCTCCTCGAGCAGGGGAGCGCGGTACGCGTCGTAGGCCGCCTTGCGGGCCGCCTCGACTTCCTCCTCGGCCTCGGCCTCTAGGGCTGCGAGCTCGGCCTCCTCGGCGATCCCGCGCTCGAGTATCCAGGAGCGGAACTTGGGGAGGCAATCGTTCTCAGCCTCCCACGCGAGCCGCTCGGCGCTCTTGTACTTCTCATGCGACCCCGAGGTCGAATGGCCGAGGGGTTGGGTGACGTCGGTTACGTGCACGATGGAGGGCACGTGGCGCTCGCGCGCCTTCGCGCCCGCCTCGGCGTAGGCCTCGAGGAGGGCGGGGTAGTCCCAGGCCCGCGCCGAGTAGAGGTCGAAGCCGCGATCGCAGAGCTCGGCGGGGCATTCGATCCTCTCGAAGCCCTTGAGTATGGCGCCGATGTCTTCCTTCACCATCTGCATCGCGTTGGGCACCGAGATCCCGTAGCCGTCGTCGTAGACGCTGATCACCGCCGGGGCATGGAGGACGCCTATCGCGTTGACCGACTCCCAGAACATCCCCTCGGCCGTGGAGCCGTTGCCGATGCTGGCCCAGGCGACCTCGGAGCCCCCGCGGGAGAATTTCGAGGGCCGCTCGAGTCCGTCGAGGCGGCGATACAGCACGGAGGCATAGGCGAGGCCGACCGTCCGGGGCATCTGGGCCGCGGTGGGCGACGCGTCCGCGGCCGAGTTGTACATGGCCGTCTGGTCGAGCCATGCGCCGTCGCCGCCCAGGAGCCGCGAGGCGAAGTGCCCGTTCATGGAGCGGCCGCCGGTCGAGCTCTCGTAGCGGAGGTCGGCATGGCCGTAGAGCTGGGCGAAGAAGCCGCCGAGGTCGATGATGCCGAGGGCGAGCATCCAGGTCTGGTCCCGGTAATAGCCCGATCTCCAGTCGCCTTTCTCGAAGGCTCGCGCCAGGGCCAATTGGGCGACCTCCTTGCCGTCGCCGAATATTCCGAATTTGGCCTTTCCGGTAAGCACCTCTCTGCGCCCCGCGATCGACGCGCGGCGGGAGGTATAGGCAAGTCGATAGTCGCTTACGATCTCAGTCGGCGGCAGAGCCGTCTTCCCCAGGTCGGATTTGTCCATCCTTAGAATATATGGAAAAGGTTATGAAAGGCACAAGGGATGCGCGACGGATGGGGGAGCCGCGGCCTATTTTTCCTGGAATCGGAATATTCCGTCCCAATCGGGAAGGTCGCCGGTCTTCTGTCGCTGGAAAAGGACGAGGCAGCGATCGAGCAGCACGTTGATGAAGGGATCCTTGTAGAAGCCGATGAGGGTGCCGTGGTCGCCCGCCTTCTCGCCCATTTGGAGCAGCAGGGATATGGCGTCGCTGAAATGGCCCTCGGCATAAAAGCGCTGGGCGGAGTCGAGCCGATCGGCATCCCCCTCCTTGGCGGCGATCGTATCCGGGCGATGGTGATGGTAGACCTCGTAGAGGCGCACCGGGCCCTCCCTGCCCTTGACGAGGACGGTATCGATGTATCGCATCTTCGTGTCGGCTCTCAATCCGTTCTTGAAGTCCTCGGAGACGAGGACGTCGGTTATGTAGAATTTGGTGAGCGTCTCGATGCGGCTCGCGACGTTGACGGTGTCCCCGATTATGGTGAGGTCCATCTTCTCGCGCGATCCTAGATTCCCCGCTATTACGGTGCCGAAGTGTATGCCTATTCCCGTGCGCAGGGCGGGCAGCCCGCCGAGGCGATTGCAGTCGTTCAGGTCGAAGAGGGCCTCCTTCATCTCGATCGCGGCCCTCAGGGACGAGTCGGCGTCGGGGAAGGTGGCCATGATGCAGTCGCCTATCAGCTTGTCGATCTCGCCGCCGTTCCGGCCGATGACCTGTCCCATCGCCTCGTAGAAATCGTTGAGCATCGAGATGAGGGCCGTCGGCTCCAACTTCTGCGACAGCCGCGCGAAATCGCGTATGTCGCAGAACATGACCGCGAGCTCCTTGCTCTCGGGCATTATCTCGGAAGGGTTCCTCCCCGATTCGACTATCTGGACCAGGCTCTTCCGCGTATAGAGCCTGAGCACGCCCATCCGCGTCCCGGACTGCTCGAGCTCCCGCGTCAGCCGCCGGTTGGCCCCGAAATTGAGACGGAGCTGGTCGGAGTATTTCTTGTTGACCACCACGGCGATTCCGGAGCCGATGGCGAGGAGCGAGAACCTGACCAGGATATCGACGAAGCCTTCCGGACTCGACCAGGTCTTGTGCAGGAAGGAGTATCCGGCCTGAGTCGCGATCAAGGTGGCGACGGTGATTATTATGAAAGTGGGCCTGATGTAGATGAGGGACCCTATCAGGAAGATAAAGGCCACCGACCATGCCGCCGATTCGTCGGAGCCGCCGAGGAAAGCGGCGATGGTCGGTATGGAGACGATGAAGAAAGCCTGGAGGGCGTAGGTGACTATCCTCGGCCTCAGCTTGACCCGGACCAGGGCCAGGAGCAGCGCGGCGACGGCGATCATGACCGATGCGTTCCTGATCGGCCAAAGATCCTTCTCGCGGACGATCAGATACTCGATGACGAGGTGGGCCGCCGCTCCGAAGGCGAGGGCCCCGGCGGCGATCGTGGCGATGGCGCGATTGGACGATTCGCTCGCCGAGTCGTAGACCGCCGCGTCCCTGTCGAGGCGCTCGCCTTCCTTCTTCGGTCGCGATTTACTATCCAAGGGAACTCCCGCGCGCATATCGCCTTCGACGCCTCGATCGATCAGCGATGCTAGCCTGCCCGGCCCCGAGCTATCAAGGGCCGATGAGGCTTCGGGGCTACCTTACGCGTATCGGCATGACGACGTTCGTGATCCCCTCCCATTGGAGGCGGCGGAGGACGGCGAAGGCGGTCTCGTTGTGGAGTATCCGGTGCACGATGCTCTCGCGCGAGAATACGAGGTTGCCCGAGAATATGGTCGACTTGGGGAACTCGCCGTGGACCTTGCGGCAGAGCTCGACGGCGGCGTCGACGACGTTCGTGCCGATGCCGCTGCGGCTCTCGGCCGCGTAGCCGTACTTCCGGGCCAGGGCCACGTAGCGATCGAGCGAGGCATCGACGTCGGCGATGAGCTCGGGCACGCTCTCGCCGTCCTTGAACATCGCCTGGTCGACGATGCCGACCGATACGAAGATGAAATTGACGTACAGTCCGGGAAAGGCGGAGCAGATCTGGAGGAAGGAGTGGACGCCGATGCCGTTGTAGCCCGAGACGAGCTGGATGGCGGTCATCGCCGCGGGATCGACCTTCGAGGGCCCGACCCGGTCCGCCTCGAGCTCCACCGCCGCGACGAGCGCGTCGAGCTTCTTGAGGGCGGCTCCGACCCTGCCGTAATGGCGCCTGACGGCTATGCAGACGGCGATCAGGAAGCCGGTGATGACGAGGGTGAGCCAACCGCCGTCCATGAATTTTATCGAGACGGTCAGGATGAGTATGAGGGCGCAGAGGACGAATCCGAAGGCTTGGATCACGATGCTGTGGATGGGGATCCTCTCGGCCTTCCGATTCTGGAGGAAATACTTGACCATGCCGAACTCGGAGAGGGCGAAGGTCAGGAAGACGTTGATCGAGTACATGACCACGAGGGCGTCTATCGAGTCGTTCGTATAGAAGAGCAGCGCGAGGGCCGCCACGCCGATCATCACGATGCCGTTGCGCATCGTGAGCCGGCCGGAGAAGTCGGCGAAGCGGCGCGGCATCCAGGAATCGACGGCCATGTTGGCCATCACGCGCGGCGCGTCGATGAAGCCCGCCTGGGACGCCACCAAGAGGAGGGCGCCCTCCGACATGATGGCGACGAGGGCGAAGCCCTTGCCCGCGACGCCGAAGCCGCCGAACAGGGCGTCCGCGAGAGTGGCGTTCAGGGTCCTTCCCTCTTCGGGGACGATCCGGGTGAGGAGATAGCAGACGAGGAGGCCGGCCGCGGTTATCGCGAGAGAGATCGCGAGATAGGCCATGGTCTTCTTGCCGTTGTGGACCCTCGGCTCGCGCATGATCTGCATGCCGTTCGATACGGCCTCGATTCCGGTGTAGGTGCCGCCGCCGAGAGAGTAGGCGCGGAGGAAGATGACCGCCAACGCGAGGAAGCCGATGCTCTTGAGGTCCGCGCGTAGGCCGCTTCCGACGCTTCCCGCGACCTCTGCCGCGACGCCGGCCTTGCTCGCGAAGCCGTAGGCGAGGATGATGACGTGGGTGACGACGAAGACCATGAAGATGGGCATGAGGACGGCGATGGACTCTTTGGCTCCGCGGATATTGAGGACGATCATGAAGACGATCAAGACGGCCGCCACCCAGATCTTGAACGGCTGCCACGCGGCCGGGAGATAGCTGAACACGGCGTCGGCGCAGGAGACGATCGAGACCGTGATGGTCAGGATATAGTCGATTATGAGCGCGCTTCCCGAGACCAGGCCGGCCGG